>Ga0209023_10000856_pt1 | contig 43355 bp, 40 predicted proteins | sample LakOneMetagenome_FD_187468 | JGI IMG/M metagenome (GOLD analysis project Ga0209023, IMG submission 187468) | Freshwater and sediment microbial communities from Lake Erie, Canada (SPAdes) (version 2) | ecosystem: Environmental > Aquatic > Freshwater > Lentic | place: Lake Erie, Canada...
TTCCGATCTCGCGGTCGTGCCGATCGGCTGCTCGTCGCGGCGGTCGCACACGTGCTGGCCGCCGAGCGGGCGCTGCACCGGCAGGCGCCCGTTCCAGCTCCAGCGCAGTTGCCCGACCCGCAGCGTCTGCCGCAGCACCTCGACGGTGGCGCCCGGCGCCGTGCGGAAGACGCGGACCTGCGGACACGCCAGGGCCGGTGAGCCGAACCGCACCCGCGCGGCCGCGCCGCCGCGCCGCGGCAGGATTTCCGGCCCGTAGTCCTTGCCCGGACCGACCGATGCGACAAGCGGCCGCGGCGGCGCCGTGTCCTTCAGCACCGAGCGCGGATCGACGAAGGAGCGGCCCTGATCACGCAGCGAGATGCGGATCCGGTAGCGCCCGTCCGGGACCATCCGGCCGGCGTTGTCGCGTCCGTTCCACTCGGCCCCCCAGAGGCGGCGGTACGCCGCGACCGGGCGATCATCGACGAGCGTGCGCACCGGATCACCGGCGGCGTTCAGCATCGTGATCGTGACGCGGTCGGCGCGCTCGATGTTGAGGCCGACGCGCATGTGGTCGCGGCGTCCATCACCGTTCGGCGAGAAGATGTTGCCGACGCCGCCCGTCTCGATCGTCAGCTTGGAGATCACCGTCGGCGCGTTCTTCAGCCGTTGCGCCACGAAGAACGCCGAGAACGTCGCGACGACCAACACGGTGAACGCCGCCACCCGCGCGGCTCTCATGAGACGTCCTTCGGCACGCCCGAGCCTCCGCCAGCAACTAGCCGGGGTTGGTGACGTTCTGGTCGGCGCCGACGAGGATCACCACGGAAGCGTTCTGGCTGAGCGCCGCGTTGCCCGGATCGATCGCTTGGACAACATCCGGACCCTTCTTGATCGTTGCCGCGACACGCACGGCGTCATCACGCTTGCCGGGTGCGTACAGCACCAACGTCGCGGACTGCGTCTGATCGGCCGCCGTGCCCGTGCCCTTGATCGAGAAGCCGGACTTCTCGAGCGAGTTTGCGAGGCCGCGCGCCAGGCCGTTGACCGTCGTGCCGTTGAGGACGAAGACCGAGGTCTTGGCATTGGCGCTCGATGACGACGACGGCTTCGTGGTCGTCGTCGTCTGCTCGGTGATCGCCTGCGGCTTGCTGCTGCGCTTCTCGGTTGTCGCGTCATCACCGGAGAGGAAGAGGAAGTAGCCGATCGCGGCGATCACAGCGGCCGTGGCCACGCCGGCGGCGATCAGCGGTCCGCGGCCACGCTCTTCGGCGGCACTCGGCGCACCGGCGGCACGCGCCGTCTGCGGCCGCTGCGCGCGCTCCAGCGGATTGATCGGCCGCATCGGCTTCTCGACCGCCGTGGCGTCGACGCCCGCGACCTTCGAGCCGTCGGCGCCGGTCTTGCCGGGGACGAGCGGGCTGGCGGGCGCAGCATCGGTCTCCGTGGCCGGCGGCTCCGCCACCGTCGCGCTCGCAGCAGGCGTTGCCGCAGCGATCACCGTCGGCGCCGCGGCGACGGCGGCCTGCGCGGCCGGCGTCGCCGGCTGGCTCGGACGCGGCGCCGGCGTCGGCACCGGCGTGACCCGTGCCGGCGTGGCGATGCGTCCCTGCAGGTCACCGACGCGCTCGGGCATCTGGCCCGCCCACTCGCGCAGCCGCTTCAGCTCCCGCGCCTGCCCGACGTACAGCAGCGTCAGCAAGGCCAGGCCGAGGATCGAGGCGAATCCGGCGTAGGCGCCGAAGCGATCGATCAGATCTTGCACTTTGGAGAGGACCGACAGGGCCAGCGGGGAGACCATGAAGTCCGGCATGCTAGACAAGACCCGTGTCGGGTCCGGGCGCGACCGTGCTGCCGACGTCCGTCGAGGCCGGATTCCCAGCATCTGCCGCGCCGCCGATGTGGGCCAGCGCGCCGGTCGTCAGCTCTGACACCTTGGAGGCCAGCGCCGAGGCGTCGCCCTCCAGAACCAGCAGCCCGACCTCGTCGAAGATGCCTTCCACCGTGTCCGCGTCGAGTGGCACGCGCTGTGCGCGCACGATCTTCTCGACCGGCGTCGGCATCGCCCGCTCGACCGTGTTGAAGAGCTCCTCGTGCAGCTTCTCGCCTGGTCGCCGTCCGATCACGCGGATCGCGATGTCGTCCTCGGGCTTCAGCCCCGAGAGCTCGATCATCGTCTTTGCGAGCTCGAAGATGTTGACCGGCTCGCCCATCTCGAGGACGAAGATCTCGCCCTGCGCCTCACCGAGCGAGCCGGCGCGGATCACGAGCTGCACGGCCTCGGGAATCGTCATGAAGTAGCGCGTCATCCGCATGTCGGTCACGGTGACCGGACCGCCGGTGGCGATCTGCCGGCGGAAGATCGGCACGACCGAACCAGAGGATCCGAGGACGTTGCCGAAGCGGACGATCGAGTACTTCGTCTGCGGCCAGCGATCCTGGGCGGCCTCGACCGCGCACTCGGCCAGCGCCTTCGACGCCCCCATCACGGTCGCCGGCGCGACGGCCTTGTCGGTGGACACGAGCACGAAGCGCTTGACCTCGAACTCGCCGGCGACGCGCGTCAGCAGCCGCGTCGCAAGCGCGTTGTTGCGGACCGCCTCGACCGGATTGCGCTCCATCAGGCCGACGTGCTTGTACGCGGCGGCGTGGAAGACGACCGTCGGCCGGTGCTCGTCGAACACCTCGCGCATCCGCTCGCCCTCCTTGCAGTCGGCGAGCACGACGCCGAGCGAGGAGGGATGCACGTGGCGGTCGTCCTCGAGCTCACGCTGGATCCGGAAGAGGTTGTCCTCGGCATGATCGACGAGGATCAGCTTGCGCGGCGCGATCCGCGCGATCTGGCGCGAGAGCTCAGAGCCGATCGAACCGCCGGCGCCGGTGATCATCACGACCTCGCCCTCGAGATAGCGCCCGACGCGGTCGAGCTCCATCCGCACCGGCTCGCGGCCGAGGATGTCCTCGATCTCGACCGGGCGGGCCTGGCGGACGACGGCCTGCTCGCCGTTCTGCAGCAGCTCGAAGACGGTCGGCAGCGTGCGGACGGGAATGCCGCGTTCGCGACAGGCAGCGGCGACACCGGCGCGCAGCGTGCCCGGCGCCGAGGGAATCGCGATCGTGACCTCGTCCGGCTCGGTCTCGTCGAGGATCCGCGCCAGGTCGTCCGTGCGGCCGAGCACCCGGACGCCCTCGACCCGCATGCCGCGCTTGGTCGGGTCGTCGTCGATGAAGCCGACTGGGAAGTAGGACAGCGACGGGTTCTTGAGGATCTCGCGCAGCACCAGCCGGCCGCCATCACCGGCGCCGACGATCAGGACGCGGCGCGCGCCCGCCTCGGGCCGGAACCCCTTCAGCGGCCGCTCGTAGATCCCGCGCACGACAAAGCGCGAACCCATGATGAACGTGAGTTGGAGGAGGAAGAAATAGGCGAGCACGCCGGGCGCCAACGCCAGCGGCGAGCCGAGGACGTTCTCCGCCGGCTTGGCGATCGCGTTGTACGCCGGGGCGATCAGGCTGGCGACGAACACCGCCTGCACGATGTTGACCACGTCGCGCTGGCCGGAGTACCGCCACCACTTCTCATAGAGCCGGAAGAAGGCGAAGACCAGCAGGCTGAACCCGACGACGGGAACGATCGTGCCCTGCAGCTGCTCGATGTACCGGTCGGGCACACCCCGCGTGTTGTCGAGAAACCGCAGGCGGAACGCGAGGTAGTAGGCCAGCGCGACGAACACCCCGTCGATCAACAGCTGGGGTATCGAATGACGGTGGAGCGGCGGCACGACCGCGCGCAAGCGTCGGCGCATCGCCGGAAGTGTACGTGCACGGTGCGTCAGCCGTTCAAGCTGGCGCCCAGAACACCGATCACCCAGGTGATGATTCGTGTTGCACTTCTCGGTGCGGGTTCCGTGGCAGAAGACCACGGCCGCGGCCTGCGTGCGCACCGCGCCGACTGCGTGATCGCGGGTCTCTACGACGAGCAGCCCCTGGTCGCCGCCGCGGGCGCGCAGTCGCTCGGCGTCCCGCCCTTCTCTGAGCTCGAAGCGCTGTGGGACGAGGTCGACGCCGTCGTCGCCTGTGATCTCGGCGCGTCACGCGCACGGATCGTCGGCACGGCGCTCGCTCGCGGCATCGACGTGCTGATCGAGCCGCCGCTGGCGATGACCGAGCCGGAGATGCAGCGGATGCTCGCGGGCATCGTCCGCGCGCCGCGCCGGCCGGTGGCGATGGTCGGTCACGACGAGCTGTACAACCCGGCGCTCAATGCGCTGCGTGAACTGCTTGCGGGCAGCACGATCGTGTCGCTCGATGTGGAGCGCCACGACCCGAAGAGCCCGGCGGCACTGCCGGACAGCTTCGACATCGTGCGCTCGATGCTGCTGCCCGATCTGGAGCTGATCGGTGCACTGATGGGTCAACCGATCGCGGCGACGCAGGCCGCGGGCGCCAAGAGCAAGCCCGACCAGCCGTTCGATCATGCCCGCGCGCTGCTGGTCCTGGACGACAACACCCTTGTCTCGCTGACCGCGTCGCACTGCGGCGCAGCACGCGTGCGCAAGGTCCGTGTGACGACCACCGAGGCGCTCGTCACCTGTGACCTGGACGCCGGCGTGGTGGAAGCGGTCAAGACCTTGAGCATGGACGACGCCGGCAACCTCGGATCGGTCGTCCATCGGATCGATGTACCCCACCGCGACCCTTATGAGGCCCAGGCCGAAGCCTTTCTGGATTGCATCGCACGCCGCGCGAAGCCGCGACTGAACATCGGCGCTGTGGTGGCCGCCGAAGAGGCCGGCGAGCAGATCCGCAACCGTATGGCGCTGATCGACCGCCGCGCGCCATCGCGGCGCACCGGCCGGCTCAAAGCTGCCTAGCCCCCGAGCGGCCTGAGCGTCAGCGCGAGCAGGTCCCGCGGATCGCGCCGGATCCGATCGGCGCTGCCGCCACTGGCGTCACGCGGCCGGCGCTCGACCTGAAGCTGCGTCTCAGGATCCGTCAGCTGGCCCATGCGGCCGCTGGCGATCAGGTTCTCGTCGACCGCGCCGAGCTTGCCCTCGAAGGTCGTCAGCACCGGCGTGCCGAGCGCGACGGCCTCGCGGTTCATCGTGCCGCCGGCACTGACCACGATGTCCGCGAAGGCGATCAGCGACGGCGCGTCGATCGCCTGCTCGGGCACGATGAAGCCGCCGGCCTGCTGCAGCTCCGCGCGTTGGGCATCAACGCGCGGCAGCACCACCGTCTGTGCTCGTTCGCGCAGCACGCGCAGCGCCTCCCCGAACAGATCGTTCTCGAAGCGGTGGTACAGCGAGACCGATGGCGGCGTGCGGACGACAGCGATCGGCTCGCGCGTGTTGAGTCCGAGGGTCGCCAGCACCTCACGGTCGGGTGTGAGGTCGGAGAGGTAGTACTCCTCCTTCAGCCCGGCGTAGGCCGCGATCTTGCCGCGGGCGCCGTAGCGCTCCAGCCGCTCGGCCGGGATCACGTCGGGCACGACGACCGTCTGCGCCAGGCGACAGTTGACGTTGTGCTGCACGGTCGCCCACTCGTAGTCGAACATCGTCGTGCAGGGGATACGCAGGGCGCGCGCCGCGACCGACAGGTCGTTCGAGCCGTGGCCGATCGCCAGATCGAACGGACCGTTGGCACGGCCGAAGCCGATCATCGCGCGCGAGCGGCTGACCAGGCCCACGGCCTTGTCGAAGCGCTTTGCCCCGCGGTGGTGGCCGATCACGGTCGCCTGCAGGCCATACCGCTCGGCAAGCGCCACCGTCTGCGCGAAGTCGCGCGCCGTGACCGAGACGTGGTGGCCATCCGTGCGCAGCGCCTCGATCAGCGGCCGCAGCACGAGCACGTGCGGCGAGTTGGTGAGGTCGAACCAGACGCGCATCAGGCCGTTGCCGCCAACAGCTCGGTGACCGCGTCCGGCAGCTGATCGGGACGCTCGATCAATCGGTCCGCGCCGGCGTCGGTGAGCTCGGCGCGATCGCCGATGCCCCACAACACGCCGATCGACGGCAACCCGTTGGCGGCCGCCCCTTCCAGGTCAAACCGCCGGTCACCGACCATCACGGCGCGATCAACGTTCAGCGCGGCGAACGCCTCCGCGACCTCCTCGGCCTTGCTCGACTGCTGCTTGTCGCCGTGCGGGCCAGCGACGTGCTGGACCAACTCCGCCAAGCCGAGTCGCTCGATCAGTGGCATCGCGTACCGGTACGGCTTGGAGGTCGCGACGGCGATCCAGTGCTGCGTCGCGAGCTCGGCCACCGCGTCGGTGATGCCCGGGAACGCGGTCGTGCGATCGAGGTAGGTGGGTCCGTAGTCGGCGCGGTAGGCCGCCACCACCGCCGCGACCTCCGGATGATCGGGAGCAAGACCGAGCAGATCACCGATCGCAACGAACGGCGGCGGGCCAATGCAGAACGTCAACCGTGCCTCACTCGGAGCGACGTGTCCGCGGCTCTCCAGTGCCGCCCGCAACGAGGAGGTGATCGCCGCGCGCGAGTCCGCCAGGACACCGTCGAGATCAAAGATCACGCCGGTTGAGACGCTCATCAGGCGCCAGTGGCGGCGGTCAGCGCGGCAACGACTTCATCCTGCTGCGCGCTCGTGATGACCGCCGACATCGGGATCGCAAGGTGCTCGCGCGCCGCCTGCACCGTCACCGGCAGCGCGGCCTCCGGATCTGTCGGGGCGTACTGCAGCATCGGCGCCTGGGCGTGGATCGGCGTCCGGTAGTACGGGCGGGCACCGATCTCCTTTGCGGTGAGCGCCGTCAGCAGCTGATCAGCGCGCGGGTGGCGCACCATGTACAGGTGCCACGCGGGCGCGGCACCTGCGGCGGCCTGTGGCGTGCGCACGACGCCGTCGAGCGCCGCGGCGTAGCGCTCACCGGCGAGGTTGCGGTGCCGGCCCCAGGCATCGAGGCAGGGCAGCTGCACGCGCAGGATCGCGGCCTGCATCTCGTCGAGGCGGCTGTTGTAGCCCACCGCCTCGTAGTCGACCTTGTCGCGCGATCCGTGGAAGCGGAGCATCCGCACGGTGTCCGCCAGCTCCTGGCTTGCAGTGCAGACGGCGCCGCCGTCACCGAACGCGCCGAGGTTCTTCGACGGGTAGAACGAGAACGTGGCGATCGTGCCGATCGCTCCGGGCCGGACGCCATCAGGCCCGATCGAGCCGGCGGCCTGTGCGGTGTCCTCCACGACCGGGACGCCGAGCGCCTCGATCGCCGCGATATCGGCGACGTTGCCGAACAGGTGCGGCACGATCACGGCCTTCGTCTGCGGCGTCAGGACGGCGCGCACCGTGTCCGCCGTGGCGAGCATCGTCGCGTCATCGACGTCACAGAAGACCGGCCGCGCGCCGGTCGGCGGAATCGCCTCGGCACTGGCCCAGAACGTGAACGAGGGCACGACCACGTCATCGCCGGGGCCGACGCCGAGCGCACGCAAGGCGATCGTGATCGCCTCGGTGCCGTTCGCGACACCAACCGCGTGGGACGTGCCGAGGTAGGCGGCGAACTCGCGCTCGAACGCCTCGACCTCCGGCCCGAGCACGAACGCCCCGGAGTCCAGGACCGCGTGGACGGCAGCCCGCAGCTCGGCCCTGAGCGGCCGCGTCGGTGTCGCCGGATCGAAGAGCGGAACGCCCATCTACGAACGGGCGCTGGTCCAGAACGTGCCGTCGCTGATCAGGCTCGGACGATCGATCAGCGCCTCCTCCAGCGCCCCGAGCGTGTCGGCGTCCGGCGAGAGGCCGAGCAGGATCGTCGCGTGCCCGACCTCAAGGTTGTTGGCACGCGTCGTTCCGGGCGAGATGTGGGCGAAGCCGGCACGGCGGCACATCGCGCTGAGCTCCCGCACCGTCCACTCACGGACATGGGCCGGGTTCGGCGGCGGCCCCATCTGGTTCTCGTCGTACTCGAGGACACGCTCGGGCGTGGAGAGAAACAGCGCCGCGGCGTGATCGAGCGTGCCGAGCAGCTTCGCCAGCAGGAACTCAGGTCGCTTGACGTGCTCGATCACGTCGCTGCAGATGACGACGGCGCCGGTCAGATCCTCGGGCGTCAGCGGCAGCGCAGCGTCCACGTCGAGATCTGTCACGCGCCAGGCGTCACCGGGGCTGCCCGGGTCACCGGCGCGACAGCGCTCGATGTTCGGACCGTAGTCGAGCCCGATCGTCTCGAACTCCGAGCGCAGCTCGATCAGCTTCTGGGCGGTGCCGCAACCGACGTCGACGATGCGCCTGGCGTGGAGGCGCCGCGCGACGCGACCGGCATCCACGTACACGTCCGGCTGGTAGATGGCGGTCTCGACCGTGTCGTGGAAGTACTCCGGCTCCGGGCGGATCGTGTAGCCCTCGCGGATGCAGGTCGTCTGGTCCATGCGGCGAGTCTACGACGGGGTCCGGTCCACAGATCGGACCCCCGCTGGGGGCTCCCGTAGACTCTCACCCGGCCTATGCCGCCAGATCACGCGACACCGCGCACCACCCCGACGGTTGTGATCACGGCATGCGGAACGGCAACCGCGCACGGCCTCGCGCGGTCGTTGCGGGAGCGCTGGGGAACGGCCGTGCGGATTGTCGGCGTCGACGCCGGGCCGGTGGAGCTGGTCGCCGGGCGCTCGCTCTTCGACCTCTGCCAGCGCGTTCCGCTGCTGACCGACCCCGGCTTCGACGCGGCGCTCGACGCGATCCTCAGCGCCGAGCACGAGCCGGTCTACCGGCCGCTGATGGACGCGGAGATCGCGCGGGCCGCGCGCCGTGCCGCTGACGCAACGCTGCCCGCGGGTGTGCACGTTCCCTGGCCCGGCCTGCTGGCGGCGGAGACCTGCGCCGACAAGCTCGCGCTGGCAGCGCGGCTTGACGATGCCGGCGTGCCGGTCGCCCCGACCTGGCTCGCCTGCGACGTGCCCTGGGACGCCCGCGGCATCATCACCAAGCCGCGCGCGGGATTCGGCAGCATCGGCGTGCGCGTGTTCACCAGCGAGGCGGAGCTGGAGCACGATCGCTCCCTGTTGCCGCACGATCACGTCGGGCAGCCGAGGCTGACCGAGCCCGAGATCACCGTCGACGCCTGGACGGCGACCAACGGCGCGACGCGCGCGGTCGCCCGCGAGCGGCTCGGCGTGCGCGGTGGTGTGGCAACGAAGTGCCGCGTCTACGAGGACGACGCACTGACGGCGCTCGCCCGCCGGCTGGCCGAGGCGCTCGAGCTGACCGGATCGTTCTGCTTCCAGGTCATGCACGAGGCCGGCGCGCCGCTGGTCACCGACCTCAACGCCCGGCCGGGCGGCGCCACGCGGATGACGGTCGTCGCCGGCGTCGATCTGCACTGCGCCCCGTTCGCCGAGCTGTGGGGGCTGCCGTTCGCGCAGGCGCTGGAGCCGCTCAGCGCACCGCGCCTCGTGCTGCGCCACTTTGAGGAAGAGGTGGCATGAACGCGGGTCGTGGGAACGACCGGCTGCTGGCACTGGACCTCGACGGCACGCTGCTCGACTGCGGTCCGCGCCAGGTCGAGGCGTTGCACGCGGTGCTCGGCGAGCCGTACCCGGACCCCGAGGGTTTCTGGCAGGCAAAGCGTCGCGGCGCCACGACGCTGGAGGCGCTCGTCGCGCTGGGGATGGCCGAGCAGCAGGCGAGCGAGATCGCCGGCCGCTGGCGGATCACCGTGGAGGACGACGAGCTGCTGCTGGTGGACACGGTGCTGCCTGCCGTCGAGACGACGCTGGCGGCCGCCCGTGAACAGGTCGACCGCCTCGTGATCATCACGGCGCGGCGGCGCGGCGAGGCGGCGTTGGCGCAGTGCGAACGGCTCGGCCTGATGACGTTGCTCGACGAGGTGATCGCTGTCGACCCGACCTCCGCGAGCGCCAGCAAGGCCGTCGTGCTCAGCGACATCGCGGCCGACTGGTTCATCGGCGACACCGCCAGTGACGCGCGCGCCGCGGCAACCGCCGGCGTGCCGTTCGCCGCCGTCACGACCGGGCAGCACACGCGTGAGGTGTTGCACGCCGCGATCGACGTGCCGATCCTGCCGACGCTGGACGACGCGATCAACCACCTGCTCCGCGAGCACGGCTAGGGTGGCCCGGTGAGCGCCGACCGGGACGATGAACGCGCGCGGCTGGAGGAGATCGCCGAGCGCTCGATCTACGCCGAGGGCACCAACGGGGCGAGCATCCGCTACGGCGCCACCGTCTTCTCGCGCTTCTGGCGCGGCGGCTCGTGTCTGGAACTCGGCCCGGCCGAGGGTCTGGCGACCGAGCTGCTCGCCGAAGCCTTCGACGAGCTGACGTTGGTTGACGGCTCAGAGCGGTTCGCCGCCGAGTTGACGGAGCGGTTCCCGCAGGCAACCGTCGTCCACTCCCTGTTCGAGGACTGGGAACCTGCGCGCAGCTACGACCACATCGTGATCGGCTGCGTGCTCGAGCATGTCGATGATCCGGTCGGCCTGATGCGCCGCGCCAGCGGCTGGCTCGCGCCCGGCGGCCGCATCCAGCTGTGCGTGCCCAACGCGCGGTCGCTGCACCGCCAGGCCGGGGTGCTGCTCGGCCAGCTGCCCTCGGTCTCCTCCTTCAGCGAGAAGGACATCGCCCACGGCCACCGCCGCGTCTACGACCCCGAGACGCTGCGCGCCGACGTGGCAGCAGCGGGGCTGGAGATTGAAGCCGAGGGCGGCTGGTGGCTCAAACCGCTGTCCGACGCACAGATCGAGGCAAGCTGGTCACCCGAGCTGCTCGCCGCCTACATGCAGATCGGTGAGCAGTACCCCGAGATCGCCGCGGTGATCTACGCGGTGGCGCGCCAGTCCTGAACGGCTTCGAGCGGGCCGGCGAACGCCGTCAGCCACGCGACCTCGACCGCCCAGAGCGGGCGCTCGAGCAGCCGCATCTCGGCCGAGAAGTCGAGGTTGACCCCGGCGGCGTAGAGCCGGTCGGCCAGCAGTGAGAACGCCAGCTGCACAGAGAGTCCCGTCCAGATGCCGATGCCGATCGCCAACGGCTTGGCCGACGGTCCGCGCGCCGCGTAGCTGGCGATCGCCGCGACGCTCTCCGGGCGCAAGGGGTCGAAAACCAGGAACGCTTCATCACCGAGCGGCTCCTGCAGCGCAGGCGGGCACGGCCGGCCGCAGTCTTCATACGCAGCGGGCGCGCCAAGCGAGGGATCGCCGCCGAGCGTGGCCGCGCGGCCCAGGGCTTCGGCGGCAAGCAGCGGCCGCTGTGCAGCTGCGGCGCGTTCAGCGACGGCGACGAGCCGCTCGCGGTACTGCTCCTGCGTCAGCGATCGTCCCTCGCCGGCGGCCACGAGCCATGCCAGGTGACCGGCCAAGTCGATCACGCTGCCGCCCGGCAGCACGCGGCCGCCGAGCTCCGCGGCGAGGGCGAGCACAGCCGCCTCCACCCCGTACCACGACGGTTGTGCCCGCAGTGCGGTGAGCAGCGCCGCGCGCGGCGCCGCGACGAGCGCCCACGGGTGGTCGAGCAACGTCTGCTGCTGATCGGACGCGACCGAGCGCACCACGACCTGACCGGTCGCCGCCGCCTCGCAGGCGACGATCGCCGCATCGACGTGGCGGGCAGCGTCGGGATCCAGCGCGATCACGCACAGCTCGTCGGTGCTGGCGGTGAGGTGCTGCTCCAAGCGGATGCCGCGCGAACCGCCCGGCACCTCGCTGCGCCAGATGTCGCGCCAGTCCGCGCGTGTGGCAGGCACCGCCGCCGGGTCGACGGCTGCGGCGACACGGACGGCGTCCGGGAGCGCCGGCCAGGTCACGGGACGCGTCAGCGGGCGGTCACCGACCAAGGAGCGGAAGGCGGCGACGTACTCGTGCGCGCGCAGCCGGTGATCACACGCGGCAACCGCCGCGGGTCCGGCCGCACTGAGCTCTGCGCGGCGCTGCGGGTCGTCCAACAGCTGCCGCAGCTCCTCGGCGATGCGCTCGACCGGCCAGTCGGGATCGATCTCCAGTGAGCAGCCACGGAAGCGGTCGACGTCCGGGTCACGTGAAGGCAGGTCGCCGACGCCGATCGCGCCACACGACGCCGACTCCCAGTACTTGCGCGGCAGCGACGCGAATGCCGAGCCGGTCGTCACGAGCTTGGAACGGCGCAGCAGATCGGCGAAGCCGGCCTGACCGCGACCTGCGGCCGAACCGTGCACCTCCCAGTAGCCGGGATGTTCCAGGTCAACGATCACGCGCTCGGTCAGCGTGCGGGCCGCCGCCTTGATCTTGCGCCGCACGGGGTACACCCACTCGGGCTCGTCACAGCCGCAGATCAGCAGGTCGATGCTGCGCTCGGCCGCCGGCTCAGCGCTGAACTGGATCGCGTCGAAGCCCCAGGAGACGACGAGCCGGCGGATGCCGTGGCGGTAGAAGAGGTCCTGGTAGTCAGCGAGCAGCGCTTCCGGCGAGTTGAGCAGCACAGCATCGGGGCGGATCCGCTCGAGCACGGCCCGCCGCTGGTCCAGAGCGCTGCCGAAGTCGGTGAGATGCCAGACGACCGGGCAGGCGATGCGCTCGGCGCCGCGCCAGAGGTCATCCCAGAGGCCGGGAATGCCATGGTGAAGGTCCGGCAGCAGCACGACGTCGGCGCCGGTACGTTCCGCGACCGCGTCCAGCTCCAGGGCAGGGTCGAAGCCCGGAAGCCCCGGCCCCCACGGGATCAGCTCGCACGCCTCACGCAGGAAGAACCACTGGTCGACGAGGTTCGTGTCCATCGCGCGCGACAGCACGTCAAAGCGCTCGGGCAGCAGGACGCGAAGATCGCTCATCGTCCCAGCGTCTCCTTGACCGACCGCAGGGCGTTCGCCGCCGGCACGCGGGAGTCGTGATCACCGACGTTGCGCAGACGCAGGACGCCGTCCCCGGTCAACACGTCGACGGCACCATCCTCGTGACGGGCGACGACACGGCCGGGGACCGCGCCCTCGTAGCGCACGGTCGGGGCCACCGGCTCGGCCTGCCAGATGCCCAGCCGTTGCCCGTGCAGCGTGGTCCAGGCACCCGGATACGGGTACGTCAGGCCACGGATCAGCCGGTCGATCGTGGCGGTCGGCGCGTGCCAGTCGATCTCACCGTCCTCCGGTGTGCGGGCACAGAAGTAGGTGGCGTCCTCATGCCGCTGCGCGGTGCGCGGGGCAGCGCCGGTCAACAGCGCCGGCAGGTGGTCGGCGACGAGCTCCACCGTCGCCTCGGTCACGGCGTCGTACAGCTCGGGCGCCGTGGTCCGCGGGCCGAGCGGGATACGCCGCTGGTCGACGACGTCACCGTCGTCGACGCCTGCAGCAAGGTGCATCAGTGTCACGCCGCCCGCGTCGTGGCCGAGGATCACGGCCCAGTTGGTGGGGGCGAAGCCACGGCCGCGCGGCAATAGCGAGTCGTGGGCGCCGATCCAACCGAGCGGCGCGGCATTGATCACCGACATCGGGATCATCGTGCGCCAGCCGATCACGAGCGCCAGATCAGGCTGCAGCTCCGCAAGGATCTGCCGTTCCTCCTCCGGCCCGATCGTCCGCACCGTGCGGCACGGCACCCCGGCCTCGGTCGCGAGCTGGTGGATCTCGGCCTCAACACGATGGTGTTCGTGGGCGTCCTGTTCGAACGCATAGACGCCGACCAGCGGGGCACCGTCCGCGACAAGCCGCCTGAGGACAGCGAGCCCGCGCGGGGTACCGCCGCAGAACAGCAAACGCGGCCGCTCGCTCACGACCAGAGACCCCGGATCGCGTGCACCACCCGGTCGCGCTCGGGCTCGGTCAGCCCGGCGTAGAGCGGAATCGCGAAGGAGCGCTCCGCCAGGTGCTCGGCGGCCGGGAAGAGACCGGGCCGGAAGCCCGAGGAGTCGCGGTAGTAGCCGAGCTCCGGCAGCAGCTGGGCGCCCTGCACGGCCTGAATGCCGTGCGCGTCAAGGTGGGCGAGTGCCTCGGCGGCCGTCGTCGGCGCGTCGTCGAGCAGCCGCAGGATGTAGGACTGGTAACAGGCGCGGCCGCCATCGACGACGGCCAGCGGCGTCAGCCCCTCGAGGTCGGCCAGCGCCGCGTCGTAGTGCGCGGCATGGGCACGGCGCTCGTCGACGATCTGCGCCAGGCGGGCCAGCTGCGGCAGCCCGACCCGCGCCTGCAGGTCGGTCAGGCGGTAGTTGAAGCCGAGCAGATCGAAGCTCGGCAGCATGCCGTCGCGGGCGGCGAAGCGGTCGTAGCCGGACATTCCTGCGCCGTGGTTGCGCTGAGCGCGCGCCTGAGCGAGCAGCACCTCGTCAGCAGACGTGAGCGCCCCGCCCTCGCCGGTGGTGATGACCTTGCGCGGGTGAAAGGAGAACGACGCGGCGTCACCGAGCGCGCCGCAGGGCGTGCCCTTGTACGACGCGCCGAGCGCGCAGGCCGCATCCTCGATGACCTTGAGGCCGTGCCGGCGCGCGAGCGCGTTGATCTCGTCGATCGGTGCCGGCAGCCCGTACAGGTGGACGGGCATGATCGCCCGGGTGCGTGGGCTGACCGCAGCGGCGGCCGCAGCCGGATCGATCTGCGCGGTCGCGGCGTCCACGTCACAGAAGATCGGCGTCGCGCCGGTCTGCGCGACGGCGTGCGCTGAGGCGACGAACGAGCAGGCTGGGACGATCACCTCGTCGCCGGGACCGATCTGCCACGCGAGCAGGGCGAGGTGGATGCCGGCCGTGCAGGAGCTGCAGGCGACGGTGCCGACACCGATGATCTCGGCGATCGCCGCCTCGAATTCGGCCACCGCGGGACCCATCGTGATCCAGCCGCTTTCGAAACACGGTGCGACAGCGGCAAGCGACTCTGCGACATCGAACGGCGGCCGCGCGATCGGAATCCGGTCCTCGGCGATCACGAGATGCTTGTTGCCCATCACGCGACGAATCGCTCGACGTCGGCGCTGATCGGCGTGAGCGTCATCGGCTCGCCACCCAGTGCCGCCGAACGTTCGGCCGCCGCGAGTACCGCGACGACGTCCCGCCCGACCTGGCCGCTGGAGATCGGCTGCCGGCCTTCGGCGATCGAGCCGATGAAGTCCTCGATCTCGACCCGCAGCGGTTCGCGCCCGATCACGGTCGGCGCAACCATGTCGCCGGAGCGGACCTCGGCGTTGTGCTGCGCGAAGCTGCCGTGGTGCAGGTCAACGTCAGGAGCCTGCGCCACTCCCTTGTCGTAGATCCGTACGGGCATCTCGCCGTCGGTGTCGTCGTAGACGACCATCTTCTCGCTGCCGACGATCGTCAGCGTGCGCACCTTGCGCGGGTCGAGACGGGACACCTGCACGTGGCCGACAGGACCGGAAGCGAACGCCATCGTCAGCATCGCGATGTCCTCGTGCGCCTCCTCGATCAGCGAGAACTGCTGCGCCGAGACGAAGGACGGCAGGCCGCCGAGCATCGTCAGCAGCACCGAGACGTCATGCGGCGCGAGGTCCCACATCGCGCTCGTGTCTGAACGGATCGCGCCGAGGTTCAGGCGCTGGCTCGAGCAGTACAACAGCCGCCCGAGCTCGCCGCGCTCGATCAGGCCCTGGATGTGCTGCACCGGTGCGCTGTAGAGGAAGGTGTGCCCGGTCATCAGCACCAGGCCGCGGCTGTCGGCCAGAGCGATCAGCTCATCGCAGTCCTCGACGGTCAGCGCCAGCGGCTTCTCGACCAGCACGTGCTTGCCCGCCATCAGTGCGCGGCGCGCCTGAGCGTGATGGTCACCGGCCGGTGTCGCGAGCACGATCGCATCGAGCGCCGGGTCGGCGACCAGCTCGTCGGCGCTCAGCACGGTGGCGGCGTGGTGGCGGCGCTCGGCATCGGCGCGGCGGGCCGCGTCGTTGTCGGCGACGACGGCGAGCTCGGCGCCAGGCGCTTCATCGATATTGCGGGCGAGCTTGGTTCCCCAGAAGCCAAAGCCTGCGAGCCCGATGCGGAGGGGGCGGGTCACTTCCCCGTTGATCGGCCATCTGTCCACGGTGTTGAGCCGAAATGCGTGCAGATCAGGCGGCGAGCTGTGTGCGGTGACGATGCTCTGCTCGCCAGTCGATCAGGCGCTGGAGGCCTTCACGCAAATCGACCGAGGCGGTGAAGCCGAGCTCGCGCTCAGCGGCCGCCGGGCAGCCGATCCGGTGGCTGACGAAGCCGGGCCGCGAGGGTCCGAACTCGATCCCGAGATCCTCACGGCCGGTGAGCTCCAGCAGCAGCTCGACGATCTGCTTCAGCGACGTACCCTTGCCGGTGCAGACGTTGAACGCCTTGTCGGTGGCCGTCGACAACGCCGCGCACACGTTGGCCTCGGCGATGTCGGTGACGTGGACGAAGTCGTAGCACTGCGAGCCGTCACCGTTGATCATCGGCTGCAGGCCGTTGTCGATCCGGTCGAGCACCTTCATCACGAGCTGCATGTAGGCGCCCTGGTAGTCCTGGCGCTCACCGAAGACGTTGAAGTAGCGCAGCGCGACGTAGTCGAGGCCCTGGTTGTGGTGGTAGGCGTGCAGCAGCTGCTCGCCGGCGATCTTCGCCGAGCCGTACAGCGTGGTGTTGGCGAACGGATGGTCCTCGTCCATCGGTACGCGCACCGCGTCGCCGTACACGGACGCCGACGACGAGCTGATCACGCGGCGCACGCCGTGCCTGACGCAGGCTTCGGCCACGTTCAGCGTGCCGTTGACGCAGACCTCCCACGTGGCGCGCGGGTACTCGACGCCGTGCAGCAGACCGAGCGCCGCAAGGTGGAAGACCACGTCGCGGCCCGCGATTGCCGAGTCCAGCACGTCGGTCTGGAGCACGTCGCCCTTCATCGAGTGGACCTTGACGCGGGGGTCGCGCAGTGCGACCTCGAGATTCTCGAGCGAGCCCCGGAAGAAGGTGTCGTAGATCAGGATCTCTTCGGGGTCCTCCCGCAGCAGGCGCTCAGCGAGGTGCGAGCCGATCAGGCCGGCGCCGCCGATCAGCGCGATCCGTGCTCCGCGCAGACCGCGATCGGCGCGTGCATCATCCAGGGAAACGGGGGACTCCATCACGCCGGTGATCGGCACACGGTCGCGGCGGCTTGAGCTGTGCGGGCCTACAGCCACGGCGATGTGAGCCGACCACCGAGGAGATGGATTCCTCCTGCGATGTCCTCGTCGTCGGCGCCGGCTTTGCCGGCGCGATCATGGCTGAGCGGATCGCCTCACAGCTCGACCTGCGGGTGCTCGTCGTCGACCGCCGCGCCCACATCGCCGGCAACGCCTACGACGAGCGCAACGCGCACGGGATCCTGATCCACAGGTACGGCCCGCACCTGTTCCACGCCAACGACGAGCGGATCGTCAACTACCTCTCGGGCTTCACGTCGTGGTGGCCGTACGAGCACCGCGTGCTCGCGCAGGTTGATGACCAGCTACTGCCGGTGCCGGTCAACCTCGACACGATCAACGCCCGCTACGGCGCGAACCTCGAGGAGGGCGAGGTCGAGCAGTGGCTGGCCGAGCAGGCGGTGCCGATCGACTTCATCAAGACCGCCGAGGACGCCGTGCTCGCGCGGATGGGCCCCGCCGTCTACGCCGACTTCTTCCGCGGCTACACACGCAAGCAGTGGGGCATCGAGCCAACCGATCTTGACGCGAGCGTCACCGCCCGCATCCCGGTGCGGACGAACCGTGATGACCGCTACTTCACCGACCACTTCCAGGCGCTGCCGGCCGACGGCTACACGGCGATGTTCGCGCGGATCCTCGATCACCCGAACATCCAGGTCCGGCTCGACACCGAGTACACGGAGGCCGTCGCTGCCTGCCAGCCCGCGCACACCGTCTTCACCGGCTGTATCGACGAGTACTTTGGCCACGCCTTCGGCAAGCTGCCGTACCGGTCACTGCGCTTTGACTTCCAGGACCTGCCGACGCCGGACGGCGGCACGATCTACCCCGCCGGGCAGATCAACTTCCCGGGCGAGGACGTCGCGTTCACGCGCATCACCGAGTACCGCCATTTCGCGGCGGCGGCGGAGCGGCAGACATCGACCGTGTCCTACGAATACCCGACCGCCGACGGCGACCCCTTCTATCCGATCCCCCGGCCCGAGAACCGCGAGCGCTACAAGCAGTACGAGACGCTGGCCAAACGCCGCAGCGACGTCACGTTCGTCGGCCGCCTGGCGCGCTACCAGTACCTCAACATGGATCAGGTCGTCGGGCAGACGCTCGCGACGTTCGACCGCCGCGCCGAGCTGATCGCCGCGCGTGTCCCGCGCTCCCGCTCCAGAGCGGCGTAGCGTCCATCGTAGGTTTGCAACCCGGGTGTAGGATCGCCCGATGCGAGGACATCCGTCGAAGATCCTGGGCCTGACGCTGTGCTGCATTCTCGCGCTCGGCGCCTCGGTGCTGGCCGTGGCCTGGGCCGATGGCGGGGCACCTGACGTACGCGGTGTCTGGAACGGCGCGGCGTGCGTCGGCGGCTCGCTGGCCCAGTGCAAGGCCAACCCGCAGTACCCGTCCACGTTCACGATCACCGACGTCAGCCCGGGTGGTGCAGTCTCCGGCACGGCGTCCTACGGCCCGATCACCGGCACCCAGAGCGGCTCGACCGTGACGCTCCACGCGGCGTACTCCGGCTACACCTCCGACGCCACGTACACGGTCAACGCCGACAACACGGCGATGGACGGCACGTTCGACGATTCGTACGGGCGCCACGCCGAGCCGACCTTCGCCACGCGCGTCGGGGCCCCGCCCGGAACGACGACCACCACGACGACCACCACGACGACGCCGACCGGCACACCAACCAAGGTGCAGATCTTTTGTAACTACCTCGTGGCGACGCAGGTCGACACGTGCTTCGCCTCGGTCGCTGACGCGACAGGACAGGCCGTGACGCCGACCGGCACGGTGCGCTTCACGACCTCCCCGAGTGTCCCGTTCGTCGCCGGTGACACCTGCAGCCTGACCCAGAGCGGCGCCGGCGTCGCCAGTTGCTCGGTGCAGCTGCTCACCCCCGGCGCCAACTTCCCCACGGTGACGGGCGACTACTCCGGCGACAGTCAGCACGCGCCGAGTTCGGGCAGCAGCCAGTTCCTCTTCGCCGGTCCCGGCACCAACGCCTACGTCCCGACGATCAAGGCCTTCAACCCTCCAACGATCAACGCGTCGGTCACGAACCCGATCGCCGGCTCGACCGTGACCTCAACGGCCAGCGTCACCTCGGACACCTCCGAGAACGCCGTCTGCGAGGTCGGCGGCAACGCCGTTGCCGGCAGCGCCTTTGCCGCCGCGACGGCGAAACGCAAGGCGAAGTTCTCGATCGTGAGCGCACGCGTCGTCCAGCGCGACGCTCGGGCCGGGAAGCTGACGCAGACGATCCGATTCGACACCCGGCGCCTCGCGGCCGCGTTCCCCAAGGATCGTCGTGTTCAGGTCGTCGTGGTCACGACGATCAAACCGAAGAAGGGCCGAGCGATCACGGTTTACAAGCGCAAGACGCTCACCCTGCACCTGAGCGCCAAGCAACGGGCCAAGGCGCGACGCGCCTCGGGCGCAGCAGCACGGGCAGCCGCAGGATCAGCCACCTGGGTCGGAACCTCGCGCTGTGGCACGCTGACGTTCACGCTGCGGCAGAACGGCAGCGGCTACACCGGCTACGCGAACTGGTCGGCGTCGCTGGCCTGCGACGACGGGACGTTCGTGCAGCTTCCGTTCGTGGACAGCCAGCCGGTGACCAAGACGGGCACGATCTACGAGTACCTGGCGGTCGGCAACGGGTACACGGTCGGCGTCAGGGTGACCGGCGGTGCCGGCACCGGCACCGGCGGCATCACGACGCTGAACAGCAGCGGGGCGCGATGTCGGGCCGAGACGCCAGCGAACCTCGCCCAGACGCAGTAGCGCGCCGTCCGCTAGAGCACGAGTGGCGTGTCAGCGGTCGGCGGCGCCGTCATCGCGGCCAGCTCGCGCACGAATGCGACGAGCGCGACGCTGTCAGCGGCGAACTGCCCAAGCGGCGCGTCGGTGGACGCGGCGAGCAGCGCCAGATCCGCTGCACCGTCGGGGTCGGGAATCACCAGCAGGTCCGGCACGGTGTCGGCCGTCGTGCCCGCGGCTTCGAGCAACACGTCGAACCGATCGCCGAGCTGCTCGGGACTGGCGTGCGGGGCGTGCACGACCAGCGTCACCGGATCGCTGCCGTTGAAGGCCGAGGCGTAGAGCGCGAGCAGCTGCGGCGCGGCCTCCAGCTCGTCGAGCGTCGTCCGCAGGGTGACCGCGCGCGAGCCGCCGACCGGGTTCAGCTCGGCGCGCACGTTGCGGTCGGCGACGACGAGCAGGTCCTCGAGCAGCTGCGGCCCCGCGCCGCCGGGGTGGTGCGCGGCTGCGACCAACGCGCAGCGCCGCGCGGCGATGAACTCGCCCCGCGCCGCCAGGACGCTGGCGTGCGCGAGCGCCCGCGCTGACGCGGCTCCGTCCTCGACCCAGCGCGACGGAAACACGAGCGGTTCGTCACCCATTGCCTCGTGCGCCTCGTCGAGGTCCTGTTCGATCGCCCGCCAGGCGTTTTCGACGTATCGCGCAGGCAGTGCGGCGGCGCCGCCGTGGATGATCGACGCCCGGCGCGTCATCGCCTGCTTGACCCGCTCGCGCGCGAGCGACGCGCCCTCCACCCCCTGCGTCAGGTTGCCGCCGTGCACGCGGTAGCCCATCAGGGGCGTGTCGATCCGCGCGACCTGCGCCACCATCGAGCACTGCAGCGCCGACCACCAGTCGATGTAGGCCACAGCCGGCGGCAACGGCAAGAGCCGCGGCGCGAGGTCGGCGCGAAACATGATCGTCGAGGCGGTGGCGACGTTGTCGATCACCAGCAGCTGCGTGATGCACTCGTCGCCCTGCACGTTCGGCACGCCGTCCGCTGTGAAGCGCGATTTCGTCGTGATCACGCCCTCGGCGTCGATCAGCGAGAGATCGGTATAGACAAAGCCGACCTCCGGGTTGCGCCGGAACGCGGCCACCGACCGCTTCGTCTTGTCGGCGGTCCACAGATCATCGGCGTCGAGCAGGGCCCAGAGCTCGCCGCGCGCCTCGGCGAACGCGCGCGCCGTTGCCGCCTCGTAGCCGGCGTTCTCCTGCCGGAAGGCCCGGATCCGGCCCGGATATCTGCGCACGTACTCCTCGATCACGGCGGCTGTGCCGTCGGTCGAGCCGTCATCGACGATCACGATCTCCAGACGATCCTCCGGGTAATCCTGCGCCAGCGCACTGTCCAGCGTCGCGCCGAGGAAGTCGGCGTAGTTGTACGCCGCCACGATGGCCGACACGAGCGGCAGGTCGTCTGACATGCTCGCCATCCTACGAGCCCGCTGTGCAGCACTTTTCCGCCGCCAACCCCGCGATCAGGGAAGCCGTCGTGGTCTGGAAGACCGACGGGGTGCTCGGCGCGCTGGACTTCGGTGGCTACGAGACGCGCAACGCCTCCGTGCAGCACCTGCTCAGCCTGGCCGACGAGGACGGGCAGCTGGCGGACTTCCCGCCGACCTACATCCACACCGGCGACCAGGCCGTCAACCGCGGCGATCCGTCGTGGTCGACGCTGGCCTTCTCCACCGCACCGGGCTTTCTCGACGTGCCGGTGCCCGACTTCCTCTTCGATGGCTGGCCGCAGGTCGGACTCGGCGACTACGAGGACTGCGTACGCGACGCTCGCAGCGCCGGTGCCCGGAGCGCGGCCGCCAACGTGGTCGGCTGGATCGGCAACTGCGCCACGCACGAGTCGCGCGCCGTGTTCCGCGCGCTGGCCGCCGAGCACCCGGACCTGTTCGACGTGCGGGACGTCACCTGGGTGCCGCAGCCGGGCGAGATCAACCTCGCGACGACCGACGGCAACGCGATGAGCCTGACCGAGCAGGTTGCCGCGTGGGGCGCGCTGATCGACATCGAGGGCCGGGGTTGGAGCGCCCGCCTCAAGCTGCTGCTGCACAGCGGCCGCCCGGTCCTGATCCAGGACCGGCCGTGGAAGGAGTGGTTCTGGCCGAAGCTGCAGCCGATGGTGCACTTCATCCCGGTCGCCGCGGACCTCTCCGACGTCGTCGAGCAGGCGCGCTGGACGATCGAGCACCCGGACGAGGCGGCGGCGATCGGCGCCGCCGGACAGCAGTTCGCGGCCGAGCAGCTCACGCGGTCAGCGGCGATCTCGCGCTGGCGTGCGGTGCTGACCGAGCTCGCGACCGCCGGCGGCGAGCGCTCGGCGATCCCCCGGTCCGAGCTGCGCGCCGACTACGAAGCGGTGCTGCGCGTGACGACGGGGTCCTACCGCAACGCCGGTTAGGCGGCTTCTGCCACGACGGCCCGCAGCGCACCGGCCGCGACCATGTCGGCACGCAGCGTCGCCTGCGCCTCGAACGCCGAGGCGAGCAGCGTGGCGAGCACGCTGATCCGATCCACCCCGCCGACGGCGACACCGCCGCGCAGCGCGCCGATCGCCTGCTGCAGCTCGGCTTCGCTGACGTTGTCGATCCCGCAGCGGGCCGCCCATTGCACGATCTGCTCCGGCACGAACTCGCCGGCCGCGGGATCGGCACCGGTGAGCGCGGCGGCCAGCGTCTGCTGACGCATCGAGCGCGCCAGCAGCCGCGCACGGAACGCGTCCGCGTCCCAGCGTTCACATTCGGCGCGGTTGCGCAGGAACTCCGCGGCGCCCGCGGCGTAGGCGTCGTACTGCACGTGCCAACCGTCAGAGCGCTCCTGCTGATCGAAGCGCGTCAGCCGCTCACCGTGGACCTTGCGCATCCCGTGCTCGACGCTGCGGATCGGGTAGTGCCGCAGGATGAACGGTGTCGGAAAGACGCGGCGCCCCGCGAACAGCACGCTGTGGCCCGCGTGGCTGCGCATGTCCGGACGCACGCCGCCGCTGTTCCAGGCCTTGATCTGCAGCAGGTCGAACGCGCCCGGCGGCTCGTAGTAGTGGAGATGCTCGCGCACGTCCTCACCGGGGACGAACGCGTCGCCCTCGGTCGGCATGAAGTTGACGAGCTCGAAGTTGACGGCGTTGTAGCCGAGCTGCTGGACCTCGAACAGACCTTCGGCCAGGGTCGTGTCCGGCCACGGCGCCTCGCGGAACTCGTCGGCGTTGACGAACAGGTGCCAGTCGGCCGGGACCAGCTCGGCGATGTCCTCGACGCGGCGCAGGATCTCGCGCCAGACCATCGCTTTGCCGTTGGCTGCCTCGTCGTAGCCGGCGTCGTCAGGAAACCGCTCGACCTTCAGCAGGCCGCGGCCGAGCCAGCGCTCGAGCGCCGCGGCGGAACCGTCGGTCGAACGATGGTCGAAGACGTAGACGTCCAGGCCCTGGCTGATCAGCGCGGCGACGGAACGCTCGACGACGTCACCCTCGTTGTAGATCGGCATGATCGCGACGGCGCGGAACGGCGGCCGGCGTTGGGCGAGCAGCCGCTGGTGCTCTTCCGACGCCACCTCGCTCGGAGCAAGGATCGCGACCGACCCCGGCTCAGGCAGATCGATCGCCTCGACCGCGCCGTGCTCGAAGCCGTGCTGCTCGAGCTGCGCGCCGACCGACGCAGCGTCCTGGCCGGCGAACCAGACGACGAGCCCCGCGCTGGACGGCAGGGCGACGGCGAGGCTGGCGAGCAGCGCGTCGTCGACATCGCGGTCGGCCAGCAGGACCCGGCCGGCAGCCTCGGCACCGCACGTCCCGTCGACCGGTTCGATCTCGGCTGACAGGCCGCCGGCGAGCAGCCGCGCGAAGGACAGTGCCGGTGAGCAGAGCTGCGCGTCCATGGCGCCTCAGATGCTCGACTTCACGATCAGGACGGTGTGCGGATGGAAGTGCACGCTGGCAACGTCCTCGCGCATCCCGACGAGCTCGTCCGGCGACACGGCGGGCACCACGGTGCCCGGCGTGCTGACGTACCCCTGCGCCACGTCAGGGCCGAGGTTGACGGCATCCGTCAGGTTCTTGCAGAGGTCCATCGAGGTGCCGGGCGCGCCAAGCGAACGGCCGCCGTACTCGACGAAATAGGACGTGCCGATGTCTTCGATCACGTAGACACCGCCCGGCGTCACCTGCGGCCAGAGCGTGTTGAACGACACCAGCTGCTGCTCCATCGTGTGGCCGCCGTCGTCGAGGATCAGGTCGTAGGCGCCGCCGAGTTCGTCGATGAAGGCGAGCAGCGCGGTCGGGTTGGCCTGATCGAGCAGCCGCACCTGGGAGTTCGGGATCTCGTCCTGGTAGGCGAGGCAGCGCGGATCGATGTCGATGCCGTGCAGCGTCGCGTTCGGCAGGAACTCGCGGAACATCCGCATCGAGCCGCCGTTGTAGAGACCGATCTCGAGCAGGCGCAGCGGTTCGTCGCGGACGTCCTTGAGCAGGTCGTAGTAGGCGCGCGTGTACTGCTGCCCCTTGTCGGTGTCGTGGCTTGCGGCGATGCGGCAGAGCTCCGTGTCCTGCGGTGTGGCGATCATGCGGCGAGTCCTGTGGTCGTGGTTGCGGTGTCGGTTCGTTGGTCCCGCGTCGTGATCAGGCGCAGACCGTCGAGGTCGGGTGTCAGCACGGGAAGCTGGGCGGCGCGTGCGAGGCGGGCAAAGCCCGGTGCCCCGTCATGCAGTGGCACATAGCCATCGCATTGAGCGATCAGCGCGGCATCGCGACCCGGGTACGGCGTCTCATAACGGATCGCGATGTCAGGACAGGCGCTGAGGTCCGCGCCGGCATCGGCGGCGGCCTGCGTTGCGCGTGCTTCCAGCTCCTCGCCCGTGCCGTCGACGGCCGGGTCGGCAAGCAGGACGAGCGTGCCGCTCGAGCCCGAGTGCTGCCAGGCGAGCAGGAGCTCACCGAGGCGGTCGTCACCGCGCCAGGCCGGGACCGCGAGGATCTGGGGCGCCGGTCCGTCCGGCTCCAGCTCCAGTTCCTCTGCAGATGGTGTGGCGGTCGCCAGTGGGGCGCGCCGTGCAAGGTCGCGGATCCGCTCGGCGTACTGCTCGCCGACTGCCTGCCAGCTGTAGGGCTGGGCGGCGGCGCGGGCGGCGGCGCCGCGGCGCGCGATCTCGTCGCGATCGCTCGCAACGTGCACGAGCAGTGCTGCCAGGTCATCGATGCTCGGCTCGAGGTCCCAGACGCTCGCGGTCATCTCCAGCGTGTCGATCGTGGTGATGCCGCGATCGACGCGCTCTGATGCGATCCGCCAGCCGGCCTCGGGCGGACAGAACTCGTCGGTCGGGCCACCGCCGGTGACGATCGTCGGCAGGCCGCTGGCCATCGCCTCGAGGACCGGCATCGCGAAGCCCTCGCCGCGATAGGGGTGGACAAGCACGTCGGCCGAGCGGTACAGCGCCGCGACCTCCGCGTCACTGAGGTCGGCGTTGAGGTGCACGATCGGCGCAGTCTGCGGGTCGGCGATCGCGTCGGCGATCGGTGTGCGATCACCACTGCGGTAGATGCCGTCGGCACCGAAGTCCTTGATGATCAGCGCGACGTCGGTGCGGCCCGCGAAGGCCTTGCGCCAGGCGGCGAGCAGCACGTCGGGCCCCTTGCGCTGGATCACGCCACCGACGAAGAGGAAGCACAGCGCGCCCGCAGGGATCCCCTCGACCGGATGACTCGGACCCTCCGGCGTGAACTGGTCGAGGTCAACGCCGTTCGGCACGACCTTCACCTTCGCCGGGTCGACACCACCCTCGACGTACATCGAGCGCACGAACTCCGACGGAACCCAGAGCTCGTCGACCATGCTCTTGAGCGGTTCGAGCCAGGCCTTGGGAATCGAGCCCCACTCCCACGGCTGGATCAACGCCAGTCGGCCGGCCGCCGTCCGCGCGAGATTCGGCGGCCACTGATGGCGCACCTCCACGTCGGCGGGATGCGGCAGCGGCACCTGCAGCCTGCCGCCGTCGAGCGAGCAACGCTCCACAGCGAAGTTCTGATCGGCCTCGAGCTGCGCGCAGACCTCGCGGTTGATCCGGGCCAGGCTGGTGCTGCGATCCTGGTCACCGACCCAGCGCACGGCGGTGCGGGTCGGCCCGGCACCGAGCACGCGGCCCGGCCGTTCGCCCGCGTAGTAGCGCTCGAGCTCGTCAACCCAGTTGCCGAAGCCGCGCGGTGCCTGAATCTGCGACTGCAGTGTCTCCAGCAGCCCGGCTTCCGAGGCCAGGCGATCCATTGCTGCGGCGAGGCCGTCGATGTCGCCGCCATCGAACGCGAGGCCGTCGACGCCGTCCTCGATGCACTCCGCCAGACCACCCATCCGCGGTGCCAGCACCGGCACCCGCGCCGCGAGGCACTCGCCCGCGGTCAGCGGAGCACAGTCCCACCAGACCGACGGCAGGGCGGCAGCGTCGACGCCGGCCAGCAGGTCAGGCAGCCCGCTCGGGCTGAACGGGCCGCAAAGTTCCACGACACGGCGCTTGTCGAGTGCCTGCAGCTGACGGAACGTCTGGATCGGCATCTCACCGTGGATCTGGATCCGCACTTCGTGCTCGGTCTGCTGCGCAGCCTGCACCAGCAGGTGGGCGCCCTTGTGTCCGTAGACCGAGCCGAAGAAGCCGACGATCAGCGCCTTGCCGTCGACGCGCCCCGGGACACGGTCGCGACCGACCCGTTGCCACGCCTCGTCCTGCGCCGGCACACATTGACGCACGACATCCAGCTGGCCCGGGTCGTAACCCTGCCCGAGCAGCACACGGCGCACCGCGTGCGACACCGTCATGCAGGCCTCGACGTTGCGTGAGAAGCGGTCGCGGATACCGTCGAGGCGCGCCTGGTAGCCAGTGACATCGTCGTGACCGATGCAGGTCGCGCAGGCGTCACCACCGGCGGGGCCGTCACACAGCGTGAGGTCGCTCTGGAAGAGGTAGGCGCGCGGGCAGACGAGCCAGTAGTTGTGGGTCGTGAAGTAGGTGCGTACGCCACGCGAGCCGAGCACGTCCAGCAGCTCGGCGCCCATGTTGTGCAGGTTGTGGACGTGGGCGACATCGGGCTGGAACGTGTCGACCGTCGCCGCGAACGCTGCGGTGATCGCCGGATCATCGAGCTCGCGCCGCGGATTCTGCAGATCCCAGAGTCCGTGCGGGCGATTGAAGACGCCGACGAGGCGCACCCCGTCCTCCTCCCACTGGCGCACCGCGTAGGGACCGGCGTCGGGCAGCGTGCCGGTCGCCGCGTGGAACACCGTGACGTCCCAGCCGCGGCGGACCAGCTCCTTCGCCGCAACGCGGGGAATCGTCGTACCACCGCCGCTGTCGTTGAAGCCGTAGGAGGTCATCAGCAGCTTGCCGCGATCCCGCCGCGGCGGGTCGGGCTCGGCGACCGCGGCCGCAAGCTCGCGCATCCGTGCCGCCAGGCGCGGCAGTGGCAGACCCCGCTTCTCGAACGCGTCGGCGAGGATCTCGAACGCCCGCCGCTCGCCGGCACGCGGGTCGATCACGGGCCAGTCCAGCTCCGGCACGAGCTGCTGCAGCGGCGCCCGTGACAGCAGATCGGTCAGTGCCATCTCGACCTGCTCGACTTCGATCGCCCGCTGCGACTCGTGCGAGAAGTTGTCGTCGTGGCGGCGCAGCTTGATCAGTGGCGCACCGCCGACGTGGCGGAAGCGTCCGACCAGCATCGCCCGCAGCCAGAAATCGAAGTCCTGGGCGAGGGTGTACTCCGCGCGATATCGGCCTGCGAGATCGTAGGCGCGGCGGTGCACCATCCGCGACGGATCGATCAGCGTGTTGTGCACCCGCACCAGATGCCTGAGCAGCTCGGCCGGCGGCATGTCCCCCGTGGGATTGGCACCGCGTTGGACACCGTTGGCGTCAATCACCATCGCGTTGCCGTGCACGACGATCGTGTCCGGGTGCTCATCGAAGACCGCAACCTGCCGCGCGATCCGATCGGGCATCGAGACGTCGTCGTCGCCGAGCATCGCGATCAGCTCACCGCGACCCTCATCGATGAAGGTGTTGTAGGCCTCGGCGATGCCGCGGTTCTCGGGGTGGCGGACGACGCGCAGCTGGGGGTTGTCCGCGCGCGCATCAAGGATCGCGTCGATCTCCGGCGTGCCGGGTCCGTCAACGACGACCAGCACCTCGAGGTCGTCATAGGTTTGCTTGAGGCACGAGTCGATCGCCTCGGCCAGATAGTCATGGCGGCGATACGTCGCGATACCCAGCGTGACGCGTGGTTGGTAGGACATCCGTCCACCAAGATCGGCAGCAGGCGCGCGGAATTGAGCGCTGCAGGGCGCTAGCCTCAGCCGTCGATGCTGAAGACTTGGCAGGCGGCGCTGCTCGGCCTCGTGCACGGCCCGGCCGAGCTGCTGCCGGTGTCATCCTCGGCGCACACGCAGCTGCTGCCGCAGCTGCTCGGCTGGACCTACCCCGAGCTGCCCGACGACAGCCGCAAGACCTTCGAGGTGGCACTGCACGCCGGCACCCTGATCGGCCTGCTCACCGTCGTGCCCCTGCCGAAGCTGCACACCGCGCTGCTCGCGACAGCACCGGCGGCAGCCGCCGGGCTGCTCGCGGAACGCCGGATCGAGGAGCGCCTGGGTTCGCCACGCGGCACGGCGTTCGGACTGATCGCCGGCTCACTGGTACTCCTTGCGAGTGACCGTTTGGCCCCTGAGCCGGCGACAACCGCGCCCTGGCAGCCGACCGATGCAGACGTCGCCTGGGTTGGTGCCGCGCAGGCCGCCGCGTTGGTACCAGGCCTGTCGCGGCTCGGCATGACGGTCAGCGCGGCACGGCTGCTGGGCGCCGGCCGAGCGGACGCGTTCGACGTCGGCCGGTCACTCGGCCTGCCCGTGATCATCGGTGCTGTCGGGCTGAAGGCTGCTCGGCTGCTCCGGACCGGCGTACCGGCCGAGTTGCGCGCGCCGATGCTGGCGGGCACGGCCGCCGCCGCCGTCTCCTCACTTGCCGCCAGGCCGCTGGCGCGCCGGACGCCGGTGCTGACCGTGGCCATCTGGCGCATCGGGCTGGCGACCGCCGTGCTGCGGCGCCGCGATCTGCGACACAATGGCCGCCGATGAGCGACGCGTACGCCGCAGCCGGAGTGGACACTGACCGGGCCGACGCCGGAGTCGCCGCCCTCGTCGGCGCGCTCAGCACCGTCGCCGTCAGCGGTGGGTCACGGTCGGTGCCGCTGCCCGGGCATTACGCGTCCGTCCTGAAGGTCGCAGACAACCTCGGCATCGCGATCGGCACCGACGGTGTCGGTTCCAAGCTCGTCGTTGCCGAGCAGGCGGACCGGCTGGAGACGATCGGCATCGACTGCGTGGCGATGAACGTCAACGACATCATCTGCGTCGGCGCCGAACCGATCGCGCTCGTCGACTACCTCGCGGTCGAGGAGGCGAACCCGGAGCGGATGGCGCGGATCGGTGAAGGGCTGCGCGCCGGCGCACAGGACGCGAACTGCGAGATCCCCGGCGGCGAGGTCGCCGTGATCCCGGAGCTGATCCGCGGACACCCGTCACCGGACGGCTTCGACCTCTGCGCGACGGCGATCGGCACGGTCGCGCTCGACCGGATCATCACCGGTGACCTCGTGCAGCCTGGTGACGCGCTGATCGGGCTGCCCTCGAGCGGCATCCATTCGAACGGCTACACGTTGGCCCGCTCGGCGCTGCTCGAGGAAGGCGTCGACGGCGATGCGCCACTCGGCCTCGATGATCGCCCCACCGAGCTCGGCGGGCTGAGCGTCGCCGACGCTCTGCTCGAGCCGACCGTGATCTACGTCCGCGCGATCCTTGAGCTGCTGCGTTCCGACGTGCCGGTGCACGGCTTGGCCCACATCACCGGTGGCGGGCTGACGAACCTCTTGCGGATCGGCGGCAAACGCGTCGGCTACCAGGTCGACAACCCGTTGCCGACGCAGCCGGTCTTCAGCCTGATCGCTGACCGCGCCAACGTCGCCACGGCCGAGATGTGGGAGGTCTTCAACATGGGTTGCGGCTTCGTCGCCACCGTTCCCGCTGATCGCGCCGACGACGCGGTGGCCGTGCTGAGCACGCTGCACCCCGGCACCCGTCTGATCGGCACGGTGACGGATGCTGCGGGCACCGTCAGCGTCCCGTCGCACAACGTGACGTTGCCGGCCGGACGCGGCGTGTGATGACCGCACTCGTTCACATCCTCGCGCTGCTGCCGAACTGGATGGACCCCGACTGGCTGCTGCACCGCTTCGGCCAGGACCTGCTCTGGGTCAGCCTCGTGATCATCTTCGTCGAGTGCGGTCTGCTCTTCCCGATCCTGCCCGGCGACGCACTGCTGTTCAGCCTCGGGCTGTTCATCAACCGGGCCGAAGCGGGCCAACCCGGCATCGATGTCAGCATCTGGCTGGCGTGCATCCTGCTCACCGTGGCTGCCTTCGCGGGCAACGTCTCCGGTTACGAGATCGGCCGCGCGATCGGGCCGCGCCTCTACGACCGCGACGGCCGCTTCCTCAAGCCGGAGTACTACGCCAAGACGCACGCGTTCTTCGAGAAGTACGGCAACCGCGCGCTGGTGCTCGGTCGCTTCGTGCCGATCGTCCGCACCTTCGTGACCGTCGTTGCCGGCGTCGGTGAGATGGACCGGCGGCGCTTCCTCACGTGGTCCTTCGTCGGTGCGACCGCCTGGGCGACCGGCATCACGCTGCTCGGCTACGCGCTCGGCAGCGTCGAGTTCCTGCAGAAGAACATCGAGGCCGCGATCCTCGCGATCGCCTTCGTCTCCATCGCACCGATGGTCTTCGAATATCAGCGCCACCGCCGCTTCGTCCGCGCCCAGGGCCGCGACGCCGACTGACCACCGCAGCGCACGACGAGCAGGGCGCTCGCGGCGTCGGACGACCCACCGACGATCCGTCGCGCCCGGGTTCATCCACCCCGGCATCGACAGAGGACGGTGGCGCGCAGGGCGCTGCCCAGCGAGCGATTCTGCCCGCGAAGCGGGCGTTTAGCGAGCGGGCAGCGACCCGGAGCAGCCGCCGGCCCAACCGCCCGCGCTAGAAGCGGATGTACCCCGTCGCACCATCGCCGGTGCGATCGTGCGTCCGCCGCGTGACGGCATTCGAGGAGTTTCCTTCGATCGTGTGCACCTTGCCGTCCTGATCGACCGATTCGACGATGCCGATGTGCGTGCCGTTCCAGACGATCAGATCGCCGGCCTGCGGCGTCTGACCGGCGGGAATCGTGCGCCCGGTCCGCTTGGCCCAGTCCCAGGCCGAGGAGACGGCACCAAAACCCTGCCCCGCTTCACCGAGCGGCGCACCGGCCTGTTTCGCGGCCCAGGAGACGAAGTAGCCACACCACGGTCCGATCCCTGCCCCGGCGGTGGAGGCCCGGTAGTCGGCGATCCGCGGCGCGTCGTTGGAACCGGGCGGCTGCTCGGCAACGCCGACCTCCTGCTGGGCAAAGGACAGCGCCCGCAGGCCCGCGCCGGAGCCGCCCGCGGCACTCACGCCCCCGGTCTGCAGCACCGGCGACGTACTGCCCGGGACACCCGATTGGTCGAGCACCGCCTGGAAGTTCGGCGAGAGCCGGCCACGAACGGCACCCACCTGGGCGGGTGCTCGGGGGTGCAGCGCCTCTTCCAGGGCCGCCACCCGTGCCATCACGGATTCCACGCTCATCACCAAAATGATCGGCCGGCCCGCGGGGAACTTGTGCGGACCGGCCGATCGTTTGGTTCAAGGGCACCAACGTCAGAGAAGAGGTTGCCCGCGATTCGATCAGGGTGGGTGGCTGAGATCAGCCACCCACCCGATCGACAATCCGACTACGTGCTACCGAAGCAGCTGCAGCACTTGCTGCGGGGCCGCATTGGCCTGCGCGAGCATGGACTGACCGGCCTGGCTCAGGATCTGGTTCTTGGTGAACTTGACCATTTCCTCTGCCATGTCCACGTCGCGGATCCGCGACTCGGCTGCCGTCAGGTTCTCCTGGTAGGCGGCCTGCACTGCCATCGAGTTCTCGAGGCGGTTCTGGACAGCACCGAGGGTTGAACGCTGCGCGCTCACCGCGGTGATGGCGGTATCAATCGCCGAGATCATGGAGCCCGAGGAGGCGCTCAATGTCACCCACAGGGCCGTACCGGCACCCGTGATGGCACCCAGGGACACCGAGATGGTCTCGGAGTCGTTGGCGCCGACCTGGAAGGTCACCGACGACGCACCCGTGAGGAGCGCGATGCCGTTGAACTTGGCCTGACCCATGACGCGGTCGATTTCAGAAGCGAGCTGGTTGACCTCGGTCTGGATGGCGTTACGGCCTTCCGTCGAGATCGCGCCGTTACCAAACTGCACGGCCAGTTCGCGGACACGCTGGAGCATCGAGTGGACCTGGTTGAGGTTACCCTCAGCCGTCTGGACCAGCGACACGCCGTCCTGAATGTTCTTTTGTGCCTGAGCCAGACCACGCATCTGCGCGCGCATCGACTCAGAGATGCCCAGGCCTGCAGCATCATCAGCACCGCGGTTGATCCGGTAGCCGCTGGAGAGCTTCTCCATTGACTTGGCCAGAGCGCCCTGCGTGGCGTTGAGGTTGCGGTAAGCGTTGAACGCTTCCACGTTGGTGGTAATACGAAGGGACATGCGTCTATCTCCTTGATGACGTTGTTTATGGTGCCCCGGAGCAACTCCATGTCGCTCCTCTTACAAGCTCATTGATCGGCGCTTGTGTAGACCGCTTGAGATGGTGTCCAGCAAAGATGGACGTGTGGACGACTGCCGGCGGCCGTCAGACGGAGACGTCGATGTGCGGCTGCCCGTCCTCAGGCGGCGGCAGCCGGTGCGGCGGTTGAGGTTGCGCCCCCGGCGAGGGCGTCGGCGCGATCGCGCGGTGTGTTCCGCGCTCACGCATCTCGCGCTCGAGCTCCTCGTCGAAGACCTCGTGGCCGTCGTCCGGTTGATGCTCCTCCGGCGTCCGCTTGCGCCGCTCAACCCGCTGCACGGGCATCGCGCCGCGATCACTGGGACCGATCGGATTGATGCGCTGATTCATGCTGGCTCCCTCGTTCGCTCTCCCGCTAGCTCTTCATCGCTCCGTCGGGTGCGCGCGTCCGTGCGGCTGCCGCTTCGGAGAGAACGCGCTGCTCCAGCGCGGCACGGTCGGCGCTGACGCCGGCTTCGAGCTCGCGCCGCTTGGCCTCGATCTCGAAGACCAGCTTGCGCCGCAACCCCTCGATCTGTGCCAGCGCGAGGTGTCGCCAGACGGTGAGCGTCAGGCCCCAAGCCAGGAATGAGCCCGCGATACCGGCGAGCAGCGCTCGCATCAGGATCTGCGTGATCGGAAGGTCCATCGCGTATGAGGTCCCGGCGACGACGGTGAAGCTGATGATCCCGCCCCAGCCCTTCGCCAGCGCCAGGTGCTCCCGCGCCTTCGGATGGGCGTTCAGCCGAACGCCGTCGGCCGGGGCCGCAGCCTCGGCGCCTTCCTCGTCGTTCTTGCTCTTCTTGGCCATGAGATCAGGAGTACGTCAGCTCAGCAGAGCAGTTCCGCGGCCAGTGCCTCCGCCGCGATCGGCGTCAGACCGGAGTCCACCGCCTGGCCGTGTCCTAGGTAGGTGATCGGCAGATCCCGCTCGATCGACAAGCCCAGCATCGTCCCGAGCTGGAAGGTTTCGTCGCAGTGCGTGACGGTCAGCCCCACGGGGTGGAGGTCGGAAAGCGCTTCCAGCAGCTCGCGCGCCGCGTCACCGCTCATCGTTGCCGGCAACGTGACGTGGACCTCGTCCGGAGCGAGGGCGGCGAGATCGGACACCAGCGCGGCGCGCCCCGCGGTGTCGCGCAGGACGATCGCGGGCGTGTCGATCAGCACCATCCCCCGGTCCTCGGCCGGAAGCTCCGCGGCAGCGGCAGCGCCGTTGGCGGCGGTGATCAGTTGCACGTCGTAGGGCGCGAGCAGCCGGCGCAGCTCCTCACCATCGTCGAGCGGGTTGAGCGCAACCACCGTGACGGCCAGCTCCTCGCCGCGACCGTAGGCGGCGGCGAGCCGAGCGACGCAGCGGGTCTTGCCCGAGCCGCCGGAACCGACGAACGCGACGGTCGCAGCAGCCGCGCGCAACGGCGCAACGGGAAGATGCTGGGCGAGCGCCCGCGCCACCAGCTCGCGCACGTCGGCGTCGGGGCTGAATGGCAGCAGACCAACGACGGCCTCGGCTGCCGCTCGCTGTGCCAGCTCGGCGTCCAAGCCGCGGTCGATCATCCGCTGCGCGGCCTTCTGCGCGATCGCGGCGCCCTCTCCGGCGGCTGCGGTAGTGGCAGAGATCGAGGGTGGCAGCGTGATCCGCCGCGCCGTGACCGGGCCGTCCGCGAGCGTGACATCTGGCAGCGCGGCCTCCGGCAGCTCGTGGGCGATCGGCGCGACGAGAATCGCGTCGAGGTCGGCCTCGTACTGCTGCATGCCGGTTTCGGGTGACGACGGAGGATCCCAATCCTTGCGTCGGGCGAGGTGGATCACGTCCGCCTCGCCTGCTGCGTTCCAGTCCTTCTCGGTCTCGGCCGGCGGCACGAAGATCTCTTTGTACTCGGCCGTCGCGGGCGAGGCCGGGAAGAGGTCATGCACGTCGACATCGCCGGCGGCCGGACCCGCGTACTCGTCGGAGACGACGTCGTGCCCGGCCGACCGCTCCTGCGCAACCTGCAGCTGCTCACGAAACAGCCGGGCTGCCGGCGATTCGTCGGCGTCGCGCATCGCCGGCCGCTCCGCCTGGATCGCGGGCGCGGCGGGCTGCACGTCGACCTCGATCTCGCGCCGGGCAAAGAAGCCGGCGAAGCCGCCGGTCCGGGCCTCGCGCCGCGCGACGATCACGGCGTCATCGCCGAGGTCCTCACGGATTCGCGGCACGAGCTCCTCGAGCGTGCGGCCACGATAGGTGTAGGTGTCTGGGTGCTGTGCGCTCATGCCGCTACGACTCCGATGGTCTCAACGCTGATGCCGGGACTGATTTCGTTGTAGGCGCACACCGACAACTGCGGCATCTGCTGCTCGCAGAGGCGGCGCAGGTGCCTTCTGACTCGTGATGAGCAGATCAGCACCGGTCGCCGCCCACGTGCGGTGGCGTCTTCCACCTCGTTCGACAACGCCCCGACCAATGCCTGCGCGCGGGCCGGATCCATCGCCAGGTACTCGCCGTCCGGGGTCTGCGCGATCGACTCCGAGACCTCCTGTTCGATCGCCGGGTCCAGCGTCAGCGCGCGCAGCACGCGTTCGGAATCCAGATACGGCGAAACAATCGTTCTGCCCAGTGTTTGCCGGGCATATTCGGCCAGCAGTTCAGGATCACGGGTCATCCGGGCGCGGTCGCCGGCGACCTCGACGATCGCGCCGAGATCACGAATCGAGACGCCCTCGTGCAGCAGCGCCTGCAAGACGCGTTGCAGCTCACCGACGCTGAGCAGGTCGGGAATGACCTCGTCGACGACGGCGGCGTTCGTGGTCTTCAGCGTGTCGAGCAGCGAGCGCACGTCCTGACGCGTCAGCAGATCGGCAGCGTGCCGACGGATCGTCTCGGTCAGGTGCGTCACGATCACCGACTCCGGGTCGACCACGGTGAACCCGAGCGCCTCGGCCTCGGCACGTTGTGCGTCATCGATCCAGACCGCGGCCATGCCGTACGCCGGCTCGACCGTCGGGATGCCGTGCAGCTGTCCGATCGCATCGCCCGGATCGAGCGCCAGGTGGTGGCCGGCCATCAACGCACCGCGGACAACCTCGGTGCCGCGCACCTTGACGATGTACTCGTGGCTGCCGAGGCCCAACTCGTCGTGAATGCGAACCGACGGGATGATCGTGCCGACCTCGGCCGCGATCTGGCGGCGGACCGCTGACACACGTTGCAGCAGCGTGCCGCCGGACGAGCCGTCGACGAGCGGCACGAGGCCGAAACCGATGCACAGCTCGAGCGGATCCAGCGTCAGCGCCTCTTGCACCTGCTCCTGCGGCGTGGTCGGCGGCGCCGGCAGTGCGGCGGCGTCCTGGGCAGCCATCGCGGCCTCCAGCTCAGCCTCGGTGGCGGTCTTGTTCAGCTGCCAGCCGCCGAACAGGAAGAGGCTGCCGATCAGCATGAACGGGATCTTTGGCAGTCCCGGGATCAGCGCGAAGAACATGATCACGACGCCGGCGACCATCGGCGCCTTGCGCTGTGCGGTGAGTTGACTGATGACCTCGCTGCCGAGGTCACCGGTGGACGTTGCACGCGTGACGAGGATGCCGGTTGCGACCGAGATCAGCAGTGCCGGGATCTGCGCCGCGATGCCGTCACCGATCGACAGCAGGGAGAAGTGGTTGATCGCGTCGCCGAAGCTGCGGCCCTGCATCGTGATGCCGATCACGATGCCGCCGACGAGGTTGATCAGGGTGATCAGGATCGCCGCCACCGCATCACCCTTGACGAACTTCGACGCACCGTCCATCGCGCCGTAGAACTCCGCCTCCTGCTGGATCTCCTCGCGCCGGTTGCGGGCCTGCTCCTCGGTGATCTGGCCGGCGTTGAGATCAGCGTCGATCGCCATCTGCTTGCCCGGCATCGCGTCGAGCGTGAACCGCGCAGCGACTTCGGCGACGCGGCCGGAACCGGCCGTCACGACCATGAACTGGATGACCACGAGGATCATGAAGATCACGAGGCCGACGACGAGGTTGCCGCCGACGACGAAGTTGCCGAAGGCCTGCACGACGTGGCCTGCGTCGCCGTGCAGCAGGATCAGCCGCGTGACCGAGATGTTGATCGCGAGCCGGAACAGCGTCGTCAGCAGCAGCATCGACGGGAACGCCGAGAAGTCGAGTGCGCTCGGCACGTACAGCGTCGTGACAACGATCGCGAGCGCGATCGAGATGTTCAGCGTGATGAAGATGTCGAGCAGCGCCGCGGGCAGCGGAATGATCATCATCACGACGACGAGGACCACGACGGCGGCGGCGAGCAGATCGGTGTACTTGGAGAGCTGGGTGAGGATCGGTTTCATGGCTTAGGCGGCTAGAGGGCTACGACGAGCGACGCGGTAGACGTGGGCGAGCACAGCGGCGACGGCTTCGAAGAGGTCTTCGGGAATCTCCTGACCGACCTCCACCATCTTGTGCAGCGACCGGGCGAGCGGCGGATCGGGCACCAGGGGCACACCTGCCTCAGCGGCGATCTCGCGGATCTTGGCGGCGATGTGATCCATTCCCTTGGCGAGCACGATCGGGGCCGCCGAGCCCGACTCGTACTTGAGCGCCACGGCGTAGTGCGTCGGGTTCGTGACGACGACGTCGGCCATCGGTACGTCGGCCATCATCCGCGCGCGTGCCTGCTGCATCTGCCGCCGGCGTAGCGCAGCCTTGACCTCGGCCGGGAGATCCTGGCCCTTGGCCTCGTCCTTGATCTCCTGCTTGTCCATCTTCAGCGACTTCTCGGTGCGGTAGCGCTGGTAGAAGTAGTCGAGGAAGCCGATCAGCATGTAGACGAGCCCTGCGCGGATCGCGATCGACCGGATCTGATGCGCCATCTGCGCCGACAGCTCGATCGGCGAGATGCCGACCAGGCCCGCGAGCTGCGGCAGCTGTGGCAGCAGGGCCATCAGCACGACGGTGCCGACGACGAGGATCTTGATCACGCCCTTGGCGGTCTCCACGATCGCGTTGGGGCCGAAGAGGTTCTTCGCGCCGGTGACGGGGTTGAGGCGCTTGGGATCGGGCTTCAGCGCCTCGGTCGCCGGTTTGAAGCCGATCTGCGAGATGTTGATCAGGATCGCGGCGATCGCACACGCGGCGATCACCGGCGCGAGGCCGACCATCGCAGGCGTCAGGACGCCGAGGATCACGCCGCCGACGTTGTTCTGCTGCACGGGATCCGACAGCGCGGCCTGGCTCAGACTGCCGCGCATCCCATCGGCCAGTCGCTGGCCGAGGTCCGGCCCGACCATGCCGAGCACGATGATGCCGACCAGCAGCACCGATGCGCCGTTGAGGTCCTGCGAGCGGGCGACGGTGCCCTTCTTGCGCGCTTCGGCGCGGCGCTTGGCTGTCGGCTTTTCTGTCTTCTCACCGGCCATCAGCGATCACCCGACCCTCATGGCCTGGAGCGCGGTGTCGACACCGGTCTGGAGGCGTGTCTCGATCCAGCCGGCAACGAACGGCATCGTCGCGCCGACCAGCAGCATCCCGACGACGATCTTCGCCGGGAAGCCCACCTGGAAGACGTTGAGCGACGGCATCACGCGGGAGATCACGCCGAACGCCGCGTCGGTCATGACCAGCGCCAGGATCACCGGGCCGGCGATCTGGATCGCGCTGACGAAGATGCCGGCGAACGCCGAGCCCGCGGTCGTGAGCAGCCGGTTGAGCGACGGAATCTCGGTCAGGCCGACGATGTCGTAGGTGTGCGCGAGACCCGAGATCACCCAGGTGTCGCCGCCGATCACGATGAAGACCAGCGTCGCGATCAAGCCGTAGAGCGTCGTGAAGAGCGACGACTGGGTGCCGTTGACCGGGTCGATCAGGCCGCCGAAGGAGAAGCCGATCAGCACGTCGACGAACGAGCCCGCGACCGACACCGCCGCAAAGACGCAGCCGAGCACGAAGGCGAAGACCGCGCCGACCAGGGCCTCCTTCGCGACGAGGCTGAGCAGACCGAACGGATCGGTGGGCAGCAGCAGATCACCGCTGACGACCGGCGAGAGGCCGAATGCCAGGGCAACCGCAACGATGCCGCGCACGCGACCGGAGGCCAGCTTGCTGGAGAAGAACGGCGCCATCAGAAACAACGGCGAGAGCCGTGCCAGCACGAGGAAGAACGCGACGACGCGCTGCTCACCGAACGTCTGCAGCAGCTCCTGCGCCGGCTGTTGAAGATCTGGCAGCACCGGTCAACCCACCATGCTGGGAATCGCTGACCACAGCTCCGTCGTGTAGGACAGGATCTGGCCGAGCATCCACGGACCACCGACGACCAGCACCACGGCCATCGCGAGGATCTTCGGAATGAAGGCCAGTGACTGTTCCTGAATCTGCGTGACGGCCTGGATCACCGAGACGATCAGGCCGACCACGAGCCCGACCAGCAGGAGGGGCAGCGAGACCTTCATCGCCAGCATCATCGCTTGGGTCGCCAGGTTGATGACCGTGTCCTGCGTCATCGGAACGACTCCACAAGCGCACGACTGACGAGATCCCAACCGTCGACGAGCACGAACAGCAGAATCTTGAACGGCAATGAGATGAACGTCGGCGGCAACATCACCATGCCCATCGACATCAAGGTGGCGCTGACAACGAGATCGATCACGAGGAACGGCAGGAAGATCAGAAAGCCGATCTGAAACGCCGTCTTCAGCTCGGAGATGATGAAGGCCGGGATCAGGACGTAGGTCGGAACGTCAGCGCGCGTCTGCGGCTTCTTGACCTTCGCCAGGCTGAGGAACAGCGCCAGGTCCTTGGTCCGTGTCTGGCGGAACATGAACTCGCGCAGCGGCTTCTGGCCCGCCTGCAGCGCCTCGGTCTGGGTGATCTTGTTCTTCGTCAGCGGCTCGATCGCGTTGTCCTTGATGTCGGTGAAGACCGGCGCCATCACGAAGATCGTGAGGAACAGCGCGATACCGACGAGCACCTGGTTCGGCGGCGCCGTCGGCGTGCCGAGCCCGGTGCGGATGAAGCCGAGGACGACGATGATGCGGGTGAAGCCGGTGACGGTGAACAGCAGTGCCGGCACCAGCGACAGCGCCGCGATCAGGATGAAGAGCTGGATCGCGTTGCCGCCATCGGCGGACTGCGCGACGATCATCGGCGCGGTCACCGCAGGGTCCTGTCGCGCAGACGCTGGAAGGTGGGCCGGGCTGCGCTGACCAGGGACGCCGCAGGAGCACCGATCACGCTGGCTGCGAGCGACGGCTCATGCTCGGCGTCGGCCGGATCCGGGATCAAGCCGAGCTCCACGGCCTCGTCCTCGGTGTAGGTGCGGATCGGCATCACGCCGTGCTCGGCGCTGCCGACCAGGACCAGTTCACGACCGGCGCGAATCAGGTGCACGGCGCGGCCGGGGCCGAGCGGCACGCTGGCCTCGGCCGAGAGGCCGCCGTAGCCGGCGCTCTCGTTCGACGCCTTCATCTGCTTGAGCACCCAGGTGAGACCGAAGATCACGGCGATCACGACGCCGAGCCCGAGAATCGTCTTGGCGAGTGCGCTACCGGTGGACCCGGGCGCCGCGGCGCTGCTGGTGGTCGCGACCTTGTCGATCCCCAGCGCCTTGGTCTCGCCGTAGGGGTCGGCGACGGTCGATGTGCCGGCGGCGAACGCCAGCGTCACCGGCGAGGCGGCGATCAAGATCAGTGCGGCCAGCAAAGCGGCCGTGAGTGCGCGGAGGGAGAGCACTGGAGGGATCTGACCGACGGGAGGGACGAGCGGTCACTCCAGGTGGTCGGCCAGTGACTGCTGGGCTTGAGGGGTAAATCTGGACGGGTGTACTACGAGCGCTTGTGGTCGGCGTGCGCCGGGTCGCATCCCGCTCACTTGACGCCCACTTCGTGGGCAGAACCGTTCGCCGGTCTGCGCCCGGCACCCGCTCGCTCAGCGCAGCTGGCTCACCGTGTGACGCCCCCTGGCAGGACAGAACAGCGAAGCTGTTCTGAGCAGTCTCCGCCGGAGGCGGGCTGAGCTACGCCGCTTCGGCTTCGGGCGGTGCTTCGTCCGCGGGTGCGTCGCCGGCGTTGTCGGCGAACATCGCCGCGATTGCGTCGGGATCCATCTCGGCGTCGCCTGCGGCGGCGTCCGGGTCCGGAGCGACGCTCAGCTCCGGCGGTGCGCCGGCGCTGTCCATCGAGACGAACTCCGGCTGGATGTCGGCTTCGGTCGCGGTCAGCTCGGTGCTGACGACCTCGGTGATGCGCAGGCCGAACTGCTCGTCGATGACCACGACCTCGCCGCGGGCGATCGAGCGGCCGTTGATCAGCAGGTCAACCGGCTTGTCGGCCAGGCGATCGAGTGTGACGACCGAACCCGGTCCGAGCGCCATCGCCTCACCGAGCGACATGAACGTGCGGCCGACTTCCACCGCCAGCTCGACGGTGACGTCCGTCAGCCGGCCGAGATCGACCTCGAGCTGCGGCAGGGCGGGGCCGACGGGCTCGCCGCCGGGCATCGGAGTGAGTTCTGCGTCAGTGCTCATGGCTATTGGACGACGACGTCGATGAAGAAGACCTCTGCAACATGGGTATCGGTCTCATGGTGCAGACGCTTGACGATCCGCTTGCCGAGCTTCTGACGCCCTTCGGCGCTGGTCAGCATCGAGGCGGGCACGCCGGTCACGACATCGGTCACGATCGAGCGCACGAGGGCTTCCTGAGGCAGCACGCCATAGCCGTCCGGAGGCTTGACCGGGGCGGCCTCGGCGCTGGCGGCCTGCACTGCCGGCGCACCGACCGATGCGGCGGCCTCGCCCAGGGCGCTGTGGCCCTTCTCGAAGATCAGACCGACGCTGATCTTGGCGAACTTGCCGCCCTCGATGTTCAGCAGGAAGGGCGTCGGGATCACGTAGACCTCACCCTTGACGTTCGGCGGCTCGACCTTGACCGGTGCAGCCTTCAGCACCGTCATCTTGAGGCCGACGAGCGCGAGCACGATGATCGGGACGATGAATTTCAGTTTGGATTTCATGAGCCTGGGAAAACCGAGTCGGTGAGTTTTGCGGGATCGGTGGCCTGGGTGAACACCCGGGGAAGCCAAAGTTCGACCCGTCTATTGATTGATCGGCCAGCAGCGCTCTCATTGGAGGTCACCGGCTCCTGATCTGCGCGACCGGCCGCGGTGAGGCGGCCGCCGGCGACCTTGGCCTTGATCAGCGCGAGCACGACATTCGCGGCGCGATCACCGGAAAGGTTCCAGTTGGAGCGGTAGCGACCGGTGATCGGCACGTTGTCCGTGTGCCCCTTGACGACGACCTGGTGGGTGCCCTCGGCGCGCAGGAGATCGCCCAGCCCGGCGAGCAGCGGCCCAGCCTTCGGCTTGATCTCCGCCGAGCCGGAGTCGAAGAGCAGATCGTCCGTGGTGATCCGGATGTGCAGACCGTCCTTGCTCAGCGTCGTCTTGATCTTGCCGCTCAGCTTCTGCTCGTTGGCGAGCTGCTGCACCTGCTTCTGCACCTCTTTGAAGGCGTCGTTCTCGTGTTTGGCCGCCGACTTCTGCTGGATCTTCGTCATCCGGCTCTTGCTGTCGGCGTTGGTCTGGTCCTGCGAGATCATCGGCGTGTTCTCAGCCGGCGTCGGGATGCTCTCCGAGCCACCGTTCTGCTTGATCCCCTGCCCGCCCGGCATCACCTTGCCGGAGAACGCCTCGGCGAGCGAGCGCTGCAGGTCCTCGTACTTGGAGATGTTGACCGAGGAGATCGACCACAGCACCATGAACAGCGACATCAGCAGCGTGATCAGGTCGGCGTAGGTCAGCAGCCAGCGCTCATCGACGTGGCCGTCCTCGTGGCCGCCCTTGTGCTTCTTCTTGCGGCCGGACACAGCTCGGGCCTAGGCCGCCTCGGCCGCTGCGGGCTCGCTGCTGGCGCTCGAGGATCCACCGCCGCCCTTGCTGCCCTCGTCCAGGATCACGGCCCGCTGTGCCGGGGAGAGGTAGCTGAGCAGCTTCTCCTGGACGACACGTGGGTTGTCACCGGCCTGGATCGACATGATGCCCTCGATCACCAGGTTCCGTTCGGCGACCTCCGCGGCGGACAGCATCACCAGCGTGTAGTTGACGGGGTAGAAGACGACGTTCGCGGCGCCGACGCCGTACAGCGTGGCGAGGAAGGCACCGGCGATCAGCGGCCCGAGGGTCTCCGGAGCCGACAGGTTGCCGAGCACGTGGATCAGCGAGACGACGGTGCCGAGCACGCCGATCGTTGGTGACAGGCCGGCACCCTTCTCGAACACCGTATAGGCGTCCTTGTGGCGGGCCGCCATCGCCTCCACCTCGGTTTCGAGGATCTCGTACAGCAGGTCCGGGTCGGTGCCGTCGACGACGAGCTGCATCCCCTTCTTGAGGAAGTCATCGTCGATGTTGTCGATGTCCTCCTCCAGGGCGAGCAGACCGTCCTTGCGGGCACGCTCAGCAAAGCCGACGAGGGTGCTGACGCGCGTGCTGAGATCTGCCACCTCACCGGTGAATGCCTTGATGTACATCTTGGGAATCAACATGAACCGCTTCATGCCGACGCTGGCGAACGTCGCGCCGGAGGTACCACCGAAGACGATGATCGCGGCAGGGATGTTGATCAGGGCAGGTGGCGAGACACCTTCCATGATCCCGGCCATCAGGATCATGCCCATCGCGGCAACAATGCCGATAGCGGTAGCGGCCTTCATAGGGATCGCTCCTTGTCGTCGGCACCCGCGCGCCGATCTTCAGAGACAAACGGCGAAAACTGCAAATCGGTGCCCAGAACTCGGGCCGTTGCCCGGCAACAAGAAGCGGCGCGCCGGGAT
>Ga0209023_10000857_pt1 | contig 43332 bp, 49 predicted proteins | sample LakOneMetagenome_FD_187468 | JGI IMG/M metagenome (GOLD analysis project Ga0209023, IMG submission 187468) | Freshwater and sediment microbial communities from Lake Erie, Canada (SPAdes) (version 2) | ecosystem: Environmental > Aquatic > Freshwater > Lentic | place: Lake Erie, Canada...
GGGGTCGTGTATTTCTGTAGAGAGCGTTTGGATGACCGACTATTTTCGGACGCGTTCCGCCAAGCCGTTCTGGCGCCGGTGCCTGGCAGCCGTTCTGGATTTCACCACGGTTTTCGTCATCGGCGGCTATGCCATATTCGAATGGTCCGCCGGCCTGCAGCGCAGCGGCTTCCAGCTTAACGAGGCGCCCGTTCTGCTGCTCATCGCGTTTGCATCCATCTATTTCTACCTCGGCTGGAGCCATTACGATGGCACGATCTGGCAGCGCATCCTGAAGGCGAGATAGGCGCTCGGTCAGCGCAAAAACGTAGCTTTGGCCCACCATTTGGGATGATCGCGTCTGATCACCCGCGCGGCGCGGGCGGCCTGATGGCGATCGCCGAACAGCGCGAAACATGTCGCGCCCGAGCCCGACATGCGCGCGAGTTTCGCGCCGCGCGCAGCGCCCAGCACGGCCAGAACCGCCACCACCTCGCGCGCGATCACGCCAGCGGGATCTTCGAGATCGTTGCGGCCCTTCTTCAGCGCGCTGATCAGCGCATCCGCGCCCATGCCGCTTTCGACTATCGGGTGCTTGCCGAAGCCGTAGGATTGTCCCGGCTTCAGTCCGAGTTCGGAAAAGACCGCGCGCGTTTCCACGGGCACGCGCGGATTGACGAGCACGGCGGGAAGTCCGGGCAGCGCGAGTTTCGGCCCGAGCGTTTCGCCCGCGCCCGTCATCATTCGCGCGGCTGGATCGAGGCACACCGGAACATCGGCGCCGGTCGCGCGCGCAGCCTCCATGAGACGCGGATCGTCGAGCGCAACCCCGTTGAGGCGCGCCAGCAACCGGAGCGCGGCTGCCGCGTCCGACGAGCCGCCGCCGACGCCCGCCGCCACGGGCAGATATTTCGTCAGCGCGAAGGCGCCCGCCTTTATGCTCTCGATCCGTTCGCCGAGATTGCGCGCGGCGCGCAGCACGAGATTGTCGGCGCCCTCGCCAGCCGCCTGCGCCGTCGGGCCCGTCACCGTCAGGCAGAGCGCGTCGCCCGGCGTCAACGTCAGGTGATCGCAGACGCCGGCAAAGGCCACGAGGCTCTGCAATTCATGGTAGCCGTCGTCGCGGCGCCCCTCCACATGCAGCGTGAGATTGATCTTGGCCGGCGCGCGCGCGCAAAGCACGGAGGTCACGGCTTGCCCGCGCCTTCGACCTGCGCGGCCATGCGCGCCTCCGTCACATCGCCGCTCTCGCACAGGCCCTTGATCACGCCTGCGCGGTCGGCCGCGTCGCGGTTCTGCGAAAGCTTCGCCTTGGCCTCGATGCGCGCGATCTGCACTTCGATGCCGACAATGCCGCGCAACATCACGTCGATGTAGTCGGCAGGCGCATCCTCGACCTTCCAGGGCGTTGCGCGCGGCGCCTCGTGATAGTCGGTGAGTTCGCCGACGAGATTGCGCAGCCAGTCGCGGTCGTCGATCGCGCTTAAACGCCCGTAGACATGCACGGCGGAATAATTCCAGGTCGGCACGACCTTGCCGGTCTCGCGCTTGGTCGGATACCAGGCAGGCGTCACATAGGCGTCCACGTCTTGAAACACGACCAGCGCCTCGCGAGCTCCATCCGCTTCACGCCATTGCGGATTGGCGCGCGCCAGATGCGCGCGCAGGACGCCGGCCTCTTCATCGAGCTGGAACGGAACGGGGTTCGCCATGAGGCCGCCCGCGCCATTTGTCACGAGGAGGCCGAAGGGCCGCGCACGGATCAGCGCAAACTGGTCCGCGCGCTCCTCAATGCGGAAATGCGGCGGTACATACATCGCTGGATCAGCCGCCGTTCTTCTTGCCGGCGTCGGCGGCTTCCGACTTCTCGTCGACGATTCCGTTCTTGATCTTCTTGAGAATGTTCTCGAGATCTTCCGGCTCGGGCTTCAGATCGCGCGCATGGTTCCACTGGAACTGCGCCTCGAGCTTGCGGCCGATCCGCCAGTAGGCGTCGCCGAGATGATCGTTGATCACGGGATCGCTCGGCTTGAGATCCACCGCGCGCTCGAGTTCCTTCGTCGCCTCGTCGTAGCGGCCGAGCCGGTAGTGCGCCCAGCCGAGGCTGTCGACGATGTAGCCGTCCTGCGGGCGCAGTTCGACCGCGCGGCGCAGCATCTTGAAGGCCTCGTCGAGGTTCATGTTTTTGTCGACCCAGGAATAGCCGAGATAGTTCAGGACCAGCGGCTGCTCCGGATAGAGCGCGAGCGCTTTCTTGAAATCGGCTTCCGCGAGCGGCCAGTCCTTGGCGCGCTCATAGGCGATGCCACGGTAATAGTAGAGCGACCACAGCGATTTCTCCGGCCCCTTCGAAAGCGCAATCGCTTTCGAATAGGCGTCGATCGCGCCCTTGAAGTCCTTGCGCGAGCGCTGGAGATTGCCGAGCGCGGTCTGCGCTTCGGAATCGTTGGGGTGTTCCTTGACGAGATCGGTCAGGACCTTGGTCGCCTCGTCCTTCTTTTCCATCGTCTCCAGCAGCAGCCCGATCTGGATGTCGGCGTTGACGCGCAGCGGCGACTTTTCCGAGACCGAGTCATAGGCGTCGATCGCCTGTTCGTTCTGCTTCAGGCGTTCGTAGACGTCGGCCAGCGTCACGAGCGCGAGGCCGTTGTCGGGTTCGAGATAGAGCGACAGCCGCAGATAGATCATGGCGGCAAGTTCGTCGCCCTGCCGGCCGCCGACGGCGCCCAGCCCGTACAGCAGTTCGGCCGCGCCCTGCCGCGCATTGCGCACGAAGGGTTCGAGCGTCTTGCCTGCGGCGAGGTCGGCGAGCGCAGCGGTCACGATCGGGTGGCGCGGCACGATCTGGTCGAAGGCCGTGTAGATTTTCGTCGCGCCGTCGCGGTCGCCCTGCTTGGCCAGAAAACGCGCATAGGCGTCGACGAGGCGCAGCGTGTTCTTGTCCGTGCCGTAGACGGTCTCGTAGCGCTTGCGCGCCTCGTCGGTCTTGCCCGAGACTTCCGAGATCAGCGCCGCGTGATAATCGCGGAACACGCCGAAGGCCTCGTCCTTCAGCTTGTCGACCAGCGGCACCGCCTTGGAGCTTTCGTTGGAGCCGACATAGGTCCAGGCGTTGAGCAGCGTCGCGGTCAGGTCGCGCTGCCGGCCGGAGCCGCCCTTGGCGAGATAATTGCGCGCGGACTTCCACTGCTTCTTTTCGATCGCGCGGACGCCGAGCGCCAGATTGGCGAGGCCGTTGCCGGGATTGGCGCGCACGAGCCGCTCGGCGAGGCTGAAGGCCTCCGGCATGTTGCCGTTCGCCAGCGAGGCGACGAAGGCGCGCTCGGCCAGTTCGGCATTATTCGGGTCGGCGCGCAGCGCCTCGCGGAAGAAGGTGGAGGCGGCCAGCGTGTCGCGCTCGGCCCCGGCGACCAGCGCCGCGAGATAATTGCCGGCCGGGCTCTCGCCGACCTCGAAGGGCGTTGAAACGGCGACGGTTTCTCGCGCGGCCGAGGCGCTGAGCGGCCACAGGCCGAGGACGGCGCAACTGGTGGCGGCAAGAGCGGTCGTCAGCGCGCGGCGCGCGAAAGGCTTGGACGAAAGGGTTGAAGGCAAGAGAACTCTCTCGATAGGCGTCTTGGACATTGGCCTTGCAGACGCAGGGTTCGACGCCTCGACGGGCGGCCGGCGGATCACAGAATCTCCTGCGAACATGGCCGTTTTGGGCCCCATCGGCAAGCCGCGCGGCTGAAGCGGGCGCCACGTCGTCTGGACATGAAGCCGCCGGGCGCCCATCTGGATGATTCTGCAGGAGCAAAACCTTGGCCAAACCGATTGTCGTTACCGTTTCCCACACCCTCGGCGCAGCCGAAGCCCAGCGCCGCATCTCGCGCGGGCTGGAAAAAGGCAAGACCGAATTCGCCGCGCTGTTTTCAGCCTTCGACGCCAGCTGGAACGCCAATCATGCCGACGTCCGGCTGGTGGCGCTGCATCAGCAGGTCAACGCGGGCCTGGATGTGTTCGACGACATGGTGCGGGTGGAGGTGAACTTGCCCTGGTATCTGGCGCCGCTGCAGGACAAGATCGCGGGGGCCTTGAAACATCAGGGGGAAAAGACGCTGCAGATCGGGCAAAGCTGAAGCGCCCTAGAACGGCGGCGCCTCGCGGTCGCCGTCGACCGTCCGGCCGTCATCCCACAGGAAATACAGCCCGAACATCTTCATTTTCGGCAGGTTACGCTTGATCTCGCCGGGCCGGACCCGGTTTTTCGTCTTGATCTTGAGCGTTCCGCGGCCGAGCGGGATACGCAACGAAAGCCCCATTTGGTCCCCCGGGGTAAAGGGGGAAGCTAACTCATTCCAATCGTTGATTTTTGTCTGGAATGCGTCCTAGGGCCACGTTTATGGTTCAAGTTTGTCCGGGCTTGAGCCGATAGAAGATGTGCTTGCCGATCACGTCCATTTTCTTCAGGTGGCGCGCCCAGCGGGGCCGCACATAATTGGCGTGATAGTGGGTCGAGGACCCGACGTCGGCCAGCCATGTCTTGCCGTCCAGCACTTCGTCGGCGATGCGGGTGGCGGTCGACCAGGACGCCTGGTCAGAGACGCGCAGCGACTTGCCCTCGCAGGTGAAGGAGAACTGGCAGGCCTTGTAGCGGTGGCGGTTCTGGAAGACGACGCCGCAGATCGTGGTGGGATAGAGGCCCGAACCGACGCGGTTGAGAATGACCTGCGCGACCGCAGCCTGGCCGTCTTCCGGCTCGCTGCGCGATTCGAAATAGATCGCCTGCGCCAGGCACTTTTTCTCGGAGTCGAGCCGGTCGCGGCCAACCAGCGCGGCATAGTCGGGACGCCCGCCCGGTCCGCGCGAGACGACGGTCGTGTTGGGCTTTGCAGCCTTGCCCGCGGCGCGCGGCGCGCCGGGCAGGGCGACGATTTCGATCGGGGTGGAATCGGCTGGCGCGGGCGTGATCGAGGCCAGCGCATGGGCGCGCGGCACGGCGGGCGTCGCGCCCTGCGCATTGCGTTGCGCGATGATGGCGGGCCGCACGGTGACGACCGAGCCGCCCTGCGTCGGCGAGGCGCCGCCGCCGCCGGGCGTCGCAGCCGTGACAGGCGCTTCGTCAGCGTCCCAGGGTTCGAATTTCGAAACGGAATCGGGGCCCGTCGCCTCGCCGTCGAACGGCTGGAAGGTGGAGGCGAGACCGCTTTCGTCGATCTGGAACATGAGATCGCGCGCACGCAGACTCTCGAGTCCGCCGGGCTTTTTCAGGCGCGATTCGAAGGAGGGCCGCAGCGCGACGAAAGGATCGGCCTTCGTATTGCGCACGACCTGCGGAAAATTGCCGGGGCGCGGCTTGAGCTTCGCGCGCGGGGTCATTTCGTCAGGCGCGGCGTGGAATTCGGCGCTCGGCCCGATGGCGAGGCGCGCCTCGCGCAAAATGCCGCGGCGCGAGCCGAACGAGCCGAGATTGCCTGACAGGGCAGAGGAGGGGACGAGATCACGCGGCTGCAGCGCGGCGCGCGCCTCGATCGGCGCCAGCGAGGCGCCGGACGTGAAATCCTGGCCGGCGTCGGCGGTGAAGGACACGAGAAGCCCCATGCCCAGACACCATGGCGCCACCACGCCCAACGCCCAACCAATTCGCGAACGACCCATACGCTTGCCGCCTGTACGTCGCACTGCGCGTCGTGACGATTGCCGGAACTGGAGCGTGCGGCCTGCGGCCCGATAGCCACAGGCAAGGCGCATGCCCCGCTTCCCAAAAGTTATCGGGCATTAGGCTTGAGGGACCGTTTATGACGCGGTTTGCGCGCGTGACCCAAAATGGATCAAGGCGCCGCCGCGCTCGCGCCGGCAAAGCGCGCGCGTACGGAAGCGCCCAGCGCCTTCAGCGCGGCTTCGGCGCGTTCGTTGTCTTCCGGCGTCTCGATCTTCACTTCGAAATGATGCGCGCGCGCGAGCTTCACCGATTTGTCGAAAGCTTCGAGCCCCGCCGCCGCCATGCGGGTCGACTGCCCCGGCAGCCATCGCCGGCGCAGGCTCTGCGCGACATTGGCCGCGCGCAGCGCCTGCAGGCGCGCATCGAGCTTGACGTTCTCCTGCGTTCCAAACCACGCCGGTCCCGACAGGTGCATGAAGACGGAATGGAAGAAGGGCCGCATGTCGCCGCGCTGGGCCATCAGCGAGGCCGCCGTCCGCACGCTCTCGTCGAGCAGTTGCCGGCCCCAATCGTCGGCGAAAGCCTGATGCGCGACGAGCGCGCTCCACAATTCGCGCTCCTGCCGCAGCGAACGCGCAAGCAGCGCATCCTCGATGCCGAGTAGATAGCCGACATAGCGCCACAAATGCTGCATCGCCTCGTTCTCGCCCTCGCTGAAGCGCACGCCGAGACGCGCGAAGGAGCGCAGGTTGAGATAGGAGAAGAGGCTCAGCGTCATCGCCAGCATCGTCTGGTCGATCGGCTCGCCGATATAGCCGCGCGAAAAATCCGGCATGCGCTTCAGCCACATGCGGATCGACGAATGCAGCAGGCGCACGCGCAGCGTCGTCTCATAGCCGAGCGCGCCTGGTTCGAGGCCGCCGGGCTGCAGGATGGCGGCGATGAAGGCGCCGGTCTCGCTGATGCGCGTGCCGGGATTTGCGCCGAGCCGGCCCGTCGCGCGGGTGACCAGCGTGGCCCGCGCGAAAACCCCGCCGGCAAACAGCGAATGCATGAGCGAAAGACGCTGCAGCGAGACGAAGCCAAGCATGACATTCTGACCCGTCGCGATCGCTTCGCGGTCGAGCCAGGCGGGCGGCGCCGATACGGCGTCGATGAAGTCGCGCGCGGCTGGGGCGCCATCGGCGGCCAGCGCGCGCACGGCGGTCAGCTTGTCGGCGGTGCGATCGTAATTGCGCTCATGCAGCGCCGCGACGGCCCGGTCGGCGAGCGGATCGCTCGCAAACATCATGCGGTCGAGCAGCGCCTGCGAATAGCGCGGGCTGAATGCAGCGTTGGCCGGATCGATCAACGCATCGATGTCGCGCATGGCGTCAGGCGGCGATGTCGCCGGAATTGATCTTCTTCACGCCGGCTTTCGACATGGCGTCCCAGGCCTTCATCAAGGAGCCCTGCGCGTCGATGCCGCGGCAGGCGTCGTCCACCACGAAGACATCGAAGCCCGCCATCCGCGCGTCGATGGCCGTCCAGGCGACGCAGAAGTCCGTCGCAAGACCCGTCACGAACAGTTTTGAAATGCCGCGCTCCTTCAGATAGCCGGCAAGTCCGGTATTCGTCTTTTTGTCGGCCTCGAGCAGCGCCGAATAGGAATCGACGTCGTTGCGAAAACCCTTGCGGATGACGAGCTGCGCCTTCGAGACGTCGAGGTCTTTCGACAGCGCGGCGCCATCTGTGCCCTGCACGCAATGGTCCGGCCACAGCACCTGATCGCCATAAGGCAGCTTCACCACCTCGAACGGCTTCTTGCCGGGATGGCTTGACGCGAACGAGACATGGTTCTGCGTATGCCAGTCCTGCGTCAGCACGACATTGGGAAAGGCCTTCGACAGCCGGTTGATGACCGGCACGACCTGTTCGCCGTCCTTCACCGCCAGCGAACCGCCGGGCAGGAAACAGTTCTGCACGTCGACCACGACGAGAACGGACTTGTCGTCCGGAGCAATCTTGTCGGCGGCGACCGCGCGCAGGGGCGAAAGGGCGACTGCGCAGGCGGCGGAGCGCGCGAGGAACAAGCGACGATCGATCATGCGAAGCCTCCCTGAAAGCGCAAAGTGAACACCCTGGCCTGATCCCCGTAAAGCCAAAAAGCTGGACGCGCGCGCCGAGAATGCGGCTATCATTGCGCAATAAATGGGAGAGCAACGTGCAGGAGCAAGAGCCGCGCGGACCGCTGGCGGGCGTGCGCATCATCGACATGACGGCCGTGGTGCTCGGCCCGCTGGCGACACAGATTTTGGGCGATTATGGCGCGGATGTCATCAAGATCGAACCGCTCGAAGGCGATTTGATGCGCGCCAACGGCGCGCAGAAGGCGGACGGCACGACTGCCGGCCTCAGCTCCATCTTTCTCGCCATCAACCGCAACAAGCGGTCTCTGGCGATCGACCTGAAAAGCGAGGACGGCAGAGCGGCCGTGCGAAAACTGGTCGCCGGCGCCGACGCCTTTGTCCACAATATGCGCGTCGATGCGATCGAGCGGCTGGGATTCGGCTACGATGCGCTGCGCGCGCTGAAGCCCGATCTCGTCTATTGCGTGGCGACCGGATTCGGGCAGGACGGGCCGGACCGCGCGCGGCCCGCCTTCGACGATGTGATCCAGGCGGCCAGCGGTCTCGCCGCCGTCTCGAATGTCTACGCCGAGCGGCCCGACTATGTCTCCAGCCTGATCGCCGACAAGACGACAGGTCTCGCGCTGTGCAACGCCGTGCTCGCCGCGCTCTTCCATCGCGCGCGCACCGGCGAGGGCCAATATGTCGAGACGCCCATGCTGGAGACGATGGCGGCCTTCGTGCTGGCCGAACACATGGGCGGCATGACCTTCGAGCCGCGCGAGGGCGGCGCCGGTTACGCGCGGCTGCTGAAAGGCGGCCGGCGGCCAATGCGCACCAAGGACGGCTGGCTCGCGCTGCTGCCCTATACGGCGGAACACTGGACGGCTTTCGTATCCGAGATCGGCCGTCTCGATCTCGTGCCCATCGCGACCGACCGCATTGCGCGCAACAAGCACATTCAGGAACTCTACGACGCCATGCGCGCGGCGCTGGAATTGCGCACGACCGATGATTGGCTCGCGACTTGCGACAAACTCGACATTCCCGCGACCCGCCTCTACGGCCTCGATGATCTGCCCGACCATCCGCATCTTGCCGCGACGGGCTTTTTCGAGATGCACGAGCATCCGGTCGTCGGCAAAATGCGCATGACGCGCCCGCCGACGAAATTCGAAAAATCGCCCGCCTCCATTTCCCGCCATGCGCCGCAGCTCGGCGAACACACGCGCGAGATTCTGGAAGAGGCGGGCTTGAGCGGTCAGGACATCGACGCCCTGATTGCAAGCGGCGTGGCGCGCGGGGCCGTCGCCCGCTGACATGCGCTGCGCGCCGCCGGTGCGCTGGCGCACAGTCCTTGGCCGCGATTGCGGATTTCTACGGCGCAAGCCTCGCCATTGACCCGCCCGCAGGAGTTCGATTCGATCATGACGCCTTGTGTCCGCTTCGCCGCGCTGTCCGCGGCGCTCTTGTTCTGCGCCGGCGCCCAGGCCGCTGACGAGAAGGCGCAGCCCGCCTGCGAGATGGACGCCGGCATCGGCCGCGACATCGATTTCATGAACGTGTCGCGTCTCATCGTGCCCGGCGCGAGCACGGTCACCGTGGCCTGCAAGACGGTGTCGAATATCGAATTGCAGGGCGACGGCGCCGGGCTCCGTCTTACCCGCGCGCGCCTCTACCGCAACGAGGTCGACAGCGACGAGTTCAAGGCCTCGCTCGTCTCCATCGAGCGCAAGGATGGCGCCGGTTGGAAACTGCTCGCCTGGGCCGTGCTGCCGAATGTGATCGCGGACGACGAGACGGAACTGAAGCCGCAAGTGCGCAAATTCGGCGACACGCTCCTGCTGCGCATTGCCGCGCGCCATCGCAACCTCTACGCGATCAAGACCGACAAGGCCGAGCGCGTACCTGCATTCGAGTGGCGCGAAAACCTGTCAGTCGATGCGTCCATGAAAAAGGTTGGACAGGCGCTCGGCCTCGATCTCGAGAAGATGGAAGGCCGCGTCGCGCTCGTGCGCGAGGTCGAAGAGCGGCCGAAGGGCCAGAGCGCTTACGACATTCCGAAGATCGCTGTCGCCAAGCTGCAATTCGCCGATGGCAAGCTATCGATTGCGAGCCAATCCGTGGTCGACCGCGCCAAGGGCGAAGACGCCTTCATCGACGCCATCCTGCTTCAGGAGGAGGCCATCGCGGAAGAGCGCGCCAAGCTGCCGCCGGGGACCGAGCCCTGCAACCTCTACGCATGGTCGACAGACACCGATCCCAAGGGTCTCAACGTGCGCGCAGGGCCGAGCATGGACGAAAAGTTACTCGGCATCTCGCCGGCGCCGCGCAAGCCCACGGGCAAGGCGAAAGCCGAGCATGGCGATGGCCCGTTCCGTTCCGACTTCACCATCATCGGCTACAAGGATGGCTGGTTTCTGGTGAAGGACATCAGGGCGCCCGGCGTCTCCTACAACGCGTCGTATCCGAAGAGCCTGCCGCAGCCCTACAAGGGCCGGGGCTGGGTCTCGGCGTCGCTCGTCGGCGCGTCGCAGGGAGAAGCGGACGCTCGGGATGGCCTGCTGTCTGACGCGCCGCATGGCGACGCGCGCTACAGCGCGGCGACGGACGAGGACAACAAGCCCTACGGCTATGGCGCGCAGCCGCGCATTCTCGCCTGTTCCGGCAGCTGGACCTTCATTCAGACCAAGAGCGGCGATCGCGGCTGGACGCGCGAAATGTGCGGCAATTATCTGCAGGGATGCACGGAATGAAACTGAAACCGATCCTTCTCGCGGCGGCTCTCACTGCTGCTTTTGCTGGCGCCGCGCAGGCGGAAGTCTTTCACATCTGTTCGGTGCGGGAGACGAAGGACGGCTTTGTCGCGTTGCGTTCTGCGCCGAAGAAGGATGCGCCCGTGGTCGCGAAAATGGTTCCGGGCCAGATGACGGTCATCGACGTGAAGAACTACAAGCCGGTGAAGTCGGGCAATTGGGTCAGCATTTCCTGGTATCCCGGCGAGGTCATGCCCGATCCCGGCGAGCCCGGCTACGAGAAGGTCAAGCGCGGCTGGATGAGCTACGAGCTGATCGACGATTGCGGGTGACCGCGAATCTTCATCCTGAGGAGCGCCGCAGGCGCGTCTCGAAGGATGGCAGGACCAGATATCCTTACCGCGGCCATCCTTCGAGACGCCCGCTTTGCGGGCTCCTCAGGATGAAGTTGAGTGCGCGCCGCGCGCCTCTCACTTCACTAGCGCGGAAATTTCCTTGAAGCGCGGGTGGCGCGCATCGCCCACCCATTCGAACAGAACCATCTCGGTCGTCACCAGCGTCGCGCCGGCCTGCTCCATGCGCGCGAGCGCGATCCGCTTGCTCTCGGCCGCGCGAGAACCCACGGCGTCGGCGACGACGAAAACCTTGCGGCCGGTCCCGATCAGGCCGAGCACGGTCTGGAGCACGCAGATATGCGCCTCGCAGCCCGTGACGACGAGCGCCCTTTCGGCCGGCAGGTTTTCGAGAAAGCCCGGCGCGCGGGTGGAATCGAAGGTGGTCTTTTCGGTGAGCGCGCCGGCGGGCGGGGTGAGTTCGGGCGCCATATGGCCCAACCCCTTGGGATATTGCTCGGTGTAGAAAGCGGGCACATCGAGCAGCTGCGCCCCGCGCACCAGCCGCTGCGCATTGGCCAGCGCCGCCGCCGCGCCGTCGATAGCGGGCATGAGCCGGGTCTGGAAATCGACGACCAGAAGCGTGGAGGATTTCGCGTCGAGCATCAGCATGGCGTCGTATCCTCCGGCCCCGTTCGCGCTGGCGCGCGATTGACTTCGTTGTAGCCGCGCTCGATTCTGGCGACAAGACGAACGGGAGCAACGCCGATGCTGATGAACGCCGCAGATTTCCGGGAGTCGCTGCGCGCCTACAAGCCGCGCGTCTTCGTCGAGGGGCGGCGGATCGACAGCGTCGCCGAAGAGCCGCTGCTCGCGCCGGGCGTCGCCGGCGTCGGCGTCACCTACGATTTCGCGCATGTGGAAGCGCACAGGAAACTGATGACGGCGGTGCAGGCGACGTCGGGCAAGACCGTCAACCGCATGGTGCATGTCAGCGAAAATTCATCCGACCTTCTCGCCAAGCTGGAGGCGGTGCGCCTCGTCTGCAAGACGTCGGGCTGCGCGCAGCGCTATCTCACGCACGATGCGCTGAACGGCATCTACCAGGCGACGCGCCGCGCCGACGATGCGCATGGCCGCGACTACAGCCAGCGCTTTCTGAATTATCTGCATGAGGTGCAGGACAAGGACCTCACGCTCGGCGTCGCCATGACTGACGCCAAGGGCGACCGGTCGCTGCGGCCGGGCAAGCAAGCCAACCGCGATGTCTACGTCCACATCAAGGAGCGTCGGCCAGACGGCATTGTCATTCGCGGCACGAAGGCGATCGTGACGGGCGCACCCTACATGCACGAATTTCTCGTCATGCCCTGCCGCACGCACACGCCGGAGGATGCGGACTTCGCCGTCTGCTGCGCCGTGCCGGTCGATGCGCCGGGCCTCACCATCATCGCGCGCCGCGCGGGACGGCCGGGCGATGCGGGCGCGAAATTTTCCGCGAAATACGGCCAGTCGGTCGGCGTGCTCGTATTCGACGATGTTTTCGTGCCGCACGACCGCGTCTTCATGGCGGGCGAGACGGAGGAGGCGGGCTTCCTCACAACCTCCTACGCCACGCATCACCGCCATTCCTGCATCGGCGCGCGGGCGGGCTTCGGCGATCTCCTGATCGGCGCCGGCGCGCACATGATCGAGGCGAACGGTCTCGACGCCGATCGCCACGCCCATGTCCGCGAGGCCATGGTTGATCTCATCACCATCGTCGAGAGTTTTTTCGCGTGCGGCGTCGCGGCCTCGGTCTATTGCACGCAGGATCCAACAGGGTCCGTCACGCCGGACGCAGTCTTCTCCAACATCGGCAAGCTGCTGCTCGCCACCAAGATCTACGACATGCACAAGCTCGCCCATTACGTGTCGGGCGGGCTGATCGTCGCGCTGCCGGGGCCGGAAGAGGATCACAATCCCGAGACTGCCGCCTCGCTCACAGCCGTGCTCGGCGGCCGCGCCGATATTCCCGCCGACAAGCGCATGGATATCGCGCGCCTCATCGGCGATCTCAGCGTGTCGGATCAGGCGGGCTGGATGTCGGTCATCTCCCTGCACGGCGGCGGCTCGCCGGAGGCGATGAAGCGCGAAATCTGGCGTAATTATCCGATTCAGGAAAAGAAGGAGCTGATCGACACGCTGCTCGACCGCGGCGTGCTCGATACGGGCGAGCGCGTGTCGAAACAGCCGGGCCGGTGTTGTGCGCAGGGCTGCGAGACGCCGACGAGCGAGGCGGCGGAGTAACCGAATCCTCATCCTGAGGAGCGCCGCAGGCGCGTCTCGAAGGATGGCGAAGCCCCAGATTCTTGTCGCGGCCACCCTTCGAGACGGCCCTTCGGGCCTTCTCAGGGTGAGGGACTCTTGAACTTCGGCTCGCGGTCCAGGCGCGCCTCAATGGGCGCGTGAAATACAAAAATCCACGGTTTCCAGCAGCGCGGTCTTCGCAGGCGAATGCCCGAAAATCTCCAGCGCGTCGCGCGCCATCGCCCCGTAGTGGCGGGCGCGTTCGATCGTGTCTTCCAGCGCGCGGTGCTTGCGCATGATGCCGAGCGCGGTTTCCAGATCGCCGTCTGCAATCTCGCCCTTTTCCAGCGTCCGCCGCCAGAAGTCGCGATCACTGTCCGTGCCGCGCCGGAACGACAGCACGACCGGCAGCGTGATCTTGCCCTCGCGGAAATCGTCGCCGACATTCTTGCCGAGCGTCGCCGACGTGCCGCCATAGTCGAGCGCATCGTCGATCAGCTGGAAGGCGATGCCGAGATTGGCGCCGTAGCTGCGGCAGGCCGCGCCATCCGCCTTCGGCCGCTGCGCAATCGTCGGGCCAACCTCGCAGGCCGCCGCGAACAGGGCGGCGGTCTTCGCGCGGATGACCGCGAGATAGGCGTCCTCGGTGGTGGACGTGTCCTTGGCTGCGGCGAGCTGCATCACCTCGCCTTCGGCGATCACCGTGGCTGCGGTCGAGAGAATGTCGAGCGCGGGCAGGGAGCCCACCTCCACCATCATCTTGAACGCCTGTCCCAGCAGGAAGTCGCCGACGAGCACGCTCGCCTCGTTGCCCCATAGCATGCGGGCGGCGAGCTTGCCCCGGCGCATGTCGCTTTCATCGACCACGTCGTCGTGCAGCAGCGTGGCCGTGTGCATGAACTCGACAGCGGCCGACAGCTTGATGTGGCCATCGCCCCGGTAGTCGCAGAGCGCGGCGGTCGCCAGCGTCAGCATCGGCCGCAACCGCTTGCCGCCTGACGAGATCAGGTGGTTGGCGACTTCCGGGATCATCGTCACCTCGGACCCGGTCCGCGCCAGAATGGTCTGGTTGACCCGCGCCATGTCGGGCGCGGTCAGGGAAACGAGCTTTTCGATCCCGGCTTCCGGCCTGGATTTATCCTCAAGGGGAATGACGACGCCCAAAACGACCTCGCTGAAAGGAACCTTCTCGTGGCTATGTAGCGTCCTTTGACGTCAAATGGAATTGCAGGGCGCAGCTTGTCGCCTTCGCCTGCCCGTGACAGTTTGGCGCGATCCATGATCGAACTGCTCCGCACCAACGATCCCGTCGTCCTCTCCTTCGCCGAAGCTGTGCTGACGTCGGAGGATGTGGGCTTTCTGGTGACGGACCGCCACATGAGCGTTCTGGAAGGTTCGCTCGGCTTCATCCGCAGGCGCATTCTCGTGACCGAAGACGATGCCGCGCGCGCCCGCTCGGCGCTGGAAGAGGCGGGGCTTGGCGCTGAACTCTCCCCGGCCTGAAGGCTTTCTGGGCGGCCGCTTGACCCTGCGCCAGCCGGCTAAGGGCCATCGCTCCGGCACCGACGCCGTGCTGCTGGCCGCCTGCGCGCCGAATGCCCAGATGCGCGCGGTCGATGTGGGCTCGGGCGTTGGCGCTGCGGGTCTTTGCGCGCTGGAGCGGATCGCGGGCCTCGATATGACATGTGTCGAGATCGATCCAGCGCTTGTCGCTCTGTGCGACCGGAATATCAACGAGAATTGCTACGCCACACGGGCGCGCGCAATCGAGGCGGACGTGCTGAAACCGGCGCGCCGCCGGGCCGCGAGCCTTGTCGAAGGCTCTTTCGATCTCGTGCTGACCAATCCGCCGTTTCTGGACCCTGCCAAAGCGCGTGTCTCGCCGGACGCGGCCAAGGCGCGCGCGCATGTTGCCGAAGGCGGGCTGGAGATATGGATGAAAGCGTCGCTCGCGCTTCTGCGGCCAGGCGGCATATTCCTGATGATCCACCGCGCTGACGCATTGGCCGACATTCTGGCGGGCGCGAGTGGCCGCATCGGCAATCTGCGCCTGATGCCCGTCCATGCGAAAGTAGGCGAACCTGCGGTCCGCCTGCTGGTCTCTGGCAAGAAAGGGTCTCGCGCGCCGCTGGCGCTGCTGCCGCCGCTCGTGCTGCACGAGGCCGACGGCAGTTTCACGCCGGAAGCGCAGGCGATCCACCGCGGCGAGGCGGGGATCGCGCTCGCGCCCTAGCGGCGCGTCAGTTGCACACGCGGCGCCACACGCGCTTCCAGCCATGGCGCGTATGGATGCGAACCTTGCGCATCACGCATTCCTCGTCGTCCTCGTAGACGCCATAGGACGGGGCGTAGTCGTAGCCTCCGACGACATAGGGAACCCACACGCCGCCACGCCAGTGGCCGCGGCCGTGATGGCGTCCGCCCTGCCAGCCGTTGCGGGGGAGGTAGCTCGGGTTCTGCCCGGCCCAGCCCTGGCGGTGCTGAACCGTCGGCGCGCCGCCGGACCAGCCGTTGATACCCGGTACGCCCCCGCTGTGGCGAGGTCCGCCATAGCCGCCCCCCGCGCCATAACCGGCCGGCGCCTGAGCACGCGGGAGAACGGCGCCGCCGCCGTAGCCACCGGGACCCTGCGCACGGGGGACTGCGGGCGCCTGCGGCGCCATCGGGGCGGGAGCGACTGCGCCTCCGCCTCCGCTAAAGCCCCCGCCAGCGCCGCCGCCAATGCGGCCCCCGCCAGTGTATCCGCCGCCAGCCGCTCCACCGCCGAGCATATTCTGCGCGACGGCAGGCGCCGCTGCGAGGCCGACCGCGAGCGCCGCGACAGGCAGCAAGTTCAGAAGACGAGCGTTCGCCATGTTGAAGACCCTCCTGGCCGGACGAAACCGGGCCCAACGGGGTTTGGTTCCAGAGTCCGACCTTGCCGCGAGGTTTACGGGTCCGGGGCTGAACCGTATCTGAACGCAGGCCGCCCGCATTGACCACCGAAAGCGCCGCACATAGGTTGCGCCGCAAATCGGACCCGCCATGACAGACAAAGCCTTCCTCGACCCGCGCAAGAGCTTTCAGGGGCTCATCCTCACGCTCCAGAATTTCTGGGCGGCGCAGGGCTGTGTCATCCTGCAGCCTTACGACATGGAAGTCGGCGCGGGCACCTTCCATCCAGCGACCACGTTGCGCTCGCTCGGGCCAAAGCCGTGGAAGGCCGCCTATGTGCAGCCCTCGCGCCGGCCGAAGGACGGGCGCTACGGCGAGAACCCCAACCGGCTCCAGCATTATTACCAGTTCCAGACGATCCTGAAGCCTTCGCCGCCGGACCTGCAGGGCCTCTACCTGAAGTCGCTCGCGGCCATCGGCATCGATCCGCTGCTGCACGACATCCGCTTCGTCGAGGATGATTGGGAAAGCCCGACGCTGGGCGCCTGGGGTCTCGGCTGGGAATGCTGGTGCGATGGCATGGAAGTCTCGCAATTCACTTACTTCCAGCAGGTTGCAGGCTTCGAGTGCTCGCCGGTCTCGGGCGAACTTACCTACGGACTCGAGCGCCTCGCCATGTATCTGCAGGGCGTCGAATCCATCTACGACCTGAATTTCAATGGCCGCGAGGGCGCGGAGAAGGTCACCTACGGCGACATTTTCCAGCAGGCCGAGCAGGAATATTCACGGCACAATTTCGAGCACGCCGACACAGACAAGCTGTTCCGCCACTTCAAGGACGCGGAGACCGAGTGCCGCGCCTTGCTGGCGGCGGGCGACAAGGGCGAGCGCCATGACATGGTCCTGCCGGCCTACGACCAGTGCATCAAGGCGAGCCACACGTTCAACCTGCTGGACGCGCGCGGCGTAATCTCCGTAACCGAGCGCCAGAGCTACATCTTGCGCGTGCGCGAACTGGCGAAAGCCTGCGGCGCCGCGTGGCTGAAGACTGAAGGCGGCGGGCTGGCGGCGGCTGGCTGAACGCCGCCGCTGCGCCTGATCGCATGGCGCTGTTTGCGCCAGCTTAAGGCGTATCGCTTCCTCCTCTGATTTGTTGCGCGCATTCGATGCGCCGGGCGGCCCGTTGCCGTCGCGGCGGGATGAAGGCGGATGTGGACGTGACATTCATCGCGCAGATTTGTCGCGGCGCGCACGCCGCGCCTTGCAGGCTTGTCCTTGCGGGCGCCGTGCTCGCGGCGGCTTTTGCCGGCCCGGCGAGCGCCGCTGGCGATCCCGGTCAATGCAGCGCCTACGCCAAGGGCGCGGTCGCGCAGAACGATGAGGCGCTGCGCCGCAAGTGCGGCTTCGGCGGCGCGCGCTGGCAATCCAACTACGACGCGCATTACGGCTGGTGCATGGTCGACGGCTGGATGTTCAACGGCACGCAGCACGAAAACCAGGCGCGGGCCGAGGCGCTGTCCAAGTGCCAGCCGAAGCCCGACGCCGCCTCCGGCGCCAAGCCCGCGACGGCCACCGGTCCGGGGGTGATCACGCAAATCCGCGAATGGACGAAAGTCGCCCGCGAAATGGCGAGCAATGATGAAAACGTCTGGGGCCGCTATGGCAATTGGATGGGGCAGGGCTGGTGGGGCGGCAGCGAAAATCCGGACAGGCCGGGCATGCTGCCGCCGGTCGACGACCTCGACGCCACCGCGCAGAAGCACGACATGGGCTACCAGATCGCCGAGGAACTCGGCCGCGGTCGCGAGGGCGTGAAGGAAAGCTACATGCTGGTCGCGGATCTGATCGCGATCCGCGATTCGCTTGCGCTCGACAAGAACCCTTCGCGCTGGACGCACCCCGCTAAAGATCCGGCCAAAGCCCAGATGTATCGCAACCGCCTCATCATCATTTTCGAAACGCTTCAGACGAAGAAGAACTATCTGAAGTCGATACCGCTCAAGCGCGAAGACATTGCCGACCTCGAAACGCTGAACAGGATATTGGACGGCCTCCCCAATGTCGCCCAGTTCGAGCAGGCGCAGATGCAGCGGGTGCGCCAGTGGCGGCAGCAATATGACGAGTTTCAGAAGAGGAAGTCCCGATCGTTCGCGCCGACGAACACGCCGCGATGATGATGCGCCCCGAGAAAGTTTTCGCCATGAAGCTCCGCAGAAAATTGATGGTCCTTCTGCTGGCGGGCCCGGCGATTGTGCTCTCCGCGCACAATGCCCTCGCGCAGGCGGAGGGCAAGGCGTCGGGCCGCCTCATCGAACTTCTCGACGAGGCATTCGCGCAGGCCGAAAGCGCGTTAAAGTCGTACCAGGCTGCGCCGGAAGCCCCGCAGAGCGCGCCAGCGCCGGCGCCGCAGGGCGCGGCCGGCGGAGATGGCGCGGAAAACTACGGCTACTGGGCGGCCAGCGAAGGCGCCGACGGCATGAAGATCGGCGTCGTATTCCCGGCCTATTCGCCGAACGAATTCGTCGGCGCGGTGATCTATTGCATCGAGAACGGCGGGGTCCGCATGTCGCTCGACGTCGCCACGCCCTTGAGCGCGGGATCGAATGTCGATGTCGCAATCGTCGTCAGCGGCGCAACCGCGCGCTATCGCGGGCAGGCGCAAGACAAGGCCACGGAGGATGGCGGCGCGGTAGTTGTGGAGACGTCCGTGACCGATCCGATCTTCGACGATCTTGCGGCGGGCAAGGAGTTCTCTTTCGTCGTCAACGGGACGAAGGCCGCCTTGCCCTCGCGCAACAGCCAGAGCGCGTTCCGCCGCTTCCTCGACCGCTGCCGGCGCTGATCGCGCTCCGCGACAATCAGCCGAGCGCCTTGCCCACGATCTCGCCAACACGCGGCGCCAGCGTCAGTCGCAGTGCGGCCCCGTGGCCTGCGTCCGACATTTTGCCCCACGTCTTGCGCACGATATCCACGCTCTTGGCCTCGTCATGCTTGGCCATGAAGGGCGCTGAATAGAATTCCAGGAAGACCAGGCACGCCACGTCTTCCAGCGTCTGCGCCTCGGGGTCGGCCTTGATTCGCTCCTTGCGCACGATCTGCCCGACCCGCTCTGCCTCGGCCGCCGGATAGCCTGCAGCGCCCATGATCTCGGCGAGCCGTTGCGCGTGGCGCGCCTTCAGCGCGTTGCGCCAGCGGAAATAGCCGGGCTTGTCCATCGGATAGTCGGCGCGCGGGATTGCCCAGCGCTCGATGTGCTGGCCCCGCACGGCGATCTGCAGCAATTCGCCGGCCTGCGGCGCGAAAATCGCGAGCTGCGCGCTCATGCGCCGCCCGTAGAGCAGCGCCGCCGGGCCGCCGTCCTCCAGCGTCGGATCGCCGGAATTGGCGGCGTCGATTGCGCCCAGGACCTGGTCCAGTCGGCTCATGTGCTTTCCCCGATACGGCCCGTTGCGCTTGCGCAATGGACAGGCCAGAAATGGCGCGCTTTATGGCTTAGCTGCCGTTGAGGCTTATGCAACACGAGAGGAATTCATGTCGCAACCCGTCATTGCCCAGAAGTCGCCGATCCCCGTCGAAGTCGAGGCCGGCAAGACCTATTACTGGTGCACCTGCGGCAAATCGGCGAAGCAGCCGCTCTGCGACGGCGCGCACAAGGGCTCGGAATTCGCGCCGATGGCGTGGACCGCCCCGGAGACAAAGACCGCCTATATGTGCGCCTGCAAGCACACCAAGAACGCGCCCCTCTGCGACGGCGCGCACAAGGCGCTCTGAGCCTAGTATCCCGCGCGCCGGTCGATAGCGCGCGGGATCGTTCCATCCCGGAAATAGCGGCGCAGGTTGTCCGCGACGATCTGCGCTGCGCTCGCCACATTCGTCGGCGCCGAGATATGCGGCAGGACTGTTACCCGCGGATGCGCCCAGAAGTGCGAGCCCTCCGGCAGCGGCTCCACAGCGAACACGTCCAGCACGGCATGGTCCAGCAGGCCGGCGTCCAGCCGTTGAAGCAGCGCCAAATCGTCGATCAGCGCGCCGCGCCCGAAATTGATCAGGCTTGCGCCGGGCTTCATCCGCCCAAGCGCGTCTGCGCCGATCAATCCGCGCGTCGCCTCGGTCAGCGGCAGCAGCAAAACCAGAATGTCGGCGTGCGCCAGAATTTCCGCCAGACCGCCTGCGTCATGAAACGTCTCGATGCCTTCGACCGATTTGGACGATCGGCTCCAGCCGAGCACATGAAAGCCGTTGGCCCGCAGCCGCCGCGCCGCTGTTTCGCCCATCAGCCCGAGGCCCAGAATGGCGACCGTTCGATCTTCGGCCCGCACGGCCTCGTGCTGCCGCCACAGCCTCTCGCGCTGCTGGCTGGCGTAGCGCGGCATGTCCCGGTGCAGGTATAGGGTCCAGGCGAGGGTGGCTTCCGCCATCGTGGCCGCCAGCTGCGGATCCTTCATCCGCACGATCGCCACGTGATCTGGCATATGCGGCGCAAGCTTCTCCACGCCCGCCCACAGGCTCTGCGCCCACACGAGGCCCGGCAGGACGCGCAGATCGGCAGGATCGGGATTAGCGACGATAGCCACACGGGCGGCCGTCCTTTCCGCCTCCGACAGTTGCGCCAGCGGCCGCAGCGCCACGCCGGGCGTCAGCGCCTCGATCGCGGCAATCCATTCGGCTTCTTCCGCGCCGGAGAGCGAGTGGAGGAAGGGGATGAGGGTCGGCATGGGTAGGGGCCTGCTGAGGCGGGGCGGGAATTACATAAATCCCGCGCTCCGCACGCCCTGAGAAGCCCCCGCCGATCCAGCGCGACCGCCGCCGGGGCGCACAAGGCGCTGTAATCCTTTCGCGAATCGGGCGCGGCGGCTTGTCCTCGCGCCGACCGGTCAGCTCTTCTTCGGCTGGACCGTAAAGGGCTGCGAGCCTGCCTTGCCCTGCGCCTGCTTGTAGGCCGATCCGCCGCTTTTCGGCTTGTCGGACTTCGGCTTCTTGGTTTCCTTGTTGCTCTTCGCCTGGCCCTTGGCCATAGGTTGTCCTTCCGCGGTCCGGATTGTCCGGATCGCGCAGGGTAGCACGTTTGGCGGCCAAGCCCGCCGCCGCCCGCGCAAATCATTGCGGGCCGATCGGGACGCATGGCGACGAGAGAAGCGCGCATCGCTGAATTCAACAGCCCGGCCATCGAGCCGGGTCCCGGCCTGCTGCGGCTTCTCTGCGAGGACCATGTCGGCAGCTATGTCGTGCCTTTCCCCTGCAACCGGCCCGACGGCGCCTGGCGAAATGCCGCGACGGGCGAGCCGATACAGGCCGAGGTGATCGGCTGGCGCGAGTATTCGCCGCGCTAGCAGATCTCTGCTTTTGGCTTGCGTCGCGCCGCCGCATGCGGGAGAAGACGGCGCGTTTTAAACTCCCCGGTTCCAATGCCCGACCTTCTGCTCGAACTCTTTTCCGAAGAAATCCCCGCCCGCATGCAGCGTCAGGCGGCGAGCGACCTCGAGCGGCTGGTGACGGGCGCGCTGATCGAGCGCGGGTGCAAGTTCGAGGGCGCTGTCGCCCATGCCACGCCGCGCCGCCTCGCCCTGCATGTCGCGGGCCTGCCCGGCCGCCAGCCTGACGTTCGCGAAGAGAAGAAGGGCCCGCGCGTCGGCGCGCCCGACGCTGCGATCCAGGGCTTTCTGAAGAGCGCGGGCCTTGCCTCGCTCGATCAGGCCAAGATCGAGAAAGACCCGAAGAAGGGCGAATTCTACGTCGCAATCGTCGAGCGCGCTGGCCGCCCGACGCTCGACGTGCTGGCCGAAATCCTGCCCGCCATCATCCGTGCCTTCCCCTGGCCGAAATCCATGCGCTGGGGCGCGGCCTCGGCGCGGTCCGACGCGCTGCGCTGGGTGCGCCCGCTGCATTCGATCGTTGCGACCTTCGGGCCGGAGGGCGAGGAGCCTGAGATCGTGCCCTTCGAGGTCGATGGCGTCGTTGCCGGCAACATCACCTACGGGCACCGCTTCCTCGCGCCCGACGCGATCAAGGTGCGGCGCTTCGACGATTATCTGCCGGCGCTCGAAAAGGCGAAGGTCGTCCTCGACGCCGATCGCCGCAAGAACATCATCCTGCACGACGCGCGCGATCTTGCCTTCGCGCAGGGGCTGGAAATGGTCGAGGACGAGGGCCTGCTGGATGAGGTCGCCGGCCTCGTCGAATGGCCGCGCGCCCTGATGGGTTCGTTTGACGAGCGTTTCCTGAACATTCCGCCGGAAGTCATCCGCGCGACCATTCGCGCCAACCAGAAATGCTTCGTGCTGAAGCGGGGCGACAAGCTCGCCAACAGGTTCGTGCTCGTCTCCAACATCGAGGCGAAGGACGGCGGCAAGGAAATCGTCGCCGGCAACGAGCGCGTGGTTGCCGCGCGCCTGTCGGACGCAAAATTCTTCTGGGAAAGCGACCTGAAAATCCGGCTCGACGATCGCGTCACCAAGCTCGACCAGATCGTCTTCCACGAGAAGCTCGGCACACAGGGCGAGCGCGTGAAGCGCATCGAGGAACTGGCCTCCGACATTGCCGAGCGCATCGGCGCGGACCCCGCCAAGGCCGCGCGCGCCGCCCATCTCGCCAAGGCCGATCTCGTGACCGAAATGGTCGGCGAATTTCCCGAGTTGCAGGGCCTGATGGGCCGCTATTATGCGGCGGCGCAGGGCGCGGACCCGTTCGTCGCCGCGGCGATCGAAGAGCACTACAAGCCGCAGGGCCCGGGCGATCGTATCCCGACTGATCGCGTCTCCGTCGCGCTCGGCCTTGCCGACAAGATCGACACGTTGAGCGGGTTCTGGGCGATCGACGAAAAGCCGACGGGCTCGAAAGACCCCTACGCCTTGCGCCGCGCCGCGCTCGGCGTGATCCGGTTGGTGCTCGAAAACGAATTGCGCCTGCCGCTGCTCTACACGATCCGCCTCGCGCAATCGCGGCTGCACAAGCACGCCAATAGCGGCGCCGATCTCCTGGCGTTTTTCGCCGACCGCCTGAAGGTCTATCTCCGCGACAAGGGCGCGCGGCACGATCTGATCGACGCCATTTTCGCGCTCGAGGATCAGGACGATCTTCTGATGATCGTGAAGCGCGTGGATGCGCTGGCCAGGTTCCTCGAAACCGACGACGGCAAGAATCTTCTCGCCGGCGCCAAGCGCGCGGCCAACATTCTTCGCGCGGAAGAAAAGAAAGATGGCGAAGGCGCTTTCGACGAGCCGGCGAACATCCAGTTCATCAGCGAATACGAGGAACGCGCGCTGAAGGCCGCGATCGATCGCGCTGCCGAAGAGACGAAGGACCGCGTGAAATCGGAAGATTTCGAAGGCGCCATGCATGCGCTCGCGAAACTGCGCGCGCCGGTCGACTCTTTCTTCGACAAGGTGACGGTCAACGCCGAGGATCCGCGCCTGCGCAAGAACAGGTTGCAACTCCTCGGCGAACTGCGCGCCGCCATGCGGCGCGTCGCCGACTTTTCGAAAATCGCAGGCTGATCAGGCCCTTTCTTCGACGGCTGCGCTGTCGGCACCGTAGACCGGCTCGCAACCCGCGCGCGCGCGGCGCATGAACAACGCGAACATTTCCGCGATCGCCAGCATCAGCATCGCCATCGATCCCATCGCGCCGGCGCATCCGATCACGAAGGCGACGACATGGTTCGACGCGTCGCCGCGCTCGGTGACGCTCTGGCCGCTGCGCAGCGAATCCGTTTCCGCGATCCACGCGCAGGCCAGAAATGCGACACACAGCGCGTACATCGGCGCGGCGCCGACGCCGAAGCTCGCCTCGATCGGCGTATGGCACACGCCGATGGCGAAATAGCCGAGACTCGTCGCCGCCATATGCGTGGCGATGGCGAGCTTGCGCCCGACGAGCCGGCTTTCCAGGCCGCCGGCGGCCCCCAGTATCAGGCATGCGACCGGTACGAGATTGAATTGCAGGTCCATGTCGTCTCCCTTGAGAATGCAGGGAGAGTGAAGCCTGCCGCCACTGGCGAAAACCCTAACGTTTTGCTGCGATCGCCGATCAGATTTACCGCGTGTTTGATGCGAACACGGGTCGTATATGAATTAATTTTTACTCATCTTTTGGCGTTGCTGAGATGCTGCATGCATCTGGTGCTGCCGCGCAGCCGGCGTCTATCGCCATGAATTCGTGTCGCTTCGGATTTGCGCGGATGAGCCGCTGGCCGCATGAGCCGCGCCGCCTCGCGTGAGCGATGACTACAACTTGAATTGCTTTTGAATCGAGCTTGCCGCGATCTTGATTTTGATTCGCGTAAAATCTGAACGGATTTTCACCCTGTCCGGCGATGCGCGCTCAGCGCCCGCCGAACCTGTCCCGCCACGCCGGAACCGCGCCGGGGAAGGGCAGGGCGCTCGCCGCATGAACGCCGCGCGCGATGGCGCGTGCAAGGCAATCGGAAGCGAGCGCGCAGATCTCTATGATTTCCTGCGCGGGATCGGTCAGCGCGCGCTTCCCAGTGGCCGCCGCAAACACCATGTCCCCATCGAACAGAGCATGCGCGAGCCGCAGCCCCTTCGATTTGCCGCCGGACGCCGCGATAGCGAGCCGCTTGGCCTGCGGCTTGGTGAGCTTTGCGTCCGTCGCAACCATCGCGATCGTCGTTGCGGGCGTCAGCGGCCGGCCTTTCCACGCAAGCGCAGTGGAGGGATGTTTCTCCGAACCCAGCCCGCCGAATTCGTCGCCGATCTCCCACGGCGCGGCCCAGAAATGCGGGCCCCCGCCCGCCACCGCCGAGCCGATGGCGTTGACCACCACCATCGCGCCGACAGTGTGGCCCGCCGACGTCACTACGCTGGCCGAACCCAGCCCGCCCTTCAAATCCGCGGTCGTCGCGCCAAAGCCGCCGCCGGTCGTGCCGAGCTCGAAATCCATGCCCGCCGCGCCGCAGGCGTCGTAGGCCAATTCGCGATAGGGCGGATAGCGGCCCCAGTCCTTGTCGCCGCCATTGAGCAGGTCGAAGCAGATCGCCTGCGGAACGATCGGGATGACCGCATTGCCGAAGCTCACGCCGCGCCCGCGTTCGCGCAGCCAGGCCTGCGCGCCGCTGGCAGCATCCAGCCCATAGCCCGAGCCGCCCGACAGCACGATGGCGTGGACGGACTCGATCAGCGTGTCCGACGACAGACATTCGAGATCGCGGCCGGCCGGCGCGCCGCCGGTCACGGCGACGGAGGCGACGGCCTCCCTGTCGAACAGGGCGACGGTCACGCCGGTGGCGATCCGCGCGTCATGCGCATTGCCGACGCTCAAACCTGCGACGTCGGTGATCAGGTTCTTCGGTCCGGTGCGCATGAATCGTGTCTCCCCGCGCAAAAATCTCGCACGAGGGTCCACCGCCCCGCAATGTGCGGAATGGCGCCGCGCACTTGCCCCGTTTCCGGCTGAATTGCGGCGTGGTTGCTCATCACACGTTCATCCGCCGCATGGCAAACCTGCGCCGTCGGCACTTGGATAGACCGAAGAAAGACCGAAAGATCATGGATACCCGTTCGCAAGATGCTTCAAATCCCCTGTCGTTCCGCGTCAGCCGCGGTCAGGGCGCATCGTTTGTCGTTACCGAGCAGCAGGGCCGCATCGGCGGCGTGTTCGGCGACCTCTCCTCCGCCATGCGTTTCGCCCGTCACGAGGCCGTCAACCGCGGCCGTCCGCTCGACCTGCGCTTCGACGAGAGCCTCGCCTTCATTCGGGCAGCGGGATGAACTCCGCCTCGCCGGGCACTTGCGCAAAGCGCCCGGCCGCCCAGTCGGCCTTGGCCTGCTCGATCCGCTCCTTGCGCGCAGAGACGAAATTCCACCAGATGTAGCGCGGCCCATCCGCCGTTTCGCCGCCGACCAGCGCGAACCGGGCGGGTGTGGCGGCCTTCACGCTGATGCCCACGCCGGGCTTGAGGATGATCAGACGTCCCGCCTCGAAAGCGTCCGGGCCGATCTCCACAGTCCCTGAGAAAATGTAGAGCGCGCGCTCTTCATGCGCTGCGTCGATCGGCGCGCTCGCGCCGGCGGCCAGATCGAAATCGACGAAGATTGTGTCGGAGAACGTCTGCACCGGCGAACGCGCGCCGAGCGCGGCCCCGGCGATGATGCGCGCGGTCACGCCCTTGTCCTGGACGATCGGCAGGGCGGCGGCATCGTAGTGATCGAAGCCCGGCGCGGTCTCTTCATACGCCCCAGGCAGCGCGACCCAGAGCTGCAGGCCGGACAGGGCTCCGCCGTGGGCGCGCCAGTCGTTGCCAGAGCGCTCGGAATGGGCGATTCCGCTGCCGGCTGTCATCCAGTTGAGTTCGCCGGGCCGGATCGGCAGCGCGCTGCCCAGCGAATCCCGGTGCATGATCTCGCCTTCGTAGAGATAGGTGACGGTGGCAAGCCCGATATGGGGATGTGGCCTGACGTCGATCCCCTTGCCCGGCGCGAGCAGGGCAGGGCCCATCTGGTCGAGAAAGATGAAGGGCCCGATCATGCGCTTGCCCGCAGACGGCAGCGCCCGCCGCACCATGAACCCGTCGCCGATATCATGCGCGCGCGGCACGACGACGAGATCGACCGCATCGCAGGAAACGGGATCGCCGGATTGCGGATCGATGTCGTGCAATGTGGACATGTGCGCCCTCTCTGTCGTTTGCGTCATTGCGAGGAGCAAAGCGACGAAGCAATCCATCTCCGGGATATTGGCGAGAGCAGGGGATGGATCGCCGCGTCGCTGCGCTCCTCGCGATGACGGCAAACATAACGCCTGAAGCCCGCGAGAAAAGCCGCGCGTGGACCCGACGCCCATCCGCGCTATCTTGGCTTCATGCTCCCAGCCGAAAACCTCCTCTCCCGCGAGACCTCGCCCTACCTGCTCCAGCACGCGGACAATCCCGTGCACTGGCGCGCCTGGGGCCATGCGGCGATCGAGGAAGCGCGCGCGCTCGACAAGCCGATCCTGCTGTCGATCGGCTATGCCGCCTGCCACTGGTGCCATGTGATGGCGCACGAAAGCTTCGAGAATGCGGAGATCGCGGCGCTGATGAACGACCTGTTCGTCAACATCAAGATCGACCGCGAGGAGCGGCCCGACATCGACCACATCTACATGAGCGCGCTGTCGGCGATGGGCCAGCAGGGCGGCTGGCCGCTCACCATGTTCATCGCGCCCGATGGCGCGCCCTTCTGGGGCGGCACCTATTTCCCGCCTGAGCCGCGCTATGGCCGCGCTTCCTTTCCGCAGGTGCTGAACGCGGTCCACGCCGCCTGGCGCGAGCGGCGCGACACCGTCGCCAAGAACGGCAAGGCGCTGACCGAGCATCTGGCCGAACTCTCCGCTACGACGCCGGGCGCCGCGCTCGGCCCCGCCCAATTTCAGCAATTTTCGGGCGCGCTTCTTTCGCAGGTCGACCGCACGCATGGCGGCATCGGCGATGCGCCGAAATTTCCCAATGCGCCGATCTTCCGTTTCTTCTGGCAGGAACATTGCCGCACGGGCCGCACCGACCTCGACGACGCTGTGCGCCACATGCTGACCAGCATGTGCGAAGGCGGCATCTACGATCATCTCGGCGGCGGTTTCGCGCGCTATTCGGTCGACGCCGAATGGCATGTCCCGCATTTCGAGAAGATGCTCTACGACAATGCGCAGATCCTCGATCTGCTGGCGCTCGCTCACGCCGCCGAACCCTCGGCGATCTACGCTGCACGCGCCGACGAGACTGTCGGCTGGCTCACCCGCGAAATGATGGGCGAAGCGGACGCCGCCGGCGACCGCGCCTTCGCCGCCGCGCAGGACGCCGATCAGGAAGGCGAAGAAGGGCTTTTCTACACTTGGACGGCCGATGAGATCGCCGCCGCGCTCGGCGCCGAGGCGCAGGCCTTCGCAACCGCCTATGACGTGCGCCCCGGCGGCAATTGGGAAGGCCGCAATGTGCTACGGCGCGTCTCGCCCTATGGCGATGCAGGCGCGGAGATCGCGCTCGCCGCCAGCCGCGCGAAATTGTTCGACCTGCGGGAAGCCCGCGAAAAACCGGCGCGCGACGACAAGATTCTGGTCGATTGGAACGGCCTGATGATCCGCGCGCTCGCCCGCGCGTCATTCGTGTTCCAACGGCCAACATGGCTCACGGTCGCTGAGGCCGCTTTCCGCTTCATCGACAGCGTTGCGCGTGAAGACAATGGCCGGCTCGCCCATGCCTGGCGCGGGCGCGTGTCCGCCATCGGCCAGCTGGACGATTACGCGAGCTTCACGCTCGCCGCGCTCAGCCTGTTCGAGGCGACGGGCGAGCGCGGCTACCTCGAAAAAGCCGGGGCGACGGCGCGAGAATCGCAAGACCTGTTCGGCGACGCCGACGGCAGCCTGTTCATCACGGCCAGGGGCGCAGCCGACGTACCGATTGGCCGCCCGCGCCATGCGCGGGACAATGCGACGCCATCGGGCGCAGGGCTCATGGCCGAGGCTTTTGCGCGGCTCTGGCATTTGACGGGCGATGCGCATTGGCGCGCGGCCTGCGAGCAATTGATCCGCGCCTTCTCGGGCGCCGGCGCGGCGCTCGCGCTGAGCCCGACGCTGCTCGCCGCTGCCGATTGTCTGGAACGCGCCGCCGTCGTGGTCGTGGCCGGCGACGATGGCGCCGGGGCGCTGCTGCGCGCAGCGCTGGCTTCCCCTGATCCCGCGACCTGCGTATTGCGCACGAAGGATGGCGCGGACTGGCCGGGTTCGAGCCCCGCGCATGGCCGCACGCCCGTCGGCGGCAAGGCGGCAGCCTATGTCTGCCGTTCGATGGTTTGTGGTTTGCCGGTCACCGAGGCGAGCGCGCTGAAGGCGGCGCTCAGCTCTGCCGGAACGGCTTGATGTCGCGCACGGCCCAATCGTCCGTGCCGCCGGTGCGGCAGGCGGAGCCCTGCACCACTTCCTTGGATTCGGCGGTCTCGATTTTCGAGATGAAGGCGCGGCAGACCTGGCCGTCGACAGGGTAGGGCGCGGCCACGGGAATAAACGTGCCCTTGCGGCCTGTCTGCGGATTGTCCCAGGCGACGGTCGCGCCATTGCCCTGCGGATCGAGCGCAGTGCCAAGCGCGGCCCGGGCGCGGCGCCAGTCCTCGACGTCGAGATTGTGGGAGAGCGGCGAGGCGGGTTCTGCGGCCGAGACTTTCTTGATCGAACCGGTGGGCTCGCGATCGACGCCGGCGACGGAGGCCGAATTGATCATCGGCACGGACAGCGAGCAGCCCCCGCAGGCAAGCCCCGCCGCGCAGATCGCAGCGGCGCAGGCGCGCGCTATATGGGAATTTGCTGAAAAACGCCGGGGGCTACGCACTCTGTTCCGCCGTGATACAAGGAACCGTCATGGATAATCCCGCAGAGCAGTTAACGCCCGGTGACTTTACGGAGGCGCGCGAGCCGTTCGCCCTGTTCGAGCAATGGCTCGCGGACGCGCGGGCCAAGGAAATCAACGATCCCGACGCAATGGCGCTGGCGACCGTCGATGCCGACGGCATGCCCAATCTGCGCATGGTCCTGTGCCGGGATTTCGATTCGCGCGGGCCGGTTTTCTACACCAACGCCGAGAGCGCCAAGGGGCAGGAACTGCTGGGCGCGAAGAAGGCTTCCGGCCTCTTCCACTGGAAGTCGCTGCGCCGGCAGGTGCGCATTCGCGGCCCGGTCGATGTCGTCGACGAGGCCCAGTCCGACCGTTATTTCCACGGCCGGCCGCGCGACAGCCGCATCGGCGCCTGGGCGAGCCAGCAATCCCGCCCGCTCGAGAGCCGTTTCGCGCTCGAAAAGGCCGTGGCTAAATTTGCGGCAAAATATCCGGTCGGCGAGGTGCCGCGCCCGCCCTATTGGATGGGGTTTCGCATCAGGCCGGTGCAGTTCGAATTTTGGTCCGACGGCGCGTTCCGCCTGCACAATCGCATCGACTTTCGCCGGGACGCGCCGGAAGGCGACTGGCGCAAGCAGCGCCTTTACCCCTGAGGTCCGCGCCTTGAGCGACGCCGCGCCCGCCCTCGACCCGGATTCCCGGACCTATCCCGCCCGCCCGATCGTGGCGGCTTCGATCGCCGTCTTTCGCGACGGGAAGGTTCTGATCGCCACCCGCACCAAGCCGCCGGGCGCCGGCGTCTGGTCGCTGCCGGGCGGCCTGGTCGAACTCGGCGAGACGATCGAGGAAGCCGCGCTGCGGGAGTTGCAGGAGGAGGTGGGCGTGCAGGCCCGCATCGTCGGCTTCAACCGCCACGTCCAGCGCATCGACCGCGATGACGATGGCCGCGTGCGCCATCATTTCGTGCTCGCGTCTTTCGTCGGCGTGTGGACCGGCGGCGAGGCGATGACGGGGCCGGAGGCTGGCGACGTGCGCTGGGTCGATCCGCGCGATCTCGGCGACTTGCCGACGACGCCGCATCTCGGACGCATTCTCGCGCGCGCCGCCGACATCTGCGAGCAGGCCGTCTGATGCGCGCGGCGGCTGCGCTCGCATGCCTGCTGGCCGGCGCGCTTGTCTGCGCGCCCGCTGTGGCGGTGGAGCGCAAGCCGGCGCGTCCCGCAGCCGTCGAGAAGAAGGCGCCCGACAAGAAGTCCGACGCCCCGGCCGACGCGACGCCGGGCGCGCCGCTCTATGAAAACCCGTTGCTGCGCCTGTCCGAAATCATGGGCGCGCTCGCCTATCTCCGCGATCTCTGCGGCGATGGCGACGGCGCGGAATATCGTGCAAAAATGTCGTCGCTGCTCGATGCCGAGGGAACCGCGCCCGAGCGGCGTGAAAAGCTCGCCGGCGCCTACAATCGCGGCTATCGCGGCTATGAGATGACCTACGGCCAGTGCACCCAGAATGCGCGCGCCGCGATCGCCCGCTACGTCTCCGAAGGCGGCCGGCTTTCGCGCGATATTTCCGATCGCTACAGCGGCAGCTGAGGCCGTTAACCCGCAATTGACCGGCCGCGTTAACCTTCCGGCAAGAGCTTAATCGCGCGAAATGTTTGGGACGTATAGGTTGCCGCCATGACGCCGCTTAAGCCTGCCAGTTCGCTCGATCTCGACATCGCCAAGGAAGACCGCCGCGCCGCGCTGGTCTACGTCAACGATGCCTTTGTCGAAGCCTTGATGGCCGGCCTCGACATGGAATCCTTTGCAGACGCGGCGATCACCGCCGGCTTGCAGGAACTCGTCGCGCGCTATGGCGAGGATGCGGTCGCGAGTTTCACCGCCAAGCTGCCGGACCGCGTGCGTCGCGGCGAATTCACGGTCGGCGTGCGGCACTAGAACCGATCACAGATCGCGAAATCGCCACGCCCGTGGTCTAGAATTCGCGCGATGGCCAATTCGAAGTCCGCACCCAAACCGACGATCTCCGAACCGATGACCGACGCGGCGGCGCTGCCGCGTCCCGTCGCCGCCATTCGCCAGAAAATCCTGCAGGCTTGTGCCAAGCGCGATGTCGAGGCGCTGCGCATTCCCATCGACTGGAACGAGGTGCGCCCGCTGTTCGAACGCGGCGCCAAGCGGACGCCTGGCGAAGACCCGATCGAGCGTCTGAAGGCTCTGTCGTTCGACCGAAGGGGCGACGAGATCGTCGCGATCCTGCGCAACGTCCTGCGACAGGCCTTCGTCATCGAAACGCGCGGCAAGACGCAGATGTTCATCTGGCCGGCTTTTGCATTGAAGCCGCCGGCCGATCCCTCGCCAGAGGAGCGCCAGATCATGCTCGGCTGCGTGCGCTTCGCCGATCTCGGCAGCGCCGCGGGTCGCCCCGCGCCCATGCGCGTTGGCATCGCGGCCGACGGCGTCTGGCATTATTTCTGGTCTGCCGATCCCGACTGACTACGCCTTCGCGTAATGCTCGCGCTCGAGAATGCGCGAGACGATCGCGCCGGCCACGAGCCCCCAAAAGGCCGCGCCGATGCCGAACAGCGGAATGTCGGCGATCGTCACCAGCAGGCTCGCGAGCGCGCCGAAAGCGAAGGGCCCCTTGAATGACGAGACGAAGGCGCCCTGCAGCACGCGCAGCATCGCGAGGCCGCCGAGCATCATGATGAATTCCTTCGACGTCGACAGCATGAGATGCGTGAAGGTCGGCGAGAAAATGCCGAACAGGATCGCAAGCCCGCCTGTCGCCAGCGCGGCTGCGTAGTGACGCTCGCGTTCGCCTGACGATGTGACGATGCCGTTGGTGGGGCCGGTGAGGCAGGTTCCAACCGCGCCGACCGCAGCGCTCAGCACGCCGCCGACGCCGCAAGCCATCGTCACCGCATTGGCCGGCGGCTTGTGGCCTGCCGCCTGCAGGATGGCGAAACCCTGCGCGTTCTGCACGACGAGCACGGTGATGGCGAGCGGCACGACGAGTTCGATCATCGCCTGAACTGAGAAGGCGGGCGTGGCTAAAACCGGCTTCGCCAGCGCGAGCGATCCGACGGCCTGTGCGCCTGCGCCGGGCGTCGCGATGAGAATGATGGCGCCCACGATCAGCGCACCGAGGATAGGCGGAATTTTTCGCGCAATGCTCTCGTTCGCCGACAGGGCGAAGAAAGTTACAAGCATCGCCCAGCCGAGCAGCGGAGAACCGTTCATCGCGCGGATGATATCGAGCCCGAAGCGCAGGAAGACGCCCGCGACCATGCCCATCACGATGGGCATTGGAATCCATTGCAGCGCGCGTTGCGCAAAGCCCGTCGCGCCGACGACCAGGATCAGCAGGCTCGCCGCATAATAGCAGCCGACAACCTGTTCGAAGCTCAAGTGCGACAGGCCCTGGCCCGCGAGCACCGTGCCCGGAATCGTCCAGAAGAAGCACAGCGGCTGGCGGTAGCGCCATGTCATGAACAGCGTCAGAGCGCCGTTGATGAAGAAGCAGCCAAAGATCCACGAGGCGATCTGGGCGTCGCTGAGATGCGCATTGGTCGCCACGGACAGAACGATCGCGACCGGGCCAGTCGCGGCGAAGATGAAACCGATCAGTCCGTTGACGAATTGCAGCGGCCCGAGGTCGCGCAGGGCCTGGCCAATCGTGAGCTTTTCAGGGGCGCTATCGGTTGGCGTGTTCATCGCCGGGCGTCAGAGCGCGGCGTGGAAACGCACGGCGTCGCCGCGCGAGGGCGTCGTGATCTCGCCCTGCCACATCACCTTCGCGCCACGCACGAACGTGCCGACAGGCCAACCCGTCACCTCCCGCCCGTGATGCGGCGTCCAGCCCGCGCGCGACGCGATCCAGTCGTCCGTGATCGTTTCCTTGCGCTTGAGATCGACGACCGTAAAATCGGCGTCATAGCCGACGGCGACGCGGCCCTTGCGCGCGATGCCGAACAGACGCGCCGGACCCGCGCTGGACATGTCGACGAAACGCTCCAGCGAAAGCCGCCCCGCCGCGACATGGTCCAGCATGACCGGCACGAGCGTCTGCACGCCCGTCATGCCCGATGGGCTTTCGGGATAGGGCTTGGCCTTTTCTTCCAGCGTGTGCGGCGCGTGATCCGAGCCGAGAATATCCGCGACGCCGTCTGCTACACCCCGCCAGATGCGGTCGCGGTGATGCGTCTCGCGCACCGGCGGGTTCATCTGCAGTTTTGTGCCAAGCCGCGCGTAATCGTTCGAAGACAGCGTGAGATGGTGCGGCGTCACTTCGACGGAAGCAATGTCCTTGTGCGCCGCGAGAAACTCGATCTCCTCGCCGGTGGAAATATGCAGCACATGGATGATCGCGCGCTGCTCGCGCGCGATGCGCACGAGACGCTGCGTGCATTGCAGCGCCGCCGTCACGTCGCGCCACACATGATGCGAATTCGGATCGCCCTTCACCCGAAAATTCTTGCGCTCGTTGAGGCGATATTCGTCCTCCGAATGAAAGGCCGCGCGCCGCCGCGTGGCCCCGAGAATCCGCGAAACGCCTTCGTCGTCTTCCACCAGCAGCGAGCCGGTCGAAGATCCCATGAACACCTTGATGCCCGCGGACCCCGGCAGGCGTTCGAGATGGGGAATGTCGGCGACGTTCTCGTGCGTGCCGCCGACCCAGAAGGCGAAATCGCAATGCATCCTGTTCTTCGCGCGCGACACCTTGTCGGCGAGTTCGGCCTCGCCTGTGGTCAGCGGATTCGTGTTGGGCATTTCGAACACGGCGGTCACGCCGCCGAGCACGGCGCCGCGCGATCCCGTCTCGAGGTCTTCCTTGTGCGTGGGGCCGGGTTCGCGGAAATGCACCTGGCTGTCGATCACGCCCGGCAGGATGGTCAGGCCCCGGCAGTCGATGCGTTCGCCGGCGGAGGCGCGCGAAAGGTCGCCGATGGCGGCGATCGTGTCGCCGATAACGCCGATGTCGCGCTGGCCGCGGCCGTCCTGATTGACGAGGTCTCCGCCGGAGAGGATGAGGTCGAAGGTCTGGGTCATCTGAAGTCCTTGGCTGGCCTTGGTTTAGACCAACCTGCCGAAGCGCGAAACCTCGCCGGGACCGCCGGCCTCCGGCCGGCATTTTGCGAAGGGCCGGCCGGAGGCCGGCGGTCCCGGCTTGACTTGGCCGCGTTCCGACACAATTTGCCTTAGCCTTACAGGATTGTTTCATGCCCGCCGTTTTTCTCAGCGACCGCACTGTTCTCTCCGTTTCCGGCGCCGAGGCCCGCGATTTTCTTCAGGGGCTGGTGACCTGCGATATGGCGAAGGTCTTGCCCAGCACGCCCGCCTTCGGGGCGCTGCTGGCGCCGCAGGGCAAGATTCTCTTCGATTTCCTGATCGCGCAGGACGGCGAGCGCTTTCTGCTCGATACAGCGCGCGAAAAAGCCGCTGATCTCCTGAAACGCCTGGGCTTCTATCGCCTGCGCGCCAAGGTCGAACTCGCCGACCTGTCCGCTGAAGCCAAGGGCGAGGACGCGCTCGCGGTCGTCGCGCTGTTCGGCGACGCGCCGGCGCCGCCCGCAGGCGCCATCGTCTTCGACGATCCGCGCGCGGCGGGCCTCGGCAGGCGTGCGATCTTCGCCGTCGGGGCTGCCCGGGTTTTCGGCGCGGATGCGCGAGAGGTGTACGAGGCCCATCGGATCGCCTGCGGCGTGCCGGCGGGCGGGCTCGACTTTGCCTATGGCGACGCCTTTCCGCATGAGGCGAACATGGATCTGCTGCACGGCGTCGCCTTCGACAAGGGCTGCTATGTCGGGCAGGAGGTCGTCTCGCGCATGCAACACCGTGGGTTGGTGCGCAAGCGCGTAGTGAAGGTGGCGCTCGAGGGCGAGGCCGCGCCCGGCGCCGAGATTCGCGCCGGCGATATCGCCGTCGGCGTGCTCGGCGGCGCGCAGCAGGGTAACGGGCTTGCGACCGTGCGGCTCGATCGCGCAGAAGACGCGAAGGGCCAGACGATGCGTGCAGGCGAGGCGCAGGTGCGCGTATTGGACCGCGAGCCTTCAGGCTCGCATTGATTTCAGCGAGCCTGAAGGCTCGCGGTCCACTTTCCCGCGCCCGCGCATTTGGCTATCACAGGCCATGGCCAAGAAACCCGAGCCGCGCCCCGCTGTAATGCATGACGATGGCCTTGCCCGCTGCGGCTGGCCCGGCGTCGATCCGATCTACGTCGCCTATCACGACAATGAATGGGGCGTGCCGGAACATGATTCGCGCGCGCTGTTCGAGAAGCTGCTGCTCGACGGATTTCAGGCGGGCCTGTCGTGGATCACCATCCTGCGCAAGCGCGACAATTTCCGCAAAGCGTTCGACGGTTTCGAACCGACGAAAATCGCGCGCTACAGCGCCGCGAAACTCGACAAGCTGATGACCAACGAAGGCATCATCCGCAATCGCCAGAAGATCGACGGTTCTGTTCTGTCTGCCCGCGCCTATCTCGCCATCGAGGAGAGAGAAGGCTTCTCTAATTTTCTCTGGAAGTTCGTCGACGGCAAGCCGGTGCAGAACAAGCTGCGCGACCTCAACGACATCCAGGCCGAGACCGAGACCTCGAAGAAAATGTCGAAGGCGTTGAAGGAGGCGGGCTTCAAGTTCTGCGGTCCCACCATCGTCTACGCCTTCATGCAGGCGACCGGCATGGTCAACGATCATCTCGTCGGCTGCCATTGCCATGCGAAATGCGCGGCGCTCGCGTTGAAGAAATGAGCCGGACCGCGAAGCCGCCGCGCGCCTGGCAGCGCATGTTGTCGGGCCGCCGTCTCGACCTGCTCGACCCCTCGCCGCTCGATGTCGAGATTGAAGACATCGCGCACGGTCTTGCGCGCGTCGCCCGCTGGAATGGTCAGACGACAGGGCCGCATATCTTCTCCGTCGCGCAGCATTCCCTGCTGGTCGAGCATATCGCGTCCGCTGCCGACATCGGCATCGGCGCGCGCGGCGCGCTGTTCGCGCTGCTGCACGATGCGCCCGAATATGTCGTCGGCGATATGATCTCGCCGTTCAAGGCGGTCATCGGCGACAGCTACAAGGATGTCGAGCACCGCATTCTCGCAGCCATTCTCCTGCGTTTCGGCCTGCCGGCGAAGCCCGCCGCCGGTCTCGCAAAGCTGGTGAAGAAAGCCGATCGGGCCGCTGCCTTTTTCGAGGCCACTGCGCTCGCGGGCTTCGATCTCTCCGAAGCCCGCACAATCTTTGGGCAGCCGGAATTCAGGCCGCGTGGCCTCGAGACGCTTCTTGCGCCAATATCCTCGGCAGACGCCGAGCAGCGATTCCTCGATCGCTTCCGCGCCATCGAAGGGGAGTGCTGATGCCGCGCGTCCATGTCTGTTCGCTCGCCCGCATCGACGAAACGGCGCATGCGATCGGCGCGCGCTCGATGGTCACGCTCATCAATGTCGGTACGCCCGTCGCGCGCCCGGCCTGCATCGCGCCGGAACGGCATTTGTTCATCGGCATGTCCGACATCGCCCATCCGCTGGATGGCCACATCGCGCCCGATGTCGCGCATGTCGAAACGCTCCTGTCCTTCGTGCGCGCATGGGATCGGCAGGAGCCGCTGCTCATCCATTGCTGGGCGGGCGTCTCGCGCTCTACCGCAGCGGCTTTCGTCACGGCCTGCGCGCTCAATCCGGCGCGTGTGGAAGAGGAGATCGCCTGCGCCATCCGCCAGGCTTCGCCGACGGCCACGCCCAATCCGCGCTTCGTCGCCATAGCCGACGACATGTTGGGGCGCGGCGGCCGCATGATCGCAGCGGTCTCGGCCATCGGCCGCGGTGAGGATTGCTTCGAGGGCACGCCTTTTGCGCTGCCGCTGCATAGGCCGTAATCCCCGCGTGTGATTCCGTACAGGCAGGCGTCTTTTCGCATTCCATGTTGCACCCGCCTGCGACTCAGCCTCCGCTGTCTCCAGGCCGAGGATGATTCATGATTTCGCTGTTGGTGCTTGCCGCATTTCTGGTCGCCCTGGCGGGACCGCTTGGCTTTTTCATTGCGCTCAAGACGCGCGATCGCCTGTCGCAGGCCGAACGGCGCATCGCCGAGCTAGAAGCGCGCGCCGCCAGCGGACCGATCGCCGCGCCCTCCTTGCCGGGTGCTGCGCCTCAGGAGCCAGTCGCACAACAGCAGCCCGCGCCTGAGCAACAGCCGCCGATCGAAGAGCCCGCCGCCCCGGCTCCGCCCCCTCCGCCGCCCCGACCTGCTGCCGCCCCGTCCGGTTGGGATGGCTTGGGCTGGCAGGGCGCGCCCGCCGCCGCCAATCAGAACGCGTCGGCGCCCGCGCCTGCAGCTCCCGCCCGCAGTCTCGAGGAGCGGCTCGGCGCACGCTGGACCGTCTGGGTCGGCGGCGTCGCGCTGGCGCTCGGCGGCCTGCTGCTCGTGCGCTATTCGATCGAGCAGGGCTATTTCGGCCCCGCCGCACGCACATTGCTCGGCCTGATCTTCGGCGCGCTGCTGGCGGTTGCCGGCGAAGTCCTGCGCCGTCGCGAGAAGTCGGGAACGCCGAGCCAGATTCCGGCCGTTCTTACCGCCGCCGGCACCGTCGCCCTGTTCGGCGCGAGCTATGCCGCGCACGGGCTCTATGGCTTCATCGGCCCGGCGCCTGCCTTCATCGCGCTCGGCCTCATCGCGGTCGCCTCCATATTCGCCGCCGCGCTGCATGGCCCGGCGCTGGCGGGCCTCGGCCTTGTCGGCGCCTTCGTCGCGCCGGTGCTCGTCTCCTCGGCGCAGCCCAATCCCTGGCCGGTTGTGCTGTATCTCGCTGCGGCGACCGGCGCGGCTTATGCGCTGTCGCGAATCCGCCGCTGGCTGTGGCTCGCCGCCGCCGCCGCCGTCGGCGCGGGCCTCTGGGCGCTCATTCTGGCGGCGCAGGGCTCGACCAATTTCTTCCATGCCGCGCTGGTTCAGACACTGGTCGCCGCCGCGCTCGCTGCCACCTTCCTGGCCTTCCTGCCGCATCTCGCAACGCCGGACGAAGACGCCGCTTTCGATCCCGTCGCGACGATTATTTTGGGCGCCTTCGGCATCGTCGGCTTCCTCGTCGCGCTGTCGGGGTTCGAACATGGCGCGCTGGCGACAGCGCCCGTCCTCATGCTTGGCCTGCTGGTGGCCGGCCTCGCGGCCATTGGCGCCTTCGCGCCGCCTGCCGCCGCCGTCACGCCGGTCGCCGGCGCGCTCGCCGCCGCACTTCTCTGGATCTGGACCGGCGACGGCCAGAAGCCGATCCATCTCTCCACCGTCGCGACGCTGCACGAGCCGCTGCAGAGCGGCCTGTTCACCGCCTTCGCCGCCGTCTCTGCATTTGTGGTCGCAGGTTTCAGCGCGCGAAAGCTGGCGACCGCGCCGCGCCTGCCGATGATGCTCGCTGGCTGCTACGCGGGCGCCGCCGCGGTCGCGCCGCTTGCGATCCTGGCCATCGTGTATCTGCGGCTCGCGCGCAGCGAGGCAAGCCCGCCTTTCGCGCTGATCGCTGGCGTTCTCGCGGCGCTCTTCGTCGGTCTCGCGCATTATTTCCGGCGCGGCGATTCCGCCGACGCCGAGCCTGCCACGAAGATGGCGCTCGGGGCCTTCGCCACCGCCGCGCTTGCTGCTCTCGCGCTCGGCTTCGTCTTCGTCTTCGACAAGGGCGTGCTGACGGTCGCGCTGTCCGTCGCGGCGCTGGCGGCGGCTTTTGTTGCTGCGCGTCTTGACCTCGCGGCGTTGCGCTATGCGGTCGCCGCCATGGGCTTCGTCGTCCTCGGCCGCCTCGCCTGGGAGCCGCGCATCGTCGGCGAGGCGCTGGGCGCAACGCCGGTGCTCAACTGGCTGCTGTTCGGCTACGGCGTGCCCGCGCTCGCCTTCGGCCTCGCGGCGCGAAAGATGCGGCTGGCCCGCGGGGAAGACCTGCCCGTGCGCGTTGCGCAATCGCTGACGATCCTGTTTTCCGGCCTGCTGGTTTTCTTCGAGACGCGCCATGCGCTGAACGGCGGCGACGCCTATGCGCAATCGTCGTCACTGATCGAGCAGGGTCTGTTCGCGACAACCGCATTGCTCTTCTCGATCGTGCTGACGCGCCTCGACCTCCGGCGCGCGAGCCCGGTCTTTAACATCGCCTCGATGGCCTTCGGCGCGGTGGCGCTCGCGATTGCGGCCGTGGGCCTCGCTGTCGTCCAGAACCCGCTGATCGAATGCGGGCGGGTTGAAGGTGGGACCTTCTTCAATGCCCTGCTGATCGCCTATCTCCTGCCGGCGGTCCTGGCGGCGTTCCTGATGCGCGTGTCGCGCGGCGCGCGCCCGCAATGGTACGTCACGGCGGCGGGCGTCCTCTCGCTGGCGCTGCTCTTCCTCTACGCCTGCCTGCAGACCCGTCGCTTCTTCCAGGGCGCGAATATCTGCGAAAGCCGAGGCATGATGGATGTCGAGATCTGGGCCTATTCGGCGGTCTGGCTGGCGCTCGGCGCGGCGCTCCTGCTCTACGGCGTCTGGCGCCAGACGCAGGGCGCACGCATCGCCTCTGGCCTGTTCGTGCTCGCCGCCACGCTCAAGATATTCCTGTTCGACATGTCGGGGCTGGAAGGCCTGATGCGGGCGCTGTCCTTCATCGGCCTCGGCTTCGTGCTGATCGGCATCGGGCTCCTGTACCAGAAGCTCGTCTTCGCCCGCCGTCCGCCGGCAGGCGGCGGCGCGCCGGACGTGGTATAGAATCGGCCAAACGGACCAGAGACCCAAGAGACGTCAGTGACCGAAGCCAAAGACATTGCCGCCATGCCCTTCGAACAGGCGATGCAGGCGCTCGAAGAAATCGTCGCCCGGCTGGAGAAGGGCGACATCGGGCTGGAAGATTCGATCGCCGCCTACGAGCGCGGCGAGGCGTTGAAGAAGCGCTGCGAGGAACTGCTGAAGCAGGCCGAGACGCGGATCGAGAAAATCCGCCTCGGCGCCGACGGCAAGCCCGCCGGAACGACGCCGCTGGACGTCGAATAGAGTTCAGCGCTTCGCCTTCGTATAGGCGCCTTCGAAGGTGACTGCGCTGCCGGCGCCGACGCAGCCCTGGTCCGTCACGAGCAGGAGCGGGCCGACCAGCGCCAGTTTCACGCGGCAGCATTCCTCGGCCTTGGCCGGATCGACGGGCCGGCCTTTGTCATCGACGGAAAAGGATAGGATCGGGCCGGTGGCGGCGATTTTCGCCTTGAAGGCGCCGGAGAAGACCGGGCCGAGGCCCTGATAGGTCAACCCGCCCTCGATCGCGAGCTGGTCGCCCGCCTTCCGGATCGAAATGTGCCTGTCCTTCTCGCCCCAATAGCCGACCCAGTCGGCGGCTGCGGGCTTTGCCGGGGCGAGCCGGGCAGCCGGCAACCATCCCTGCGTCATGCGGCCCGCCTTCGACTGGAAACCGGCGCAGATTGCCGCGCCGGACGTTTGCCCGGTCACCACCGAATCGCCCGGCAGGAGATAGGCGCAGCCCTTGCCCGAACAGGCGCCGGCCGCATCCGGCGTCGCGCCGAATTGCGCGCGGCCCTCGCCCGTCACCACCGCGACGCCAGTTACTTGAGCGAGATCGTCGGCGAATTCGCAGGTTTCGGCGGCAAGGGCGGGCGAATGTGCGGAAAGGGCCAGCAGCGCGGTGAGGGACAGGGCGGCAAATCGCATGGAAACCTCCGGAAATGCCGCTTTCTGCCGTCAGCGTGGCCAATCGTCTGTGCGCGATGGCGCCTCGGCGCTTGCGCAGCGCGGCGTCGCTCCCCAGATTAGCGCCGAGACATAGGCGCGGCGCCTTCAGGGCTGCGCCGGAATGGGCTTGAGAAGAATGCGCAATCCATACGACGTACTCGGTGTCGCCAAGGGCGCGAGCGCGGACGAGGTCAAGAAGGCCTTCCGCAAGCTCGCCAAGAAATATCATCCCGACCAGAACAAGAACGATCCGAAGGCGCAGGAGAAGTTCTCCGAAATCAACACCGCCTACGAAATCGTGGGCGACGCCGACAAGCGCGGCCAGTTCGACCGTGGCGAGATCGGCGCGGACGGCAAGCCGCGCGGTTTCGAGGGCTTTGGCGCGGGCGGTCCGGGCGCGGGCGGTTTCCGTCGCCAGGCGGGCCCCGGCGGCGCCGAACATTTCGAATTCAACATGGGCGCTGGAGGCCCGTTCGGCGGCGGCGGTGGCGGCGGCTTCAACCCCGGCGATATCTTTTCGGAATTGTTCGGCGGCGGCCGCGGCCGCGCCGGCGGCCGGACGGGTCCGCCGCCCAAGGGCGAGGATTATGCTGCGACGGCGCTCGTGCCGCTGCAGGAGGTCGCGCGTTCGGGCAAGGTCAATGTCGTCCTGCCGACTGGCCGCACATTGGAAGTGAAGATCCCGAAGGGCGTCGAGGACGGCCAGCAGATCCGCCTGCGCGGGCAGGGCCAGCCGAGCCCCTACGGCGGCGAGCCCGGCGACACGATCGTGACCCTCAAATTCGCGCCCCATCCGCTGTTCAAGCTGGACGGGCGCGATCTCAGGCTCGACCTGCCGATCACGCTCTATGAGGCCACCCTTGGCGGCAAGGTCGATGTGCCGACGCTTGCCGGCAAGGTGGAGCTGACCGTGCCTGCAGGCTCCTCCTCGGGCCGCAAGTTGCGCCTGCGCGGCAAGGGGTTGGAATCAACGACTGGCGCGCACGGCGATCTTTACGTGACGCTGCAGATCGTCCTGCCGGAGGGGACGAATGCCGATCTCGAAGCGCTGATGCGCGAGTGGAGGGAAAAGCGCCCCTACGATCCGCGCAAGCACATCGGCTGAAGGACTGCGCGGGTTGAATTGACTAGCGCGCGCGGCCGAGATCGGCCGCGATCGCGTCGAGTCGGCGCTCAGGCAGGGCGCCAGCCAGCGCATAATCGAATCCGTCGCGGCTCCAGGCCCGCGCCGTCACGCCAGCCGAGGCATAGTTCCCCGCGCCGCTGGCGCCGGTTTCGGCCAGAAGCGCGACGAGATCGCCGGTGCTGAGCCGATAGAGCAGGAAGGCGCTCACGCCCTCGCGCGCCGGCAGGATTCGCCCGCCGACCAGCGAGGCTTCCATCATCACCGGCGGGCGTTCGAGCCCGGTCCGGCCCTTCAGCCATTTGGTCAGGCCCGCCCAGTCGCGCGCATCGACCTCGACGGGCCGGGCATCGCGGACATAGGTGCGCCACGCCTCGACCGCGCGGCGCGCGAAATCGTCCGCTGTCGGGGCGACGACCGCGAGAATCGTAGGCGGGTTCGCCGGCCGCGCGGTCATGCGCTGCGCGCCGACCGCCAGGGCGGCGGCTGCCGCTGCGCCGGCGGCGAAGGCAAAGCCGAGCGAGAGCGTATGCCTGCGCCGGCGGCGCGCCCGGTAGATGTCGATCGCTGGCGTCGGCGGCAGGGTCAGCGGTCCCTCGGCCTCTGCCGCGCGGAAGGCGAGCGTCACGCGCTCGCGCGCGGGCGCCGGAAAGGCGCGCTGGATCGCCTCGTTCTGGCTGCGCCAGCCATCGACCCGCAGGCCGTCGCGGGAATGTTCGGCAAGCCAGACCGCCACCGCCAGCGAGCGCTCGTCGCTCAACTGGCCATCGACGAAGGCGTGGAGTTCGGCCTCGCTGACGCGGCCCGGCGCGGCGGTCATTTTACGACCCGGAGATGTCCGCTGCGCGGCGCGCCGCCGGTTCTCGCGCCGTCCAGCCGCGCACGGGCGCGCATCAGCCGGGAGACGACGCTGGAAATCGGCAGGTCGAGAATGCGGCCGGCCGCCTCGTAGCCGTAGCCGGCCAGCGACACGATCAGCAAGGTTTCCCGCTCGTCCAGCGGCATGGTCGAAATCTGGGCGGCGATGGAATGGTCGCGGCGGTCTGGCTCGGCGGCGGCAGCGCCGTCCGCGGCCTCCGGGCCGCGCCCGCGCTCGCGCACACGGCGGCGGTTGAGGCGCACGAGTTCGGCGAATGCGCGTTCCAGGGGCTCGCCGGCAGCCCGTTCGGCTGCGGTAACGCGGGCGGTGGCCGTCTGGACAAGGGCGTCCGCCGTCCGGGTC
>Ga0209023_10000858_pt1 | contig 43288 bp, 37 predicted proteins | sample LakOneMetagenome_FD_187468 | JGI IMG/M metagenome (GOLD analysis project Ga0209023, IMG submission 187468) | Freshwater and sediment microbial communities from Lake Erie, Canada (SPAdes) (version 2) | ecosystem: Environmental > Aquatic > Freshwater > Lentic | place: Lake Erie, Canada...
TTGGCGGCTTCGGCCGAGCGCTGGGCCAGCGCGCGAACTTCCTGGGCGACGACGGCGAAGCCGCGACCCGCTTCACCCGCGCGGGCGGCCTCGACACCGGCGTTCAGGGCCAGAAGGTTGGTCTGGAACGCAATCTCGTCGATCACGCCGATGATCTGGCTGATCTGCTTGGACGAGTTTTCAATCTCGCCCATCGCCGACACTGCTTGATGCACGACCTGACCGGAATGCGTCGCTTCGCCACGGGTGGTCGAAACAACGTCCGAGGCCTGACGGGCGCCGCTGGCGGTGCGGCGCACCGTGGCGGTCAGCTCGTCCAGAGCCGCGGCGGTTTCTTCCAGCGAGGCGGCCTGCTGTTCGGTGCGGCGCGACAGGTCGTCCGAAGCATGGGCGATCTCGTCGGCGCCGGTGCGCAGGCCGTCGGTCGAGGCGGCGATGACCTTCATCGTCTCCTGCAACGAGGCCATGGCGCCGTTGAAGTCATCCTTCAGCTTGGCGTATTCGCCCGGGAAGTCGGCGTTGACGCGGAACGTCAGGTCGCCAGAAGCCAGCTTTTCCAGGCCTTCGGCCAGGCTGGTCACCACCAGGGCGCTCTCGCGAGCGGCGGCGGCGGCGGCGGCCTCCTTCGAGCGGCGCTCGTCGGCGGTCAGGGCCGCGGTCTTTTCCTGCTCGGCCCGCATCTGCTCAAGGTGCAGCTGGTTGTCGCGGAAAATCTTCAGGGAGCGAACGATCGCGCCCAGCTCGTCCAGGCGGGTCATCGCTTCCAGATCGATGCTGTTGTCGCCCTTCGACAGGCGCTCGGTCGCGCCGGCGATGTCGGCGATCGACTTGCGAACATTCATGACCGTCAGGAAGGCCAGAGCGCCCACGGCGCCCAGGGTGATCAGCGACAGGATGATCGTGGCGCTCATCGCCGCGGTGGCTTCGGCCTTGTGATCGTCGGCCTTGGCGGTGGCGCGGGCGCCGGCGTCGTCAACGACCTTCTGCAGTTGGGCGGCCATCTTGACATACTGATCTTCGAAGCTGCCGGCGAAGCTCATGGCCATGCCCGTATCGACGTCGATCATGCCGCTGACCGTGTCGACGGCGCTGCGGCATTCGGCGAGGGCCTTGACGAGCGACTCGATCTTCGGACGCTCCGAAGCCGGCAGGCGGCTCGAGAGCGCCTTCATGTCCTTGCCCAGGGCGTCGAACTCGGCCAGCAACTCGGTGATGCGCGGTCCGGCTGACGGGGCCATCGGATCGGCCTTCGACGCCAGGATTTGATAGAGCGTCCCGTGAGCGTCAGTGATCCGGCGCGACAGCGACTGGATATCGCTGTTGATACGCATATCTTGCTCGACGACCTGCCGCAGGGCGGCAGTCTGGCTGCGCTGCACAACGACGGCGCCGCTGGCCATCAGGGCCAGCATCAACAGTGCGAAGGCCGGCGCGAAGCCGATCTTTATGATCAGTGGTAGGTCGACAAGCCGAAAGCGCTTCATTTCTAGGTCCCCTTCATGCGGCGATTCCGTGCCCACGGATCGCCAACAAGCCAGGGGGATCATCACTATAGATTCCTAACAGACTCTGACCTTGGTTAAGGGAAACTGGAGTTCAGGGGGCCAAGCGCTGCCTTGAGGGACAATTGGTCGCAGGTGAATCTATAAAGTCGGCCTTGAAGGCAGGTCGGAGGGTAAAAGCCGGAGTAGGGTTACCGCAAAGTAAATTTTGAATGTTCCGCAATGACTCAGAATATTTTAACTCGCAGCTGCGAAAAACGGCATGCGTCCGGTTGGCGCGTCGTCCACAGGACGGTATTCATTACTAGGAGCAGCGGGATGAAATATCCGATCGCTTTTGCCGCAGGAATCGCTGGCAGCTTTTTCATCGCTCAAGCCGCCTCGGCGGCTGGCGGATTCGAAGACCAAATGAGCCGTTGCCTGCAACAGTTCGCCAATACCCGGGACGCTGCTCAAGTGATGCTGGAATGCACCGCTGACGCCGGCAAGCTCTCGGAATGCAAGGTCGTTGACAACAGCGCGGCCGGCAAGGGCTTCGACAAGGCCGCCATGTGCATTGCTGAAAAGCTGCCGATGGGCGCCAAGACCGGCACCGTGAAGGTTCCGTTCCGCTTCCCGGGCGGCGCGTAAACTTCAAGCTCCTTACTTACGGGGCTCAATACGCCTCCGCCGACCAGACCGAAGCGTTCCGATGGATCGCTTCGCGTCTGGTTCGCGGGGGCGTTTTGCCGTGCGCGACAGCTGGCGGCAAAAAAGCGGACGCCCGTCAGGGCGCCCGCCTTGGTCGATATGAGCCGCCCTGGGTGGCGAGCCGGCAACCGTTTGTTGTCAGAACTCTTCCCACGTCTCGCGGACCGCCGTCGCGGCTGAACCCCGGGCGGCAGGGCGCGAACTGGCCCCGGGCCGGCTGACCGGCGATGCGGGCCTGGCTACGGGCCGGGCGGGCGCGGCGGACGCGGCGGACGCCGCAGCCGTGGCGGGCCTCGTGTCGAGGACGCGGAAGGCCGAGATCAGATTGACCAGTTCAGCGGTCTGATCCTTGAGCGAATGTGTCGCCGCCGTCGTCTGCTCGACCATGGCGGCGTTCTGCTGGGTTACCTGGTCCATCTGATTGACCGCGGTATTGACCTGGTGCAGGCCGGTGGCCTGTTCCTGGGCCGAAGACGAGATCTGCACGATCAGTTCGTCGATCTCGGCCACCTTGGCGACGATCCCGCGCAGGGCCTCGCCGGTTTGTCCCACCAGCCCCACGCCGGCCTCGACCTGACGGGTCGAGGCGCTGATCAGGGTCTTGATCTCCTTGGCCGCGTCGGCCGAGCGCTGGGCGAGAGCCCGCACCTCCTGCGCCACGACCGCGAAGCCGCGACCGGCCTCACCGGCCCGGGCCGCCTCGACCCCGGCGTTCAGGGCCAGAAGATTGGTCTGGAAGGCGATCTCGTCGATCACGCCGATGATGTTGCCGATTTCGCGCGACGAACCCTCGATCTCCCCCATGGCGGCCACGGCCTGGTCGACCACGATGCCCGAGCGTTCGGCCTCGGTCTTGGCGCCGGCCACGACCTCCGACGCCTGCTTGGCGCCCGCCGCGGAGCGTCGGACCGTCGAGGTGATCTCGTCGAGAGCGGCGGCGGTCTGTTCGAGACTGGCGGCCTGCTGCTCGGTGCGGCGCGACAGATCGTCGGCGGCGATGCCGATTTCATCCGAGCCCGCGCGGATATTGCCAGTCACGCCCGAAATGCGGCTCATGGCCTGTTCGAGAATGCCGACCGCGCTGTTGAAATCGTCCTTCAGTTTCTGGAACTGGGGCTTCACGTCATCGTCCAACCGGCTGACCAGATCGCCCTGGGCCAGGTGGGCAAGGGCTTCGGCCAGGCTTTCGACGATTTTCGTCTGGCATTGCTCGTTCTCGACGCGAGCCGCCTCAAGTCGCTGACGCTCAGTCTCGATTGTCTCCAGATAGATCGAGATGGCGAAGTCCATGTCGAGCATCACCGCCTTCATCAGGGCGCTGACGGCCTCGCCGGCCTGGGCGGAGTCACCCTTGGCCATGAAGCCCTTGGGCCAGAGCGAGTCGACGGTGGCGCGCAGCAGCCGGTCCATGGCGATGGCGTAGCCGCCGATATACCAGCGTGGCTCAAGGCCAATACGCGCATGAACCTGACCGATGGTCCGGACGGTGTTGACATAGGTGTCGCTGAATTCGGCCTGAGCGATGACGTCCCAGTGCGCCGCCTGGCGACTGCTGGCGGCGTCCATGTGCTGCTCGTCCTTGAAGAACTTGCTGGTCTCCGGCGTCGACTTGACCTTGCCGTAAAAGGCGGAGAGCGCCGGGCCGATTTCCTTGCGGATCAGCGGCCGCAGATCACGCAGCGCCTGTCGCGCGCGATCATCCAGCCCCATGAACGCCACGCGGTCGCTTAGGTCATGATCCTGGCTCATCGGCTTTGGTCCGTCCGGGGTTAAGTTACCGGACGGAACCCTCTGCCCGCATGCTTAATGCGGTCTTAAATATTCCCCTCCAGGGTGCGTCATCTCGCCACACTCGCCAAAGAGTCGCAGGGCGGCGAACGCCGTTATCCGCCCTGCTTCATGGTCTCGCGGGCGATGACGATCTGCTGGATCTGACTGGTGCCTTCGTAGATCCGGAAGATCCGCACGTCGCGATACAGGCGCTCGATGCCGTAGTCGGCGACATAGCCGGCTCCGCCGAAGATCTGCACCGCGCGATCGGCGACCCGGCCGACCATTTCCGAGGCGAACAGCTTGCTGGCCGCGGCTTCCAGGGTCACGCCCTGCCCCGCGTCGCGCTTGCGGGCGGTTTCCATGACCAGAGCCTTTGCGGCCAGGGCCTCGGTCTTGCTGTCAGCGATCATGGCCTGGACCATTTGGAAGCTGGAGATCGCTTGGCCGAACTGCTTGCGCTCGCCGGCATAGGCCACGCAGTCCTTGATAAGCCGCTCGGCCACGCCCACGCAGACGGCGGCGATGTGCAGGCGGCCACGATCCAGCACCTGCATGGCCACCTTGAAGCCCTCGCCCTCCTCGCCCAGACGGTTCCAGGCCGGCACGCGGACATTGTCGAAGGTGACGTCGTGAATATGGGCGCCCTGCTGGCCCATCTTCTTTTCCGGCTTGCTGACGATGAGGCCCGGCAGACCGCCGGGCACCAGGAACGCCGAGACGCCAGAGCCGCCCTTGGAGTCGGGATTGCTCCGCGCCATCACCGTGAACAGCGAGGCCTTGCCGGCGTTGGTGATGTAGCGCTTGGAACCGTTGAGGACGTATTCGTCGCCGTCGCGGATGGCCAGGGTGCGCACCGAGGCGCTGTCGGAGCCAGCCTCCGGCTCGGTCAGGGCGAAGCTGGTGATGATCTCGCCCGAGGCGATCCCCGGCAGCCACTTGGCCTTCTGCTCGTCGGTGCCGAACATCACCAGCCCCTGGCTGCCGATGCCGACATTGGTGCCGAACGCCGAACGGAAGGCCGGAGAGGTGCGGCCCAGCTCGACGCCGACCAGGCACTCTTCTTCCATGTTCAGGCCCAGGCCCCCGAATTCCTCGGGGATCGACAGCCCAAACAGGCCCAGGCTCTTCATCTCGTCGATGACGTCCTGGGGGACCGCATCATCCTCGGCCACCTTGGCCTCGATGGGCCGCAGCCGCTCGGCGACGAAGCGGGCGACCATGTCGAGCAACTGGTCGCGGGTTTCGAGATCGAGGGCCATGGCGTTTCTTCCTGCGTCAAACACTTGTTTTGACGCGGACTGTAGCCCGCAGAATCAGGAATGGAAGGCCCGGCGCGGAGGCCGGGCCTAAATCACACTAGTGCTGATCGCGCTCCTGACGGGCCAGAACGCTGTTGCGCAGGCCAAACAGCACATAGACCGCCACGCCGATCAGGTGGGCGTAAAGGAAGTAGAGCTGGGTCTTGGTCGGCAGGCTGGAGAACAGATAGAGGCAGCCCAGGATCGCGCCCGAGGCCACGACCGGCCAGATCGGCGTCGAGAACACCCGCTGACGGCTGGGATCCTTGATCCGCAGGATGATTACCGAAAGGCCCACGGCGATGAAAGCGGCCAGGGTGCCGGCGTTGGCCAGCTCGGCGATGTCCTTCAGCGACAGCCAGCCCGAGATCAGGGCCGACAGGGCGCCGGTCAGCAGGGTCATCAGCACGGGCGTGCCGGTCTTGGCGTTGACCCGGGCCAGGCTCTTGGGCAGCAGGCCGTCGCGGGCCATCACGAAGAAGATCCGGCTCTGGCCATACATGAAGGCCAGGATCACGGTCGGCAGGGCGATCACGGCGGCCAGGGCCACCAGTTGCGCGACCCTGGGGTGCTGCAGGCTTTCGAGGATGAAGACCAGCGGCGCTTCGCTCTTGGAGAACACCTCGGTGCGCGAGGCGCCGATCGAGACGGCGGCGACCACCATGTAGATCGCGGTGCAGACGGCCATCGAGCCGACGATGCCGATGGTCAGGTCGCGCTTGGGGTTCTTGGTCTCTTCGGCGGCGGTCGAGACCGCGTCAAAGCCATAAAAGGCGAAGAAGATCAGGCTGGCGGCGGCCATGACCCCCACCTTGATGCCGTTGGCGTCGGGGGTGGCGGCAAAGCCCTGGGGCATGAAGGGCGCGAAGTGGCTGGCGTCGAAGGCCGGGATGCAAAGCACGACGAAGACGGCCAGGGCGATGATCTTGATGGCCACCAGCACCATGTTGACCGTGGCGCTTTCCTTGGTGCCAAGCGCCAGCAGGCCGGCGACGGCGAAGGAGATGATCACGGCGGGCAGGTTGACGATCCCGCCCATATGCGGACCGGCCAGAAGGGCTTCCGGCGTGCCGATCATCCGGAACAGCCCGGTGGCGTGGGCCGACCAGCCGACGGCCACGGCCGCGCAGACCAGGGTGTATTCGAGGATCAGGCTCCAGCCGACGAACCAGGCCACCGGCTCGCCCATGGCGACATAGCTGTAGGTATAGGCGCTGCCCGAGGCGGGGATCATGGTCGACAGCTCGGCGTAGCAAAGCGCCGCGCAGGCGCAGACCGCGCCGGCGATCAGGAAGGACAGGATCACGCCCGGTCCGGCCAGACCCGCGCCGATGCCGGTCAGGGTATAGATGCCGGTGCCGACGATGGCGCCGACGCCCAGGGCGACCAGATGCGGCCAGCTCAAGGTCTTTTTCAGTTGATGGCCGTCATGGCCCGCCGCGATGGCGTCGATCGACTTGCGCCGCGTCCAGAAACTCAAGGCTATTCCCTCCGACTTGGTCTTCCGCCGCGACCATGGGCTGGGCGACGTGTTTCGCCAAGACGTGCGCGATCGGCCGGGGCATTTCCTGCCGAACTTCATCGCCAGGATCCACCTAGCGGTCCGACATCGGGGCTTTCAGGCCTGAATTGTCCGCAATTTAGCCCCGACGCGCGGTGCGCCTAGAAGAACACCCGCGTCAGGCCATAGGCCAGCGCCGCCACCGCCAGGGTGGAGAGGCCCAGGGCCGCGGCCAGCTTCGGCTTGACCTGCAGCAGGGCGGCGGGACCCAGCTTGGCCGAAATGGCGCCGACACCGGCCAGCAGCAGGAAGCTCGAGGTTGTCGCCAGCGTGGCGACCAGCGCCTCGGGCAGCAGGCCAAGACCGCGCAGGGCGGCCAGGGCGGCGAAGCCCAGAACAAAGAGTGGCGGCCCCTTGAAGCCGGTCTTGCCGCAGCCGTCCTGTGTGCGGCTCAGCAGCACGCCGATCAGCACCACCGCCGGGCCCAACCAGACGATCCGGGCCAGCTTGGCCAGGGCCGCGGCGCTGGCGGCGTCCGGCGAGACCGACGAGCCCGCGCCGGCCACCTGGGCGACGTCATGGATCGAGAGTCCGAAGAACACGCCGGCCTGGTGCGCCGTAAAGCCCAGGGCGTGGGCGATCGGCGGATAGGCCAGCATGGCCACGGTCGACAGCAGGTTGACCCCGATGATCACCAGGGCCGTCGTGCGCTGGTTGGCCGGGCTGGCCGGTGCGGCCTGCGCGGCGGCCAGCGCCGCGGACGCGCCGCATATCGAACAGGCCGCCGCGGCGATCAGGGCCTCGGCCAGGGGCAGGCCCAGAGCCATGCCGACGCCGGCGCCGACGGTGAGACCGCCCAGCACCACCGCGCCGCTGGCCAGGATCGCGGGCCCGCCCAGCAGGGCGAATTCGCTCCAGGTGATTTGCGCGCCCATCAGGGCGACGCCCAAGCGCAGGCCGGGCTTGGCCCAGATGTCGAGACCGGCCGCCAGCCTGGCGCCCAGGCCCAGGGCGCCCAGGCCCATGCCCAGCACCACCGCCAGCAGCGGCGCCGGCGCATGCAGCAGGTGCGACAGCGGCTTGGCCAGCAGGGCGATCACCAGGCCTGCGATCAGGCCCGGCCACAGCTTGCCCGCCTCGAAGCGGAAAGCGCCCAGTCTGGCGACGGCGGCGTTCATCCCTGAACGGGGGCCGCGTCGAGGCCGCGTGTCTTGTCAGCCAGGGCGCAGCGACGACCCAGGCGCTCATTGAGGCGGCGGACGGTGTTGCTGCCGGTGCGCTCGAAGGCGAAGGGCAGCAGGCCATGGACCAGGCAGGCCAGACCCGCGCCGATCAGGGTGAAGCCAAAGCTCCAGGCTACGCCCATGTGCTGGCCATAGGTCTCGCCAACCGCTTCCGGATGGCGCGTGAACGGCTTCAGCATGAGGACCCCCGATTCATCGTCAGGTGTCCCAGCATGAAGCGGAACCAGAGAATGGCATTACTGGATGCGCTGCCGTTTTCGCCGTATGGAGAACTTCATTCTCGAATGGGCCGGAGATGAAGATGATTGATCTCGATCACATCGACCGCAGGCTACTGGCGATCCTGCAGGAAGACTCCACCGTCCCGATCGCTGAACTGGCCGAGCGCGTGGGCCTGACCCAGACGCCGTGCTGGAAGCGGATCAAGCGCCTGCAGGACGCCGGGGTGATCACCGCCCGCGTCGCCCTGCTGGACCGCGACGCCCTGGACCTGGGCCTGACGGTGTTCGTGGCCGTGAAGACCGGCCGCCACGACGAGGCCTGGCTGACGGCTTTCGCCGCCGGGGCCCGCGCCCTGCCCGAAGTGGTCGAGTTCTACCGGATGAGCGGCGAGGTCGATTACCTGCTCAAGGTCGTGGTGCGCGACATCGCCGCCTATGACCGCTTCTACAAGCGCCTGATCGCCACCGCCCCGCTCACCGACGTGTCGTCCAGCTTCGCGATGGAGCAGATCAAGTTCACCACCGCCCTGCCCATCCACACGTCTTGATCCTGTCACTGATGCGACCTCAATTGCGGACGCGATAGCGGAGGGCGGACCATGGACACGACACGACGGGGCTTGTTGATCGGCGGCGCGGCGCTGGCCCCGGCCCTTGCGGTCGCGGCCGAGACTTCGGTCGATCCGAAGGCGCCGCCCGCGATCCGCGCCCATCTGGGCGTCACCGAGAATCCCTACGGTCCCAGCCCCGCCGCCCGCAAGGCGGCCATGAAGGCGCTCGATGACACGCCCTATTACGCCTGGTCGCTGGAGCCGCCGCTGGTCGCGGCGATCGCCAAACGCGAGGGCGTCAGCCCCGACATGGTGGGCCTGTGCAACGGCTCGCTGGAGGCGCTGTCGCTGCTCTCGACCCACTTTTCCAAGGCCGGCCCCATCGTCGCGCCGCAACCGACCTATTCGACACCCCTGCTCTATGCCGAGCGCCAAGGCGCGAAACTCGACTGGATCCCGGTCACCGACGCCCACCAGATCGATCTGCCGGCCCTGGCCGCAAAGGCCGAGGGCGCGGGCTGCGTCTATGTGTGCAATCCCAACAATCCGACGGGCCTGCTGATGGACCCGGACGCCCTGCGGACTTTCTGCGTCGCGGCGGCGAAGTCGGCCCCCGTGATCGTCGACGAGGCCTATATCGAGATCAGCCCCGATCCCGTCCGCCACTCGATGATCGACCTGGTCAAGGCCGGCCACGACGTGGTGGTCGCCCGCACCTTCTCCAAGGTCTATGGCATGGCCGGCCTGAGGGTGGGCTTCATCATCGCCCAGCCGCGGCGGGTCAAACAGCTGAAGAGCCTGATCCCCACGCACAAGGGCCGTCCCGGCCTGGCCGCGGCCCTGGCCTGCTATGGCGACGCGACCTATCTGGCCGGGACCAAGACCTATCTGGAAGGCTGCCGCGAGAAGATCTACGCGATCTGCAAGGCCAACGGCCTGAACTGCCTGCCCTCGTTCGGGACCTATGTGTTCGTCGACACCGGCAAGCCGAACCTGGCCTTCCAGAAGACCCTGGCGGCGATGGGCGTCGAGGTGCGGGTGTTCGACAGTCCCCTGCACCCCACCTGGATCCGGGTGGGCACGGCCAGCCCGGCCGAACTGGATATCTTCGCCGACGTCTTGCCCAGAGCGCTGAAGGCCTAGCCAGCCCCCTTTCAGGGGGGCGACGGATCGGCCCCGACGCGGGATGATCTGGCGGTGACTGTGACTCCCGTCACAGACGACGTCGCGATCGTGGCCGAGGATGGACGCTGGTAAAGGCGCGCCAAGTCCTGCGCCCCTTTCCCGCGATGAGAGTACGGTGGGGACCGATGACTGGTGTAGTTTCTCGTCCGCGGGCGAATCTCGCGCGCGCGGAGGCCTTCAGGCCACGCGTCGCGTGGGATCCGGCCAAGCGCATGTTCGACGTCGTTGCGGCCCTGGCCCTGCTGGTGTTCTTCGCGCCGTCGCTGCTGCTGGTGGCTGTGCTGATCCGCCTGGAATCGCCCGGTCCGGTGCTGTTTCGCCAGGCCCGGGGCGGTCTGGGCGGACGCCCGTTCACGATCTACAAGTTCCGCTCCATGCGCTGCGAGGAGAACGGCGAGACCGTCGTGCAGGCGGCGCGCGCCGACGACCGGATCACCCGCGTGGGGCGCTTTATCCGCAAGACCAGCATCGACGAACTGCCCCAGCTGTTGAACGTCCTCAAGGGCGACATGTCGCTGGTCGGCCCCCGCCCCCACGCCCGGGCGCATGACGAGCACTATGGCGGGCTGATCCCCGGCTACGCCCAGCGCTACCGGGCGCGGCCGGGCCTGACGGGCCTGGCCCAGATCCAGGGGCTGCGCGGCGGCACCGAGGACGTCGAGTCGATGGCCCGGCGTGTCAGGGCCGACATCGCCTATATCGACACCTGGTCCTTCGCGGGTGACCTGCGGATCATGCTGCTGACCGCCCCGCACCTGCTGGGGGCGGAAAACGCCTACTAGAGCATTTCCGAGCGAAGTGGATTCCGGTTCGCGTGAAGGAAATGCGCCAAAGCAAAGGAGCTCTAGTCCGGCCACAGATCCTGGATGTCGCCCTTGCGGTTCAGCATGTGGGTGGCCCGCTTGATCACCGCCAGCAGGCGCTCCTTCCGACCGTCGCTGTCATAGGTCAGGGTCGAGCGCGACAGGCCTTCCAGCATGAAGCGGGCGAGATCGCGGCTGGCCTGGAAGCGCGGGCCGGCGCCGGCGTGCAGGATCTTCAGAAAGTGGTCGCCGGCCTGGGCGCGGTCGAACTCGGCCTGGGCCGGGGTGAGCAGCGCCTGGATGGCCGGATCGGTGCGACCGGCCGCCTCCAGCTCGGCGAAGGCCATGAAGGGCACGCTCTGCAACAGGTCCCAGTAGCTGTCGATGGCGTGTTCGGTAACGTCCGCGCCCGGCGGCAGGGTGTCGGCGGCGGCGCGGAACAGGGCCGAGCGCTCGGCCTGGACATGGGCCACGGCGGCCTCGACCAAGGCCTCGCGGGTCGGGAAGTGATACAGCATCGCCCCCCGCGTCAGGCCCGCCGCATCGGCGATCACCGGGTTGGTGGCGGCGTGATAGCCGATCTGGGCGATCAGGTTCATCGCGCAATCGAGAATCCGCGCCCGCGTCTTCAACGATTTCGGGGTGTCCTTGGCGAGGCGGGCGGCATCCATGATCATGATCTAGTGCGGGCCATGCTGCATCGCAACAGCCATGCGCCACCTTGCGCCGCAAGGTCGCGCATGGCGACGCTTGCCGCCCCCTCCGCCTGCCGTCCAGCCCCCGTCGGCGCCCGTTTTCGAGGCTAACCCTGCGTCACCTCAAAGGTTATCAAAGGCTGAATGTCGCGGGCGGGTTTCATCAAAGCGACATGCAATCAGCTTAATCGCCGGAGAACTCGCCGAGGGTCGCGACCAATCCGGGGGCGGATCGACCAGGCGCAGCAACCGGGGACCCGCATGAGCGCCGAATCCGCCGTCCGCCACTATCGCAGCATCTTCATCAGCGACCTGCATCTGGGCACGCGCGGCTGCCAGGCTGAGCTGCTGCTGGACTTCATTCGCCACGTGGAATGCGACAAGCTGTATCTGGTCGGCGACATCATCGATGGCTGGAAGCTGCGTAGCGGCTGGCACTGGCCCCAGGCGCACAATGACGTGGTCCAGAAGATCCTGCGCCTGGCCCGCAAGGGCACCGAGGTCATCTATGTCCCCGGCAATCACGACGACCGTATCCGCGACTTCTGCGGCACCCATTTCGGCGGCGTCGTGGTGGCCCGCGACGTCATCCACGAGGCGGCCGACGGCAAGCGCTATCTGGTGGTCCACGGCGACGAATTCGACGGCGTGGTGCAGCACGCCAGGTGGCTCGCCTTCCTCGGCGATTGGTCCTATAGAACCATCCTGATGCTGAACACCTTGCTCAATCGCGCTCGGCGACGCATGGGGTTCGGTTACTGGAGTTTCTCGGCCTATCTGAAGGTCAAGGTGAAGAACGCGTTGCATTTCATCGAGAACTTCGAGGCCGCCGTGGCCGACGAGGCGCGCCGCCGGGGCGTCGACGGCGTGATCTGCGGACACATTCACAAGGCCGAGATGCGCGACATAGACGGAATCACCTACGTCAACGATGGTGACTGGGTGGAAAGCTGCACCGCCCTCGTCGAACACGCCGATGGCAAACTCGAAATCCTCGAATGGGCCAAGCTGCGCTCGTGGTCTGTCATCGACCGCAAGCGCGCCGCGTCCATTGAAGAGCCTCTGCCGGAGCCTGCCGCCGCCTGATGCGGATACTTCTCGCCACAGACGCCTGGGAACCTCAAGTCAACGGCGTGGTTCGCACCCTCACCCGGGTGGTCGAGGAACTGCGCGCCATGGGCCACGAGGTCGATGTCGTCAGCCCCGACCAGTTCCCGACCTTTCCGCTGCCGACCTATCCGGAAATCAAGCTGGCGATCGGCGCCTATGAGCCCGTTCAGGACCGCTTCAAGTCGTTCGAGCCGGAGGCGATCCACATCGCCACCGAGGGCCCGATCGGCCTGGCCGCGCGCCGCATCTGCCTGGAGTGGAAGCTGCCGTTCACGACCAGCTATCACACCAAGTTCCCGGAATATGTCTCGGCCCGCCTGCCTTTGCCGCTAGCCGCCGGCTACACCTACATGCGCTGGTTCCACAAACCCTCCGGGCGTTTGATGGTGGCCACGCCCACCATGCGCGACGAGCTGGCCAAGCACGGGTTCCGCAACCTCTCGCCATGGTCGCGGGGCGTCGACACCGACATCTTCAAGCCCCGCGCCGAGGGCGAACCGGACCTGTTCGCGGGTCTGGCCCGGCCGATCTTCCTCAATGTCGGCCGCGTGGCCGTCGAGAAGAACATCGAGGCCTTCGCCTGCCTCGACCTGCCCGGCACCAAGGTGGTGATCGGCGACGGTCCCCAGCGCGAGGAGCTGGCCGAGAAATATCCCGAGGTGAAGTTCCTGGGCGCCAAATTCGGCGAGGAGCTGGGCCGCTATTTCGGCTGCGCCGACGTGTTCTGCTTCCCCTCCCTGACCGACACCTTCGGCCTGGTGATCCTGGAGGCCATGGCCGCCGGCGTGCCCGTGGCCGCCTTCTCGGCCCCTGGCCCCATCGACATCATCCCCGGCTCCAACGCCGGCGCCCTGGCGCCGGGCCAGACCGACGGGCTGAGGGAAGCCTGCCTGGCCTGCCTGGACCTGGACAAGGCGGTCGTGCGCAAGTTCGCCGAAGGCTTCTCATGGCGCGCCTGCGCCGAGGAGTTCTTCCGCAACCTGCAGCCCTACCCCGAGCCGGAAAAGACGCGGTTCTGGCGGCGGCTGCGGCGGCTGGCGCGACTGCGCGGGCGGACGGCGGCCTAGACACGGCTTTGCAGCCTCGCGCGGTAAACCGCCGATGGTGTGGGAAGGGTCGCGGAGCGTCCGGGCCTCGCCCGGATGAGAGTTTGAGTAGTACCGTTTCGACGAAGACGAACGCTCCGCGTGATCGTTATCCCTCTGGCCGGGGCGCGCGGGTCTTGTTCAACCCTATGCCCCACCCGGATTTTCTCCTCCTCGCGACGGACCCAGCCCTGAAGCTGCAAGCCACGCCGATTCCGGAGGAACCCGGAGCGAACCTTCGGACGGGCGGAGGCCTTGGCTTGCCCCCGATAGGCGGGTTTACGTCACCCGCCCTCTGATTAAGTCCGCCAGCCCCGCTCTCGCGACTCTGGCAGACCCCGCTCGATCACCCCTGACAGCCGCAACGGTCGCCGTACGTGCGCCCTTCCCGTGCTGTCAGGTGAGATTGATTATGCGGCCGGTTTCAGCGCGTCTGATTGGCGCGATCAACTATTTTGCAAGTGATTGATCTGGCGGGATTTTGGCCTGGAAAGAACGGGGATACGGCGCCGCCAATCCCCGTTCCCCTGCTAAAATCCCGTCATCCCGGGGCTTGTCCCCGGGACCCATTTGTCCGCCGCAAGGGCGGAGCAGGTCCTGATGCTCAAGTGGAAGCTGAACCATGGGTCCCGGGGACAAGCCCCGGGATGACGGTGATTTATTGGAAAGGCGCCCCGCCACCCTTCGCGCCGAAGGGAGCCATCCTTAAATCTCACGGCGAGACGATCGCCGGTCTGTCCAGGTTGCTCAAGGACGGCCCTGCGGGCCGCCGCGTCGCGGCCGGTCGAAGACCGGTCCTTGACCAACCTGGACAGACCGGCACGCTGCAGCCTCCAAGAGATTTAAGGATGGGCGGGACGCGGGGCGCGTCCGCCTTCGAGAGGGAAGGCAAAGCGTGCTTCCGACCCTAGTCGGACCTTGGTTCGGGCTGCGAGTGCCCAGCAGCGAGGGTCCTTCAAGGACCCCCAACATCCTGTTCGCCGACGATTACTCGTCCTCCACCCCACCAAATTCCGGCATCCTGAGAAGCTCGGCTTCGGCGGCTTCTACGGTTTCAAATCGGCCCGAGACCTGTTGGTAGTAGCGATCAGGGTCTGACGGATAGAGGCCCTCGTATGGATTATCGTGGAAGATCTGGAACGAGCCATCCTCCCACTGTCGGATCGACCATCTGTCGCTCGTAAGCTTTCTGGAGAAGGTCTTCACCACTGTGGCAGGCAACTGAAATCTCCGGCCGAGGGGCCCGCTTCAGGGCGAAGCATGTATGAACGCAGGGTGGGCCTCAAGGTCTGACTGCCACACCCATCAGCTGTTCAGAGAGTCCGCTCTCCGCGACGGCCACAGGCAAAGCCAGCTTCCGAGCGCCTGCCCCCTACTCCGCCTCGCCCTTGCGTCGCAGGCACGGCTTCAGGATCACCTTGTCGATGCGCGAGCCGTCCATGTCGACGATCTCGACATCGAAGCCGCCCAGTTCGACGATCTCACCCTCGCGGGGGATGCGGCCCAGGCGGTCGAGGATCAGGCCGGCCACGGTGTGATAGCCGCCCTCGGCCTCGAAGGCCTCGCCCAGAGCGTCGTTGAGCTCCTGGATGTCGAGGCGGGCGTCGACCAGCCAGGTGCCGTCCTCGCGGCGCAGGATGCGGGTCTCGGTGTCATCGTGACCCTCGGGGAAGTCGCCGGCGATCATTTCCAGCAGGTCGATGGGGGTGATTACCCCCTGCACCGAGCCGAACTCGTCGACCACCAGGGCCATGTGCAGCGGGGTCTGCTTGAACAGCGCCATGGCGCGTAGCAGCGACATGGTCTCGGGAATGGCGATGGGCTGCTGAACGTGGGCGGCCACGTCGATCGGATTGCCCGACAGGCAGGCGTCCAGCAGGTCCTTCTTCAGCAGCACGCCGATCTCGCCGTCCAGGTCGTCGTCGGTGGCCACCACGATGCGCGAATAGGGGCAGCCGCGGATCTCCATCAGGATCTCCTCGGGCGTGTCGGCCAGCGAGATCCAGAACAGGTCGCGGCGCGGGGTCATGGCCACGCGGACGGGGCGGTCGCCCAGGCGCAGCACCTCCTGAATCATCGAGCGCTCTTCCGGCTCGATCAGGCCGGCGTCGGCGCCTTCGGCCAGGACGGTCTCGACCTCTTCGGCGGTCATGTCGTTGGTGCGCTCGTCGCGCACGCCCATCAGCTTCAGGATGGCGGCGGTCGAAACGGTCAGGATGGTCACGAAGGGGCGCAGCACCATGGCGACGATGGCCAGGAACGGCGCCATGCGGCGGGCGATGGCGTCGGGGAACTGCAGGGCCAGGCGCTTGGGCACCAGCTCGCCCAGAATGACCGACACATAGGTCAGGCCGATGACGACGACGATGGTGGCGATGGCCTCCGAATGGGGTCCGATCACCGGCATGGGCTCGAGCCACAGGTCCAGGGCGCCGGCGATGGTGGCCTGGCCGTAGGCGCCGGCCAGGATGCCGATCAGGGTGATGCCCACCTGCACGGCCGACAGGAAACGGGTCGGATGCTCGGCCATGGCCAGGGCCAGCTTGGCGCCCTTGTCGCCGCGATCGGCGAAGGTCTGGAGCCGGGCCCGGCGGGCGGAGACCACCGCCAGTTCAGACATGGAGAAAACCCCGTTCAAAAGAACGAGGAGGAACACGACGGCGAGCGCGAGGAGGATCATGGCCCTACTGGGTCGATGACACGGCGCCGGACGGCGACCGCGACCCTGACTTCCTTGACGCGGCGAGGGTGAACCGTGGCCCCACTATACAAAAGAAATCGCCGCGGCCCATAGGGCCGCGGCGAGGTAAGTTTGGTCGGGGAAAAATTTAGGCGTCTTACGAGGCCGGACGAGCCATCGAGGTCTTGTTCTTGACGACTTCCTTGTTCTTTTCGTGCTGGCCGGGAGGCAGCGGGATCAGACCGCGACCCTGCAGATAGCCGCCGCGACCCGTGGCGGCGTCCGAGGTGAACTCCGACAGGAACTCGGCCAGGCCCGGCGTGACGCCGATGCTGGCCTTCTTGACGTAGATGTAGAGCGAACGCGACAGCGGGTAGGAGCCGTCCGAGATGGTCTGGGCGGTGGGCTTCACGCCGTTGACGGTCGCGCCCTTCACCTTGTCCATGTTTTCTTCGAGGAACGAATAGCCGAACACGCCCAGGGCGCCCGGGGTCTTCGTCAGGGTGCCGACGATGGCGTTGTCGTTTTCGCCAGCGTCGATCCAGCCGTCAGCGCGCAGCGGGTCAACCTTGGCCTTGAACAGCTTTTCGTTGTTCGAGCGCAGTTCGTCGGCGGTCGGGAACTTGCGGGCGCCGGCCTCGATGGCCAGTTCCACGAAGGCGTCGCGGGTGCCCGAGGTGGGCGGCGGGCCATAGACCTGGATGCGGTTGCCGGGCAGGCCGGCGCCGACGTCATCCCAGCTGTTGTAGGGGTTCTTGACGAACTGGCCGCCCTTCAGGACCTGGGCGGCGAGGCCCAGATACAGGTGCTCGGTCTTGAAGTTGTAGTCAGCGCCGTCCTTGTCGGTGGCGACAACGATGCCGTCGAAGCCGATCTTGATCTGGACGATGTCCTTGACGCCCTTGGCGACGCAGGCGTCGAACTCGGACTTCTTCATCGGACGCGAGGCGTTGGCGATGTCGGGGAAGCCTTCGCCGGCGCCCGAGCAGAACAGCTTGATGCCGCCGCCGGTGCCCAGCGATTCGACCTTGGGGGCCTTCTTGCCGGTCTTCTTGGCGAAGTTCTCGGCCACGCGGGTCGAGAAGGGGAACACGGTCGAGGAGCCGGCGGCCCAGACGTAGTCGCGGGCGGCGTGGGCGGGAACGGCGGCGAGGCCCGACAGGGCCACGGCGGCGGCCGCGCAGGAAAGCATCTTTTTCATGGAGAACTCCTGAAAATCTCTAAGGCGTGGGGAGGACGCGGGCCGCGCCAGGCGCGACCCGCTCTGTAGTCCGGTCTTAGAAGTCGAACTGGGCGCGCATCTGGAAGGTGTCGACGTCGACATCGTTCAGTTCGCGGTTCACGCCCGTCGCCAGCGTCGGGTTGTCGTTCTTGGCCTTGGTGTAGTTGGCCATGAAGCGAACGTACGGGTGGGGGTACCAGTTCAGACCGGCGGTCCAGGCGGTGTACTTGCCGGCCGTGGCGACGCCCTTCAGATCGGTCAGGTCGACCGAGTCATAGCGCAGGGCGGCTTCCCAGGCGCCCATGCCGCCAGCGGTCATCGGCGACAGGATGCGCGTGCGGTTGAACTCGCCGCGAGCGGCTTCGTAACGACGGGTTTCGCCGGTCAGGAAGAAGCTGCCGGTGACGTAGAAGGAGTCGAGATCGACGTCCGAGGCGGTGCCGGTGCGGTCGGCGGTGATGCGGGCGTATTCCGACTGCAGCGAGAACTGCTTGTGGAGCACGACGGCTTCCAGGCCGATCGTCTTGTCGTGGACGCCGACGGCGCCCGACGAGACGTAACGCGCGCCGTAGTTGGTGTTGTTGCGCACCTGATAGGTGAAGTTGGCCTGATCGCCGCGATCGCGGTAACGGCCCCAGACGCCCAGGTGGACGGTGGTGAAGTCGGTGACGATCGGCGCGATGGTGAAGCGGCCGTTGTAGCCGAAGGTTTCCTTCGAGCCCGTCGCGACGTTGGTGGCGACGTCGGCGTTGTTCATGCTGTCGCCCGACAGGGCCACGGCGGCGGTCCAGTTGGGACCGTTGGTCTTGAACTGCAGGTTCATCACGCGACCGGCGTTGATGAAGTCGTTGAACGCGCCGCGTTCCATCATCGTGTTGTAGCGCGAGGAGGTGATGTCCTCGAGCGACACGGTCTTGAAGTTACCGACCACGATCGAGGTGGTTTCGGTGGGCTTGTACTCGAGGGTCAGGTCTTCCCACTGGGTGGTGCCGCCGCCGCTGGAGATGCTGGCCTCGGCCTTGTAGGCCCAGTTGCCGTTCCAGGTGCCTTCGACGCCCAGACGGGCGGTGCGCAGGCGGGTGTTCCAGGCCTTGAAGTCAATGCCCGTACCGGTGCGGTCGACGTCCTGATAGACGACGTCTTCGTAAACGCGACCGCGGACCTTGAAGGTCAGGGTGTCGTTGGTGAATTGCGGCGCACCCTTCCAGGTGGTGGTCGTGTCTTGAGCTTGAGCCGAAACGCCCAGGCCGAGCGCGAGCATGACGCCCAGCGCGGACCCGCCGACCAGCGAGGTCTTGTTACGCATGTGAGAATTCCCCTTAAGGCTGCCCCTGGCCTCTCGCCCCCTTCGAGGAGCGGGATCAGGATGACAGCGGCTTAACGGGCTCCCATGACGGTTCAGGCACCGATTTGTGACAGCCTGACGACAAGCGTTTTCAAGAGGTTAACCTGTGGCCCAGCCGCCACATATTCTTCCGACGTCAGAGTAAACGGCTGCGGATGATCTGCGACAGCAGGTCGATCAGCGACACGGCCACCACGATGACCAGCACGATGCAGCCGGTCTGGTCGTACTGAAATCCGTTGACGGATTCGAGCAGCACCTGGCCGATGCCGCCGGCGCCGATCAGCCCCAGCACGGTGGCCGAGCGGCTGGAGGATTCGAAGCGATAGAGGGCGTAGCTGGTCCACAGCGGCGCGACCTGAGGGATCACGCCCCAGACGATTTCCTGCAAGGGCACGGCGCCGGTGGCGCGCACGCCCTCGACCGGACCCTTGTCGATCGACTCGACCGCCTCGGCGAACAGCTTGGCCAGCACGCCGCCGGTGTTGAACATCAGGGCCATGACGCCGGCGAACGGCCCCAGGCCCACGGCGGTGATGAAGATCAGGGCCACCACCAGGTCGGGCAGCGAGCGGATCAGGTCCAGCAGGCGCCGGACGGGCTGCTGGATCCACACCGGCGTGATGTTCTTGGCGCCCAGCAGGCCCAGCGGGATGGCGACGATGATGGCCAGGGCCGTGCCCCACAGCGCCATCTGGATGGTCTGCCACATCTTGCCGATATAGGTCGGCCAGTCCATTTCCATGAACAGCTTGGGGTCGCCGAACGGCGCGAAGAAGCCGGTGGCGAACTCGCGCATGCGGCCCGCTTCGGTGAACAGCTGCGGAAACTTGTCGATCTCGGCCGGACGGAAGCTTACGATCAGCAGGCCGATCACCCCGCCCCACAGCAGGATGTCGAAGGCCAGGGCGGAGGCCGACCTCTTCGGCGGCTGCGGGATGGTGTCGCTGCTCATGGACGGTCTCAGTTGGCCGGCGCGGCGACGCCGGCCTTGCCTTCGGCCGCGACGCGCTCGGCCTTGACCGCGTCGAGGGTTTTCTGGGCGGCGGCGATCTTGGCGGCGTCGCCGGTTTCCTTGGCCAGGCCGAACTGTTCCAGGGCTTCCATTTCGCGCACCACCAGCAGGTGGGTGTCATCAGCGGCCAGGAAGCCGCCCATCGACAGCTTGGCCAGGTTGGCGCGCTGCTGGGCCGCTTCCGGCGTGTCGCCCTGGCCGTAGGTCAGGAAGAACTGGCGGACCTTTTCCTTGATCACCGGATCCAGCTTCTTGCGCCAGACGATCGGATCTTCGGGCAGGGTCGGCGATTCCCAGATCACCTTGATCTTGCTGGACTGGGCGCCGCCGCGGTTGTCGTTCAGGCGCAGGGCCGTGGTGTTGTTGGTCGCCGCGTCCAGCTTGTGGTTGGCGATGGCGAACAGGTTGGCGTCATGGCTGGCGCTGAGCACGGTCTTGAAACAGGTGTCGGGCTTCTTGCCGGCCGGGATGAACACATAGGTCATCGGCGCCAGGGTGCCCGAGGTCGACTTCTTGTCGCCGATGCCGAAGTCCAGCGTCTTGTCGCACTTCAGCAGGTCGGCCAGGGTCAGCTTGCTATCGGCCGGCACGATGATCACCGACTTGTAGCCGTCGGTGCCCGACGGATCGAAGGTGCGGGCGAACACTTCGCCGCCCGAACGACGAACGGCTTCCAGGCCCGACTGGTTGGAGAACCAGCCCACATCGGTCTGGTCGGCGCCCATGGCCACGATCAGCGACGAATAGTTGGACGAGAAGAACGGCTTCACCTTCATGCCGGTCTGCTTTTCCATGTCGGCCAGGATGGGCTTCCAGTAGCTCTCCATGTTCTGGGCCGACTCGGTCGACAGGATCGAGAACACGATGGTGTCCTTGGGGCCCTCGGCGGCCGGCTTGGGCGAACAGGCCGACAGGGCCAGGGCGGCTGCGGCGGCGATGAACAGGCTGCGGCGGATCATTGTGGAGCTCCTTCCCAGAATACGTCCTCGAATTCCGGGCCGTAGATGTCGATGAGTTGTTCGCGTTTCAGGCCGTCGGCCGGGCCGTCATAGACCTTCTTGCCGGCCTTCAGGGCCACGACCCGGTCGCAGTAGCGCAGGGCGTAGTCCACCTGGTGCAGGGTGACGACCACGGTCAGGCCGTCGGATTTGTTGAGATCGCGCAGGATCTCCATGACCTTGCGGGCCGAAACCGGATCGAGCGACGCCACCGGCTCGTCGGCCAGGATGATCTTGGCCTTCTGGACCAGGGCCCGGGCGATCGCGCCGCGCTGCTGCTGGCCACCCGACAGGGTGTTGGCGCGCTGGGCGGCGTATTCCGAGACCCCGACGCGATGCAGGGCGGCCATGGTCGCGGTCTTGGTCTCTTCAGGCCAGGCGCCGAACACGCCGCGCCAGAACGGAATGCGCCCCAGCGAACCCAGGGCCACATTGCTGAACAGGGAAAGACGGCCCACCAGATTGAACTGCTGGGCGATGAAGCCGATGCGCACGCGGGCCTTGCGGACCTGGTCGCTGACCTTGCCCCGGGCCTGCACGGGTCCGCCGAAAGCGGTGATCACACCGCCCTCTTCGCCCTTGGCGGCCTTCTGATCGCTGGGCGCGTCGATGGTCTGCAGACCATCGATCGAGCGCAGAAGCGTGGATTTGCCCGAGCCCGAAGGGCCGATGAGCGCGATCATCTCGCCGCGACGAACGTCGAGCGAAACGGCGTCCAGCGCACGGCGAGACCCGAAGGTCTTGGAGGCGGCGCGGATCGAGAGAACTGGGTCCGACGTCATGGTCGGGGCGAATCCTTAACGGGGTTTCAGGCGAAGGGGAATGCGTTCACCGCTTTGGCGGCGGTTCGCAATGGATTTGTGACGGTCAGTGGATCAATTCGCCTCGGGACCGCGTTCAAAAAGGAACTTTACATCGGGGGTCGATGCCCCTATTTCGCTCGGCTCCGGCGGACCCGAAGTCCTCATAAGCGCTGCTAACGCCGGCTGGGTTTAACTTCTGCAGGGGTCTACGTGAATTGCACACGTACCATGAACCCCTGGACCTGGTCCGTGAGCGGTCACCGGAACGTCCTGTCGCACTCGTGCGGCCGGACGCGGTGTCCGTAGCGGCGCGCTGGTTCCAGGCTGAATTTAAAGGCGACGTCTTTTACGCGGTGAAGGCCAACCCTTCGCCGTGGGTGATCCGCGAGCTGGTTGACGCCGGCGTGCGGTCGTTCGACGTCGCGTCGCTGAACGAAATCGAGCTGGTGGGCGAGCACGCTCCGGGCTCGCGCATGGCGTTCATGCACCCGGTCAAGAGCCGGGTGGCGATCTCGGCCGCCTATTTCGATCATGGCGTGCGGACCTTCTCGTTCGACACCCACGAAGAGCTGGCCAAGATCCAGGACGCGACTGGCAACGCCAAGGACCTCAACCTGATCGTCCGCATGGGCGTGCAGGCCGAGGGCGCGGCCTACAGCCTGTCGGGCAAGTTCGGCGTCGAGCCGCACGCGGCCCCGGCCCTGCTGCTGGCCGCCCGTCGCGCCACCCAGGACCTGATGGGCGTCAGCTTCCACGTCGGCAGCCAGTGCATGCGCCCGACCGCCTACCAAGCGGCGATGGCCCAGGCCTCGCGCGCCCTGGTTCGCGCCGGCGTGCTGGCCGATGTCGTCGATGTCGGCGGCGGCTTCCCGTCGATCTATCCCGGCATGGTTCCGCCGGACATGTCCGAATATCTGGCCGCCATCGACCGTGGCTTCGCCGAGATGATGGTTCACGAGTCGACCCAGCTGTGGTGCGAACCCGGCCGGGCCCTGGTGGCCGAAGCCTCGTCGCTGCTGGTCAAGGTCGAGCTGAAAAAGGGCGACGCGCTCTATCTGAACGACGGGTCGTACGGCTCGCTGTTCGATGCGGCGCACATGAAGTGGCCCTTCCCGGTCAAGCTGCTGCGCAAGAACGGCCCCAAGAACGGCGAAGTGGTGGAAGAAGGCCTCAAGCCCTTCCGCTTCTACGGCCCCACTTGCGACAGCGTCGACCATATGCCCGGCCCGTTCTACCTGCCGGAGAGCGTCGACGAGGGCGATTACATCGAGATCGGCATGCTGGGCGCCTATGGCGTGGCCATGTCGACCCGCTTCAACGGCTTTGGCGAGAACGAGACCGTCGAGGTCCAGGACGCGCCGATGGCCTCGATGTACGGCCTGGCCAAGCGCTCGATCCCGACCCACAAGCCGGAGTCGGAAGAGCGCAAGGTCGTTCGCTTCTCGCGGCCCAAGGGCGCGGCCGGCAAACGCAAGCGTCGTCGCTAGTTCGACACCGTTCGCCACTAGATCATTTCTGAGTTAAACCGCGCGCCGCGCTCGACGTTCAAGGACGTCGAGCGCGGTTCGTATTTCCGCTCCCGCCGGTTGCTCCGTCCCGGCGAAGAGCTTGCCTTCAACGACGGGCGTCCAAAGTCAGGGAAACCGAAGCGATGAACGCTCCCGTTCCGAACTCCAAGGCCGAGCTGCTCCAGAACGTGGTCGAGCACATCGACATCACGTCCTTCGACGCCCGCCCGATCATCGACGCCATGCGCAAGATGTCGTTCAGCAGCCGCGACACCGCCCGCGCCGCCGACATCTTCAACATGGCCCTGGAAGACAAGTCCTGCTCGCCGTGGCTGATCCTGGCCGGCTCCACCTCGGCCGGCGGCTGCATGCACGTCTATCGCGACATGGTGCAGAACGGCATGATCGACGCCGTGGTCGCCACCGGCGCCTCGATCGTCGACATGGATTTCTTCGAGGCCCTGGGCTTCAAGCACTACCAGGCCGCCGGCCCGGTCGACGACAACGTGCTGCGCGACAACTATATCGACCGCATCTACGACACCTATATCGACGAGGAAGAGCTCCAGAACTGCGATCACACGATCCTGGAGATCTGCAATCGCCTCGAGCCGCGCGCCTATTCCAGCCGCGAATTCATCTGGGAAATGGGCAAGTGGCTGAGCGAAGGCAACGCCAAGAAGCCCGGCTCGCTGATCCAGACCGCCTATGAGCAGGGCGTGCCGATCTTCTGCCCGGCTTTCGTCGACAGCTCGGCGGGCTTTGGCCTGGTCAAGCACCAGAAGGAGCGCATCGCCGCCAAGCAGCCCTATCTGATGATCGACGCGGTCGCCGACTTCCGCGAACTGACCGACATCAAGATCGCGGCCGGCACGACGGGCCTGTTCATGGTGGGCGGCGGCGTTCCCAAGAACTTCGCCCAGGACACCGTGGTCTGCGCCGAGATCCTCGGCGTCGAGGCCGACATGCACAAGTACGCCATCCAGATCACCGTCGCCGACGTACGCGACGGCGCCTGCTCGTCCTCGACCCTGAAAGAGGCCGCCAGCTGGGGCAAGGTCAACACCACCCACGAGCAGATGGTGTTCGCTGAAGCCACCACCGTGGTGCCGCTGATCGCCTCGGACGCCTATCACCGCGAGGCCTGGAAGGGCCGCGAGCGTCCGCGCTGGAACAAGCTGTTCGGCAAGTAGGCTTGATGCTCGCGACTTGAAAATGCAGGGTCCCCGAAAGCGATTTCGGGGACCTTTTTCATGTCGGCTTCTTGGCGCATCTCCTGGACCATCGGCCTTGCCGGCCTTCTCCTCGCCAGTTGCGCCACCGTCCCGGCGGGCGCGCCGGACGGTCGCTACCTGGCCAAGGGCGTGTTCGACGCGCGCGACCACCTGCCGCCGCCGCCCGCCAAGGGGTCGCCCGAGGCCCTGCGCGACCGCGAGATCTTCCTGGCCACCCGGTCGCTGAAGGACACGCCGCGCTGGTCCCTGGCCAAGGCCGACAATGTCGAGGAGCGCGTCCTCGAAGGCTATGCCTGCGCCCTGGGCGTCACCCCGACCTTGCAGACCACCCCGAAACTGGCCGCCACCCTGCTGCGGATGAGCCGCGACGTCCGCTCGGCCGTGGCCGGGCCCAAGCTGAAATACAAGCGCCCCCGGCCCTATCTGTCGGCGGCGGGGCCGATCTGCGTGAAGAAGAGCCCGGGTCTGTCGCTCTCGCCGGACTATCCGTCCGGCCATTCGACCTGGGGCTGGAGCGTCGGTCTGGTGCTGGCCGAGGCCGCGCCCGATCGGGCCGAAATGATCCTCGCCCGCGCCAGGGCCTTCGGCGAAAGCCGCATCGCCTGCGGGGTCCACAACGCCAGCTCGGTCGAGGCCGGGCGGGTCAATGCCCAGAACCTGTTCGCCGCCCTGAAGACCTCGCCCGCCTTCCAGGCCGACCTCGCCGCCGTCCGCGCCGAACTGGACGCCGCCCGGGCGGCCGGACCCGCCCCGGACACGGCGGCGTGCGCCGCCGAAGCCGCCCTGATCGCCCAGCCCCTGCTCTGAGCTTGCGGCGGAGGCCGCGCGCCTCTACCTCTTGGCCATGGCCCATGCCGCTTGCGATCACGATCACGACCACCACGGCGTCGCCGGTTCCGCCCTCGCGGCTGAACTGGAGGCCGCAGAGACCCGCTGCGCGGCCGCCGACCAGCGCCTGACCGCGCCCCGCCGGCGGGTGCTGGAACTGCTGCTGCAGGCCGGCCAGCCGGTGAAGGCCTATGACCTGATCTCGACCTATGCCGTCGATGGTCCGCCGGCCAAGCCGCCGACCGTCTATCGGGCGCTCGACTTCCTTGAAAAGCAGGGCTTCGCCCACCGCATCGAGAGCCTCAACGCCTATGTCGCCTGCCGCAAGGAAGCCGACGGCCACGCCGCCGCCTTCCTGATCTGCGACTGCTGCGGCGCGACCCGCGAGATCGAACCCCGGGCCAGCGCCGAGATCATCGCCGCCGGCGCCGCGGCCGGTTACACCCTGACCGGGGTGACGATCGAAGCGCACGGGCTGTGCGGGGACTGTAAGGCCTGATCCGGGAACGTTCCCTGTCATCCCGGACAAGCGCGCCAGCGCGCAGATCCGGGACCGACGCCTGAGCGCCGCGTTCCAGGTCGGTCCCGGGTCTCCGCTCCGCTTCGCCCGGGATGACAATCCTCGGAGACGATTGCGGACTTCAAGCAAACCCCGCTACGCTCAAACACCCGTTCAAGCCCTCCCGGAACCTGCCGCCATGACGACCGCTGAGACCCTGCCCGGCGTCGAGATCTGGCGCGGCGGGGTGAACACCTGGGACTGCGACGAGATGGGGCACATGAATGTGCGCCACTATATCGTCCGCGCCATGGAAGGCCTGGCGGGGCTGGCGGCGGAACTGGGCCTGCCCCACGCCTTCACCCCCTATGCCAACGCCACCCTGCTGGTGAAGGAGCATCACGTCCGCTTCCTGCGCGAGGCCCACGCCGGCGCGACCCTGCACATGCTGGGCGGGGTGATCGAGATCACCGACACCGAAGCGCGCCTTCTGCAGCTGCTGGTCCACTCGGCCACCGGTGAACTGGCCGCCACCTTCCAGACCACGGTCGTCCACGCCACGCCGCGCGAGGGCGAGGTCTTTCCCTGGCCCCGGATCACCCGCGAACGCGCCGCGGAGCTGATGGTCGAGGTCCCGGAAAAGGCCCGCGCCCGCAGCATCGACCTGTCGCCCTTCACCCCCACCGCCGGCCTGGAGCGCGCCCGGACGCTGGGTCTGCAACGGATCGGTCTGGGCGCCCTGTCGCCGACCGAGTGCGACGTCTTTGGCCGCATGCGCGCCGAGCAGTTCATCGGCCGGGTCTCGGACGGCATCGGCAGCTTTATCGGCCCGTTCCGTGACGTGATCGTCGACCACGCCGACCACAAGCCGACAAGGTTTGGCGGGGCGGTGCTGGAATACCGGCTGGCCTATCTGCGCTGGCCCCAGGCCGGGGACCGGGTCGAGCTGCGCTCGGGCCTGATGGGCGCCGACCCGCGCACCATGCGCATGGCCCACTGGATGATCGACCCCGCCACGGGCCTGGCCTGGGGCACGTCAGAGGCTGTGGCCATCACCTTCGACCTCGACGCCCGCAAGGCCGTGCCGATCAGCCCGGCGGCGCAGGCGGCGCTCAAGGCGTCTTCGGTGGTCGGGCTGGGGCTCTAGGCCCGCGTCGCCATCGCGAAGATCGCGTCGCGCGTCAGGTCCGGGCGCTCCATCGGCAGGAAATGGCTGGTTCCGGCCACCGTCTCGACCGTCACGTCCTTGCCGCGCCGGGCGAAGCTGTCGCCGGCCCGGCAGGTCGAGCCGCGCTCGGCCCGCAGGATCCGCACCGGCCCCGTGACCTTGCGGATCGCCCGCCACGGATCATGGGCCTGGGCCGAATAGTTGGACGCTTCCCAAGCCGGCGCGCAGGCCAGTTCCACCTTGCCGTCGTCGCGGTCGACGAAGCCGCCGTCGACATAGTCGGCCAGCATGGTCTCGGGCCAGGTCTTGAAGGCCCCGCGACCGGTATAGGCAGCGACCACCGCCTCGCGATCGTCGAAGACGGCGCGGCGGCGCAAGGCGGCCTGGGCGATGGGCATCTTCTTCCACAGCGCGCCCGAGGTCCAAGGAACCTGGGCGTACAGCGCCACCAGGCGCGGCATGATCACCGGGTCCAGCAGGACCAGGCCCTTCACGGCGTCGGGGCATGCGGCGGCGGTCAGCAGACTGACCGTGCCTCCCATCGAATGTCCGGCCAGCACCACCGGCGGGCCATTCAGAGCCTTGAGCAGGGCGACCAGATCATCGCGCAGGTCGAGCCACGAGCGACGCCCCTCGCCTTTCGCGGCCAGGGTCGTGGCGCCGTGGCCGCGCTGGTCGATGGCCAGCACGCGCAGGCCGGCCGCCAGCGGGGCCAGCAGGCTGTTGTAGGTCTGGGCGTTGAAGCCGTTGGCGTGGACAAAGACCACGTCGATGGCCCGGTCCTGCGGGCCAAATTCCAGCGCCGCCATCTCGCCGGGGCCGGCGGGGCTGTCGATGGCGATCATGCGCCTTCGGGGTTGTCGAAACACGGCCGCATCCATCGGCGAGGGTCCTTCTGCGGCTCCCCATCAAGATAGGGGCCCAAGGCGGCCGCGTCCAACCCCGCCTCCGCCTGGGGGCCAAAGACCCCAAGGCGAAGGCGGCCGGTCAGGATCAGGCCTGGGTCAGCTGCCACTCGCCGCGATTGTCCTGGCAGGCGCTGTAGCGTTCGGTGGTCGGACGCTGGCCCGAGGTCGAGATCGAGGCGTTGATCACGCGGCACGAGGCGGCGACGGTCTGCAACGGACGCACCAGGCCCGGCGCCACATAGCCGACCGCATAGCCGCTCTGGCCGACCAGGATCCAGCCGCCGTTCGGGGCCGAGCCCAGGGCGTCAAAGGCCTGGCCGGCGATGAGCTTGCCGACCACCTTGCCCTTGGTCGAAGGGCTGGAGCGCAGGTTCACGGTGCTGCCGGCGGCGTACTGGCCGCCCAGGGCGTCATAGCTGGGCAGGGACTGCACGCCCGAGGCGAAGCGCAGGTTGCGGCTGTCGACGGGCGGGCCATAGCTGGACGAGACCACGTCGATGCGGCCCGAGGCGCCGGTGCGCGAATTGCTCCAGGTCTGGGGCTGGCCGGTTTCCAGCGCCTTCTTGGTGGCCTGCTGGGCCAGGGCGGTGTCGGTCGACTGCATGCGGCAGCCGATATAGGAGCCCGCCGCCGCGCCGGCGGCCGCGCCGACCAGGGCGCCGAGGGTCTTTTCGTTCTTGGCCACCTTGCTGCCCAGGAACGCGCCGGCGGCCGCGCCGATCAGGGCTCCGCCTTCCTGCTTCTTGCCCGAGCCTTCGCACGAGAACAGGCTGCTCAGGCCCTTGGACTGGGCCAGAACGGGGGCCGGAACGGCCAGGCTGGCGCCGGCCAGGGCGGCGATGGCGAGCAGGGCGGGGGTCGTCTTCATGGGTCTTCCCTCTGTCTTGGCCGACGGTTGTGCGGCCGGCCTTCCGCAAAGTCAGTGTTGGCGCCGCGTCCTGTCCGCGAGATAGTCCCTTATCAACGATAAGGGAGGACGTCATGAGCGCCCACGATCACGCAGACTATACGTGTTTCAAGGTCGAGATCGAGGCTGGCGTCGCGCACATCCAGCTCAAACGTCCCGAGGCCATGAACACTATGACACGGGCGTTCTGGAACGAGCTTCCCGCAATTGTAAAACACATTGACGACAACGCCCTGGCCCGTTGCATCGTCATCACCTCGACCGGCAAGCACTTCTCGGCCGGCATGGAGCTTTCGGTGTTCACCGACGGCGAGGGCGTCACCGAAGAGCGCGGCGGCGACCGCCATGTGGCCGGCGAAAGCTTCCGCCATCATGTCCACCACCTGCAGAACACCTTCAGCTGCCTGGACAAGGCCCGCATGCCGGTGATCGTCGCCATCCAGGGCGGCTGCATCGGCGGGGCGGTCGACTTCATCAGCGCCTGCGACATCCGCTATGCGACCTCGGACGCCTTCTTCTGCATCCAGGAGATCAATATCGGCATGACCGCCGATGTCGGCACCTTCCCGCGTCTGTGCAAGCTGATCCCCGAGGGCTGGGTGCGCGAGCTGGCCTATACCGGCCGCCGTCTGCCGGCGGGGCGGGCGCGTGACATCGGCCTGGTCAACGAGACCTTCGACAGCCACGAGGCCCTGATCGCCCACGCCTTCGCCACCGCCCGCGAGATCGCCGAAAAGTCGCCCCTGGCCGTGGCTGGCAGCAAGGTCATGATCAACTACGCCCGCGACCACACCATCGCCGACGGCCTGGACTATATCGCCACCTGGCAGACGGGCATGTTCGCGGGATCGCACATGGCCGAGGCGTTCAAGGCGAAGATGGAAAAGCGGCCAGCCGACTTCCCCGACCTGCTGCCGCTCAAGAAGAAGATGTAGGGCAGCGAAAGCATACAAAACACCGCTCTCCCCGGCGACCCGAAGGGCGGCGAAGCCAATGCCGGGGCCCAGATTCAGCCTGAGCGTTTGGGGATGATGCGCCTTCTGCCCCGGCCAAGATCAGAACGTTCGTGGGTTCGATCTGGACCCCGGCTTTCGCCGGGGAGAGCGGAACTTACCTGGAAGCCTTAACCGGCATTTCCGCGCCCGTCAGGTCGCACCCCTCGAGGCGGGCCCGGGTCAGGTCCGCCTCGATAAACCGAGCCCGCTGCGCGCTGGCCCCGGTCAGATTGGCGCCGCGCAGCACCGCGCGGCTCAGATCGGTGCGGATGAACCGGTCCTCGGCGATCTTCAGCGGCCCCAGCTTGGCGCCGGTCAGGTCGGCCTTCGCCAGCTGGGCCCCGACCAGGCGCGCGCCGCGCAGGTCGGCGTTCTTGAACTTCACGCCGCGCAGGTCCGCGCCCATCAGATTGGCGCCCTGCAGCTGGACGCCCTCCAGGTCCATGCCGAACAGAACCGCCCCCGGCGCCGACAGCCCCGCGAGCCGGCGGTTCTTCAGGCGTTTCAGCGGCCGGAAATCGACCTCATCCACCCGGGCGATCGCGCCCTCGCGGCCCTCGGACCTGACGAAGGCCTCGTGCGCGTCCAGCACATCGGTCAGCGGCAGGTCGTCGACATAGATGATCGGCGGCGGGGCGCGCAGCACCTCGGCCATGTCGACGTCTTCCAGATTGGCTCCGGACAGATCGGTCCCGACCAGTACGGCCCGGCGCAGCGAGACCTTGGCCATGTCGGCATTGTGCAGATTGGCGCCCGACAGGTCGGCGCCGTCCATGCGGGCATTGGCCAGCTTGGCGCCCTGCAGGCTGACGCCGGTCATGTCGGCGTCGCTGAAATCGGCGGCCTGGGCGAAGGCGCCCGACATCTGGGCTCCGGCCAGCTTGGCCCCGTTCAGCAGGGCGTAGTCCAGCTCGCCCGGACGCGTGGAATGCTTGAGGATCCGCAGACCCTTGGTGTCGTCCTGCACGGCGGTGACGCCCTCGCGCAGGTCGCAGGCCGAAAGGTCGGCGCCCGACAGATTGGCCCCGCGCAGGCAGACGCCGCGCATGTCGGCCCGGGTCAGGTCGCAGTCGCGCAGGTCGGCGTCGCGCAGGTCGGCGCCATACAGCGTGGCCCGCACCAGCCGGGCGCGCGCCATCATCGCCCCGCCCAGCAGCGCGCCGGTCAGGTTGGCCTCCGAGAGATCGCGCCCCTCGAAATTGTAGTTGTTGAGGTTCACATACGAGAAATTGGCGCGCCGGCCGGCGGGCAGACCCTTCAGGAACCGGCCGTGCGCGTCCATCACCTCCCGGACGGCGGAGGCGTGCAGGGAGCGGATCAGGCTGGGTCTGGCGGCGGCGGACATGCGGGCTGAGGCGCCTCTCGAGAGCGGCAAAAGCTCGCACATCAGCTTTAAGGAAAGGTTCATCCCTGCCCTGAAAAGCGGCGCGCCCTGGCCGGTCAGGCCGCCGGCGGGGGACGAACGGCCCCAGACGTGACGAAGAACGGCAAGCTCTGCCGCAATCCCGGCTTAACCTTGATCACCTAAGCCTCTACCGTCGCTGTTGACGCTTTCAAGGATCGCTCGGGCATGACGAAGACGTCATCCGTTTCTCCAGGATCCGCAGAGCCGCCCATCGCTACCGAGGAGCGGGTCGGAGATCTCGACACCTTCTTCCGGGTTTCGCTGGATCTGCTCATCATTCGGGACCTGGATGGTCGGGTTCTCAAAGCCAGCGACTCCTGGCGCACCGCCTTGGGACATCCGCCCGAAGAGATGGAAGGTCAGCCGCTGCTGCGCCTGGTCCACCCGCAGGACCTGCCCGGCACGCTCAATAGCGTGCAGGAGGTCGAGCTGCGCCGGGCGGGTGATCCGGTGCTGGGCTTCATCAATCGGTATCGCCACCGGGACGGCCACTACCGGACCCTGGAATGGCGGGCCCACCGGCTGGGCGATCGCATCTACGGCGTGGCGCGCGACGTGACCGACCGGGTCGCGGCCGAACGCGAGCTGATCGAGGCCAAGGCGGCGGCCGAGGCGGCCAATCGCGCGAAGTCCGAATTCCTGGCCAATATGAGCCATGAGATCCGCACGCCGTTGAATGGCGTGATCGGCATCATCGACGCCCTGTCACGAACGCCGCTGAGCACCGAACAGGCCGAGATGGTCGCCCTGGTCCGCGACTCCGGCGTGACCCTGGAGCGGCTCGTGTCGGACTTCCTGGATGTCTCGAAGATCGAGGCTGGCCAGCTGCTGCTGGAATCCCGGCCCTTCGATCTGGAGCAGACCCTGCGCCCCTGTATCGAGGTCATGCGCTACCACGCCGAAGACAAGGGGCTGACGTTCACGGTGGAGCGCGAGCTCCAGGCGCGGGGACGCTTCGTGGGCGACGGCACGCGCATCGGACAGATCGTGGGCAATCTGCTCTCCAACGCCGTCAAGTTCACCCAGACCGGCGGCGTCACCCTCCGCATCGGCTTGGTCGAGACGCCCGACACCACGGAACTGACCCTGACGGTCGAGGACACCGGGGTCGGATTCGACGCCAGCCACGCGCCGCGTCTGTTCAACCGGTTCAGCCAGGCCGATGAAACGATCAGCCGACGGTTTGGCGGCACCGGACTTGGCCTGTCGATCTGCCACGCGCTGGCGCAGATGATGGGCGGCGAGATTTCCGCCAGTTCCGAGCCGGGTGTCGGCAGCCGGTTTGTCGTCGCCCTGCCCCTGCGCCGCGAAGAGACCCTGGCCGCCTATGACGCGCGCGACGAGCAGGCCGCGCCCGCGACCAGCCAACGCTTCGAGCGCCCGCTGCGCGTGCTGCTGGCCGAGGATCACCCCACCAACCAGCGCGTGGTCCAGCTGATCCTGGCCAGCCAGGGCGCTGTGCTCGTGACGGTCGGTGACGGGGTCGAGGCGGTGGCGGCCTTTGCCGACGGCGCGTTCGACGTGGTTCTGATGGACATGCAGATGCCCCGGATGGACGGCCTGACCGCCACCCGCGCCATTCGCGCCCTGGAAGCCGCGCGCGGCGCGGCGCCGACCCCGATCGTGATGCTCAGCGCCAACGCCATGGCCGAGCACCGGGTTGAGGCCGTGGCCGCGGGCGCCAACCTGCATGTCGCCAAGCCGATCACCGCGGTCAACCTGCTGGCCGGGATCCAGGAAGCCTTGGCGACGATCTAGGCCGGGCGGATCTGGTCGCCGGCGGGTTGCCCTACAGCCAGCCCTTGCGCTTGAACCACAGCAGCGGCCCGATGGCGGCGGCGAACATCAGGCCCAGCGCCATGGGATAGCCCTCCATCCAGCGCAGCTCGGGCATGTGCTCGAAGTTCATGCCATAGACCCCGGCGATCAGGGTAGGCGGCAGGAACACGGCCGAGAACACCGAGAAGATCTTGAAGATCGAGTTCTGCTCGATGTTGATCAGGCCCAGGGCCGCGTCGAGCAGGAAGGTGATGTTGCTCGACACATAGCTGGAATGGTCGGTGATCGACTGCACGTCGCGCTGCAGGGATTTGAGGTGGTCGCGCAGCTCGCGGTCGCCCTCGAACTGGTCGGCCAGAGAGGCGAAGCTGAGCAGGCGGGCCAGGCTGACCAGGCTGTCGCGGGCCTTGGAATTGATGTTCTGGGCCCGGCCGAGGCGGTTGAGGATCTGCTCGAAGGCCCCGCCGCGCGGCCGGCTGAAGATGGCGCGGGACTGGGTTTCGACCTCGCTGGCCGTACGCTCGATGATGTCGGCGGTGCGGTCGATGATGGCGTCCAGCAGGCCCAGGAAGGTCTGGGGGCCGCCGGGGCACAGGCTGGGCTGGCGTTCGGCCTGGGCGGCGAACACCGAGAAGGCGCGCGGCTCGACATAGCGGATGGTGACCAGGCGCTGGCCGACCAGCACGAAGGTCACCGGGGCGGCGGTCGGCAGGTCGCCGTCGGCGTTGACCAGGATGGTGGCTGTCATGAAGGTGCCGCCGTCCTCCTGATAGAGCCGCGATGAGGCCTCGATCTCGGCCATTTCCTCGCGGGTGGGCAGCAGCAGGCCGATCGACTGCTCGACCGACACCTCCTCGGCGCGCGAGGGGTCGACCAGCTCGATCCACACAGCGTCGTCGGGCAGACGCCAGTCGCGTCCCACCTCGCCGGTTTCGAAGCCCGGCGCGCCATGGCGCAGAATTCTCAGCATGGATCGGCGAGCCTCGTCACCCGCCGGGAATGACCCAGCGCGAGCGTGGCGTCAATCGCGGCGCGGGGCGGCGAGATCGGCCTAGCGCGGAGCGGCCGGCTTGTCGTCTTCGGACGGGCCGCCCGAGGCGGCGGCGATCAGGGCGGCGATCCGGTCGGTCGAGTCGGCGGCCTGGTTGATGATGTCCAGCGGCGAGGCGCGAACCGAGGCGGCCACCTGGTTGGCGGCGGACTTGGCCAGCGAAACGGCGGCGTCCTGGGCCAGGGCCAGCTTGCTGGTGGCCACGGCGATCTTGGTGGCCTGGGCGTTCTGATAGATGAAGCCGTGGGTCGGATAGACCGTGGTGCCCAGATCGCGGATCGGGTCGTACCAGACCTTGACCTGGGTCCAGTCGCCGGCCGGCGAGACGTCAACCACGGTGACGTCCTGTTCGACCTGGCCGCGGGTTCCGTTCATCACCGACCAGTTGGCGTGGGTGACCTGGATGACGCGGTCGGTCAGCACCTGGCTGACGAAGGCGACATGGCCGAGGTTCATGCGGCCGGTGGGCTTGAAGGAGAGGACCGAGCCGATCTTCGGCGTCGAGCCGGTGTCGTAGTGGCCGGCGGCCTGGCTCCACCAGGTGCGGGCGTCGCCGAAGATTTGAATGCCCGACATCAGACGCGCGAACGGCACGCACTGCCAGTACCCGTCAGCCACCGCGCCGGAAACCGGCATCAGGCTGATCATGGCGGCGGCTGCGATGGAACCCCACAGGGTCCTCGTCCGTTTCGTCATGCTGTGGGTACTCCCCCGTGTCACTGGGCCAAGCAGTAACCTTGCCAGCGACAAGTGAAAAGAGTGTTTCTTAGGCGCCGGCCGCGACAGGTCGTCGCTGGGCGCGGCGTTGAGCCCAAGATTTCATGTGCTCCCGGGCCGGCTTTTCGATCAGATGATAGGACGCGGCCGAGAGCGGGATCAGCGCGGCGACAATCACGACCCAGATCAGCAGAGGCAGTTGCTCGCCCTCGATACCCAGGATTTTCGTCGCTGCATTGACCGAAATGATCTTCCACGGAATGCAGATCATATAGGTCGAATAGCTGATCTCGCCCAGATAGACGAAGATGCTCTGGCTGGCGAAGGTCGAGCCGCTGGCGGCCAGGCTGGCTAGGGTAAAAATCAGACCGCCCAGCACCGCCACAATGACCGGATCGGGGGCGCCAAGCTGAACGGCGCCCACAACCAGGGCGCCTATGATCGCCGCGCCCGGCGCGGCGAGTCGGCCCGGGATGACGCCAGAGCGCCACAGGGCGTGCAGGGCGCAGCCATAGGCGAAGCAGGGCACGATGCGTAAGGCGCCCCACTTGATGGTGGCCTGCGTCAACGGGAACCCGGCCAGGCGCTCAAAGGCCGGATAGAGGATGGCGATGAAGGTCAGGGCCAGGGCCACGGCCACGAACGGCCGCGCGCGCAGCTTCCAGGCGACGAAGGCGAAGGCGGGGAAGCTGAGATAGGCGAACCACTCGGCCGAGATCGACCAAGAGGCGTGGTTCCAGCCCGACACCGGCGCGAAGCCCCAGGCGTGGACCAGCAGCAGATTGGCCGGCAGGGCCTCCCACGAGACGATGTTGTGACCGACCACGATGCCGGCCAGGCTGGCCACGCCGGCCATCAGACCCACGCCCGCCAACGTGGCCAGGTGCAGCGGATAGACCCGCGCCAGCCGGTTCCACAGGAAGTCGCCATAGCGGAACCGCCCCTGGCCAAAGCCCTGCAGATAGACATGGCAGAGGATGAAACCCGACAGGGTGAAGAAGGCCTCGACGCCCAGATAGCCCTTGGTCGCGACCGCCGGCGTGAAGCCGACCGCCAGATTGGGCCAGTAGTGGAACAACACCACCCAGAAGGCGGCGAAGAACCTAAGCGCGGTCAGGGGCTTGATATTGGCGGCGTCGGGCATACTTGTGGTCCGGTTTGGCGAAGCCTGGGGGCTTCCGTCACGTTCCCTTGCATGGACGGGGCCCACGGAGGGGTGGGTCGAGACGCTTTTCCAGACCGAAGCATTAGAACAGGACGATGAACGAACTCCTTAACCTCGCTACCGACCCGGCCGCCTGGGCCGCCTTGGTCACCCTGATCGTCATGGAAGTGGTGCTCGGCATCGACAACCTGGTGTTCATCTCGATTCTCTCGAACAAGCTGCCGCCCGAGCATCGTCAGCGGGTCCGTCGCATCGGCATCTCGCTGGCGCTGATCATGCGCCTGGTGCTGCTGTCGACCATCGCCTTCATCGTCGGCCTTGTGCATCCTGTGTTCGACCTGGGGATCGTTGGCCCGGCCGGCGCCCACGGCGAACCGACCTTCGAAACCGCCTTCTCCTGGCGCGACCTGATCCTGCTGGCCGGCGGCCTCTTCCTGATCTGGAAGGCCACCAAGGAAATCCACCACACGGTGGACCCCGGTGAAGAGAGCAAGGACGTCCTGGACAAGACCGGCGCCGCCATCTCCAACGTGGGCTCGGCGATCTTCCAGATCATCCTGCTGGACCTGGTGTTCTCGATCGACTCGATCCTGACCGCCGTGGGCATGACCGAGCATCTGCCGATCATGGTCATCGCCGTGCTGGTCGCCGTGACGGTGATGCTGCTGGCCGCCGACCCGCTGGCCAACTTCATCAACAACAACCCCACCGTGGTGATGCTGGCCCTGGGCTTCCTGCTGATGATCGGCACCGTGCTGATCGCCGAAGCCTTCGGCATGCACGTGCCCAAGGGCTACATCTATACGGCCATGGCCTTCTCGGGCGTGGTCGAGGGGCTGAACATGATGTCCCGTCGCGCCGCGGCCAAGAAAAAGGGCGAAGGCCACTAAGCCTCCGCCCCGCCGATCGCCTTCAAGGGCCCCGCCGTCCTGGATCGTGTCCAGGGCGGCGGGGTTTTTTGTCGGGCGGACGCCTATCGCGCCTTCCAGCTTTCGCGGACCAGAGCCTTGGCCTTTGCCGGCGCGGGCGAATAGCCCAGGCTGGACATCCGGGCGTCGCCGTTGGCGTAGCCCCACTCGAAGAAGTCCAGCACCCGCTTGCGGCGATCCGCCGGGGTGTCGTCGCGCACGAGGCCATAGCTCACCAGCACCAGCGGCCAGCTCTTCGCGCCCGGCTGATCCAGGGTCGGCACGCCAAAGCCCTTGGACGCCGACCAGTCGGCCTGGGCCGCGACGGCGGCGAAGGCTTCAGGCGACGGGGCCACGAAGGCGCCGTCGTGGTTCTTCAGCGCCACCAGATCCAGCTTGTGCTCCAGCGCATAGGCGTATTCGACATAGCTGATCGTGCCCATGGTGCCGGACATGATCTCGCTGATCCCGGCATTGCCCTTGCCGCCCAGGCCGATGGGCCAGGCGACCGTCTCGCCGGCGCCCGGTCCGGCCTTCCAGGCCGGGCTGACCGCCGACAGATAGCTGGTCAGCAGCAGGGTCATGCTGGCCGGATCGGTGCGGCGCGCGACGGTGATGGGCCAGTCGGGCAGGTCTACGCCGGGATTGACGGCCTTCAGCCTGGCGTCATTCCACTGGGTGATCTTGCCCAGAAAGATGTCGGCCAGCAGGGCGCTGTCCAGGCGCAGCTTGCCGCTCTCGAGCCCGGGAACATTGGTCACCAAAACCGTGCCGCTGATCAGGAAGGGAAACTGGCTCAGGCCCTTGGCCGCGAGGTCGGCGTCCGACAGCGGCATGGCGGTCACGCCAAAGTCGGCGGCCTTGGCGTCGATCTGGCTGATGCCATAGGCCGAGTTCTGCCCCTGATAGGTCATCGTCTCGCCGGTGGCGGCCTGGTAGTCGGGCATCCAGGCCTTGAACAACGGCGACTGGATGGAGCCGCCGGCGCCGCTGATCGCGGTCGGGACTGGTGACTGCGCGCCCGCCGCGCCCGTCAAACCGATACACAGGGCCAGCGCGATCGGCGCGATAGATAATTTCAAGAGTCTTCCTCCAAGGACTGCACAACATTAGAGATAAGCCATTCGGCCAAACTCAAAATGAGTACCTGTTGTTTGCTACCTCCTTTTGAAACCAAGACTTGCATTCATGAAATGCGACACGGGGACGCACGAATTTATCGCACCATTACTGTGGTGCGGTGAATTTTCATTAATGACAGTTAAAGAAAGCTATAGGGGTCGATGTCGATCACGACCCGCACCGAGTTCGGGACCTTGGCCCGCGCCCGCCAGGCCGACATGAAGCCCTGCAGGTCGACCGTGCGATCGGCCCGCACCAGGAACCGCTTGCGCCGCCGCCCGCGCACCAGGGCCAGCGGCGCGTCGGCGGGGCCGAACACCTCCACGCCCTCGGCATTGGGGATCACCGCCGCCAGGGCCTCGACATAGGCGTCCAGGGCCGCGCTGTCGGGTCCGGAGGCGATCACCGCGGCCAGCCGTCCGAACGGCGGCAGCCCCGCCTCTTCCCGCATGCGCAGCTCGGCCTCGACAAAGGCGTCGCGGTCCTGGGCCTTCAGGGCCAGCAGCACGGCATGGTCGGGGGTGTAGGTCTGCAGCATGGCCCGGCCCGGCTTCTCGTGCCGCCCGGCCCGGCCGGCCGCCTGGGCCAGCAGCTGGAAGGTCCGCTCGCCGGCCCGCAGGTCGCCGCCGCGCAGGGACAGGTCGGCGTCAACCACGCCCACCAGGGTCAGGTTGGGAAAATTGTGGCCCTTGGCGGCGGCCTGGGTCGCCACCAGGATGTCGATCTCGCCGGCCGCCATGCTGTCGACCAGGGCCCGCGCCCCGGCGGCGTCCATCACCGTGTCGGACGAGAACACGGCGATCCGCGCCGTGGGGAACAGGAAGCGCGCCTCTTCCTCCACGCGCTCGACCCCGGGGCCGATCGAGACCAGGCTGTCCTTGGCCCCGCAGGCGGGGCAGGCCTCGGGCTTCTTCATCGAGAAGCCGGTCAGGTGACAGACCAGCCGCCCGGTATAGCGGTGCTCGACCAGCCAGCTGTCGGTGTCAGGCGACTTCATCTTCTCGCCGCACGACTTGCACAGGACCAGCGGCGCATAGCCCCGGCGGTTGAGGAACAGCATCGACTGCTCGCCCCGCGCCAGGGTCACGGTCATGGCCTTGATCAGCGGCGGCGACAGCCAGCGCCCGGGCTCGGGCGGGGTCTCGCGCATGTCGATCAGGCTGATGTCGGGCAGTTGCGCCGCCCCGTGGCGGGCGCTCAGCCGCAGCCAGCGGTAGCGACCGCTCTGGGCGTTGAACAGGCTCTCCAGCGACGGGGTGGCCGAGGCCAGCACCACCAGCGCCCCCTCGATCTTGGCGCGGGCCACGGCTAGGTCGCGGGCCTGATAGATGAAGCCCTCTTCCTGCTTGAACGAGCTGTCATGCTCTTCGTCGACCACGATCAGCCGCAGTTTGCGGAACGGCAGGAACAGGGCCGAGCGGGCCCCGACCACGATCCGCGCGTGGCCGTTGGCGACGCCCTCCCAGACGCGCCGGCGCTTGGGCGGGGCGACGCCGGAATGCCACTCGGCCGCGGCCGCGCCGAACCGCGCCTCGAAGCGGCTCATCACCGCCTGGGTCAGGGCGATCTCGGGCAGCAGGATCAGCACCTGGGTGTCGGGATCTTCGGCCAGGGCGGCGGCGACCGCCTCCAGATAGACCTCGGTCTTGCCCGAGCCGGTGACGCCGTCCAGCAGCGCCGCCTGGAAGCCGCCCTGCCCCAGCATGTCGCCCAGCACATCGGCGCAGGCCTGCTGGCTGGCGTTCAGCGTCTGCGGCGGCAGGGACAGGTCGGGGGCGGGGAAGCTCTTGTCGGCCTCAACGAAGTGAAGGGCCAGCGCGCCTTCATCGACCAGGCCCTTCACGACACCGGCCGAAACCCCCGCCAGATTGGCCAGAGCCGCGCCCGACATCGGTCCGCCTTCAGCCGCCGCCAGCACCTTCAGGCGCGCCGGCGTCATGCGGACGGGCTGCGAGCCGGTCAGCACCAGCACCTTGTCGGGCTTGGGCGGCGGATGGCGCAGGCCGCGCAGGGCCATGGCCAGGGGCCAGCCCGGAACATCGACCGAATAGCGCGCCGCCCAGTCGATGAAGGTCAGCACGCCGGGCGGCAGGGACGGATCGTCCAGCTTTTCCAGAACCGGTTTCAGCGGCCGGTTGCCGCCGGTCCCGTCGCGCAGGGCGGTGACCACGCCGCGAATCACGCGGGGGCCCAGGGGCACGGTCACATGGTCGCCCACCGACAGGCCCAGCCCCTCGGGCTCGGCATAGTCGAAGGCCTCCGGCAGCGGCATGGGCAGAAGGACGGAAGCGATGCGCGGCATGGGAAAGAGCTTCTGCCGTGAAAGTCCCTCCGGGTCGAGATCAAGCATCATCCCGCGCCGCAAGCCGGCGTTAACCGATATGGGGTTTGATGGTTCGCCTCTGAGTGGATTTGCCGTGGGGCGGAGAAGACCGACGATGAGCGACGCGACCCAAGCCTTGATGAAGCCCGTCGATCCCGAGGTCGTCCGCGCCTTCCTGCGCGATGAGCCCGACTTCCTGCGCGACGATTCCAGCCTGCTGGGCGAGCTGGGCCTGCGGGTCGACGGCGGCAATGTCATCGACTTTGGCCCCGCCGCCCTGGCGCGCGCCTCGGCCGCCCATCGCCGCGAGGCCGTGGTGCGCCAGGAGATCGAAGCCACCGCCCGCGCCAATTTCTCGGCCCAGGCCCAGACCCACGCCGCGGTCATCGACCTGCTGGACGCCCGCAACCATTCCGACCTGGCGCGCCGCGTCGACGAGATGGCCAATCTGCGCTTTTCCCTGACCACCGGCGTCATCGCCCTGGAAGGTCCGGGCCGGGTTCCGGCCGGCTGGCACGCCCTGATCGAGGGCCAGATCGACATGCTGATGGGCGACCACGCCGTCGCGCGCATGGGCTTCTACGCCCCCGCGCTGGGCCTGTTCGGCGACAAGCTGGATCACATCCGCAGCATGGCCATGGTCCGCATGGCCCTGTGGGAACCGTCGCGTCAGGGCATTCTGGCCTTCGGCTCGTCCGACCCCGAGGCCTTCACCCCCGACATGGGCTCCGAGCTGGTGGCCTTCCTGGCCCGGGTGGTTGAGCGCACCGCCGAGCGCTGGCCCGTTCTGTGAGCTCACGCGTGACGAGCGGCCGCCAGGCCCTCGTCGCCTGGCACGACCATCTGGAGTACGAGCGCCGCGCCTCGCCGCGCACCGTGCGGGCCTATGGCGACAACGTCCTGGCCTATCTGAATTTCCTGGAACGCCATCGCGGCGAGACGGTGACCCTGGTCGCCCTGGGCGCGATCACGGCGGCCGAGCTGCGGGCCTATCTGGCCTTTCGCCGCACGGGTGAGGACGCCCTGGCGCCGCGCTCGCTGTCCCAGAGCCTGTCCTCGATCCGCGCCTTCCACCGGTTCCTCGACCAGCGACTGGACACGCCCAATCCCAACATCGCCCTGGTGCGCGGCCCACGCCTGAAGGTCGGCCTGCCGCGCCCGGTCACCGAGGACCAGGCCCATGGCCTGATCAACGAGATCGGCGCCGATCCCGACCGCGACGACTGGGAAGTGGCCCGCGACGAGGCCGTGCTGACCCTGCTGTGGGGCTGCGGCCTGCGCATCTCCGAGGGCCTGTCGCTGCTGCGGCGCGACGCCCCCCTGGGCGAGACCCTGCGCATCACCGGCAAGGGCGGCAAGACCCGGATCGTCCCCGTGCTGGACGCCGTGCGCGAGGCCATCGACGCCTATGTCGCCGCCCTGCCCTTTGTGCTGTCGCCCGACGAGCCGCTGTTTCGCGCCCGGCGCGGCGGGCCGCTGTCGCCGCGCCATGTCCAGGCTTCGGTCCAGCTCTTGAGGGGCCGGCTGGGCCTGTCCGATCGGGTGACGCCCCACGCCCTGCGCCACGCCTTCGCCACCCACCTTTTGGGGGCCGGGGCCGACCTGCGCTCGATCCAGGACCTTCTGGGCCACGCCTCGCTGTCGACCACCCAGCGCTACACCGAAGTCGACGCCGCGGGCCTGATGGCCGCCTATGCCAGGGCCCATCCTCATTATGAGTAGGGATATGGGACATCTTGTCGCGATTACCCCAGTCAATTCCGGGAATTAACCGCGTTTTTACTGCCCGCGCGCCTTCTGGAACCAAGAACCGACGTCTGTCTTCCGACCGACGGGCGTTGCGGACATGGGGCCAGCGATGAAATTCGACGATCTGAAGATTTCGACCAAGGTGGCCTTGCCGGCCGTGATCCTGACCGTGGTGGCCGTGGCCATCGTCGGCATGGGCGCCTGGCAGGCCAAGAATGCCGAGGCGGCCACCAAGGTTCTGGTCGAACAGCGCGCGCCAGCCGAGCTGGAAGCTTCGCGCTTCAACCGACGGATCATGACCATCGGCTATGCGGCCTATCGCACGGTGTCGAACGCCGGAAGCTCGCCGGAAGCCGCCGAGGCCAGCGCCGAGCTGGACAAGGCCTACAAGGAAGCCAAGGCCCGTCTGGTCGCCGTCAAGAAGGCCGACCCCGACGCCGCCAAGACTCTGGCCGATTTCGGCACGCGCCTGGAAAAAATCTATTCCAGCGCTCGCCAGGGCGCCGACCTGGCCCTGATGGACGCCGACGAAGCGGCGATCATGGTCATGGCCGTGATCGATCCCGACATCGCCGCGCTCAACAAGGATGTCAGCGACTTTACCAATCACCACTCCGACGAGACCAAGGTGATGGTCGACAAGGCCGCCAAGGAAGCCACCACCGGCACCATCATCAGTGTGCTGTTCGGCGTGATCTCGGCCGGCCTCGCCCTGCTGTTCGCCATGTGGATCGGCCGCTCGAAGATTTCCGCGCCGCTGAACAACCTGTCCAAGACCATGGAAACCCTGGCCCTGGGTTCGGTTGACGTCGACGTGGTCGGCGCCCAGCGCAAGGACGAGGTCGGCGCCATGGCCCGCTCGGTCCAGGTGTTCAAGGACAACGCCCTGGCCCTTCGCACCGCCGAAGCCGCCCAGCTGCGCGCCACCGCCGAGACCGAAGCCGAACGCCGCCGCAACCAGGAAGCCGCCGACGCCGCCGCCCGCGAGCAGGCCTTCGTGATGGAAAACCTGGCCACGGGCCTGAACAAGCTGGCCGAAGGCGACCTGACCTACCGCGTCGATCAGGAGTTCCCGGAAGCCTACAAGCGCCTGCAGTCCGACTTCAACGAGTCGATCTCGCAGATGGAAGAGGCGATGCGCACCATCGTCCACGCCGCCAGCAGCATCGGCGCCGGCGCCGACGAGATCGCCTCGGCCTCCGACGACCTGTCGCGCCGCAGCGAGCAGCAGGCCGCCAGCCTGGAAGAAACCGCCGCCGCCCTCGACGAGATCACCGCCACGGTGAAGCGCTCGTCGGCC
>Ga0209023_10000859_pt1 | contig 43282 bp, 33 predicted proteins | sample LakOneMetagenome_FD_187468 | JGI IMG/M metagenome (GOLD analysis project Ga0209023, IMG submission 187468) | Freshwater and sediment microbial communities from Lake Erie, Canada (SPAdes) (version 2) | ecosystem: Environmental > Aquatic > Freshwater > Lentic | place: Lake Erie, Canada...
GCGACTCACTCGATGCTTTCCGGGCATCTGTTCGCGAGCCTCGTGCCTGTGCGTCTGCTGCAGGTGGTTGCTGAGCGTCTCGTGCCGCCACCACAGGAGTCCACCGGGCTCGCTACGTGGCAGGGCGGAGACGTGATGGCGCGCGGCCTCGCGTCCGTGCTCGAGTGGGATGGGCGCATTGCCCTCGCCTTGCTCGCCCACGGCATTCCGTTGCCGGGCCTCTCCAACTTCGCGGTATGCCGGCCGTCTGCCTAGTCATTCCCTGCTACAACGAGGAGCATCGGCTCCCGGTGGGCGAACTGCGCGCCTTTGTCGACACGCGCCCCAACACGACGTTGTGCCTGGTCGACGACGGTAGTTCAGACGGGACGCTGCGCCTGCTGCAGTCTCTGGCGGCCGAACGCCCGGGACAGATCCTCGTCCACGCTGTGTCGCCGAACGGCGGCAAAGCCGCCGCGGTTCGTGCGGGTGTCCGCTACGTGGCGTCGCTCGAACGCTGGGACCTGATTGGCTACTGGGACGCCGACCTATCCACACCGCTCGCAGAAATCGACCGACTGCTGGCAGCGCTGGCTCAGGAACCGCGATGTCTCATCGCCATGGGCTCGCGCGTCAAGCTGCTCGGCGCACGCATCGAGCGCCGCGTGATGCGCCACGTGCTCGGACGCATCTTCGCTGCCTGCGCGAGCGTGATTCTCGGCTTTCCCGTGTACGACTCGCAGTGTGGCGCGAAGCTGTTTCGACGCGAGATCGTGGACGTCTTCTTCGGCGAACCGTTCTCGACGCGGTGGCTGTTCGACCTGGAGATTCTCGCGCGGCTGCGCAATCACCTCGGCGTTGCCGGCATGGACCGGGCTCGTGAAGTGCCATTGAGCGCCTGGCTCGAGGTCGGCGGTTCGAAGCTGCGCGTGCGCGAGATGGTGGGTGTGCCGCTCGAACTGCTGCAGATCCGCACGCGCTACAACATCACGCCGCTGTAAGCCGTCTCTCGCCAGACGCGCGGTCGGCGCTTACGATGTGCCGTCGCCCGGCATGCTGACCTGCATCTGCCGCTGACCTACGGCTCCGCCATCGTCAAAATGCGTTCGGCGACCACCTCAGCGCCGTTCACCGGCATCGAACGGGTTGGTGCCGGCTGATTCAGCAGCCGCGACACTTCGTCCACCCAGGCTCCCGCGCGAAGCGTCGCCGCATCGAGATGGCGACAGCGGAGCAGTGGCGGCAGGCCGGCATCGAACACGTCCTGCTCCACGAAGCGGCCTCGATGTGTGTAGAGCAACGGCACCTGATTGGCGATGCAGTCGGCCACGATGCCGTACCCGACCTTGGATAGCACGACGTCAGCAGATGCGAGCAGGTCGGTATAAGAGACGTCGGCGCGGCCCAGGCGCTCGCTCGAGAGCGTGCGGTGGCCTGGCTGCTCGTTACCCGCCTGGGTCTCGTCTCCAACCGTGATCACCGTCAGGTCAGCGCCAGACACCCCTCCGAGCGCGACCTGCCCACTGTGTCCGCCAAACGACGCCAGTACGATCCTCCGCTCGCGGTCGAGACCAAGGCGCTGACGCGTTTCGTCTCGTGTGAGTCTTGCCACACGGGCGATGAGCGGGACGTCCTCGATGCACGGCATCGATGCGAATCCGCCGCAGAAGGGAAGGCGCAGGGCGAGTGTGGTCTGCCGATACCCGTCGGCGATGCGGCCGATCACGCCCGGCGCGGCAGACTCGAACTGCGGGTAAGCCGCGTAGATCCAGTCCCACGTGAAGTTGCCCACCGCCACCGAGGACAGAGATGCCGCGGCTGCTGCGGCGCTGGCGAGCGGTGGAATGTCGCCGACGACGAGCTGCGCGGCCGACGCACGGATGATGTCGGCTTCGCGCGCTGCACGAGCGAGAAAGCCGTCGTAGAAACTCGCGGCGGTCCTGGCGCTGGCGTCTTCGTCGAGCGAGATGCCGTCAGGTTGCACCATCCCGCTGTCGACGGCGCCGGGGATGCGTGTGACGGGAACGCGCAGCGATTCGCGAAGGAACCACTCGGGAACATCGGTGCGGACGGTGATGTGCACGTCTGCTCGCGCCACCAGCGCGTTGATGATTTCGATGTCGCGCGCTGCGTGGCCGAATCCGTGCCCCGAGATGTAGAAGACCAGTCGCAGACTCACGCCGATGCGACCGGCTTCAACAGCGCGACTGCCAGCACGTCGTCGAGCGTTTCGGCTGGCACGAACTGCATGGCTTCTTTCACTTCGGCCGGCAGTTCCGCAAGATCGGGCTGGTTGCGCGACGGCAGAATGAACGTCTTGATACCGAAGCGCTTGGCCGCCAGCGCCTTTTCGCGGATGCCGCCAACTGGCAGCACCAGGCCGCTGAGCGTGATTTCGCCGGTCATCGCCACATCCGCGCGCACCGTCTGATTACGGAACGCGGAGACAATGGCGGTGGCGATCGTGACGCCGGCCGACGGACCATCCTTCGGAATCGCCCCGGCCGGCACGTGCACGTGCAGGTCCTGATGCGCGAACGCATCGATGTCGATGCCGAAGTCGACCGCGCGCGAACGGATATGGCTGAGGGCGGCGCGAGCCGACTCCTGCATCACGTTTCCGAGCTGACCGGTGAGAATCAGGTTGTGATTGCCGCCTGGCAGCAGGCTGGCTTCGACAAACAGGACGTCACCGCCCGCTTCGGTCCACGCGACGCCCGTGGCGACGCCTGGCCGCGAGACGCGAAACGAGACTTCCTGCAGGAAGCGCGGTGGTCCCAGGAACACAGGCACATCGTCAACATGCACCGCGATGTGGTCGGGCGGTGTCGACGCCGACGCCACCCGTACGGCGATCTTGCGCGCCACCGTGCCGATCTGGCGCTCGAGACTGCGGACGCCGGCCTCGCGCGTGTACTCGCTCGTGATGCGTCGAATCGAGGCTTCGTCGAACGACACCTGCTCCGGCGTGAGTCCATGCTCCTGTAGCTGGCGTGGCACCAGGTAGCGTGCGGCGATATGGAGCTTGTCCTCGTCGCTGTATCCGGCGAGCTGGATGATCTCCATCCGGTCGAGCAGCGCGGGATGAATGGTTCCAAGCTGGTTCGAGGTGGCGATGAAGAGCACCTTCGAGAGGTCGACGTTGATCTCGAGATAGTGATCGCGAAACGCCGAGTTCTGCGCCGGGTCGAGCACTTCGAGCAGCGCCGCCGCCGGATCGCCCTGATAGCCGACGCTGATCTTGTCGATCTCGTCGAGCATGAACACCGGGTTCATCGCGCCCGCCTGCTTGAGCGCCTGGACGATGCGTCCGGGTATGGCGCCAATGTAGGTGCGACGGTGTCCACGAATCTCGGCCTCGTCGCGAATGCCGCCGAGAGAGATACGCACGAACTTGCGGTTCATCGCTCGCGCGACCGACTGGCCGAGCGAGGTCTTGCCCACACCGGGCGGTCCGACAAAGCAAAGGATGGGTCCCTTGAGCGACAAGCCGCCAAGTTGCTGCGCCTTCAGCTTCTGCACAGCGAGATACTCGACGATGCGCTCTTTGATTTTGTCGAGGTCCCAGTGGTCCTCGTCGAGCACGGCCCGCGCGGCCACGGGATCGAGCCGGTCTTCGGTGGTGGTCGACCATGGCACGTCGAGCACCCAGTCCAGATACGTGCGAATCATCTGGTACTCGGGTGATGCGGGTGTCATCCGCTCGAGCCGGTCCACTTCACGCAGCGCCACCGCGTGCACGTGCTCGGGCAGCTTCGCGGCAGCAATGCGCTGGCGCAGGTCCTGGGCTTCGGGCTTTTCGCCTTCACCCAGTTCGTCCTGAATCGCCTTCATCTGCTGGCGCAGGTAGTACTGACGCTGCGCGTCGCTCATCTCCTGCTGTGTCGCGGTTTCGATCTTGCCCTTCAGTTCGAGCAGCGAGATCTCGCGCGTCAGTGAGGCTGCCACGAACTGCATCTTGTCCAGCAGTCGGCCGGACTCGAGGATGCGCTGTTTCTCGTCAGCCTTGATGTCCATCAGGCTCGCGAGCAGATAGGTGAGCCGCAGCGGATCGTCGATGCCCGTGACCAGCGTTCGCAGCTCAGGCGAGAAGCCGGTCGCGACAGACAGCGCCTTGTCGATCAGTTCGTGCAGACGCCTCACGTACGCGTCGACCTCGAGGCTTGGCGTCGTGTCTTCGGGGAGCGGTGTGACGGTCGCACGAATGGCGTGTCCAGACAGCGTCACCAGTTCCGCACTGGCGCGCGTCAGCCCTTCGATCAGCACATGCACGCCGCCGTTGGGCACCTTCGCCATCTGCCTGATGGCGCCAATGGTGCCAATGGTCTTCAGGTCGTTCGGTTGCGGCTCTTCCGAGTCGACCGCCTGCAGGGTAAGGAAGACCAGCCGATCGCCGGCGAGTGCGCGGTTGACGGCCTCGACCGAGCCAGGGCGCGAGACGGCCAGTGGCTGCACCGTCAGTGGCAGCACGACGGTGTCCCGCAGGGCGAGCACGGGCATTTCACTCGGATACGTGCGTGCGGTATCTGTCGCCATGGTCAGAGGATATCAGTGGATGTAAGGAATGAGACGCCACCTGACGGCCCTTCGATACATGTTGTAGGGCTGTCCGAACTGGCGAACGAGACCGGCTTCCTCGAATGGAATGGCTGCAACGATGAAGACGAGTGACAGCGCGGCGAAGAGTGCCCGATCACCAGTCATGGTGGGCGTTGCGACGACAAGCAGCAGTAAGCTCGTGTACAGCGGATGGCGCACGACTTGGTACACACCTGCCGCTTCGAGACGCGCAGCACGAGTGTCCCACGCGCCACTCAGTTCGCCGATGCTCGTGCGACGGATGGCGAGGGCGCCGACGAACAGGCCGACCACTTGCGCGATGCGCAGACCCGCGGCCGTGATGCCCTGCGCGTGAAACAGCACACCGCCAACCGGCACCCACAGCATGCACACAGCGGCGAGCAGCACGCTTGCCACCCAGACGTACAGCGTGCGCACCAGCTCGGTCGAAACGGCCTGCTCCACGAGGCGCTTGGCCCACGGCCTGGCGAAGACGCTGTGATGCATCGCGAAGATGGCAAAGAGCACGGCGTCCATGGCGACCGCTCTGGCGCCTGTGTATTCAGTCACCCGACCAGCACGCGTGGTCCACCACCACGCTGTGACCGACAGCGAGACAAGGAATGCGGCAAGGCCGCCAAGGCGAATGGTGCGATGGCGACGCGTGTTCATGCGACGGGCATCTCCCGCGTCTGCGGACATCGTGTGAGCAGTGTAGAACGCGGACCCGTGCGGCTGCCCAAACAGCCCGATCGTCGATGCTATACTCCGGCCCAGCCGACCTTCCTGCGTCACCACCGCAACGATGTCCGAGCCTGTCCCAGATCGCCACGCCGCTTCGTCGTCTGCCGTTGTGCCCGCGTGGGTGACGACAGTCGACTCGGTCGTCCTAGCGCTGGTGCTGATTGCGATCGTTGTTGCCGAGTGGGGCGGCTTTCGAACGTCCATCGGAAACACGCGCATCGCCGTCACGTCACCGCTGCGCGTGCTGGCAGTTGCCGTGGTGCTCTTCGTGATTCGGCACGCGGTCATGCGGACGCCGGCCATCCATCAGGTCTTTCCCGCGCGGCTGCGTCGAGGCCTGACCGCAGCGTCGTCCCGCGCGGCGCTGGTGGCGGTGCTCGGCACACGACCGGCCATTCTGTTCGTCGCGTTCTTCGCGCTGCAGGCGTTCGGGTACTTGCATGAACAGCCGCCGGTTCGCTTCTCCGAAAGTGAAGTGATCAACCTGCAAGGGCGCTGGGACGCGTCGTGGTATCTCGACATCGCGACGCAGGGCTACCGTTTCCATCCCGACGACCCTACAGCCCAGCAGAACGTCGTGTTCTTCCCGGCCTTCCCGATGGCCCTGCGCGTCGTGGGCCGGTTGTTTGGCGGCTCGGTCGCCGCCCATCTCTTCGGCGGCACCGCACTCAACATCGTCGTGTTCTTCTTCGCGCTCACGTATCTCTACAAGTTGACGCGCGACCTGGTCGGCGACGATTCGGCGGCCTCCTCTGCGGCCTTGCTGATCGCGGCCTATCCGTTCGCCTTCTTCTTCAGCGCCATCTACACCGAGTCCACGTTCCTGCTGGGGGCGGTCGCGGTCTTCTATCACGCCAGACGCGGCGAGTTCGCGAAAGCGTCAGCGTGGGGGCTGCTCGTCGGGTTGACGCGACCGAACGGCTGCTTCCTGTCCATCCCGCTCCTGCTGGTGACGGCGGCGCCGTGGCTGCCGCGCTGGCTCCACGCGCCGTGGCGCGCGACGACAGCAGACGACGCGTCGCATGCGCTCAGCCCGCGTCCATCCGCGCGGCGCTTCGTTGCCGCGGTGGCGACGGCTGCGACGCCGGGCATCGGCGTGCTGCTGTACTGCGCCTTTGTGTGGCGTCTGACTGGTGATCCGATCGCGTGGGCTGAAGGGCAGGGTGCCTGGGGCCGTCAGTACGTGGGCCTGTGGTCGCTGGCGAAGACCTGGTACGGCTTCTTTGAGGAGTCTGGCGTCTACGTGGTGACGCACGTGCTGCCCTTCGACACGCTCAATGGTCTCGGGGCGCTGTTCGTGCTTGGTTGGGCGGTTCCTGTCTGGCGCCGGCTCGGCTTGCCTTACATGATTGTCATTCTCGTGAACATGCTGCCGCCGCTGGCTGCCGGCGGGTTTCTCTCAGCCGGACGGCTGTCTTCGGTCATGTTTCCGGTGTTCATCTGCATGGCGGCGGTCATTCCGGCTCGGCAACGTCCGGCCTGGACCTCGACCTTCATGGCCATGCAGGCCCTCAACGCGGCGTTCTTCTATACCTGGCGCGAGTTGTTCTAATCGTCGAACACCCGCGAATTTACCGGCCAAAGCCACCCAAAACCCGTCCTATATAATGTGCCGATGACGCGCAAGACCCTCGCTCTGGCGGGCGTTCTGGTGGTTGGCGCTCTGATTCCCGTGGCCCTTGCGCAGGTGCGACGACCCGCGCCTCAGCCCGCGCCGCAGACGCAGGCGCAGCAGGCCATGCACGCGCTCGTCGAAGGTCGCTTCGACGACACGGTGGCACTCACCGCGAAAGACCCGTTCGATCCCGAACTGGTTGCCATCCACGCCAAGGCGCTGATTGCGCGCGGCAAGTATCAGGACGCCGAAGATCTGCTGCGCCCCGTCGTGCAGCGCCAACCGCTCAGCGACGCTGCCCTCGAACTGGGGCTGCTGTTGCAGATGCAGAGCAAGGCGGAAGGCGCACAGATGCTCGGCCGCGTGGCGGCTGCCGCTGACACCGCCGGACGCGCCAACGAACTGGCGCGCAGCGCGCGCGCCCTCGAAGCACTCGGTCGTTTCAATGAGGCGAACGCGGCGTTCCGCGATGCCGCCACCGCGGCGCCCAACGACCCGGTGATCCAGACAGCCTGGGGCGAGATGTTCCTCGACGGCCGCTGCCAGACGTGCAACACCGACGCGTTGAAGTCGTTCCAGACCGTCCTCAAGCTCGAGCCGAAGTGGGCCCCGGCGCTCCTCGGTATGGCACTGGCCACGCGCGACGACAATCCGCCCGAGGCGGTGGCGACGGCGCGCAAGGCGCTCGAGATCAACCCGGCGCTCACCGGCGCGCATCTCTTCATTGCTGGCGAAGCGGCTGATGCCGGCCATCGCGACGAGGCTCGCAAGGCAATTCAGAACGCGCTGACGATCAACCCTTCGAGTCTCGAGGCGCACTCGCTGCTCGCCGCCCTGTCGTTCATCGAAGACAAGCAGCAGGACTTCGAGCGCGAAGTGCAGACGGTGCTCGCCGTCTCACCGAACTACGGCGAGGTCTACCGGCTGGCGGCTGAATTCGCATCGCACAACTACCGGTACGACGAGGCCGCCGTGCTGGTCCGCAAAGGCCTGGCGCTCGACCCGAAGAACCCCCGCGCGTTGAGCGACCTCGGCACGCACCTGCTGCGCACGGGTGATGAACCCGGCGCGAGGGCGGCGCTCGAGCAGTCGTTCAAGGAACATCCGTACGATGTGGTGTCCTACAACCTGCTCCAGATGATGGATACGCTGGACAAGTTCGTCACCATCCGCGACGGCGAGTTCATCATCCGCATGGACAAGGCGGACGCCGCCGTGATGGGCGACTCGGTGGTGTCGCTGTCGCACGATGCCATCAACGCGATGAGCAAGCGCTATCAGTTCACGCCGAAGGGACCGATCCTCATCGAGATCTTTCCCAAGCACGACGACTTCGCCGTGCGCAACGTCGGTCTGCCCGGCATGGTCGGCGCGCTCGGTGCGTGCTTTGGCCGTGTCGTGACGATGGACTCGCCCAAGGCGCGACCGCCGGGCGACTTCCAGTGGGAAGGCACGCTCTGGCACGAACTCGGGCACGTCATCACGCTGCAGATGTCCAACTCGCGCGTGCCTCGCTGGCTGACGGAAGGCATCTCGGAGTACGAGGAGAAGATCGCACGTCCCAACTGGGCGCGCGGCATGGATGTCGAGTTCGCGGCGCTCCTCAATCGCGGCGAGACCATCAAGCTGGCCGAGCTCAATGCCTCGTTCCAGGACCCGCGCAAGATTGGCCTCGCGTACTTCCAGGCCTCATTGCTCGTCGAGCACATCGTCGCGACGTATGGCGATGACGGGCTCCACAAGCTGCTCCGCGCCTACGGCCAGGGTCTCGAGACGAACGAGGCCATGCGGACGGCGGTTGGTGCCGACCTCGCACAGATGCAGCCGGCGTTCGACAAGCGGATGGAAGACAAGTATGGCAAGATTCGCCGCGCGTTGACCGAGCCGCCCAAGGACGTCAACCTTCCCAAGATGCCGCTCGACGAGTTGAAGGCCTACGTGGCCAAGGACGAGGGCAACTACATCGCGCAGATGGCGCTTGGCGTCCAGTTGCAGCGGGCTGGCGACTTCGACGGCGCGGTGGCGGCGTTCAAGAAGGCGCAGGCGCTGGTGCCGATTGCGGCAGGTGACGACAGCGCGAACGCACTGCTCGCGGAGATTGCCATGCGGCGTCGCGACTTCAAGGGCGCCATCGAGGCGCTGCAGGCGCAGGTGTCTGTCGACTTCAACAACATTGGCGCAGCGCGGCAACTCGCCGGCTTGATGCGCGAGAACAGCGTCACCGACCCCGCGGTTGTTGCACCGGTCTATCAGCGCATCATCGACATCGACCCGTTCGACGCCGAAACACGCACGGCCTACGGTCGCGTGCTGATGAAGCAGGACAAGGCCGATGCGGCGGCTCGCGAGTTCAAGGCTGTCGTGGCCATGAATCCAGTGGACCAGGCTGCAGCCTTCACGGATCTCGCCGAGAGCTACTTTGCGAGCGGCAAGCGCACGGATGCTCGCAAGCAGACGCTGGCCGCCCTCGAAGTCGCGCCCAGCTACGAACGGGCTCAGGACCTGCTCCTCAAGATCGCCGGGGCACAGCCGTGAACCGACCCGTGCGGTCGTATGTGGCTGGCAGCGTGCTGCTGCTGGCGCTGATGGCGCTTCTCTCCGTGCAGGCGACGGCGCAGCTTCCGACAGCGGCCGACGACCGGTTCGCCGGGCTGCAGTGGCGCTTTGTCCGCATCAAGTACCACTACGGCACCGAAGGCACGCGACAACAACAGGACTTCTACGGCGAGCCGTGGCTCATCGATGGTCCCGCCGCTGAACAGAATCTGTCACGCCGGATCAAGACCGCCACGTCAATCGACGTGCTCGATCCGATCGTCCTCACGCTCGACGACCCCCGGCTGTTTCAGAATCCGTGGATCTACTTCGTCGAGCCGGGCAATCTCAAGCTGACCGACAGCGACGCGAAGATCCTGCGCGAGTTCCTTCTTCGCGGCGGGTCGGCGCTGTTCGACGACTTTCATGGTCCCTACGAGTGGCAGCACTTCGAGGACGAGATGAAGAAGGTGTTCCCGGATCGTCCCATCGTGGATTTCCCGAAGGACCACCCGATCTTCAGCTGCTTCTACAAGCTCGATGGCTATCCGCAGATTGCCGGGCTCGGCTCCTTCATGGAAGGTCGGAGCTGGGAGAAGGGCGGCTTTGTGGCGCACCTGCGGACCATCTTCGACGACAACCAGCGCCCCATGCTCTACGTGAACTGGAACACCGACATGGGCGACGGCTGGGAGTGGTCGAACGCGCAGGAATATCCCGGATACCTCAAGTACACGTCCCTGGCCTACCGGATGGGGATCAACGAAGTTGTCTATTCCCTGACCCACTAACGAGGAACGCGTTTGAACAACGAGTCGAAGACCGGCGCCGACAGCGTCGAGCGCGTCGCTGAAGGCCGCGAGCGCATCCTCAACGAACTTCGCAAGGTCATCGTCGGGCAGGACGACGTTATCGATCACGTGCTGGTGGCCCTCTTCACGGGCGGACACTGTCTCATCACCGGTGTGCCTGGACTGGCGAAGACCCTGTTGATCCGCACGCTGGCCGACATCCTGGATCTGGACTTCAAGCGGATCCAGTTCACGCCAGACCTGATGCCGTCCGACATCACGGGCACCGAGATTCTCGACGAAGATTCCGGCGGACGCCGCCTGCGGTTCGTGAAGGGACCGGTCTTCGCGCAGATCATCCTGGCCGACGAGATCAACCGCACACCGCCCAAGACACAGGCCGCGCTGCTCGAGGCGATGCAGGAGTATCACGTCACGGCAGCGGGTCGCACCTATCCACTCGACCAGCCCTTCTTCGTGCTGGCGACGCAGAATCCCATCGAGCTCGAAGGCACCTATCCCCTGCCGGAAGCGCAGCTCGATCGCTTCATGTTCAACCTCGTCATCGATTACCTCAATGAAGACGACGAGGTGGCGGTGGTCACCAAGACGACCGGCTCGAAGCAGAACAAACCCGAGCGCGTGCTGAGCGGACCCGACATCCTCGAGTTCCAGGAACTGGCCCGCGAGGTCGTGATTGCCGAGGAGGTCGCGCGATACGCCGTGCGTCTGGTGGATGCGTCGCGGCCGGGTCGTCCAGGCGTGCCGGACTTCGTCGACAAGTGGGTGAAGTGGGGCGCCGGGCTCCGCGCTTCGCAGGCGCTCGTACGCGGCGGGAAAGCGCGCGCGCTCATGCATGGGCGCTACCACGTGTCCATCAAGGACATTCAGGCGCTGGCGAAGCCGATTCTCCGCCACCGCGTGATGACCAACTTCTACGCGGAATCCGAACGCATTACTCCTGACACCATCGTCGAGCGTCTGCTCGAGACGGTTGCGGTGCCCAAGAGCGGGATGTAAGTCGTGGCCACCAGCGGGCGCGCACGCCAGTTTCTCGATCCGGCGGTCGTGGCGCGCCTGGCCACGCTGGAACTGCGTGCGCGAACAGTGGTCGAAGGATTCCTGACCGGGCTGCACCGCAGTCCCTACAAGGGATTCAGCATCGAGTTCGCCGAGTACCGTCAGTACATTCCCGGCGACGACCTGTCGACGATTGACTGGAAGGTGTTCGCCCGCAGCGACCGCCACTACGTCAAGAAGTACGAAGCCGAGACCAACCTCGATTGCCACGTCATGCTCGACGTGAGCCGCTCCATGGGGTACGGGTCGCGCGGACTCACCAAGTTCGACTACGCGCAGTGCCTCGCCGCGTCGCTCGCGTATCTGATGAATCGGCAACGCGACGGCATCGGCCTGACCGCCTTCGACGAGGGCATCGTCGGCATGTTGCCGGCCAGTGCGCGCGGTGGTCATTTGCGCGCGGTGCTGCTGACACTGGAGCGACTGAAGCTTGGCTCGCTCACGAATGTCTCGAAGCCGATGCACCAGCTCGCCTCGTCCATCACGAAGCGCGGCATGGTGGTGCTCATCTCCGACCTGCTCGACGAACCCGAGCGTGTCATCGAGGGTTTGAAGCACTTCCAGTTCAAAGGTACGGAAGTCGTGGTGTTCCACATCCTCGATCCGCATGAACTGGAGTTCCCGTTCGAACGCGCGACACGCTTCGAAGACATGGAGTCGGGCGCCGAGGTGTTGGCGGTGCCGGCCAAGGTACGCGCACACTACGTCGATGCGATGCGTGCGCTCATCGATCGTTACAAGCGCGAGCTTGGTGTGGTCGGCATCGACTACCACCTGCTGACCACTGCTGATCCGCTCGAAGTCGGGTTGATGGAGTACCTCTCCACCAGAGCGAGGGCGTTCTGATGGGATTTCTCTCGCCCCTCTTCCTGATCGGCGGTCTGGCGATTGCGGGTCCCATCGTCCTGCATCTGCTGAAGCGCGAGCCGGAGAGCCGCGTGCAGTTCTCGGCGGTCTACCTGCTGAAGCACGCCCCGGTGGAGCAGGCCAGCAAGCGGAAGCTCCGAGAACTTCTCCTGCTGGCGCTGCGCGTCTTCGCGCTGTTGCTGCTGGCGCTAGCCTTCGCGCGGCCCTTTCTGGCGTCCGCTGTAGCGACGTCGGCAGGCACGACTGTCGTGGCCATCGATACGTCACTCAGCATGTCGGCACCGAAGCAGTTCGACACGGCGCGCCAGCTGGCGAAGCAGGCCATCGCCGACGCGCCGCTTGGGCATCTCGTGGCGGTGGTCAGCTTTGCTGACGATGCGCGCGTGGTGAGCCAGGCGTCGGGCGACCGGGTGGCAGCTGCGGCCGCCATTGACAGCCTGCAGGTAGGTGCTGGCCGCACGCGATATCGTGCGGGTGTGAATGCCGCGGTCGACGTGCTGCGAGGCCGGCCCGGCACCGTCGTCGTCATCACCGACCTTCAGGAGACGGGCTGGGATGCGGGAGACCGCGTCGAAGTGCCAGACACGGTCACCGTGCAGGTGAAGGACGTCGGCGCACCTCCTCCCAATCTCGCCGTGACGTCGGCGCGTGTGGCCGGCGACCGCGTCGTGGCAACGGTTCGCAATGCCGGCCCCTCGGTCGTCTCCGCGCAGGTGCATTTGAACGTGAATGACGGCGCACCGGGCACCACGCGCGTGGCGGAGTCGACGGCCGTGCCGATTGGCGCCGGTCAGACAGCCAGCGTGACGTTCGCGGCGCCGAAGGCCCGGTGGTCCTCGGTGTCTGTCGACGATGCGACGGGTGTGGCGGCTGACAACGCGCGGTACATCGTCACGGACTCCGCGCTCAAAGCCTCCGTGCTCATCGTCAGCACCGCCGGTGATCTTTCGCATGACGCCTTCTACCTCGAGCAGGCATTGGTGGCGGCGGGTTCGGATGGACGCGCATTCAGCGTGGAGGGCGCGGCTGCGGCCGAACTCGCCACGTGGGATCAGGCAAAGCTCGACGCGCACACGGCGATCGTCCTGCTCTCGACACGTGCGCTCGAACATCGCGGACGCGAAATTCTGTCTGCCTACCTGAAGAAAGGGGGCGGCATGCTCGTGGCGGCCAATGCGGACGTCGACGGCGATGTGGTTCAGGAGATCCTCGCAGGGCAGCGCATCTTCATCGTGACGCCAGGTGCCACCGAACCTGGCACGCGCACGCCACGAACGTGGAGCGCCACGGATGTGCGTCATCCGGTGATGCGCGTCCTTGGCTCAGCTCGCGGCGCCATGGGGCTCGTGCAGTTCCAGCGTGTGCCGGTGGTCCGCGCGCCCGACTGCCAGTTGCTCGCGAGGTTTACGAGCGGCGAGGCAGCACTCGTCGATTGTCCCGTTGGCGACGGTCACGTGATGGTCATCGCCTCCGATCTGGACAATCGCGCCAACGACTTTCCTCTGCACGCGACGTTCGTGCCGTTCGTGCACGAAAGCATCCGCTACCTCGCGGGCGCCCAGCAGCGTGCGTCCGACTACCTCGTCGCGGACGTGCCGGCAGGTGTGCCACCGGTGCCTGGCGTTGCGCCGAGTCCTGGTGGCGGCGGCTCGATTCTCGCAGTCAACGTGGACCCGGCAGAGTCCGATCCGGCCCGGCTGACCGCCGAGGACTTCACGTCTGCCGTGACGACGTTGGGCAAGGGTGCGCAGGCGGGAGTGGCACTGCAGAATCAGGAACAGGAAGAGCGGCAGCACATCTGGCAATATGGGCTGGCCGCCATGCTCATCCTGCTGGCGCTGGAGAGTTTCGTGGCGGCGAGGATCGCCTGATCTGATGAGCGAGCAGTTCGGTCCCATCCAAGCGCTTCTTGACCGCGTACGTGCGCGGTGGCGGCGGCTCGTTGTCCTCGAGGCGACGATGCGCGGCGCGCTCGCGGTGGCGGCGGTGCTTGCCGTGGCGCTGGCGCTTTCGGTGTTGACCGGCCACGCCCCGTACGCGCTTGTCGCCCTGGGCCTCATCGCTGTCGCTGCCGTGCTGGGTGCCCTGGCCTGGGCTGCCTGGCCGGTGCGCAAGGTGCCGACCGACCGCATGGTCGCCCGCTTCATCGAAGAGCGGACGCCCTCGCTCGACGAACGTCTTGTCAGTGCCGTGGACGTCGCGACAGCGCGAGACCCGAACGAGCGTCCCGCTCTGGCGTCGGCGATGGTTCGCGATGCGGCGCGAGCCGCGTCCGGCGTCGAGGCCGCAAGCATCATCCCCGACGATGTGTTGCGCCGGCACCAGCTGCGCGCTGCAGCCGCATGCGTGGCGCTGGTTGTTGCTCTCGTCGCATCGCGACACACCGCGCGGCAAACCTACGATGCTGCGACGCTGACGCTGTTTCCCTCGCACGTTCGACTCGAGGTGACGCCCGGTAACACGCGGGTGCAGTTGGGCGCCGACCTGACGGTTGACGCGCAACTGGTCGGCAACACGGCACCCGTGATCGCGCAGCTGTTGCAGGCGCCGCAGGATTCGGATGACTGGCGACCCGTCGAGATGGAGTCGCAAGACGACGGTCGCTTCCGACTGACGCTGTCCGCGCTGTCGCGCTCCTTCCGCTACAAGGTGCTCGCAGGCGCCGCGACTTCACCAGCCTTCGACGTGGCGGTGGTGCGCCCACCGCGAGTGGCACGCATCGACGTTGCGTACGCGTATCCGTCGTCGCTTGGCCTCGCGCCACGCACCGAGGAAGACGGCGGCGACATCTACGGACCTGAGGGCACGGCCGTCACCATCACGGTCCACACGGACGCTCCGGTTGCGCAGGGGCAGATGGTGCTCGGGCCCGACAAAAACCTCGCCCTGGGCGTCCAGTCGGCGAATGTTCTGAAGGGTGAACTCCAGATCACGGAGAACGGGTCGTACCGCGTGGCGCTCGCCGACGCCGACGGCATGAAGAGCCAGGGCGACACCGAGTACTTCATTCGCATCCTCGACGACCGTCCGCCCGAAGTGCACGTGCTCAGGCCCGCGAGTGACCGGCGCGTGACGAAGCTCGACGAGGTCGAGATCGTCGCCGAAGCGCAGGACGACTTCGGCGTGTCAGCGCTCGATCTGATTTATGCCGTGCGCGGCGGACCGGAGAAGACCGTGCCGCTGCGCATTCCCTCGCATGCGACGTCGGTCAGCGCCGGGCACCTGATGTACCTGGAAGACATCGATGTCGCGCCGGGCGACTTCATCAGCTACTACGTGCGGGCCCGCGATCTCGCGCGTGGCAAGAAGTCGAGCGAGTCTCGCAGCGACATCTTCTTTCTCGAGGTCAAGCCGTTCGAGGAAGAGTTCACCCTGGCGCAGACGCAGGCAGCGCAGGGCGGCGGCAGCAGTAGCAATCCGCAGCTGGACGATCTCGTCAATGCGCAGAAAGAGGTCATCGTCGCGACGTGGAAGCTCGATAGACGGTCGCGCGACGCGCAGGGTGCGAAGTCGGAGCAGGACATCCGCACGATTGCGAAGTCCGAGTCCGAGTTGAAGACGCGTGTCGAGCAGACCTCGAGCGGATTCCGCGAGAGCACCTTGCGCGATCCGCGCCGTACGCGGCCTGCCCCCAGGCCGGGAGCTGGTACACAGCCTCCGCAACCACCCGCGCCAGGCACGCCTGGCGTTGGCCAGAGCATGCCCGAGGAAGACGCGATGACGACCGCGTCGAACGCCATGGGCAAGGCGGTGACCTCGCTGAACGGGTTGAACACGACCGACGCCATGCCGCACGAGATGGCGGCGCTCAACGCGCTGCTCAAGGCGCAGGCTGACGTGAAGAAGCGACAGATTCAGCGGCAACAGGCTGCGAACGGTTCGGGACAGAACCGCTCCACCGAAGACCTCTCGAGTCTGTTTGACAAGGAACTCGCGAAGAACCAGCAGACCAATTACGAGACGAAGACCAGCGCCGAAGAGCAGGACGACAAGAACACGAGCTCTATCGACCGCGTCCGCGATCTCGCCAGGCGTCAGGACGAACTCGTGCGCAAGCAGCAGGAGTTTGCGCGCAATCAGAGTCAGATGTCTGCCGAGGAGGTGAAGCGCCAACTCGATAGCCTGACGCGCGAGCAGAACGACCTGCGCGATCGCGCCGAGCAGGTGGCGAAGCAGCTTCAGCAACAGGGCGCGCAGCCGCAGGGGCAACAGGCGGGTCAGCAGGGTCAGTCGGGACAGGAAGGGCAGAAGAGTCAGTCAGGCCAGCCAAGCGGACAGCCCGGACAGCAGGCGGGGCAGCAAGGACAGGCGGGGCAGTCCGGAGAGCGGCGACCCGGCAACAGTCAGAATGCCCGCGCGGGTTCCCAAGGCGCTGAAGGTCAGCAAGGTCAGCCTGGCCAGCAGGCGGGGCAGCAAGGACAGGAGATGCGCGACATCTCGGAGGAGATGCGCAGCGCAGCGAATGACCTGCGACGTCAGGACGCCGGACAGGCCAGTGCGCGCGGTGCGAAGGCGCTCGACAGGCTGCGAGAACTGGAACAGCGACTTCAGGGTGGCACGGCTGAAGGCCGCCGTCGTGCGCTTGGCGACCTGCAACTCGAGGCGAGGCAACTCGCCGATCAGGAGCGCCAGCTTGCGGCGGAGGCTGCGCGGCAGCGCGAAGGCCAGGCTGGCAGCGACACCATGCGTCGTCTCGCAGGGGAACAGGACCGACTCGCTGAACGCCTGCAGCGCGTGCAGGACGGACTTCGACAGCAGAGCACGCCAGCGGGAAGCCAGGGTCGCAGCGGCGCTGCGGGTGCATCAGGCAACGACGCCTCCAGGATGCAGCAGGCCGCGGCAGACGCCGCACGGGACATTCAGAATCAGCGACTGACCGAGCGGATGCAGCAGGCTGCCGACGCGATGCGGCGTCCCTCCACCAGCCAGTCATCATCCTCTGCAGACGGACCTGCGAGCGGAACGCCGACTGCGAGGCAAGGCGCGCCGAACCAGGCGGGTGCACAGCAGGAACTCGCGCGCGCCCTCGACAGGCTCGCCGATCGTCTAAATCTGGTGGACACGCCACAAGACGATGAGTCGAAGAAGCTGAACGATCAGGTGGCTCGCGCCCGCGATCTGCGCGACAGGATGGACGACCTGACCCGTCAGCTGCAGGAACTTGATCAACAGGCATCGAATCAGACGCGCGGGGTGCCGCAGCCGTCTGCGCAAGGACAGGCGCCGTCGACGACGCCCAATGCGCCGGCGGGACGAGGCCAGGGCGGATCGTCGGGAGACCCCGCGGCGATGGAGCGGTTGCGCGCTGACATCGACCGTCAGATGAAGGAAGTGCGACAACTGCTCGCCGACACACAGAAGCAGAATGCGCGCAGCGAAGGTGGACCGGGCGCCACGTTCGAAGGCCAGGGCATGGTGCTCTCGGCGCCGGGCACGCAAGGCTTCAAGCAGGACTTCGCCAAGTGGCAGGAGCTGACGCGTCAGGTGACGCTGGCACTGGATAACGTCGAGTCGTCACTGGCGAAGCGGCTTCGTGAGAAGAGCGCGAAGGATCGACTGGCGTCGGGCGGCGACGAACGTGCTCCCGCCGAGTACGCCGAGCAGGTCGACGCCTACTTCAAGGCGCTCGCGGCGAGGAAACGACCCTGATTCACTTCGCGTCGCCGCTTCCGGGCTGGCTCATCGTACTGCTGGCCCTCGGACTGGCTGCTCTCGGCTTCCTGTCCTACCGGAATCCCCTTGTTCCGCTGTCGCGTCCGCAGTGGACCACGCTGGTTGGCCTGCGCTCGTCGACACTCATCGTGCTCTTCCTGTTGCTGTGTCGACCGGTTGTGTTGCTCCCTCCCGTCAACGGCGGCGACATCGTCGTGCCGGTGCTGGTCGACACGTCGCGCAGCATGCGCATCGAGGATGCTGACGGCCGGAGCAGGCTGGCGTCCGCTACGGCGCTGCTCACCTCGCAAGTGCTGCCCGCACTCACGCGTATTGGCCGTCCCGAGCTGTTCAAGGTCGGCGACGGACTCACTGAGTCGTCCGCAGAGAACCTTGCGGCCGACGGACGACACACTGATCTTGTCGGTGCCGTGAACGCCGTCCGCGAGCGGTTCAGGGGTCGGCGCGTCGCAGGCATCCTGGTGCTCTCCGATGGTGGTGACACGGGCCAGCACCCGCTGCAGGCAGGCCAACTGCAAGGTGCGCCTGTCAGCACGATCGGGTTCGGCACGCCGGAGGGTGTACCCGACCGCGAGGTGCTGTCGATTGGCGCTGGCGACCCGCAACTCGATCAGGCGCTGGTCGACGTTCACGTCACGACGTTGACGCGAGGACTGGGGAAGACGGCATACACGCTGCGCGTGTCGGCGAACGGCCAGTTGCTCGAGTCGCGGCAGATCACGCCCGGCGCAGAGGGCGCGCCTGACGACCAGACGTTTCAGGTGACGCCCGATCCGATCAATGCGACGGTGGTCACCGCCGATGTGGTGGCCGATCCCAGGGAGACGATTCGCGAGAACAACGTGCGAACGCTGCTCCTCAGTCCGGCGACGCGCAAGCGCCGACTGCTGGTGCTCGCTGGCTCGCCTGGATACGAACACAGCTTTCTGGTTCGTGCGCTCGCGCAGGATCCGAGTTTCGAGATCGACTCCATCGTTCGCAAGGGGAAGGACGACAGCGGACGCGACACGTTCCTCATTCAGGCGACCGGTGGTCGAGGCGCATCGCTTGTCAGCGGTTTCCCTCCGACCCGTGACGCACTCTTTGGCTATGACGCCGTCGTCATCGGCAACCTCGAGGGAGAGTTCTTCGGTCAGGAGCAGATCGCGATGCTGGCCGACTTCGTGTCGGTGCGCGGCGGCGGGCTGCTGGTGCTGGGGTCGCGCACGTTCCTGCAGCGCGGTATCGCGGGATCGGCACTCGAAGAGGCGCTGCCCGTCGAGTTGACCGATCGACGTGGCGGCGCGCCGACGCGCGCAGGTGAAGGCGAGGCGGGAAGCACGCGCAACAAGGTGGCGGTGACGCCCGAAGGTGCACTCAATCCGATCATGCGGATTGGTGCGACGGTCGAGGAATCGCGTCGACTGTGGGCAGACATGCCGGCGCTGGCATCCGTGTCACCGGTTGGTGGCCCTCGCCCCGGTGCGACCGTGCTCGCGCTGTCGCAGGCGTCCAACGGCGCGTCGGTTCCGCTGCTGGCCGTGCAACGCTACGGACGCGGACGGTCCATGGTGTTCTCCGGTGAGGCGTCGTGGCGCTGGCGCATGATGCGGCCGTCGACCGATCGCAGCTACGAGCTGTTCTGGCGGCAGGCCGCCCGCTGGTTGTCGGGGGACGCGCCCGCACCGGTGACGATTGCCGTGCCCGACAACCCGTCGCCAGGTGATGCGGTCTCCATTCAGGTGGAAGCGAGGAACGCGGCGTTTGTGCCCGTGGCCGATGCATCGGTCAGCGCAACGTTGACGGCCCCCGGCGGGTCGCAGCAGTCCCTCACCTTGCGACCGGCAGGCACGGGCGTGCAGGCAGCGACCTTCCAGGCGGAGACGCCGGGTCTCTATCGCATCCATGCAGAGGCACGACAAGGCGCTGCGTCGCTCGGCGTCGCAGACCGGTGGGCGTATGTCGGCGCGGCCGACACGGAGTTCGCGGACCCGCGGCTCAATGAAGCGTTTCTTCGCAGGCTCGCGCGCCAGTCTGGGGGACAGTATGTGCCCGAGTCCGACGCCGGTCGCGTGCTGACATCGTTGTCCGAGACCACGCCGCACACGCTCGAGCCCGAACGTCGCGACCTGTGGCATCAACCGTGGACGTTCGCCTTCGTGCTCCTGCTGCTCGGTGCCGAATGGGTGCTCCGCCGACTGTGGGGGTTGCGCTGAGCCGGTCCTCGACCGTGCTGCGCTCTCGTCATGCCAGAATTCAGACTGTGACTGCGGTCCGACGCGTCCATCGTGCGCTCCTCTGGCAGCTCTGCCTGCTGCCGATGTTGTGCACGCTTGCGTCGGCGGGCGACCGATACGCATTGGTCGTCACCGGCGCTTCCGGTGGCGCGCAGTACGCCGAGAAATACGATCAGTGGCGCAATGAGTTCGTGCAGTTGCTGCAGGGACCGCTCGCGTATCCGGAAGACCACGTGCTGGTCCTGGCTGAGGAAGAGTTCGCCGGTGCCCAGAAGGCGACGCGTGAGAACGTGCGCTCGGCGGTCACCAGCCTGCGGCCGCGCGTCACGAAAGACGATGTGCTGCTCGTGGTGCTGGTCGGCCACGGCAGCGGCACTGACGTCGGCGAGGCGAAGTTCAACCTGGTGGGTCCCGATCTCAGCGCGCACGACTGGGCCGAACTCCTCGCTCCGCTGCCAGGCCGCCTCGTGTTCATCGACTCAGCCAGCGGCAGCTTTCCGTTCATCCAGGAACTCTCAGCGAAGAATCACGTCGTGATCACAGCGAACGACTCCGCGGCGCAGACGTTCGAGACCGTGATGCCGCCCTTCCTGCTCGCCGCGTTCAAGGACGACGCCGCCGATCTCGACAAGAATGGGCGCACGTCGGTGTGGGAGGCCTTCGCGTTCATGAGTGCACGCGTGCGCGACTACTTCGATCAGCGTGCGCAGCTGGCCACCGAGCATCCCGTGCTCGACGACGACGGTGACGGCGTCGGGCACCTGGTGGATGAGCAGAGCAGTGATGGGCCGCTCGCACGCGTGACGTATCTCAAGGCCGATCCGCCGATCGTCGACACTGGGGATCCGGTGCGCACCGCGCAATTGCGCCGGCGTGCGGAACTCAACACCGCCATCGAGGAACTGCGCGCTCGCAAGAGCCTCATGTCTCCCGACGACTACGAGACCGCGCTCGAGAAACTCCTGCTCGAACTGGCGCGGATCGACCGCTCACTCAAGTCGAAGTCCTGACGCCGCGCGGGCGCGCGAGTCGTCAGGCCCAGAGCTGATCGGGCTGGCTGCTCTTGCGGAAGACGAACACGCTGGCGGCCCCCATCGCGAACCCCGCCACGTGCGCCATGAAGGCCACGCCGCCACTCCCCGCGCTGTTTGCAGTCGCGGCCACCGCGCCGGCATTGACCAGCTGCATCAGGAACCAGACGCCCAGCAGGGCGACAGCCGGCAGCTCGATGATTTCGTAGAAGACCACGAGGGTCACGAGCGTCAGGACGCGTGACTTGGGGTAGAGCACGAGATACGCGCCCATCACGCCTGCGATGGCGCCGCTCGCACCGATGGTGGGCAGCAGGGAATCCGGATTCATCAGAATCTGGCCGAAGGCGGCGGTGATGCCGCACAGCAGGTAGAAGACCAGGAAGCGTCCGTGTCCCATGCGGTCTTCGACGTTGTCGCCGAAAATCCACAGGTACCACATGTTCCCGATGACGTGCCACCAGCTGCCGTGCAGGAACATCGACGTGATCAAGGTGATCGGCGCGAACGTCGCGGGGACGACGCCGTAGATCCGCAGGAACTCGTTCAAGGCTCCGCGCGACATCGACACTTCGAAAAACCACAGGGCCGCGTTCACCAGGATGATTGTGACGGTGACGACCGGAGTGGTCCTGGACGGGATCACATCCCGAAGCGGGAACATCGTGTGATCTTATCGGATTGTGCGGGGAGCTCCATGTCGGCCCAGAGCGCCTGGAAGGCCGGGAGGTTCGGACGGCCGGGACATGTGAAAGGTTCTGCCCTGGCGTCGAGGGTGTAAGCCCCGCACGCGGCCGTGACGCCGCGCGCGAGACTCAGAGAGACTGTGCTCAGCCGGCGACTTCGGCCGTCTGACCGGTGCGCACGCGTTCGACCATGCGGCGGATGTCGTTGTCGCCGATCGACTTGCGATGTTCGCCCATGGTGACGACCGCGTGATAGACCTGCGCGAGCTCGTCGGCGGTGAGCGAGAGGCCAAGTTGCTCGGCGCGTTTGCCGACGGCATGGCGTCCCGAGTGGCGTCCGAGCACGAGCTGATCGGCAGACTGTCCGACGTCGGCCGGCTTCATGATCTCGTAGGTGCGCGAGTCCTTCAGCATGCCGTCCTGGTGAATGCCGGCTTCATGCGCAAAGGCGTTGCGACCGACGATGGCCTTGTTGGACTGCACGGGTTCGGACGTCAGCCTCGAGAGCAACTGGCTGGCTTCGAAGAGCAGCGGTGAGTTGATCGCGGTGTCGTACGGCAGGCGGTCCTGACGGACGCGAAGCGCCATGACGAGCTCTTCGAGCGACGCGTTGCCGGCGCGCTCGCCGATGCCGTTGATGGTGCACTCGACCTGGCGGACACCGCCCTGGAAGGCAGCAAGGCTGTTGGCGACGGCCAGTCCGAGATCGTCGTGGCAGTGCGCGCTGAAGATCGCTTTGTCGGAGTTCGGCACGCGCTCGATGACCTGCGCGAAGAACTCGCGGGTCTCATCCGGGATGCCGTAGCCGACCGTGTCAGGCAGGTTGATCGTGGTCGCGCCAGCCTTGATGGCGGCTTCGACAACCCGGCAGAGGAAGTCGCGATCGCTGCGCGTCGCATCCTCTGCCGAAAACTCCACATCGTCTACGAGGTTACGTGCACGTCCGATGTTCTCCACGATGGCCGCCAGGCACTGCTCGCGGGTCATGCGCAGCTTGGCGGAGAGGTGAAGGTCGGAGGTGGCCAGGAACGTGTGAATGCGCTTGCGTTCCGCCGGCGCGAGGGCCTTGGCGGCTTCGTCGATATCGAGCGGCCGGCACCGCGCCAGCGCTGCGATGACGGGGCGCCGCACTTCGAGCGCCACCTGCCGGGTGGCTTCGGCATCGGCAGGCGATGCGATGGGGAAGCCAGCCTCGATGATGTCGACGCCGAGCGCGTCGAGCGCACGCGCCATGCTCACCTTGGACGGCACGTCCATGGAGAATCCGGGCGCCTGTTCACCGTCGCGCAGGGTGGTGTCGAAGACAACAATTCTGGCGGAATCGTGACTCATGAAGTCCAGTTGTAGTCGCCGTGGTCACTAGAAGTCAAAGCGATAATTATTACGTTACAATAAGCGCAACTTATGGACCTCACTGCGCTGCGGATCTTTCTCGCCGTTGCCGAAGAGCGGAGTTTCTCGCGGGCGGCGGCCAAGGTGCACCGCACGCAACCCGCTGTCAGCCAGGCCGTGAAGCGTCTCGAAGAGGACCTTGGGGAACAGCTGTTCGACCGTTCCTCGAAGAGCGGCACGCTGACCGACGCCGGGCGCGTGCTGCAGAACTACGGTCAGCGGCTGGTTCGCCTCGCCGAGGAAACGGAATCGGCGATGCGCGAACTGCGCGACCTGCGGCGCGGTCGCGTGCTGATTGGCGCCAACGAAGCCGCCATTCACACGCTGCTGCCGCTGATGGCGCGCTTCCGTGCGAAGGTGCCGGATATCGCCGTGGACGTGCGCCGCGTGCCGGCGCGTCAGATTGCCGTGGAAGTGCAGCAGGGCAGTCTCGACTTCGGAGCGCTGACGTTTCGTCCGGCCGAAGAAGGGCTGCTCGAAGTTGCGGTCGGCAGCGACGAACTCGTGCTGCTCATGCCTCCGACGCATCCCTTCGCCAAGCGCAAGCAGGTCACGATGGCCGACGTCGCGGGCGAACCCATCGTGGCGCACAACGACCCATCGCCAGCCCGCGAGCGTGTGCTGCGCATGTTCGAGGAACAGCACATCACGCTGAACATGGTCATCTCGCTGCCAAGCCTTGACGGGATCAAGCGCGCGGTGGAGTTGAAGCTTGGGGTGGCGCTGCTGCCGCGTCGCTGCGCGATTACCGAGATTGCGAGTGGGCGCCTGGTTGCGGTGCCGGTGCAGGGCATCTCTCGCAAGCGTCAGCTGACGCTGGTGTGCCGAAGCGCCCATCGCTCGCACGCCGCCAACGCGTTCCTCGACGTCGCACGTGAGGCTGCGGCACACGACGCCTGAGGGCCGAGTGGCTGCCGAGCGCGACAACGGCGCCGCGCTCGACAGTCGTCTGTCCTAGATCCGCCGTTGTGCCGCCCGTCGACCCCACGCGCCGAGCCCGAGCAGTGCGCTGCCAAGCAGCACCAACGACGCCGGTTCCGGCACTGGTGCGGACGCGATCTTCACGGTCATGTCCTGGAAGTCGCGATCGAGTGTCGGATACGAACGATCGGTCAATCCGAGATAGGCCACGTCGCACGGCCCGGCGTTCGCCGACAGCATGCTCACCGGATCGCAGGTGGCGAGGTAGGCGCCTGCGGCGGTGCTGACATCGCCGTTCAGCACCCGGTGTTCGTGTCCCTCACCGAAGTCGAATCCAAACAGCAGTGCCCCGGCCTGTGCCGCCACCGACATCGGCACGGTGAAGCTGTCGCCCGGCACCGACGCGCGCTGTCCGCATTCGAGTTCCGCCTGCGTGCAGAACAGCCAGCCCATGGACTCCGCCGTCTGCTTGTCGGGGCCGACCCAGAACTCGTTGCGGTAGGGAGAATCGCCGTGCCCGGTGTCTGCGGGCAGCAGTCCTGCCCCGTAGGTGAAGGTCAGGCTGTCGAGTCCTGACACCGAGACCAGCGCATTGACGATGCCGAGCACGTTCGCGGGCAGGCCACCACCCAGCTCTCCTTCAAACGTGTCGTAGGAGCTGCCGGACAGGGCAATGGTGGACGCGTCGGCACGTGGGCAAGTGAACACGGCAACGGCAGCGAACGCGAGAGCCGTGCGCGCGAGACGAGAGGAGCGGTGTGACATAAGCGCCTCCGTGTGCAGTGTGGATTGATCAAGATCGGTCAATCCGGACGCTTCGGGGGCACGACGAGCGCTGCGCTGGCCACTGTCCCCCAAGCGCCACTAGCTGGACCATAGCAAGACTCAGCCCAGCTCTTCAGATATAGCCGGCGGCATCTATCGCTCGATGTAATTTAGGTTTAGGTGCAGATGACGTCACCCAGCCAGCGGACCATTGTTCCGCTAGGTCAGCCAAACGATCCCATTAGTCGCCATACTTGGGACTTTGTGTGGGCGGGTTCCTGTCGAGGTAGTGGCGAAAGAATGAAGCGGTAGGGAGCCTTGCGGGACGAACGTGGGAAGCAGCTCGCCAGAAGAGGAGCGTCGCGAAACCGGCGTTCCGCGACGCTTCCCTCTGACGGTAAATCAGAAGCCTGAGACGTAGGGTAGCGCTGCGGCGGTGGCCTTCACCTGAGCGAAGTCAGCCAGCAACATCGCCGTCGGATTCCACTTGTCGGTCAGGAACGCGTCGCGCACGCCGGAGGGAAGCGTGCCCTGAACGGTCAGGTCGCCGGCCGTGATGACGCCCGTATCGACGCGTGCGTCGACGAAGGTGTCTGGGGCTTTCTCGAGCAGCGACTGCAGCGCCTCGATGGACGCCTTGTCAGCCGTGAAGCACGGCACCCCGAGGACCGAGGAGTTGCCGCGGAAGATCTCCGAGAAGCTCTCGCCGACGATGGCCTTGATGCCCCAGCGCAGCAGACCTTGCGGTGCGTGCTCGCGCGACGAGCCGCAGCCGAAGTTTTCGTTCACGACGAGAATCGACGCGCCCTGATAGGCCGGGTTGTTGAACGGGTGGACGTGACGGTTGTCCTTCCGATCGTCTTCGAACACGTGCTTCTCGAGACCCTCGAAGGTGACAGCCTTGAGGAAGCGTGCCGGCATGATGCGGTCGGTGTCGAGTTCGTTGCCACGCAGCGGCAGCGCGCGGCCGGATACTGTGGTGATGGAGGCCATTATGCGTGCGCTTCCTCGAGCATGAGACGAACGTCGGTGACTTCGCCGGCAATGGCAGCGGCTGCCACCATGACCGGACTCATCAACATCGTCCGTCCGTTCGGACTACCCTGGCGTCCCTTGAAGTTGCGGTTCGATGAGGACGCCGAGATCTGATTGCCAACGAGCTTGTCCGGATTCATCGCCAGACACATCGAACATCCGGCGCCGCGCCACTCGAAGCCGGCAGCCGTGAAGATCTTGTCGAGCCCTCTGGCCTCGGCCTGACGAAGCACTTCCTTCGAGCCGGGGACCACCAGCGCCTTCACGTGCGAGGCGACGTGGCGACCCTTGACGAACTTTGCGGCTTCCTCGAGGTCGGACAACCGGCCGTTGGTGCAGGAGCCGATGAACGCGACATCGATCTTCGTGCCGGCGACCTTCTGGCCGTCCGCAAAGCCCATGTAGGTGAGCGCTTCCTCGTCTTTGGTGGCGATGGGTTCGCTCACACCGACCGACTGCGAGGGATTGATGCCCCACGTCACGGTCGGCTCGATCTCTTCGGCGTTGATGACGACACGGTCGTCGTAGTGTGCGTCGGGATCGCTGGCCAGTGACGCCCACCAGGCCACCGCACGGTCCCAGGCCTCGCCAGTCGGCGCATAGCGACGTCCCTTGAGGTAGGCGAACGTCTTCGCGTCGGGGTTGACGTACCCCGCACGGGCGCCGCCTTCGATCGACATGTTGCAGATGGTCATCCGCTCGTCGATGGACATGTTGTCGATCGTCGAACCCGCGTACTCGTAGGCGTAGCCGACGCCGCCGTTCACGCCGAGTCGCCGGATGATGGTGAGGATGACGTCCTTCGCATAGACGCCCGGCTTCAGCGCGCCGTTGACCTCGATGCGCCGCACCTTGAGCGGATCCATGGCCAGGCACTGCGAGGCCAGCACGTCGCGCACCTGTGAGGTGCCGATGCCGAAGGCAATCGCGCCGAGGGCGCCGTGAGTCGACGTGTGGCTGTCGCCGCAGGCAATCGTCATCCCCGGCTGGGTGAGGCCCATCTCGGGTCCGATGACGTGCACGATGCCCTGATCTCCGGCGGCATCGTCGCCCGGAGCAAACAGGTGAATGCCGAAGTCGCGGCAGTTCTTCTCGAGCGCCGCCGTCATCTCCTCGGCCACCACGTCGAGGAAGGGGCGTCGCTGTGAACTGGTGGGCACGATGTGGTCGACCGTCGCGAAGGTCCGCTGCGGATACGCGACGCTCCATCCGTGCTGACGGATCATGTCGAAGGCCTGCGGGCTCGTCACTTCGTGGACCAGGTGCAGCCCGACGAAGAGCTGCGTCTGGCCGCTTGGCAACGTACGCACGGCGTGTGCCTTCCAGACTTTTTCAAACAGAGTAGGCATGAGCTCTTCATCATAGTCCGAGGGGACCGTCTCTGTAGCGCCCTGGCGATTGGCAAACCTCTGGCGATTGGATGGACAATGGAAGGCCGCGTGTCCGAAGCTGGCGTGGACCGTTCGGTGCTGCGTGCCCCTGGCGCCGCCGCCATCTGTCAGGACGTCTGCGCTGCGGCTCAGACATCCTGGCGCGTCTGAAACCTCTTATCGTTCGACGGTTGCATGCAGTGTCGTCAATGCGGGACCACGATCGCCGACAAGGCGCTCATCTGTTACAAGTGCGGAACGGCCACGTCCGAGGCCAAATATCAGCCGTATCAGGCGCCGCGCTCGCGCGCCACGACGCCGCTCATCTACACGGTGGTGGGCGTCGCGCTGCTGGTGGCGCTCGCCTGGTTCTTGTTACACTCTTCGTTTTAGGTTGACCCCAGTGTCCGAAGACATCCGCCACAACTGGACGATCGCCGAGATAGAAGCGATCTACACCGCGCCGCTGCCCGACCTCGTGTTTCGCGCGCAGCAGGCTCATCGTCTCTATCACCGCGCCAACGAGGTGCAGGGCTGCATGCTGCTCAGCATCAAGACGGGCGGCTGTCCGGAAGACTGTGCGTATTGTCCGCAGTCGGCGCATTACAAGACCGACGTCAGCCGAACCGACCTGGTGTCGCTCGATGAACTGACCACGGCGGCGAAGCAGGCCAGCGAGCAGGGCGCCACGCGCTTCTGCATGGGCGCCGCCTGGCGCGACGTGCCGAACAACAAGTCGTTCGACCGCGTGCTGGACATGGTGCGTGTGGTGCGCGGCCTCGGCATGGAAGCGTGCTGCACGCTCGGCATGCTCTCGCAGGAGCAGGCCAACCGCCTCGCCGATGCCGGCCTGACTGCCTACAACCACAATCTGGATACGTCGCCCGAGTTCTACGGCTCCATCATCACGACGCGCACCTACGACGAGCGTCTGCAGACACTCGCCCGCGTCCGTGAGGCGGGCATCAGCGTGTGCTGTGGCGGCATTATCGGCCTTGGCGAAGATCGGCGCGTGCGCTACGGTCTGCTGAAACAGCTCTCGTCTCTCGCCCCGCATCCGGAGAGCGTGCCGGTCAACATGCTGGTCAAGGTGGACGGGACGCCGCTCGACGACGTAGCCGCTGAGGACCCGCTGGAACTGGTCCGGACCATTGCCACGGCTCGCATCCTCATGCCGCGGTCGATGGTGCGACTGAGCGCCGGCCGCATGCAGCTGACCGACGAAGCGCAGGCCCTCTGCTTCATCGCCGGTGCGAACTCCGTGTTTCTCGGCGACCGGTTGCTCACCACGCCCAATCCCGGCGAGTCGCACGACGAGCGACTGTTCGACAAGCTCGGCATGCGTTTGGCGCCAGGCGAGGTCGACGCAGTGAATGCCGGCGGATAAATCGCTCGAGTCCAGAGTGCTCGCGCGTCTGGCTGCGCTGAAGGCCGACGCCCTCATCCGCGTGATGCGTCCACCGTTTGGCGTGGACCTGTCTTCGAACGACTACCTGTCCCTCGCGTCAGACCCGCGGCTCATTGCCGCGTTCACGGCTGGTGCCGCCGCAGACGGTGTCGGCAGCACCGGTTCGCGCCTCCTGCGCGGCGAACGCCGCATCTTCGACGCCGTTGAAGCGCAGTTCGCGTCGTTCAAGGGGACCGAGCGCGCGTTGCTCCTCTCTTCGGGCTACCTGGCCAACATCGCCGTACTCACGACGTTGCCCGAAGCCGGCGACGTGATGTTCTCCGACAGCCTGAATCACGCGAGCCTCATCGACGCCGTTCGCCTGTCGCGCGCCAGCCGCGTGGTCTTTCCACACAACGACGTGGACGCCCTCGGTCAGCTGCTTGCAGACACGCCGTGTGACGGCACGCGCTTCGTGGTTGTCGAATCGCTGTTCAGCATGGACGGTGATGTTGCTCCGTTGACGCGCTATGCCGAGCTCTGTCGACGGACGGGCGCCGTGCTCATCGTGGATGAAGCGCACGCGGTTGGCGTTTACGGCGAGTCGGGCAGTGGACTCATCGAAGCGACAGGACTGAAGGCGGACGCCTTGCTGTCCATCAACCCGGCGGGCAAGGCGCTCGGCGTTGGCGGCGCCTTCGTTGCCGGGCCGGCATGGGCCATCGAGTACCTCGTGCAGCGCGCCCGACCATTCGTGTTCTCGACCGCTGCGCCGCCCGCCTCCGCCTACGCGCTGGCCGAGAGCCTGCGCATCATCCAGTCGGAACCCGCCCGTCGTCTACGCCTGCACGCCCTCTCGAGGTGTCTGCGAGTCCGCCTCCTGAACGCCGGCTTTCCCATCGACCTATCTGACTCGCAGATCGTGCCGGTGCGGATCGGAGAGAACGATGCTGCTCTTGCGGTCGCGTCCGCGCTGCAGGCGGAGGGCTTCGACGTTCGCGCGATCAGGCCACCGACAGTTCCCGCGGGTACCGCTCGCCTGCGTGTCTCACTCAATTCGTCGCTCGACGAGGCGACGCTCGACCGCTTCGTCGACGTCCTGATTACGGCAGCCAGGGAGGTGGGTCTGTGCTCAACGGCCTCTTCGTAACCGGCACTGACACCGGCGTTGGCAAGACGCTGGTGTCCGCAGCGCTGCTGCACCGCTTTCGCCACGTCCCGGAACTTCGCTACTGGAAGCCGGTGCAGACCGGGATAGAGCAGGACGACGACACAGCCGAAGTGTTGCGATTGAGCGGGCTGCCCGCGGACCGCGCGTTGCACGAGGGCGTCAGGCTTCCGCGCCCGCTGTCGCCGCATCTGTCCGCATCGCTCGCTGGCACCAGCATCTCGGTGGCGAGCTTGATGGATGTGGCATCGCAGCAGTCATCGTCGAGTCACTGGATTGTCGAAGGTGCAGGCGGTGTCCTCGTGCCGCTCAACGATCACGAGTTGATGATCGACGCGATGACGGTGTTCGGGCTGCCGGTCGTCGTGGCTGCACGCAGCACGCTTGGCACCATCAACCACACCCTGTTGACCCTCGAGGCGCTGCGCGCCCGCGCGTTGGCCATTGCCGGCGTCGTGCTCGTCGGACCTCCGAACATCGACAATCGGCTGGCCATCGAAACGCACGGCCGCGTGACCGTCATTGGCGAGCTGGCCCACCTCGATCCGCTGACGCCAGCGTCGCTGCAGGAGGCGGCAATGCGCATCGCGTCGACGGGAGACCTCGACTGGGTGTTCGCGCGATGAACACCGACGAGCGCGCCTTCACGTCGCACGGCGTCTCGTCACGCACGCTTGCCGAGCGCGATGCCGCGCATGTCTGGCATCCGTACACGCAGATGAAGACGCGTCCGGCACCGCTCGGTATCGTGCGCGGTGAGGGTGTTTATCTCTACACAGAGGATGGCCGACGACTGCTCGACGGGACATCGTCGTGGTGGGTGAACATCCACGGGCATTCCCATCCGGTGCTGAACGAGGCACTTGCACGGCAGGCGCGTGAACTCGAGCACGTCATCTTCGCCAACTGCACGCATCGCCCGGGAGTGGAGCTGGCCGAGCGACTGGTAGACGTCCTGCCGCATGGTCTCACGCGCGTCTTCTACTCTGACAACGGCTCGACGGCCGTTGAAGTGGCCCTGAAGATGGCCAGCCAGTTCTGGAGCAACCGCGGCGAGGTCCGCCGGACGTTCATCACGCTGCATCACGCCTATCACGGCGATACCGTTGGCGCGATGTCTGCCAGTGAGACCTCGGTCTTCACACGGCCGTTCGACGCGATGCTGTTCGGCGTGGTGCGTGCGGAAGCGCCGTATTGCTACAGGTGTCCACTTGGCTTGACGCGCGAGACCTGCAATGTCGCGTGTCTCGGTGACGAGCCAGATGCCGCGTCGTCGCGCGCTGAGGCGTGGACGCGAACGTTGGCGCAGCAACTCGAGCGCCACGGCACCGACGTGGCTGCAGTGCTCGTCGAGCCCATGCTGCAGGGCGCCGGCGGCATGATCGTGTGGCCGGCAGAGTTCCTCGCCGGCGTGCGTCGTCTGTGCGACGCCCACGGTGTGCTGATGATTGCTGACGAAGTGCTCACCGGCTTCGGCAGAACGGGGCGGCTGTTCGCATGCGAACATGCCGGTGTGTCGCCAGACATCATCTGCCTCTCGAAGGCGGTGACGGGCGGCTATCTTCCGCTTGGTGTGACGGTGACGACCGAGTCGATCTACGCCGCGTTCCTCAGCGACGACCGCACCCGAACGTTCTTTCACGGTCATTCGTTCACCGGCAATCCGCTGGCGTGTGCGTTGGCCGTTGCCAGCCTCGACCTCATTCGCGACACCGATGCCGTTGCGAAGGTGCAGCAGATCGAATCGTGGTTGCGGCGCGGTCTGCAGCCGCTCGTGGACCACCCCTCGGTTGGCGAGGTTCGCGTGCTTGGCGGCGTCGGCATCGTGGAACTCGTCGTGGACAAGACGACCAGGTCCGCTGGCGGCTACCTCGATACCGTGGGTCCTGCGCTGTCTCAGGCGTTTCTCGACTGCGGACTTCTGCTGCGTCCGCTTGGCAACGTGGTCTACGCGCTGCCGCCGTACGTCATCACCGAAGCGGAAACGGCGTGGATGACCGCGCAGATGGCCGACGTGATCGACCGCGTGACGAGCCGATGACGCCGCGTCGTCTCACCATGCTCGCGATGGTGCTCTGGCTGGTGCTGGCGTTTCTGGTGTGGAACGTCGTGTTCGACCGGATGATTGTGCTGGCTGGACGTCGGTACTCGCACGACGCCGCGGTGCTCTACCGCACGACCGGGCACTATCTGCTCATCAACGACGTGATGCGGCCGGCCGCGGCGCACGCCGGCCGTGTGGCGACCGCCGTCGCCGCCGCGATCGGTGCCGTCGCGATGATCCTGATTCGCGTCGCCTCGACGCGTTCATCGCAGCGCGCTCGCCGCTGAACGCTGGCGCGCGTCAAACCCTTCGTGGGCGTCGTCTCGCGGCGTTCCAGGTCGTGCCTACTGGTCCAGAAACCGCTCACGCTGTTCTGGCGTTGGTATGACGCACGCTGTCGCTGATGCTGCGAGGTGGTGGCGGTATCTGGCCACGAGGTCGTACGCGGCGTCACGCACGCGCACCGGCACTGCCTTCAGAACCGTTCCAGCCCGCGCCCACGCACCGCCGAGTTCGGAGGCGATGAAGGCGGCGGCGTCGGACCTTGTGAGACAGGTGGTATCCGCGGATGTGTACGACGTGATGACGTGGACCGTGGCGAGGTCCGCTGTGGAGTGACCGATGCGTGCCAGGTACCGCTGGCCGGCATCACTCTGCAGAGAGGCGAAGTGAAAGCGTCCGCGCAGATCGCGTGCGAGGACGAAGCGCACCCAGCCGGCGCAGAAGCTGCAGTCGCCGTCGAACAGGATCAGGTGCGGGCCACTCTTCCCGGGGGCTGGCGTCGCACGCGCAGGCGTCACAGCCATATCGTGACTGAAAAGCCGACCAGGTCCTACGCCGCACACCACAGGGACGTGTCCGCTCCCGGACCACTCACGTGTGGCCGTAGGCGCGCCTTCAAAGGTTGTCTGGTGGCGCGGGCTTGTGACTGTGCGTGTCCTGAACGCGCGCTCAGCGAACGAGCGGCGGAACAGGCTTCGCGGCAATCGGCTCCGGTGTCCACACGAGACCGACATGCGGAGTCTCAGCGACAGGGGCGCCTTCACCTTCGAGGTCGTTCGTCCATAGGAGCGTGGTTCGCCACGAGAGATGAATGCGCGGGAGCGCGGCAGCGGCAGCCGGGGCCACTCGCACCGGACGAGGCTCGACTCTGCTGCGCGCCGCCGAGCGGGATTCGGCTGGCTCTGGTTTCGCGCGCATGACGGTGATCTGCTCGTCGATACGCTTCAGCGCGGCTTCGAGTTCGTTCTTCGGTTCGTTCTTCGCCGCCTTGCTTCGCGATGCAGACCCGAGTTTGCCTTTAGGCGACTCGGATTCCTTCTCTTCTTTGTCGCCGGCCTCTGCGGCCTCCGCCTTGGCGCTGCGCGTGCCTTCCCTGGCTGACCCCGTGGTCTTCTTCTCGCCGTGCTCGGTTTTCGACGGCGCCTCTTCCTCGTGCGCGGGCGCCGATGCCTTGCTCCGTTCCCCCTGCGACTTCGCGCCTTCCCTGGCTGCTTCCTTCGCCGTGCTCTTTGGTGCGGCGTCTGCCTCGTGTTTCGCAGGCGCCGCGTGTTCTGCGGCGTCTTCCTTGGCAGCCGCGTGTGTGGGTTTGGTTTCTTCCTTGCTCTCCCTGGCGCGCTGAGCCGTCACCGCCGTCGGGACCAGCGCAGCCGTCAGAACGCAGGCAAGAGCCAGTCGCGGGGCAATCAATTGTGGCCTCCGGTCGCATGTGGCGCGGGTGCGCTACCGAGCAGCGAGACCGGCTCTGAGAAGTAGACCTTGCCGCTTCCGAGCTCGTAGTAGGCGCCGATGAAGGTCACGTGGCCCTTGGTGCCGAGCTCGCGCAGGATGGCGCTGCCCGTGATCATGTCGTTCAGCGTTTCCTCGACGTTCTCGAGGATGGCGGCGCGCATGCGTTCGGCTTCCGGCTTCGATGCCGTCGCCACGACCGACGGGCGAATCTGCTTCACCAGGTAGTCGAGATTCGGTCCGAGCGAGGTGCCGACGGGCGTGTCCACGGCCGCCTTCACGGCGCCACACGATTCATGGCCCATGACGACGACCAGCGGCACATTCAGATGTTCAACGGAGTACTCGACGCTGGCGAGAATCGCCTTGTCGGTAATGTTGCCCGCGGCACGGACCACGAAGAGGTCGCCGAGACTGGTGTGAAAGACGACTTCGGGAGGCACCCGCGAATCGGCACACGACAGAATCGTGGCAAACGGTGTCTGTCCCTTGGTCAACTCCGTGCGGCGTGCCGCACTGATCGGCAGCGCGTCCTGCGGGCTGGCGACGAAGCGCGCATTTCCGGATTTCAGCTTGGCCAGCGAATCGGTCGGCGTTGGCGCCGCCGCCGTGACCATGCCGTTGGTTGCCGCGACAACCGCGATTGCCGCGGCCAGACCCATCACGCTTGCTCGGATCTTCATCGTGCACAGACCTCCCAGTCCGAGCTGGTAATCGGCGGTGATGAAGAAATCGTGAGCCAGAGCAGATGTGGGGAAGGGCTGCGGCGGGAAACCCCGTGCGTCGACACGCGGCCGCGCGCAGCCTGACGCGGCGTACGTTGCACCCTCTCGCTCGCGCACTGAGGGAACGCGCCGCGCGTTCGCGCGACCTACGTATCGGTGGTACGACCGACGCCGAAGACGCGGCCGAGTCGTCGCGTGACTCCGCGTTTCACGTTCAGCACGCGACGCCGGAGGCGGTACAGGCGTTCGTCCGCTGGCGTCATGCGGTACCCGGCAGCTCGTGCCGATCGTTCGACCGCCTCGTAGTCGTACGGCACCGCGAGAAACTCGACGCGGCGCGCCGACGCGTCGAAGATGACGAACTCGGCGACGCGCGGCGTCTCCTTGCGTGAGCCGTCGATCGAACCCGGGTTGATGAAGTAGGTGGTATCCGCCTCGGCGAGCGTATGCCGCCCTGTGGCCGATTGTTCGTTCACGAGGCCGCTCGACACCGCATAGAGCTTCGGCTGGTGCGTGTGTCCGAAGAAGCAGATCTCTGCCGTCGGCACCTCTCGCAGCAGGCGAGCCTGATTGGACAGAACACGCGACGGTGTCGTCACGTACTCCTGCGCGTCGTTCACACCGCCGTGCATCAACACAATGTCGTCTTCGAGCACGAGACGGGCTGGAAGTGCCGCGAGATAGGCGCGGCTGTGCGTCGTCAGATCTTTTCGCGTGCGCTTCAGCGTGAATGCCGGCCTGTCAGCGCACCGCTCGAGTCCAAGCTTGTGGATGGCAATGAGATCGTGATTGCCGGCGATGGTGTCGATGCCGCGGTCTCTGAGGAGATCGACGCACGCATTCGACTCTGCGTTGTAGCCGACGACGTCACCGAGGCAGACGATGCGGTCGACGTGACGGGCGTCGAGGGCCTCGAGGGCCGCGCGAAGCGCCACGAGGTTGCCGTGCATGTCGGCGATGATGCCGTAGATCATCGGGAGAAACGCTGCGCGACCTGCTGCGTCCACCACGCGACGGCAGGCATCGGATCGTTCCAGGCAAACACTTCGTAGAGTGTGCCCGGGACAGCGATCTGACCGAGCCACTCGCCCCAGCCCAATCTGCCCGCGGCGTGCAGCTCGCGAAATGCCTGACGTTCACCGTAGATATTGGCCCATCGTGCGGTGCGTCCAGGCACAGGCCGGACTTCCGCCGGCGATTCCCCGGTAAGCAGGTGCTGGCAGGCCAGCGCGGGGAGATTCACGCCGTGTGCGGCACCCATGTAGTTCCACAGCGTGAAGCGGCAGTTGACCTCCAGCGTATAGAACCGTCCGGTGCGCTCGTCGCGAATGAGGTCGAACTTGAACGGTCCCTTCAGTCCGAGTCGGGCAGCCAGGTCGTGACCGAGCGCATCAATCTCGGCGTGCTCGATGATCTCGATACAGGAACTCTCACCCGCAATCACTGGATAGGTGCGAATCTTTCGTCCACAGAAGCTGCCGAGGACGCGACCCTGTGCGTCGGCGAAGCCGTGGAACGAGTAGACCTCGCACGCGTCGCTGCCCAGGTGTTCCTGCACCAGTAGTTCGTGTGCGAAGGCCTGAAAGCCCGGATGCGCGAGCAATTCTTCACGTGTGTCGAAGATTCTCGCCTTGCCCACACCGTCGAAGAGCGCCTTCTGCAGCTCCTTCCAGGCGGTCTTGCGTCGCGGCTTGATGATGAGCGGCGCACGAAGGCGGGCGAGTGTCTCGGCCAGGTTGTCGCCAGGCTGCGGTGTGACGGTCGCCGGCGCCAGCACGCCGTGCTCGTCGCAGAAGGTGGCGAACTGCTCCTTGTCGAACATCGCGGCACCCACCGCCTCGTCGTTGAGAATGAAGAGGTAGCGCTCTTCGAGTGCCGCACGATGACGATAGAGCATGTCGATGTGGGTGTCCGCGCCGTAGACTAGAGGTACCCGTCGTCCCAGACGCCGGCCGAGCGTCGTGAGCGCGCCGACGGTGTCCGCCTGCTGTTCCTTCGAAAACCCGCGAACCAGAATGTGGTCGCTGACAAAGCGCGACCGAAGAGTTACATCCTTCGGATTAGATGTGGCGACAATGACTGGAATTCCCGCCACGCCGAGCGGACGCGCGAGCGTGAGGTCTCCGAGCAGGACGGCAGGCGTTGTATTCACGGCTGGGCTGGAATCGCGAATCGTCGAATGACTCTCGTCGAATCGCAATGCTAACACGCTGATTTACGAATTGAAGAGCTGGATGGCTCTGCTATTTTTTCTCTGATGAGCTAGACTTGGAATTTCTGTGTTCAACGAACTTCTTGGGACTGCTTGGAACGACGTTCGAAAATCGTCAGTGCCAATAACGCTCTTGGACGTCAGCTAGAAGCTCTACTATAACGGTTCCACAGACAGCCATGGCCTCAGCCAATAAGCGAGAGTTACTTTCTCGCGCCTTTGCGGCGACGCGGTTCACCGACATTCTCGAACTGCTGCCTCAGCGGCGCGTGCTCCTCGTGCTCACCTACCACCGCGTAGGCGACCCGATGAGCACTCCGTACGACTCAGGCGTCTACTCGGCGACGGGTGACGAACTCGACGAGCACGTCAGGCACCTCAAGCGCCACTTCAACGTGGTGTCACCCGACGAGGCAATCGAACTGGCCCGAAGCGGCGGTCCGTCCCGCGCCACCGTCTGCATCACGTTCGATGATGGCTATCTCGACAACTACGAGATCGCATATCCCATCCTTCGCTCGCACGGTGTCTCGGGCATGTTCTTCCTGGCGACGAGCTATGTCGGCAGCAGTGTCGTGCCCTGGTGGGACCGCATCGCCTTCATCGTCAAGCAGAGCAAACGGTCGGTGATTCGCATCAGCTACCCGGACGCCCGCGAGTTCAACATCAAGGAACTTGGCATCCGCGAAGCCTGCCGCGAGATCCTGAAGGTCTACCGCAGCGCCAAGACGACTGACCCGGAACGGTTCGAGCGTGAGTTGACCGGCATCTGCGAGGCAATTCCACCCGGGCAGGATTCGCAGCAGTTGTTCATGGACTGGAACCAGGCGCGCGAGATGCAGGCCGGCGGCATGCAGTTCGGATCGCACACCCACAGTCACACGATTCTCACGACGTTGAGTGCCGAGGCGCAGCGCGAAGAGTTCCGCTTGTCGCGCGAAATTCTCGAACGCGAACTGGGACGCACCGTCGACGTAATGGCGTATCCTGTCGGCAGTCCGCATGCGTTCTCGCAGGACAGCATCGCCGGACTCCGCGCTACCGGTTATCGTGCGGCGTTCTCGCACTACGGGGGATTCAACCGGCCGAACGAAATCCACCCGTTCGACATTCGACGTTTTCCCGTCGATCGTCCGAGTCGCAACCGCCTTCGCTTGCAGACGGCAGTCGGCGCCATCACCGGGTCGCGCTGGTTCTAAGCGTTCACGTGCTCGACATTACATCGTGCAGTTGGCGTCGCTGGGCCGACGTCGCGCCGCGTTGGCAGGCTCTCGCGACGGCGTGCCGTGCTTCACTCTTCGTGAGCGACGCGTGGGTCGCCTCCTGGCTCGAAGCCTTCGGCGAACAACTCGACCCGCTCATCCTGCAGTTTCATCGCAACCACGAGGTCGTTGGCGCCTGTGTGCTGGTGCGCCGACTCGCCTGGCGCAAGGTGGTGCCCGTGCGCCGCTGGCACCTGAACTGCGCCGGCGAATCCGATCTCGATGACACCGCCATCGAATACAACCGTCTGCTGAGTCTGCCCGGCTTCGAGCGCGACGTCGCCGAAGCGTTGCAGGGATGGCTGGGGCGCTCGACCTGGGACGAACTGATGCTCGATGCCGTGGACGATCTGCCGTTCACCATCGACGGGATGCGCGCCCAGGAAACGACACGTCCGAGCTACTTCGTGAACCTCGACACGCTGCGTGCACAGGGCGCGTCGTATGACACCGCGCTGTCCTCCAACACGCGCCAGCAGGTGAGGCGCAGTCTCCGTCTGTACGAAGACGCCACCGGGCCGTTGACGCTGACGCAGCCGCGCACGCTCTCGGAAGCGACGGAGTTTCTCGACGAACTGGCGGATCTGCACCAACGAAGCTGGACCGACCGTGGCAAGCCCGGCGTGTTCGCGTCGCATCGCTTTCAGCGCTTTCACGCGCGACTGATTCAGCGCCTGTTCGACGCGGGCGGTATTCAGTTGCTGCGGATTTCGTCCGGGACGACGACGATTGGCGTGTTGTATTCGTTCCTGCACGAAGGACGGATCTGCTTCTATCAATCCGGATTTGCCTACCAGGCGGGTAACCGTGCCAAGCCGGGGTTGGTGTCGCACTATCTGGCCGTCACGCACTACCTGACCACGCGGCCCGACATCTCTCAGTACGACTTTCTCGCCGGAGATGCCCAGTACAAGCGGTCGCTGGCGAAAGAGCAGCGCACGTTGCGCTGGTTCTCGGTGCAGCGTCCCACACTGCGCATGCGGGCGCTCTGGGCGCTTCGCGCGCGACGAGGTGAGTTGACCGGCGTCGCCCCAGGCGAACCACTGCCGTCGACCGACGCCTGAGTCACGCCTCGTCGAGAGGCACGCTGCTCGTTTCCTGTCCGTCCTTCGCAAACTCCCCACGGCGTCCTGACCGCGTTGCTTGTCGCTCCCAGTCGGAGCCGCACCAGCACTCAGCGCATCTCTCTTCGGTCGACACCACACGCCTTGCACCGTGCGTCGCACACGCGCACGTCGTGCGTGCCTCGCGGTACTCATCGCTCATCGCACATACGCATCGCGCGGCGAGTCGCGACGCGTCGCGTACTGCGACATCACGCAACGCCCACTCGCTGATCGGCGGTGCGTGCGAAGGTCAGCTATGACGCGCGTTCGTGATGCGCGCGCGCGACGTGAGGCATACCCACTAACAGGTATCGAATCGTTGGATTTGCTCGGATATTTCGATTTCTTGAATGCCGTGTGAAAAGAGCGCGGTGATCGTCATCAGATCGCTGTTGACTCGCTGGAGTACCGGTCTTAGCCTCTGCGACACGCAACGGGCCTGTGCGCTCGTTGCCATCATTCGATCGGGTTGCAGCTCATTCAACGCAGTCGAACACAGCGTCACTGCGTGTACCTCGTCATTCTCCCGTGTTCGTTTCGCGGCAAGTGTGCGCTTGGCACTCGTGCAGTGCTTCGTCGGCGGCGGCTACGTCTCTAGGAGGGTCGAATGATTCGGGAACAGGTGAAAGCCTTGCGGTTCATCCTGCCAGGTCTGCTGGCGTTGTTGTTCGCGACGAGCGCGGCAGCACAGGACGCCAGTATTACCGGCAGGGTCACGGACGAGAGCGGCGGCGTGATGCCGGGCGTGACCGTCACGGCGACCAGCCCTGCGCTGCAGGTGCCATCGGTCGTAGCCGTGACTGACGAGAAGGGGGAGTATCGACTGACACCCCTGCCAATTGGCACGTACCAGATCGATTACACGCTCTCAGGTTTTCAGACCGTACGCCGTGACGGCGTGCGGTTGACGGTGGGCTTCCAGGCGAAGATCGACGTGCCCCTGAAGGTCGGCTCCCTCGAGGAGACCATCACGGTGTCTGGCGCGGCGCCTGTGGTCGACGTGAGTTCGACGGCGGCGACCACGCAGTTCACGCGTGAAACCATCGAACTGCTGCCGACGAGTCGAAACGGCGTCGTGTCGTTGCTCGCGCAGGCCCCGGGTGTCCGCACGCTGCGCGATGTTGGCGGCAGCTCGCTCAACCAGGTGCCGACCTTCCGCGTGTTCGGCCAGGCTGGAGAGGCGTACTCGACGCTCGAAGGCGTGCAGACCAGCAGCCTGCAGGCATCGAGCGGACAGGCCAACTACTGGGACTACACGACGCTCGAGGAAGCCTCGGTCAGAACGCTTGGCAACAGCGCGGAAGTGCCCAGCCGCGGCGTCAACCTCATGGCGATCGTCAAGTCTGGCAGCAACGAGTTCCACAGCACGACGTCGTACAACAAGACCGGGCCCAACTTTCAGAGCGACAACATCGATGATGGTCTTCGCGCGAAGGGGATCACGGGCGGGCAGACACTCGCCAGCCGGTACAGCGTCAGCAGCGATCTGGGTGGTCGGATCATCCGGGACAAGCTGTGGTTCTACACCGCGGGCCGGCGGCAGATCGACGACCAGCAGCCGCTGAACACCCTGAAGCCGGACGGGACACCGGCCATCGCGAAAGAGCTCGCCTATTTCTTCACCGAGAAGACGTCGTATCAGATGTCGCAGTCGAACCGTCTCATCGGCTTCTATCAGTTCAACCACAAGTACGACACGGCGAGCCTCAGCCAGTTCTTTCCGTATCAGTACCGCAGTGGCCTGATGACGCCGAGTGTGACAACGAAGATCGAGCTGCAGCGCGTGTGGAGCAACCAGTTCATGACCTCGGTGCAGGTCGGCTACTGGAACTACAGCAGCCAGTACTGGAGCTTCTCACCGCAGGACGTGCCACCCGCGCTCGACCTGTCGAACTCGCTGAACCAGGGGCCGGCCACGACCGTCGGGCAGCGACCGCACAACCCGCGCTACCACTACAAGGGCAACGCGACGTTGTTCAAGCCCGAACTGCTGCACGGCAATCACGAATTCAAGGCCGGCATCGAGTACGTCGACAACTGGTTCGGGCGTCAGTATCCCAAGCTTCCGGCTGATACCAAGTTGAGTGGTCCCGAGGGCGATGTCTTCACTGCAGCGGTCTATTCGTACCGCCTGCGCCCCTCGAACGGGTTCGCGAACTGCAACGTCGCCGCGACGGCGACGGCGCCGTGCCAGATCGAGTTCTGGAACAACCCGTCGTACGCCAAGGTGGTGACCCACTACTTCAGCACGTTCCTGACCGACAGCTGGACCATCGCGAAGAACATCACGCTGAATCTCGGCGTTCGCTTTGCGCATGACAACGGTTTCGTGCCGGAGTCGTGCCGCGAGGCGGCGACCTTTCCCGCCGATCAGGTGTATCCGGCCGCCTGCTTCGACAAGCAGCAGTTCAACATCTGGAACAGCTTCGCTCCACGTCTCCACGGCTCCTGGGACATCCTGGGTAACGGCAAGATGGTGCTGAAGGGTGGCTGGGGTCGATTCGATCACGAACGCCAGCAGGTCCCGGAGATGGATTCGGCCGACGCACAACTTCGCGTGACCACGAGCTACCGCTGGCGCGACTTCAACGGCAACGCCAACTACGATCCGGGTGAAGTGAACCTGAATCTGAACGGCACCGACTTCATCTCGCAGTCGGGTGGCAACAACTTCGTGCCGAGTCCGACCGAACGGCAACCCAAGAGCGACGAGGTCTCGCTGTCGCTCGAGCGTGAACTCGGCCAGGGCTTCGGCGTGCGCGCGAGCTACGTGTACTCGCGGTACCACGACACGTACCGCATCCTCAACACGCTTCGGCCCTATGACGCCTACAACGTCCCGGTCACGCAGACCGATCCGGGGCCCGACGGCGTTCGTGGCAATGCGGACGACCCGGGCGTCAGCTTCACCTACTACGAGTGGCTGCCGGCGCTCAACGGGCGCGCCTTCGAACGCTTCGCCCGTGTCAACGATCCGAAAGCCGACCAGCGATACAACAGCGTCGACGTCGCGATGTCGAAGCGTCTGTCGAACCGGTGGCAGTTGACAGCGTCGTACTCGGCCACGAAGCGCAACGTGCCGTTCATCTACACCGACCTGACCGCGCCGGCGACCACGGCCTCTGGCGAGTTCAACGGCAACGTCGAAAGCGCTCCGCTGAACCCGAACAACGAGATCAATGTGGCGGACCGCGAGTGGGAGTACACCTACAAGTTGTCGGGCGTCTATCAGGCGCCCTTCGGCATCGTGACGTCAGCCAACTACGAGGCACGAAGCGGATATCCCTGGGCGCGTCAGGTTCGCTTCACCGGCGGCAAGACGATTCCCAGCATCACCCTGAACGTCGAACCGATCGGCTCACAGCGTCTGCCGATCAGCAACCAGCTCGACATGCGTTTCGAGAAGAACATCGGGCTCACGCACGGGCAGAAGATGTCGCTGCGCGCGAACATCTTCAACATTCTCAACTCGAACACCGTGCTCGACGTCACGCGACTGTCTGGCCCGAACTTCAACAAGCCAAGCAGCATCATGGACCCGCGCATCATCGAAGTGGGCGCCACCTACTCGTTCTGAGTGAACACGCGCGCTCCGTGCACACGAGTGTGTGCGGGGCGCGCGTCCTGGTCCGCCTCAGTCAGCGGGCGCCGCTCGTCGCGGCATCCGCCGGCTGCGTCGAGGCGGCTTGCTCGTCCAGCCGTCCCGGCGTCCGCGCCTCACACCCACCCTCATCGATCCTGACGTGAGCGATCGCGATAGGGCCGACCGGAGCGATACAGGTCGCGTCGCTCGCGCAGCAGACGTCGCGCCGGGTCTGCATCACGTCCGGCCGCCTCCATCACCTGCAAGGCGACGTCGAGGACGTGCACCGCATCTGCGTAGCGTCCTGCCGAGGCGTAGGCGGCAGCGAGTGCATCGAGGGTGCGCACATCCTGATCGCCGGTCAGCGCCCGTGCGCGCTCGCCAAATGTGACGGCATCAACGGGGTTCCTCAGCGCGTCGGTCGGCGAGGTGGCGAGTGTCCAGGCAAGCTCAGTCAGCGCTTCGACAAGCGTCGGCCGACTCTGGAGCGCCGCGCGATACTCGGCGACGGCGCTGCCGACGTGTCCATCCTGCAGCAGCAGTCCGCCAAGATTGGCGTGCGCCGCCGCATTGGACGGTGCGCGTTCGAGCGCCTGTCGCAGTTCGCGCATCGCGGCGGTCCGGTCGCCCTGGGCGCGCAGCAACGCCCCGAGATTGACACGCGCACCGACGTGCTCGGGGGCTATCGCCAGTGCCTCATGCAGGTGTGCAACGGCCTCATCACGACGCCCCTGCCAGGCGAGTGCCGTGGCGAGGTTGTAGTGCGCTTCTGCTGAGCGAGGCTCGAGCGCCAGCGCCGCCTCGAGA
>Ga0209023_10000860_pt1 | contig 43272 bp, 45 predicted proteins | sample LakOneMetagenome_FD_187468 | JGI IMG/M metagenome (GOLD analysis project Ga0209023, IMG submission 187468) | Freshwater and sediment microbial communities from Lake Erie, Canada (SPAdes) (version 2) | ecosystem: Environmental > Aquatic > Freshwater > Lentic | place: Lake Erie, Canada...
GCAAGCGGGAGGGGGGAGTCCTCTCCGACAACGCGCCCGAAGGCCGGATCGTGTTCAGCGAAAAATTCGCCTGCCCCGTCTCGGGCTTCACGATTCCCGAGATCGAGCCGCGGCTGTTCAGCTTCAATGCCCCGCAGGGCGCCTGCCCGGCGTGCGACGGGCTGGGCGAGAAGCTCTATTTCGATCCCGAACTGGTCGTCCCCAACGAATCGCTTTCGATCAAGGCCGGGGCGATCGTGCCCTGGGCCAAGTCCAATCCGCCCAGCCCCTATTACATGCAGGTGCTGGCGAGCCTTGCGCGGCATTATGATTTCTCGCTCGACACGCCCTGGAAGGACCTGCCGGAAGCGATCCGCGACGTCATCCTCAACGGCTCGGGCGGAACGGTGATCCGCCTGACCTTCCAGGACGGCCGCAAGTCCTATGACGTGAACAAGTCGTTCAACGGCGTGGTCGGCAATCTCAACCGCCGCCTGCTGCAGACGGAAAGCGCCTGGATGCGCGAGGAGCTGGCGAAATACCAGGCCTCCGCCCCCTGCGAAACCTGCGACGGTGCCCGGCTCAAGCCAGAGGCGCGGGCGGTGAAGATCGCGGGTGAGGATATCAGCATCTCCACCCGCCGCAGCGTGGTCGATGCGCTTCACTGGTTCGGCACGCTCAACGAAAAGCTCAACCCCCAGCAGCAGCAGATCGCAAAGGCGATCCTCAAGGAGATCAACGAACGGCTTGGCTTCCTCAACAATGTCGGGCTGGATTATCTCAACCTCAACCGCACCTCGGGTACGCTTTCGGGCGGGGAGAGCCAGCGCATCCGCCTCGCCAGCCAGATCGGCTCCGGCCTGTCGGGCGTGCTCTACGTCCTCGATGAGCCCAGCATCGGCCTCCACCAGCGCGATAACGACCGCCTGCTCGAAACCCTCAAGCGCCTGCGCGACCTCGGCAATACCGTCATCGTCGTCGAGCATGATGAGGATGCCATCCGCCACGCCGATTACATCCTGGACATGGGGCCCGGCGCGGGCGTGCACGGCGGCGAAGTCGTGGCGCGCGGCTCGCTGGCGGATATCGAAGCCGCCGAAAACAGCCTGACCGCGGATTATCTCACCGGCCGCCGCGAAATCCTCGTGCCGAAGAAACGCCGCAAGGGCACCGGCAAGAAGCTGACCGTCAAGGGCGCCCGCGAAAACAACCTCCGCGACGTGACCGCCTCGATCCCGCTCGGCACGTTCACCTGCGTGACCGGGGTCAGCGGCTCCGGCAAGTCCAGCTTCACGATCGACACGCTCTACGCCGCGTCCGCGCGTGCCCTCAATGGCGCCCGCCTCGTCGCGGGCAAGCATGACAAGATCGAGGGGCTGCAATATCTCGACAAGGTCATCGATATAGACCAGTCCCCCATCGGCCGCACCCCGCGCAGCAACCCCGCCACCTATACCGGCGCCTTCACCAATATCCGGGATTGGTTCGCCGGCCTGCCCGAAAGCGGCGCGCGCGGATACAAGCCCGGGCGCTTCAGCTTCAACGTCAAGGGCGGCCGGTGTGAGGCGTGCCAGGGCGATGGCGTGATCAAGATAGAGATGCACTTCCTGCCGGACGTCTATGTCCAGTGCGACGTCTGCCACGGCAAGCGCTACAATCGCGAAACGCTCGAAGTGAAGTTCAAGGGCAAGTCGATCGCCGACGTGCTGGACATGACGGTTGAGGACGCGGTCGAATTCTTCAAGGCCGTCCCCTCGATCCGCGACAAGATGGCGATGCTCGCCGAAGTCGGCCTCGGCTATGTCACGGTCGGCCAGCAGGCGACGACCTTGTCAGGCGGCGAAGCGCAACGCGTGAAGCTCGCCAAGGAACTCAGCAGGCGCGCGACCGGCCAGACGCTCTACATCCTTGATGAACCCACCACCGGCCTGCATTTCGAGGATGTGAGGAAACTCCTCGAAGTCCTCCACGCACTCGTCGAGCAAGGCAACACCGTGGTCGTGATCGAACATAACCTCGACGTGATCAAGACGGCAGACTGGATCCTGGACCTCGGCCCGGAAGGCGGCGTGAAAGGCGGCGAACTGATCGCCGAAGGCACGCCGGAACAAGTCGCGGAAAATGCGCGGAGCTATACCGGCGGGTATCTGAAACCGCTGCTGGCGCGGGGCAAGCGCGCGGCGGCGACCGAGCTGGAGCTGGATGCGGCGGAGTGAATGTATATTGACATACATTATATAAAAATGTATCTCCGAGTCGAAAGGAGATATTAAATGTCTAAGTATCACAATCTTACATTGTACCTCGCCTCTCTGGATGGGTCGGCTTGGGAAGCAACTTTTGATGAAATTGAGGAAGTGCTGGGCTTCCCCCTTCCTGCGAGCGCCCGGCAATATCAAGCGTGGTGGTCAAACCAGATGCGCGCTCAAAGCATGGGCTGGCAATTGGCCGGTTGGAGAACCGCAAATGTCGATTTGTCCAATGAGCGGGTCACGTTTGTTGATGCTGGTGGTGAGGAAGAAGAGAAATTGCATCCTCATTCACCAGGTCTGACGATTTCCGAGGCAAAGATTGGCTTGGCTAATTCGTTTGGTGTCAAACCGGAACAGATTGAAATCATTGTTAGAGCATGATCTATTGGAACGGGGGCCCCGGCATCCGTTCAGTCCCACCCGCACGTAGCATGTGCGAGGAAGTCCAATGACCGCGAGAAAATTCATTTTGCCGCCCGAATGGGATGATGACGATGTTCCCGAATGGACCGAAGAAATGTTTGACGCCGCCGAAATCCGCATCGGCGGCAAGGTGGTGCGTCCCGCCACCGGCGTCCTGACGAAAGAGGGCATTCGTCTGATTAGGAGGCTACCGCTTGGCGAGGGCCCCTATTAATCCAACGGCAGTGAAGCAAAGAAATCTGGGTTTAAGTTTAGCGAACGATAGTCAATCGATTCAAATCGATCAAAAGCCATCATATTTCTATTTCGGTCTGAGTTTGATTTTTTGAGCGCATCAAGTAATCCAATAGCATCGTTAATCTTCTCGATATTTTCATTTAGATTCTGACGTGTTAAAAATGTAACTCTAGCATAGTCTCTCTGATGACTTTGTTTCTCTAAATCACCCAATAGGCTGGTCCGCTCCTCTAAAAGTCCATCAAGGGTTCGTTGCCATTTGTCGCTTTGCTGAGTTAATACCGCTCTAACAGAAGCAGGCCACTGGTCGCCGCTATCAGCGGCAAAGGTGCTGTGCAATATTCGATAGGGCTGATCGCTCTTCAGTTGGCTAACAACGTACTCATAGTAGTAATCAAGTGATTCCGATGCCTTCCTAGAAAATTCGCCTAGCCCTTTTTGGGATAGTTCCTGAACACTTGCTAGGGGGCCGCGGCCATATGTTCTTCTAAAATTTCGAATTAGATCTACAATTCGGTCATTTCTAGCAATATTTTCAGCAATTCGTCGAACAATTGCCGTTCCAAAAATGTCCTCAGTGTACACACCTTCCCGATTCGCTATGGATGTGGCATTGACAAAATATTCAAATATTGGACTCGTAGCATATATTGCTATCTCGTTTGCCCATGTAAGCAATGCGAGTCTAATTTCGTTTTTTGTATCTTTATTAGAAGCAGAAATTACGCTATTCCTTGAAGGAAGAAGGCCAGTAACATTATCAAGCCATAAACGAGCGGCCTTTGGTTCAATCTTTATACTTTGTAGATGTTCTAGCTCTAATTGCGTTGGCGGTGGTGGATATTGTCCGCCTGAGAATTTTTCTAATATGCTTTCTAATTGCGAAACGGCATCTTCGATAGCATCGCTCGAATTTTCTGATATCGACTTCAGATTCTCAATTAAATCTTCAATTGTATCTCCAGATATAACCTTGGGATTGCCATTTGAAAAAATCACGATTGGCGATAGGTCTCCCTCTATGTATTCGGTTCGTTCGAGTTCATCTGATTGAAGCCTAACAATATTATTCTCAAATCCCATCAAATCGTGGAATAGTTTTATCTTTAATTTATCGTCAGTTGCAGATAGGAAGTATCCGTTCGAAGGGTAGCAAGAATAAATAGGAATGCCAATTGAATCCTGTTTCCCGCCTAGGGATATGGCGCAAACAAGTTGATAGATTTTTTCTGTATTTTTCATTTTATTTCAGAAGCAAGTTCGTAAATCTTCGAATAATAGCTAGAGGTACTTAGCGGTAATATCCCAAAAACCTTTATATCACATTCAAATCTATCGATTTTTGCTTTGACGGACGGATCACGAAGCCATTCCTTACAGCAAACAATCCCTTTCAATATCGGCCTTTTTAGCGCTATGGCGCTGTCAAACTGAAGTTCAATCAATCTAGATCGATCATCGATCATCTCATTAAAAGGGAAGTTATATAATTTTGATAAGGCCATCGGAACGAAATTAGAAACGGAATGGCCAACAAGCTCTTTTATACTATCGTAGCTGCGCGGATGTCCTTCAACATATTTTAAGTCAGAGCCAAAAAATGTCCGGATTAAGCAAGAGATATTTGATCGGTCAGGTAGAATTTCAAACTCGGCTAAGTCAATTCTACCTATAATCTTGCGGAATTTGTCACCAGAATATGCGCCGGTATCAAAAGGATACATTCTTTTGGGGCTGTAGTCTGAAAGCTCATCGAACACAAAAACAGCAGGTAACTGCCAGTAGGAGGGGTCGCATACCACTTCTGTTTTGTATGCTGGACGCCCCACAAAAAAATATGACAGAAATTCGCCATCAAATACGGTGCATAGACTGGGTTTTATTTCTCCGTCGTTCAATATTTTAAGAAAATCTTCGCCGTTTGCGGTATGAAACAAGCTGAGCCCGGGTAACGCGCTCATAGGATCCGAATTGACGGATATGAGAAAATTTTGAAGTTGAGACAAAGTGATCCCCCAAGCCACGCGTCATTTAATTTGATTCATTTTGATAGTCCAGATTCGCATTTTGAGGTGGTGCTGTGTTTCCGACGTGCTGCAATTCGTCGTCACCCCCGCCCATCCACCTCCCTTACCTCAACCCCCGCCAGCACCTCATCCCCAAACATCCGCAGATTCACCCCCATCCGGTCGAGGTCCCGTCCGGGCAGCGGCGTCCAGTGGGTCGTGCAGCCGCAAGTGGTGCAGTGGTGGGTGGAGAGCCAGGTTTCGTCCAGGTCAGAGCGGACATAGGCGGCGATCGCGTCCGGCGCGGCCTCGATCCTCACGTCTGCCAACGGGAAATAGCACCAGAGCCCGCCCACCTTCGTGCACAGCGTGCAGTTGCAATCGTTCACGAATTCCGGCGTGCGGGGCAGGGTGATGCGAATGGCGCCGCAATGGCAGGCGCCGGTTATGGGCGTGTCGGTCATCTCGTCACTCGCTCCGTTTCGTCACTTTGAGCCGTCCGGCATGCACATGCTCTCGCACGGCGATCCGCAACTGGTCGAACAGTCGCTCCGGGATGGCATCATAGTGCGGGCTGTTTTTGCCCGGCGCCATCCTGACATCGGGGCCGGGCCAGACGAAGCGGTTGAGTTCGCTGGTGACGATCCAACTCCGTTCTCCATCAAGGCCGAGCAGTCGCTTTACCGATTGGGGAAGTTCCAAACCGTCTTCGTCCGTTTCCGGCTTGCTGTGCGTGATCGGTGCAACGACGACTTCGGTACGCCCTTCGCGTTCGATGCGCGCCACGGTTACAACCACGGGCCGATTCTTCAGCCCCTCTTCCTGCCCTTCGGCCGCTTCGCGCGCCCAAAGATAGGCGTAGCTGATCACATCAGCCGGTTGTGGGCTCGTCCATGAGATAGTTGAGCGCCTTTGAGCGTTCGGAAACTTCCGCATTGAGGATGGCTTCAAGCGTTTCATCGTCCAGGTCCTTCGTCAGGATAACCTGGCGATCGCGGCGGAGAAGGCGTTCATACTCGTTCAGCGAGATCATCACGACGCGCGTGGTGCCGTGGCGCTGGATACCGATCGGGCGCAACATCGCCTCGTCGGTATAAAAGCCGAATTTGCTTGCGACTTCCTTGGCCGAAACCTCCAGAACAGTATTTGCCACGGCATTGCTCCTTCCGATGACCACAGACGACAATCAAATCGCTATAATCGCGATTACCCGTAAAAGCAATATAATCCGACATTCAAAACAACCCCAATTGCCGCGCCCCCAAATCCCCCGCAAATTCAAGCCGCACCTTGCGCGCGGCGTCCACGGCGTTCCGGTAATGCACCGATCCGAACCGCTCCGCATCCTCGAAGGGCAGGGGCGCCCATTCCTCGCCCGGATAAACGGCATCATAGATTGCACGGGCTGCGTCGCGGAGCTGGGTATCGTGGTGCATGTCGGCCTCCCTCGCCGGATTTGCGGTTGGGGCTGAGGGCGCAAGGGAACGCTTCGAAAGGCGGGGCGCCGTTCGAATTCCTCTTTCCTACAGCCGGGTAAATATGCTTTTGATCCCTCTTTGTTCTTCAGTCAAGGAGCGATGCGATGAACGGTTTGATGGAAATCCTGCCAGAGGCGGAACGGGCGCGGGCGCGGCGCGAGGATGGGTGGACCGGTCCGGCGCAGGCCACGTTCCTGCGCGCGCTCGCCGATTGCGGGGTCGTGGAAACGGCGGCGAAGTCCGTCGGGCTGTCGGCCGCGGGGGCCTATGCCTTTCGCCGCCGCCCCGATGGCGCGCTGTTCCAGCTTGGCTGGGAAGGGGCGGTGCTGCTCGCGCGGCGGCGGCTGGTCGATACGCTGCTCGCCCGTGCGATCGACGGGCAGGAGGAGGTGATCACGCGCGAAGACAATGTCGCCCGGCGCCACCGGCATGACAATCGGCTCGGCTGCACATTGCTCGGGCGGCTGGACCGGCTGTGTTCGGCCGATGTCGAGGGGGAGGAAGCGATTGCCGCGCGGATGATCGCGCAGGATTTCGAACGCTTTGTCGACATGATCGCGGGCGGGGCGGGGGGCGTGGAGGCCGCGCTCTTCCTCGAGGCCGCCCGAGCGCGTCACGATGCGCGGATGGCCGCGTGTTTCGGGCCGGATGGCGTGCGCAATGGACACTCTCAACTTAACGATCCCGAGCCCGAAACCGAGAACGCCGCAGAGGCGGACGAGGGGGAGGAAACGCGCGATCCGGCGGCGGATATGTCCGTCTGGCGCAATCTGGACGATGAATGGGTTACGAACTTCCCGCCGCCGCCGGGGTTCGACGGCAATGAGCAGGGCCGTTTCGGAGAGGATGATTATGAGCGCGACCTGACGGACGCCGAACTGGTCGTCGCGCTGGAGCGGGAGGAAGCCGAAATCGCCGATCTTGTGGCCGAGGGGGAGGCCGCACGCGATGCCTGGTTCGGCTTCGTGCCCCGGCGTCCGCGCCGCGCGAAGAAGGCCGTGCGCAAGGCTGTTCCCTTGCCGATGCCGCGCGAAACAGTTGCGCCTCTGCCCGAACCCCTATGGAAGTCGCAGGATGAGGCGGGGGAGGAAAACCCCAATATCCGCACCGTCCGCCCCTGGCCACGGCCCGATTATGGCCCGATCCCGCCCTGGGCACAGCGGATTGCGTGAGGGGTAGGGGCTAGTCCTGCTGCGGCCGCCTCAACCGCGGGCTGCGGGCAAGCGCGGTGATCGCTGCGGCGGCGATTTCGGTCGCGAGCAGGCCCTTCAGCGCGTCGATCAGGCCATTGCCTTCGCGGCGCAATTCCTTGGGGATCTTGATGCTGCCCACTTTCTTCGGGATTTTCAGCTTCTTGACCTTCGCTGCCTTGTCGCCCTTGCGGGCTTTCTTTCCGTCCTTCGCCATGATCGACTCCGCGCCTTGATTCAGTGTATTATCAATATAATACACAATGGGCCGGATTTCAAGGAGGCTAGTAACTCGGCGCAGCCGGGGCTGTCGCGGGGGCGGCGGGTTTGGAGGCGTGGTGCGTCGGGAAGGAGGCGTCGTGCGTATCGGCGGGCGGCGTGCCTGCCGCCGCGGTTTCGCTCGCCGGGCTGCGCGGTGCCTGCGGTGTTGCTGCGGCCACGACCGGCTGGGCAGCGGGCGGCGCGGGCTGTTCGCTCTCCGGCGGCGGTGTTGACTCGCTTTCGGCCGTATCGGCTGGATCGGGTTCGGTCACGGCGCTCGGATCGGGTTGCGTCACGGCGGGCAGCGGCGCCGGCTGCGATTCGAAGCCTTCCTCGGGCGCAGTCGTCTCCGGCTGCTGCGGCGCGGCGGGTGTGCGGAGGCTCGTGATCGTGCCCATCGCCATTGCGATCCCGAACAGGACGAATGCCATCACGACAATGAACGCCGCAAATGAGACGCTGACCTGCCGGGTTTCGGTTTCGGGCGTGGGGCCTTCGAATTTCATGCGCCCGACTCTAGGAGAGAAGGCTTAAGGATCGGTTGCATTGACACCAATGTCAGTTGAACCGCTCTCCACGCTGTGCCATCGCTGTCTCCAACGATAAAAGGAGAGAGCGATGAACTTCCAGTTTTCGGAAGAGGCAGAGGCGCTGCGCGACGAAGCGCGCAAGTTCCTCGCGGCGCAATCGGGGCGCGAAAAGGCCCGTGCGGTGATGGATGGCGATGCAACGCACGACGCCGCGCTCTGGCGCCAGATTGCCGAACTCGGCTGGACGGGATTGCGCATCCCCGAAAACCACGGCGGGCTGGGGCTTTCGATCCTCGAACTCTGCGTGCTCGCCGAAGAAGTCGGCCGCGCATTGTCGCCCGTTCCCTTCACGTCCTCCGTCCTGATGGCCACCGAATTGCTCATGGCCAGCGGGCATCAGGAGGCGATGGCGGCCTGGCTCCCGAAACTGGCCGACGGCTCGGCGATCGGGACCGTCGCGTGGATGGAAGGCGATGCCGCCAAGCCCGACGGGGCACCCCGGCTCGCTTGCGTCGGCGATCGGCTGACAGGAACGAAATTGCCCGTGGCGGACGGGCTTGCCGCCGATTTCGCCATCGTGACCGCACGCGACGGGGAAGGCGCTCTCATCATTGCGCTGGTAGAGCTGTCAGCCGAGGGCGTGGTCCGTGCACCTTGCGAAACCGTCGATCTGGTTCGCAAGTCCGCCAGGGCCGACTTTGCCCACGCGCCCTGCACCGTGCTCGCACGCGGGGAAGATGCAGAGCGACTGCGTGCGAAGTTCCTGCAGGGGACCGCCGTTCTGCTCGCGTTCGAAGGGCTGGGCGGGGCCGACGCGGCGATGGAAATGGCGGTCGATTATGCCAAGGAACGAGTCGCTTTCGGCCGCCGCATCGGCGGTTATCAGGCCGTAAAGCATCGCTGCGCCGACATGTACATCAAGAACCAGCTGGCGCGCAGCCACGCCTATTATGGCGCCTGGGCGCTGTTGACTGGTGCGCCCGAACTGGCGCTGGCGGCGGCGGGTGCGCGGGTTGCGGCGATCGACGCGCTCCAGTTTGCCGCAGAAGAAAATGTCCAGCTTCACGGCGGTATCGGCTTCACCTGGGAAAGCGACTGCCAGTTCTTTTACCGGCGGGGGCGATTGCTGGCCCTGACCCTTGGTTCGCGGACCTTCTGGTCCGACCAGCTTGTCCGTGCGCTTGAACAGCGCAACACCGATCTCGCGGCTTGAGGAGAGAGACAATGGATTTCGAAGACACCCCCGAAGAAGCCGCCTATCGCACCACCGTCCGCGAATGGCTGGCCGCCAATGCCGCCGAATACAGGGCTCCCTATGAAGGCGATGTCGATCTCGTCGTCCGGGGCAAGGCGTGGCAGGCGAAGAAATATGCTGCCGGTTATGTTGGCATCACCTGGCCCAAGGCGCTGGGCGGGCAAGGCGGAACGCCGATGCAGCAAATCATCTTCGGGCAGGAGGAGAGCAAATACTGGGTGCCCGCGGGCATTTATGCGATCGGCCTCGGCATGTGCATCCCGACGGTCTTCACGCATGGCAGGCCGGAAATCATTCAGCGCTATGTGCCCGTGGCGATGCAGGGTGAGGAGATCTGGTGCCAGCTCTTTTCCGAACCCTCTGCGGGTTCCGACCTTGCGGGCATCCGCACCAAGGCGGAGCGCGACGGCGACGGCTGGGTGATCAACGGGCAAAAGGTCTGGACGTCCGGCGCACACCGGGCGGATTACGGCATCATCGTCACGCGCACCGATCCGACCCAGCCCAAGCACAAGGGGCTGACGATGTTCATCATCGACATGCATGCGCCCGGCGTCGAGGTCCGCCCGATCAAGCAGATGGCGGGTGCAAGTGAATTCAACGAGGTGTTCTTCACCGACGTCCGCATTGCCGACGATCACCGGCTCGGGGAAGTGGGCGATGGCTGGCGCGTCTCGTTGACGACGCTGATGAATGAGCGGCTCGCGGTCGGCGGCAAGCCCACAAACTCGCCCGACGCCCAGTCGCTGATCGAACTGGCGCGCGCGATCGATACTGAAGAAGGCAATATGCTCGAACAGAGCCATGTTCGCCAGAAGATCGCCGACGTCTATATCCAGGATCGCGGCATTTCGCTTACCCGGATGCGGACGATGTCGGCGATCTCGTCAGGCCGGACGCCGGGGCCGGAATCGAGCATTTCGAAAGTCGTGGTCGCCAAGCTGATGCAGGATATGGGCAGCTTTGCAGGGGACATGGCCGAAAGCGCCGGATTGCTCATGGGCGCCGATGCCTCCGCACTGCCGCACCTCGAAGCGCTGAGGCAGGGCTATTTCTGGTCCGCAGGCTTGCGCATCGCCGGCGGCACGGATGAGATCCTCAGGAACATCATCGCCGAACGCGTGCTTGGCCTGCCGGGCGATATCCGCCCGGACAAGACCGTCCCGTTCAATGAACTGCACAAGGTGATCAGCTAGGGCGTAACGATATTGAAGACATTGGGCGGGGTTTCGATTGCTGCCTGGAGCGCTTCGATCGCGGTGCGATCTCCCTCGATCTTCAGCCCGGCAGCTTCCAGCTGGGCGAGCGGGAGTTTGAGGAAGAACAGCCCGAGGAAAAATTGCCGCGGGCCGGTGAGGGTGACCGCCGGTTTGGCATGCGATTCGCCCATTTCGCTGATCATGACGGCGTTTTCGACCGTGATCCGTGCCTTTTCGTTGCGGTCTGCGAAGTTGAAATTGAGCGTTAGCGATTTCGCACCGATCACGGCGGGGTCAAGCCGGGTTGCGATCGAATCGAGCAGCAGGCCCGTCGGGATCGCCGAGATCAGATCGAGGCTTGTCGTCCCCGAAGCCGGCTTGGGGCCTTCGCGCAAGTCGCGCGCGGCGGATAGGAACATGTTCCGCCAAGTCGCCGCTTCGGCCTGATAGCCTTGCTGTTCATAGGAATCGGCAAGCATTGCCTTGGCCGCCGCATTTGCAGGATCAGCAAACACGAGCTGGTTCAATATGTCTGACGACCAGCGATAATCGCCGCTCGCCATGGCCGCTTTGGCGATCGCCATCACCCTGTCCGCGCCACCCATCGCCTCGACATAGAGCTTCGCTCTTTCGGTCGGCGGATGCGGGTTCAGGTTTGCGGGATTGGCATCGTACCAGCCAAGATAGCGTTGATAGATGGCCTTCGAATTATGGCTGTAGGTGCCGTAATAGCCGCGATTGGTCCATTCATTGGTCAGTGAGGGTGGCGGAACCAGCGCCTCGGCAATCTCGGCCTGGGTCAGTCCCTTGTTCATCAACCGCACGGTCTGGTCGTGGAGATATTTGTAATTGTCGCGCTGAAGCGTGAGGTAGGCGCGCACTTCATCTTTCCCGAAATGCGGCCAGCAATGGCTCGCGGCGACGGCTTCGGTGCTATCGCCATAGAGGCGGATCGCTTCGGTCAGATAGCCGGCCCAAGCCAGCGCATCGCGGACCTGCGCCCCGCGCGGCGTCAGGATATTGTGGAGCGAGCACGTCGCGATTTCGCCGATGATCAGCGTCTTGCGTTCGGGAAACATGACGTTGAGTTCGGCTGGCGCTTCGGATTGGGGAACCATCTGGAATTCAAGCGCAACGCCGTCGATCGTCCGTGTCTCGCCCGTCCTTGTGATCGTATCGGTCGGCGCGAGCAAAGTGATTTCTCCCGCTGCAACGGCCGATCCGATTCCCGAACCCATCTGGCCTTGCGGCCCCGGCGTCAGCGCGCTGCCGAACTGGAACGATGCCCGCCTGCCCATGGCTGGTCCAGCGATCACATTCTCCGAAGCAGTTTCCTTGGTGAAATGTTCGGGCGCAAGAATCGCGACCTTGCCGGACTTCACATCCTCGGGCGAAACGATCCCGCGAATGCCGCCGAAATGATCGGCATGGCTGTGGGTGTAGATCACGGCAACGATCGGCCTAACACCCAATTGCTGGTTCACCAGCTCGAGCGCCGCAGCACTGGTTTCGCGATTGGTCAGCGGGTCGATCAGAATCCAGCCGGTCTTGCCTGCAATCACGGTCATGTTCGAAATGTCGAACCCGCGGACCTGCCACATGCCTTCGGCCAGCTTGAACAACCCGTTCTTGCGCAGGATCGACATGTGCCGCCACAGGCTGGGGTTGATCGTTGGCGGGGCATCGCCCTTCATCCAGTCATAGGCCGCCAGATTCCAGACGGGCTTGCCGTCCTTGTTGCGGATGATCGGGTCGGCGCGCGTTGCAATGAACCCCTGCGACGCAAATGCCGCGTCCTTGCCATTGTCCTTGGGAAGAGTCGCCCGTTCGGTCGCCTGCGCTGCGATCGTCGCGGCACTCGCCGGCTTTGCCGAGGAATCGGGCGTCTGCGCGAATGCGGTTGTGGATAGGAGCCCGAGCAAAGTGGGCGCAATCCCGCCAAAGCGTGCCAAGGTCATCATTCTCTCCCCGTTCTTGTTCGGCCCAATGTTGGCCATTCACCCTGCGATTGGAAGTGAAATGTGTATCGATACAATCGCCTTCCTCGATTAGTGTGACCTGATTAATCGGTTTCCTTTCTTAAGTGAGCCGCTTCATGGAACTTCCAGGCGCAACAGCGCTTATACCTGCAAAATGGAGATCCAAATGTTGAACCGCCTCGTTCCCAACGTCACCTTCAAGACCCGCGTCCGCGACGAAAGCGTTGGTGGCCCGAACCCCTTCCGCTGGCAGGACGTGACCAGCGACGAAATTTTTGCAGGCAAGCGCATTGTCGTCTTCGCGCTCCCGGGCGCCTTCACTCCAACCTGCACGAGCGAACAATGCCCGGCTTACGAGGCAAGTTATGACGGGCTGCGGAGCGCGGGTGCCGATGAGGTCTATTGCCTGTCGGTCAACGATGCCTTCGTCATGTTTCAGTGGGGCAAGATGCTTGGTCTCGAGAAGGTCAAGCTGCTGCCGGACGGTTCGGGTCAATTCACGCGCCGGATGGGGATGCTTATCAACAAGGATCACCTGGGTTTTGGCGCTCGTTCGTGGCGCTATGCGATGGTCGTCGAGGATGGCACGATCGTTGCCCTTTTCGAAGAGCCGGGCATCAACGACGACGGTTCCGATTCCGATCCCTATGGCGAGAGCGCTCCTGAAAAGGTGCTGGGTTGGCTTGAGGCCAATGTCACGCCGCTGAAGACGGCGGCTTGACGGGCATTAGAGGCGGAGGCCTTCGGTCTCCGCCAACCCTGCCATGATGTTGAGCGTCTGGACCGCCGCACCCGCCGCGCCTTTGCCGAGATTGTCGAGTGCGGCGACAAGGCGGACCTGATCGTCTGCCGCGTTGGCGAACACGAACAGGTCAAGCCGATCGGTATTGGCGGCATGCTCGATCGCCAGATTGGCTTCGTCGAAACCGGTGACGAGCGATACGATCGGGCTTCCCGCATAGTTTTCGGCAAGAGCGGCCCGGATCGCTTCGGCGGAGGGCTTGCCCGGCATGGCTCCGGTTTGGAGCGGCACATCGACGATCATGCCGCGATAGGTCCTTGCCACCGATGGTGCAAAGAGCGGGGCATGAGCCAGCCCGGCATGGCGCTGCATTTCGGGCACATGCTTGTGCCCAAGGCCAAGCGCGTAAGTGCGCCAGGCGGTATTCGTTCCGCCGGATTCGAATTCGGCGATCATCGCCTTGCCGCCGCCCGAATAGCCGGAAACCGCATTGACCGTCAGCGGCCAGTCCGCCGGGATGAGGCCCGCACGCACCAGCGGCTTCACCAGAGCCAGAAAGCCTGTCGAATAGCAGCCCGGATTCGACACGCGCTTCGCTTCGCTCAGCGATTCGATCCCGCGATCGTCGATCTCGTGAAAGCCAAAAACCCAGCCGGATGCGGTGCGGTGCGCTGTCGAGGCGTCGATGATCCGCGTCCGGCCATTGTCGACAAGCGCCACCGCCTCGCGCGCGGCATCGTCGGGAAGGCACAGGACGACGATATCGGCATCGTTCAGCGCCTCGCGCCGGGCATCGGCGTCCTTCCGCCGCGCTTCCTCGATCTCGATGACGGCAATATCCGTCCGGCCTGCTAGCCGCTCGCGGATTTCGAGGCCGGTCGTGCCATGTCCTCCGTCGATGAAGACGCTGGTCACTTCGAGACCCGCCGCCGGGCAAGGATCGGCGATTGGTGATCCTCGTCGACCCGGCCAACGACATCGGCCAGTGGCTCGATAACTGTCCGGCCAAAATGCTGGGTGGCATGGATCAGGTTTTCGCCATCGACCATCATCCCGACATGGCCTGGAAAGAAGACCAGATCGCCCCTCTGAAGCGCTGCGCCTTCGGGAAGGGCATTGCCCAATGCCGTCATCTGCATGTCGCTGTCGCGCGGGGCCGCAATGCCGATGGCCGCAAGGCTGCGCTGGATCAGGCCGGAACAGTCGATCCCCGCGCCGCCGCGTCCACCCCAGACATAGGGTTGGTCGAGAAAGCGATTGGCCGCTTCCACCGGATCGGCGGGCAATGGCTCGGCGATCGGTTGGGCGGCTTCGGTCAGGGCATCGGCATGAACATAGCCGACATAATGATCGTGCTTGCAATATCCCCAGGCCCAGCCACCCGAAATGTCCAGCAGCATGAAGGCTTCCCCGGCAAGAAGTTCCGAAACCTGCCGGCCTTCGGGCCTGTCGCAGACCGGTGCATTCAGCACGGCGCAAAACCGTTCAACGGGACGGGCATAATGCGGCGAGAAATGCTTGCCGGCGAGCGAGACGTCGGCAAGGTCCCCCCGCATCGCGTTGACGCGCGGATCAAGGGCGCGGGACGGCCCGCTGAGCGAGAAACTGTTGCGCATATCCGGCATAATGGCGCGGCATGTAGACGAGGGCGCGCAACAAAGGCAATGGCGGCGAGACAGTTGGCCCGCCCCGCCACCACTATGGATCGAAAGCCTAGTCTTTCAGGTCGGCGGGAACATGGCCGCCATTGGCCGCCAGCTTGTTCATTACCTGACGGTGGAGCCAGATGTTCATCGTGGCGGAATCGTTCGTATCGCCGGTATAACCGAGCTCGGCGGCAAGTTCCTTGCGGTTGCCAAGGCTCGAATCGAGGCCGCAAAGCTTCATCAGGTCGACAATCGATGTGCGCCAGTTCGTTTCATAGTTCACGGATGCGGCGGCGGCTGTGAGGATCGCGTCAACGTCTACCGGTTCCGGTGCGGGGGCTGGAGCAGGCGCAGACCCCGCCGCAGGCGTCGCCACTGGCGCGGCCTGCGCTGCCTTGCCGAAGATGGCGTCCTTGATCATGCCGAAAATACTCATATCGATACTCCCATATCTAGCCAGACATCCGAATCGTCGTGGCCATTACTGATCCCCCGATGCTACAAGCGTAAGACACGCGATACCAACGGATTTGCGTGGGTTTCAGTCAGTAGGGAGTAAGGTCATGGATATATTGGGAAATCTCTTGCAGGGCGCATTGGGCGGAGGAGCGCAGGGCGACTCAGCTCCGCAAATCGACGTCGGTGGCCTTGCGAGCCAGTTCGGCCTTTCTCCCGATCAGGCCAATGCGGCGGTCGGTGCCCTCCTTCCGGCAGTGCTGGGCGGCTTGCACAAGACCGAGGAAAGCGGCGGCCTTGGCAATATTGCCGATATCGTCAGCGGCATGGGCGCGCCGCATCAGGATATTGATGGCGGCAACAACATTCTGGGCCAGATATTCGGATCGAAGGATGTCAGCCGTCAGGTCGCGAGCCAGGCATCTCAGCAGACCGGCATCAGCGATACCATTCTGAAGGCGATGCTCCCCGTTGTCGCCGCGCTGGTCGCGCAGCAGGTTTCGAAGAAAATGGGTGGCGGCGTCATGGGCGGACTTGCCGGATCGGTCCTGGCGTCGGTTATGGGAGGCGGAAGCGCTGCTCAGGCCGCGCCAGCGCAGAGTGGTGGGCTGACGGACATTCTTGGCGGATTGGCCGGCGCGTTCACGCAAGGGAGCGCCCAGTCGACGGCTACCAATCCGCTCGATTCGATCCTCGGCGGCTTGCTCGGGAAGCAGTGAATTGCCCTAGACAGAAGGAGAAACGACATGGCTGTAGCAAAGACAATAGAGGTGATCGCAAGCTCGACCGAAAGCATCGAAGCTGCCGTGCGGGAAGGGATCGCGAAGGTTTCCGAGACAGTCAAAGGCATCGAAGGGGCGTGGGTGAAAGATACGAAAGTCGTTGTTCGCAACGCCAAGGTGACCGAATGGCGGGTGACGCTGGCGGTGACATTTATCGTATCCTGACTACAGCGCCTATGGTCCTCGAGCAGCGGAGATTTGGAAATGGCTTACAAGTTTGAAATCTACAAAGACAAGAAGGGCGAGTTTCGTGTTCGGTTCAAATACAATGCCGAAACGATGTTCTCGACCGAAGGATATACGAGCAAGTCTTCCGCTCAGGCAGCCATCGAATCGATCAAGAAGAACGGCCCTGGTGCCCCGACAGACGACCTGTCCTGAATTTGGCACGGTTCTGGCCAGCATACCGGGGGCCGGCCAAACGCTAGTTGACGGGCAAAACCGCTTGAGGCCATGAACTTCGGCAGACGGCCGCTTTTGCCAATCTGATGCCCCAGGGCGAATCGACATTCAATGCAGGCGGCGGCAGAGAGGCGATATATCTGCGGAAGGTCGGCTCCAACACGGGTCCCCACGTCGCGGGCAGTAAACCTCGCGTTGATGGTTCGACCGACCGTTCAATGAATCTTGAACGGAATCTATTCCGGGCTGGAGGAGGTTCGAACCGCATCTTGCCGATCGAAGTGGCTGAGCAATTCGTTGAGTGGGTAGGAGCGACCGTCCTTGATCACCGTGTCCACCTTATAGAGATCCGCGACATTTTTTAGCGGATCGCCCTTTATCACTACCATATCGGCAATCTTGCCGACCTCAATGCTTCCGAGGTATTTATCCACGCCGGTAATCCGCGCGGCGTCGATCGTGCCCGAGCGCAGCGCCTGATACGGCCCATAGGCATCGGCAAAATGGATCATTTCGAGGATGACCGAATAACCGTCCTGCAAGGTACCCCCATCGGTACCCGCACCGACGAGGACTCCCGCGCGCTTCATCCTGGCTAGACTGGCGAGTTCATTAGCCTCGAGCTTGGGCGCGCTGTCGCCGTACAGATTGCGCATATAATTCGTAACGCTGGCCTGGGCTCGCTTGTAGCGCGGCGCATAGGCATTGATCTGAGGCAGATCGAGAATCGATGGATGACGACTCATCTGGGTGAGATGCGTCACCTGCGGCGCACGGCCCGCGCTGGTGGGATTAATCGCCATTCCGGATCGAGCGAGGAGCTGGACCACATCCGAATAGGCCTTCCTGTTCATGGTGATACGATCAGAGAACTCCATGCGATCCGTGGTGCCGAGATGTTCGACAGCGTCGACCCCAAAGGTCGCCGCCGGATAAAGTTCGTGCGAGGCAACCGGCAGGCCATGCGCGTGGGCGAAATCGACGATCCGCTTCTGCACTTCATGATCCATGGTTTCGTAAGTCTTGATAAAATCGTAATCGAGGTCGAGCGCCCTTTGCAACTCAAGTTCAAGCTCGGCGCCGGCCACCGTTGCTGTATTCATCCAATAGAAAAGGCGTCGCCCCTCGAGCAGGTTGGCATAAAACTCGCGCGGGCCAAGACGCTGGCCGCTCATCCACGCCTCGCGCCGTTCGAGCGCTTCATACGGCTCGGCGCCCGGTTCGCGGAGCGAGGTGATCCCGAAGGAGAGCCAGACTTTGTCGATCTTGCTGCCGTCGCTCACGAATTGGTGGATATGGGTTTGAAAGAGACCAGGCACGACGGTCTTGCTGCGCGCGTCGACCAACTTGGCGCCCGGCCAGTCGGTCCGGCGAGGGACGATCTGCTTGATTACATTGTCTTCAATGACGATGTCGACATCGCGAAGATATTGGTCGGACACGCCGCTGAAGACGCGCCCGGCCTGCACCACCAGCCTCTGCGGGTTCGCGGGACGACGCCAGAAGAGGTCCATTGGAATGGCTTCGGTGCGACCGCTGTCGAGATAGACCCGCTCCAGCCGTCGGCCTGCCAGATAGGTCAGCGAGCGCGAATCACCGCTCCAGCTCGGATAGGACGCATAGTCACGGCTGAGCTGCATCGGCGGCTCGATCAGGTTCGCATCGGCATCGACCGCGGCGCTCCACAACCACCCTTCAGCAATATAGGCAATGCGCGTGCCGTCCGGCGACCAGACCGGCCCGAACTGGCTGCGCGAAGAGACAGATCGATTGGGTTCGGGGCTGGTAAAATGTCCCTTCCCGGTCGCCAGATCGATCGTAAAGAAAGCATTGTCGCCTTTGCGGAACCGGTCCGAATAGACACGTAGCGCCAGTACCGAGATCTTGTGCCCGTCCACCGACCATGACGGCACCGACGGCAGGAACAGGGCGTCATAAACCTTCTTCATCGCACCTGTCTCGACGTCGACGAAATAAAGGGTCGCGGCGTGCCAGTCGCCCGAATCCCGCATGAACACCGCCACAGTCTTACCGTCCGGCGCAAACGCCGGCTGAATGACGTCTTCTTCGGTCTGGGTCAGCCGTCGTTCGGTGCCAGTTTCCATATTGCGCACGTAAAGGTCCATCGTACCCGTCCCGCGACGGTCTGAAACATAAGCCAGCCACTTGCCATCGCGCGACCATGTCGGATCGACGTTGAGGAAATTGTCGTGGGTAAGCTGAACGGGGTTGGGATCCCCGACCGTCAGCAGCCAGATATTGCCGAGTGCGGTGAAGGTGATGTGGCGTCCGTCGGGCGAGGTCATCGGCCGCAATATACCTAGCACGGGGCGATCGCCCGTCGAGGTCAGGTCGATCTCCCGTTTGTGATAGTCAGGCACCTGTTCGACGGTGAAGGCGGCGGTGAAGCGCCGCTTGTCGACCCTATCGCCTTCAGGTGTCCAGACGCGAAGGCCGCCGTCGGCTGCATAGACAAGGTGGTGATCGTCCAGCCAGGACGCGCCGGTGGGAAAAATGTCCTCACCTTGTCGGCTGTGGCCGGCAATCTCTTTTCCGCTGGCCGTATCGAACAGCGATAGGCGCGCCTCACCCCTATCCCTGTTGTAGACAATCGCCGAGATCCGGCTTCCATTGGGGCTCCAGTAGAGCCGGCTGATGGCCAGCTTGCCGCTCATCAGGATCCGCGTCTTGCCCGCCTCCTCGACCATGAGACTGAGCGTCTTACCCATCGCCCGTACATAAGCGATGCGGCTACCATCGGGCGACACGACAGGATAATAGTCATCGGGCTCGCCAGCGGTGATCTGCGTCTCGTTCCCGTCGTCGAGATTGACTTGCCACAGGTCGAGGCTTCGGGTCCGATCGGAACTGAAGATTATCGCTTTGCCATCCAGCCGCCAACTCGGTTCGCGGTCATCAAAAGGGCCGCGCGTGACGGCGCGGAGGCCAGTTCCATCGGGGTGAACGATCGCAATGTGCCAGTTCTCGTCGACATAATATTGAAAAGCGATCCAGCGCCCATCCGGGGACCAAACCGGATAGCGTGCTTCGTCCATAATGGGGGTGATCGGCAGCGCCCTGCCTCCGGCAGCCGGCAGCACCCAGATCCGCCCTTGAAGGTCGAGTGCCAGCGAGCGGCCGTCCCGAGCCGCCGAAACGGCAAAATTGGTGCCTTCGCTGACGTCAAAACTCACATCCTTCGCCGAAGCCAGGCCGCCGAGCGATATCGAGACAAACAGCGCCAGGACAAAGCGCACGCTCACTACCAATTTTCCTATCATTTCCGCCCCAATTGCGCGCCTGCTGCAAGCTGCTCAAAGCTGAATACGCGCCCGTCCTTGATCACCTGCTGCACATTGAGAACGTCCATCACGTTGGCGAGCGGGTCTCCGTCGACGATCACCATGTCGGCGAGCTTGCCAGGCGCAATGCTGCCCAGTCGGTCCTCGACATTGTTGAGCTTGGCTGACTCAGAGGTCGCCGAACGCAGGGCCTCGGCGGGGGTGAAGCCTTGATCGACATAATATTGAAGCTCGCCCACGATCCCGAAGCCCAGGTTGAAAAAGGAGGTGTCGGTACCGGGCGGTGTGATAACGCCGGCCTCGTGAAGCCGGGTCAACGGACTCGGCTTAGCCATTTCCAGGCTGGGATCCGCGAGCCCCTGTCCGTCGAGTGCAGACTTGAGATAGCGCGAGGCGAGAACCCGCGGAGCCAGCAGCTTCATCTGTTTGACGTCACGCAACGACTTGCCCTGTCGAGCGAGATAATATGCGCCAGCGAGAGGATTCGCACCTGCGGCCGTCGGGACGACAAAGATGCGCGACTGCCGATAGAGTTGCAGTGTATCGTCATACATCCGGCCGGTGACCGACAAGCGATCGCCGACGATGACACGATCCCCGGTCACCAGATGTTCAATCGCGTCGACGCCGAAGGTCGCAGCGGGATTGAGGTCGTGCGAGGTGATTGGAATGCCCAGAGCATGAGCGCCTTCGACGGCACGCTGCAGATAGGCGTTGTCGAGCCGCTCATAAGTTTTGATGAAGTCATAATCGAGCCGGGCGGCTCGCTCGAGCTCGAGCTCGAGCGCCGGCCGCGAGGCCACTGGCAGCGACATCGGATAGTAGATCCTCGGACCTTCGATCAGCCCCGTGGTGAAAAGCCGCGGGCCGGCGCGGGCGCCACTCGCCCAGGCCTCTTTGGCTTCGAGTCCCTCGCTCGGTTCGGCGCCCGGTTCGCGGATTGACGTTATGCCGAATGCGAGCGCGATGCGGCCGGTCTGCTCGCCGTTGATTATGAAATTATGGATGTGGTTCTCGAACATCCCCGGGATGACAACCTTGCCTGCGGCGTCGATCCATTCGACACCGGGCCGATCGGACCGGTGCGGTTCGATTGTGGCAATGACATTATCATCGATGACGATGTCGACATTGTCGCGATAGGCCGTGCCAACCCCGTCAAATAGCCGGCCGGCATGGATCACCTTGCGGCCGCGAGGAATCGCATTTGTCCAGGTCAGATCGAGCGGGATGTCCTCGATATGGGCATCGTCGAGATAGATGCGCTTCAGCCTGTCCGCCGACTGGTAGACGATGCTGCGTGAGTCACCCGTCCAGCTCGGCTCGTCCGCCAGATCGTTGGTCATGCGGCGCGGTGAGGCTATGAAATCGCCACGACCATTGGTTGGCACGGTCCACAGCACGCCATCGGCGACGAATGCCATGTGCGTCCCGTCGGGCGAATAGATGGCGCCATTCTTGGCTCGGATACCCAGCGATTTGCCGGGGATCGGGGCCAGAATCCGATGTGTGCTGCCGTCGATTGGCACTCGCATGATCTCGTTCAGACCATGGCGGAAGCGCTTCGATTGCTCGTCCAGGACGACATAGTTGACCGAGCTTCCATCGGGCGACCAGCTCCCGACGCTCGGCTTGAACGTCCAGCCATGAACCTTGCGGATCACCCTGGTCTGCAAATCAATGATGTTCGGATAGTTGGCGTGCCAGTCGTCCGACGCCAGCATCGTGAAGGCGATCGTCTTGCCGTCCGGTGAGAATACAGGGGCGGCAACGCTCTCTGTCGTCTCGGTGAGCCGCTCCTCCTTCCCGCTCGCCATGTCGCGGACATAAAGATCCATCGTCCCCACCCCGCGCCGATCCGAGGTGTAGGCGAGTCTGGTGCCGTCAGGAGACCAAGCCGGCTCGATATCGACAAAGGGATCCTGGGTGAGGCGCACCGGCTTGGGATCACCGATCTTGAGCAGCCAGAGATCGCTCAGCGCGCTGAACGCGACATATTTCCCGTCGGGCGACACGACCGGATGCAGAATACCCTTCACCGGCTTTGCCTCAGTCGACGTGAAATCGTGAATCTTGCGGACATAGTTGGGCGCCGGCGTGACGGTGAAGTCAGCGGCGAAGGGGATCACCCCGGCGTGCCGCCTGCCCTTGCACTTAATGACGCCATCGGCAGTGTAGAGCAGCGTCCCGTCTCCCAGCCATTGTGGGCGGGCCACGAAAACGTCCTCACCGGTGCCGCTCGAGAGGCGGTCCGTGCGCGTCTGGGCGTCGATGATATGAAGGCTCGCCTCCCCGCTCCGACCGAGCCGGTTGCTGGTATAGACCACGAAGGCGATTGACTTGCCATCACCGCTCCAGGCCGGAAGCGCGATCTGCGACGGGACGGAGGCCAGCGGATGGATAGTCCCGTCCGTTGACCTCAACCTGAGTTCCGTGCCCTTCGCAGCGGCAGCGACGAAGGCAATTTCACCGTTCGCGGCCACGGCGGGGGTATATTCGTCCTCAAAAGAGCTGGTCAGTCGGACCGGAGCGGAACGATCGAGACCCACCGCCCATATGTCGAAATTGCCAGCGCGATCGGAGGCGAAGACGACCGAGTGCCCGTCGGTCGCCCACACCGGCTCTCGATCGTCGGCCGCGCCGAAGCTGAGCTGACGAAGATCGCTACCATCGGGTCGTACGACATAGATGTGCCAATATCCGCCAAGATAGTATTGAAATGCGATCAGCTTCCCATCCGGAGACCAGCTCGGCAGGCGGCTTTCTCCGGAAAGGCCCGGCACGATTATCGCCTTGCCTCCCCTGGCCGGCAGGATCCGCAGATCGCCCTGGATGTCGATGGCGATTTGCCGACCATCAGGAGACATCGCCGCCGTGAAATTGGTCCCCTCCCTCACCGTGAAGGTGCGGGCGGGCGCTGCGGGAGAGGCTGCAGCAACTGACAGGGGCCAGCCGACGGCGAGACCGAGCATCAACAACCGATGCCAATGTCCCGAAAATCGACTCATCCGAAATCCCCCGGTGATCTCATAGCATCAGAAACGGAATTTGGCCGTCGCGCCGTAGGTCCGGGGTGGCAGATAGGTGGCGAATGCATCACCAGTGACGTCGGTGATCGAATTGATGTTCAATTCGTTGGTCAGGTTTTTGCCCCAAAACTCGACGCTCCAGCGGCCGCCCGGCAGCTCGACCGTCAGACCGGCGTCAAGATTCTTTTGCTTGAGCGAACGCTCGCTCGCAAGATTCTGGATCGTGGAGAAATAGGAAGTCTGATAGGTGTAATCGAGACGACCGGTCACCGTGAAATTGCCGACCGGCTGAGTCACGCTAGTCCCGATGAAATATTTGTGCTTTGGCACACGGGGCAGTTGTTTGCCGGCAAAATTGGCCGTTCCGGTGTTCAAGCTATTTATCTTCCCATCGGTGTAGGTGTAGTTGCCATAGACGTTCCAGCCGTGCACCGGTACCGCGTTCAGCTCGAGCTCAACACCCTTGATCGTGGTCTTGCCCGCGTTGCCATTGACAGGAACGGGCGGCAGCAGCGGATCGACGGTCGTCAGGATGGTCACCTGCAGATCGGTGTAGCGCATGTAGAAGGCGGCGGCATTGAGCTGGAGGCGGCGATCGAACCAATTCGACTTGAGCCCAACCTCATAGTTCCAGACATATTCTGGATTGAACGGCCGCAGCGCCGATACCCGGTCATTGTCGGTATCATTGAACCCGCCACTTTTGAAACCGCGCGAGATGGTCCCGTACAGCATGACGGCAGGCTTGACCTGATATTTCAGCGACACCATCGGCGTCGCCGCGCTCCAGCTCGCGCTGGCGGGAGCGGTGTAGCCGGGGACGGTGACGCCGTTGTTCCGGAAGCGTGCATAATTGGCGCCGGAGCCGATGACATTGTGCTTCTTGTGGTCATGGCTCCAGCGGATTCCCGCTGAGAGTTCAAGCTTGTCGGTGAGCTCGTAGTTGCCGTTAGCGAAGAGGGCATAGCCCGTCGTCCGATTCGTCGCGTCGAACACGAAGCGACCGGCGATGCCCGGGCCGAAATTGTTAAACTGATAGTCGGTCAACCGGCTGTGATCGACATGGTCACGATAGAAGAAAGCGCCGGCAACCAGCTTGAGCCGGCTGCCAATGTCAGACGCGATCCGGAACTCCTGCGAGAATTGCCGGGCCGTCTCGTCATCCTGCTGGATGAAGAGTGTGTAATAAAGGTTTCTCCGGTTCGGATCGCTGAGAGGGAGAACATTCAGACCGGTGGAGTTCGCGCGGTTGTTGTTTTTCGAATGGCGCCACGCAGTGATCGAGGTGATCGTCCCGAAATCACCAGTCCAGACGCTGTTCAAGCTGGCACCATAATTGTCGATGTCAGCATAGCCGTCATCAGCGAAATTCTTGCCGCGACGCGGCATAGGATTAGACTTGCCTCTGGCGTTCACGCCTTCGACCGCGAGGTCCCACCAGGGGCCGGTGCCACGCCGCCGCGAGCCATCGAGGTTCAGTTGGATGTCCCAGGCATCGTTCGGCTGCCAGCGAAGCGCCGCACGGCCACCGATATATCGCTCATTTTCGATGTCATTCCCGGTCGTTTCGTTGAAAGCATAGCCGTCGTGGCGGCGCGCCGAAACGGTCAACTTGCCTGAAACCGTCTCGGAAAGGGGTCCGCTAGCGAGAAGGCTGCCGCTGAAGAGATCATAATTTCCAGCCGTCGCCTTCGCCTCGAACCGGAAGTGGTCGTCGGGCCGGCGAGTGAAGAATGAGATGGCACCTCCCGTCGCATTGCGGCCGAAAAATGTACCCTGTGGGCCCCGCAATATTTCGACCCGGTCGAGATCGGTGAAGTCGGTCGAGGTCATCGCGGGTCGGCCCATGTAGACATCGTCGACGAAGACAGCGACGCCCGGATCAACACCCGACGACTTGTTCGTGTTACCGATGCCGCGGACTGTATAGCGCGGCTGGCCCGGCGCGAACTCATCATAGGTCAGGCTGGGAGCGCGGGTCTTCAGATCGTTGAAACTCTGCACGCCCGATTTCTCGAGAAAGTCGCCACTCAGCGCAGTAATCGCCAACGGCACTTTCTGCGCGCTCTGGCTGGTCCGCTGTGCGGTGACGACGATCTCCTGAACTGCATCGTTCGCGGCCACGCCTTCGTCGGACGCCCACAGCGGCGTCGCGATGTTACACGACACAATCAAGGCAAGAGTCGATACTTTGCTCAGCATAAGTTGGCGCATAAACAATTCCCCTCTTTCTTAATAACTCAATAGCAGAGCATAAAATCCCGTCGCATCCAAAAATATTCTGATACTGGACTCGATATTATTTATTGAGACTATTCTATCGTTTGATCGATTCGAATACTAATTTACGTAACTCGATCGCGACACTTCCCATATGTGGTCAGACTATTTGGCCAACATCACCCACTACAATAGAGCACGTATTTCACCATTCTTTCAATTGACTTCACGGAAGCTCAATATCACCAAAATTAATATCAGCCTGACCGGGAGACGCTGGATGCGCCGAAGGCGATCGATTCGGCCGACGACAAATTGAGAAAGGCCAAGGCGTTGTCGGTCAGCATCGCCCGTTTTTCGCCGACCGAGAGCAACGGGCAGCCAGTGATGCCGGCACCAAGCTTCTCCTCACCCAACGGAAAGGGATAGTCGGTTCCCAGCACGATCCTGTCGCTGCCCATAACATCTGCGAGTAGGCGCAGTGACCCATCGCTGAATACCGCCGAGTCGACGAACATTCGTCGGGCATAGGAGGACGGCAACTCAGGGCAGTCCTTGCGGACGATATCACGCCGCCGCCAGGCATTATCGACCCGCCCGATCAGATAGGCGAAACTGCCTCCCCCATGGGCAAAGCAGATGCGCAGCGTTTCCGGCAGCCGTTCGAATGCCCCCGACAATATCAGCGAGAGCATCGACAATTGCGTCTCGGCAGGCATTGCCACCAACCAGGGCAGCATCCACTTCGACATGCGGTTGCCGCCCATCATGTCCCAGGGGTGGACGAACACCGCCGCGCCTTCGCCCGCACAATGTTGGAGGAAGGTAATCAGGCCCTCATCGTCGAGATCGCGATCACCCACATGATTGCCGATCTGAACCCCGAGATGGCCGTCACCGACCGCTTGGCTCACCATGCGGCAGGCGGCATCAATGTCCTGCATTGGCACCTGCGCGAAGGCGCGGAGGCGTCCCTTGCCCGCTGCGCATATTTCCAGCGCCGCGTCGTTAAAATAACGGGCGGCATAGACGGCCTGTTCAACCGGCTTGTCATAGGCGAACAGCACAGGTGTCGCGCAGATCACCTGCATGGCGACACCGTTGCGATCGAGGTCGGCCAGGCGCGCGGTGGCGTCCCAGCATTTGTCGTCCACCGGCCGAAACTCCCGATCGCCGAGCATGATCATCGCTTGCCCCGGCGCGCGATGCTCGATCGATGGCCACACGCCACCGAAGCGCTCTGCGAAATCCGGCCAGGCGTTGGGAAAGAAGTGGCTGTGCGCGTCGATGATCATCAGAGCGTCACCCATCCCGATGGCGCGATTTTGCCGGGGTGGACCGCTCCGCATCCCGCGCAAGTCCGCGCAACCTCGTCCGCGTAGAAAGCGTTATACAAGGGAGGAAGGTCGTCGACGATGCTGGCGAGCTTTAACTCGACGCGGTGGACCAGGCTGCCGCAGCCGAAGCAATACCATTCAAAGGCATCACGCTGCTCGGCCATCCGCTTGGGCTCGACCACCAGGCCGAGCGAACCCGCTATTGGGCGCTGCGGTGAATGCCGGACATGCGGCGGCAGCAGGAAGATGTCGCCCTCGCGCAACAGGACATCATATTGCTGGCCGCGATCGACGATCTTGAGCACCATGTCGCCCTTGAACTGGTAGAAGAACTCCTCGACCGGATCGTCGTGAAAATCGGTCCGCTGGTTCGGGCCACCGACCACGGTCACCATCAGGTCGGCGTCGGGCCAGATCTGGCGATTGCCGACGGGCGGCTTGAGCAGATGCTGGTTGTCGTCCAACCATGACTTGAAATTGAATCCGCGAAGCTGGGTCATTTCTGCAATCCTCACGCGTGCCGGTTGGGGAGATAGGCAATCGCCTTGATCTCGATGAGAAGATGGGGGTGCGGCAGTTGATGAACGGCTACGGTCGTGCGGGCCGGGCCGTCGAAATCGAAGATCTCGTTGTAGACCTCGTTGTATCCGGAAAAGTCGTTCATGTTGACGAGGAAGGTCGACACCTCAACCAGATCGGACAACCCGGCGCCGACCGATTTCAATATATCGGCGACATTCTCGATCACCGCTCGTGTCTGGACACGGATGTCGAGCGTCGTGGCGCCGAAGGCATCGACTTGCGCTCCGGCGATACTGTTGTCCGGCCGCCGTGAACTGGTGCCCGACACAAAGATGAATTCGCCGGCCCGGCGCAGATGGGGAAAGCGCCCACGCGGAACGGCCTTGCCTTCAACAAGTATCGCATCTGATGGGGTCATGCGTCACCTCCCGTCTGGAATGTCACGCGCCCCAGATGCTGGACCTCCAACCGGACGTCGAGACCCGGCCGCAGCGGTTCGGCCGCCGTGGCGCCGCCTGCGAGGACGATGTCGCCCTCGTGGAGTCCATCACCTCCATTGCGGGAAGTGAGACGCGCGGCGGCAATGAGGGACCGGAGCGGATGCCCCAATATCGCCGCCGACGATCCGACCTGCACCGGCCTGCCATCGAACGACATGATCATGCCGAGGTTGGAAAGATCGGTTTCGCGACGCAGCCATGGGCCGATCACGAAGGCGGAAGAGGAGGAATTGTCGGCTACCACATCCGCTACCCGGAACTTGAAGTCGCGAAACCGGCTGTCAATGATCTCCATCGCCGGCGCGACCGCCTCGATGGCATCGGCGGCGGCAAGTGCACCGACCGTTCCGGATAGCGGCTTGCGAAGACGGAAAGCGATTTCTGGTTCAACGCGAGGATGGATGAAGCGCCCGAGGTCTATCCTGCTGCCATCTTCGACCGCCATCGGCTCGCAGAGGACGCCCCAGATGATCTCGTCCACATTGACCTGGATCATCTTGGCGCGGCTGGTGAGACCCATCTTCACGCCGACGCGCCGTTCGCCACGGGCAACCCGCCGCCCGATCGCCAATGCCTGCACCGCATAACCGTCATCGACAGTGAAGTCTGGATGGGCTTCGGTGATCTGTGAAATGGCTTTGGCTTCGCGCTGAGCGTCGTCGACAAGCGCGGCAATGGCGGCGAGATCAAGCATTGCGCCATTCTCCTTCCTTGGCCGCGCGTAAATCGAGGGCGACATCGAGGATCATGTCCTCCTGTCCTCCGACCATCCGCCGCCGTCCCAGTTCCATCAGGATTTCCCTCGCCTCGATACCAGTCGAGGCCGCGGCCCGCTCGGCATGGAGCAGGAAGCTCGAGTAGACGCCGGCATACCCGAGGCTAAGCGTTTCGCGATCGACCTGGACTGGCCGCATCTGGAGCGGCCGGACCAGATTGTCCGCCGCGTCCATCAACTTGAAGAGATCGCAACCATGCGCGAAGCCGCAGCGGTCGGCGGCGGCGATGAACACCTCGAGCGGCGCATTGCCGGCACCCGCCCCCATTCCAGCTAGCGAGGCATCGACCCTGACTGCTCCGTGCTCAACTGCGATGATCGAATTGGCGATCGCGAGGCCGAGATTGTGGTGCGCATGGATCCCGCGCTGCGTCTTGGCCTTAAGCACATCTTCATAGGCTTCGAAGCGCTCCGCCGTTGTCGCCATCGTGAGGGCACCAGCAGAGTCGGTCACGTAGACGCAATGTGCGCCGTAGCTTTCCATCAGCTTCGCCTGCTGGGCGAGCGCGGGTGCCGGTGTCATGTGCGACATCATCAGAAAGCCCGAAACGTCCATCCCGAACCCCAGCGCCGCTTCGATATGCTGTCGGGCGATGTCAGCCTCGGTGCTGTGGGTCGCCACCCGCACCGACGTGACTCCCAGATTGAAAGCGCGCCGCAGATCCTCGACCGTGCCGACTCCGGGAATCAGCAGCGTCGTGAGGCGCGCGCGCCGGATCGCCTTGCCGGCTGCTTCGATCCAGGCCCAGTCGGTATGGCTACCCATGCCGTAGTTAAGGCTCGATCCTGACAAGCCATCTCCGTGCGCGACCTCGATCGCATCGACCCCGGCTTCGTCGAGCGCCTGGGCGATCTCGCGGACCTGGGTTAGTTCATAACGATGGGCGATGGCATGCATCCCGTCACGCAGCGTAACATCCTGGATGTAGAGCCGGGTCATTGGGCGGTCTCCAGGCTTGCACGCATCGCGAGCTGCTCCCCGATCCGCAGCGCCGCCGACGTCATGATGTCGAGATTGCCCGCATAGGCAGGCAGATAATGGGCCATACCCTCAACCTCGAGAAAGACCGCGACCTTGAGGCCGACGAAATCCTCGCCCGTGGCGGGCAGATGAAGCGGATCATTGTGGCCGTAGCGCTCGAACTGGACCGCCTGCTTCAGGCGATAACCCGGCACATATTCGGCGACTTCGCGTACCATCTGCTCGACCGCCCCGCGGATCTCATCCTCATTCGATCCGCTGGTCAGGCAGAAGACCGTGTCACGCATCACCAGCGGGGGCTCCGCCGGATTTAGAATGATGATTGCCTTGCCTTGTTCGGCACCGCCGACCTCAACCAGCGCGCGGCTGGTTGTGGCGGTGAACTCGTCGATATTGGCGCGCGTGCCGACTCCCGCCGACTTGGAGGCGATCGAGGCCACGATCTCGGCGTAGCGGACCGGAGCCACCCTGCTGATCGCGGCGACGATGGGGATCGTCGCCTGACCGCCGCAGGTGACCAGGTTGATGTTCGCCGCCTGCAGATGATCGTCCATATTGACTGCGGGCACCACGAACGGGCCAATCGCGGCCGGCGTGAGATCGATCAGCCGGCGACCGAGCGGACGCAGCACTGCTTCATGATGGGCATGGGCACCGGCGCTGGTCGCATCATAGACAATCCGCACCTGATCGAACTCGGGAAGCTCGAGCAGTCCTTCCACACCCTCGCTTGTTGTTGCAACACCAAGCCGTTCGGCGCGGGCCAGCCCATCCGACTGCGGATCGACCCCGGCCATCGCGACAAGGTCGAGATGCGATGAAAGACGCTTGATCTTGATCATCAAGTCCGAGCCGATATTGCCCGAACCGATGATCGCACACCCGATTTTGCTCACGACGAAGCCCTCGCAAATCCTACCGAAACCGATCCCAGCCCACTTATCCTGGCCTCGAACTGATCGCCCGGCAGAGCGGCTACCATCGGCCCGAGCGCGCCGCTTAGGACTACATCCCCGCTCCGCAGCGGCCTGCCGACCGCCGCCATCCTCTTCGCCAGCCAAAGCGTTGCGTTCAGGGGGGAACCCAGGCAGGCGATGCCGGCGCCGGTCGAAACCACGTCACCGCCCTTCTCCATCACCATGCCGCAACCGATGAGATCGATCTGGTCGATGCGCCGCGCCGTATGGCCGAGAATGAAGCGCCCCGCCGAGGCATTGTCTGCAACCGTGTCGGCAATTCTTATGTCCCAGTCGGCGATGCGGCTGTCGACGACCTCGATGGCGGGCAGTACCCATTCGACCGCCGAAAGAATGTCCGCGACGGTCAGCCGCTCATCGTCCAATGTCTTTCCAAGTATGAAGGCAATCTCTGCCTCGCATTTGGGCTGCAGCAGTTCATTGGCGGTGATCTCATCACCGCAGGGCACGTCCATGTCGGCGAACAGCATACCGTAGTCAGGCTGATCGACGCCAAGCTGGCGCTGCACGGCCGTGGCGGTGAGACCAATCTTGCGCCCGACCAGACGCCCCCCCGTGGCCAAGACAGCATCGGTGAGCCGGTCCTGGACGGCATAGGCCGCGACCACGTCGTCAGCACCGATCAAGTCGCGAACCGGAGCACAGGGCTCACGGCTGGCCTTGCTGGCCGACAGCCTCGCTGCCGCTTCGTTGATCGCGTTCGTCTGGTGAGTATCTGACATCGACCGCCCCTAGAGCTTGACGCAGATGGTGGATGGTTCGGCGTAGAAGGCGAGGGAATGGGCCCCTCCCTCCCGGCCGATGCCCGAAAGCTTTACCCCGCCGAACGGCGTGCGCAGATCCCGCAGGAACCAGCTGTTGACCCAGACCATCCCGGCCTCGATTTGCGGCGCGACCCGGTGGGCACGTGCCAGGTTCTGTGTCCAGATTGTGGTCGCGAGACCATAGTCGCTGTCATTGGCCCGGCGAACGGCTTCCTCCTCGCTGTCGAATGGCGCGATGTGGCATACGGGCCCGAAAATCTCCTCTCGGTTGCAGCGCGCCGTGTCGGGGAGGTCGGTCCAGATCGTGGGGGCGACGAAGGCTCCGCCATCGCGATCGTCGCCGAACAGCGGCACAGTCCCGCCAGTAACGACAGTGGCGCCCTCCTCGACTGCAAGATCGAAATAGTTCCGAACCTTTTCACGGTGAGCCCGGGAGATTAGTGGCCCCATGGCGACATCGGGATCGTTGGGGCGACCGACCGTCAACGCCTCGGCCCTAGCCTTCATCGCCACGACGAAGCGCTCGAAAATCGGACGCTCCACGTAGACGCGTTCGGTGCACAGACACACTTGCCCACAATTGGAAAACGCGGACCGGACCGTACCCTCGACCGCCGCGTCGAAATCGCAATCGGCAAATATCAGCGCCGCGTTCTTGCCGCCCAATTCGAAAGAAAGCGGCTTCACGTCGTTGGCTGCCGCCCGCATAATCGCGGACCCGGTCGCCGAACTGCCGGTGAAGGTGATCGCATCGATTCCACGATGTTCAACCAGCGCCTGCCCTGCCGAGCCGGGACCGAAACCATGGAGCAGGTTGAACACGCCGACGGGAAGACCGGCGGCCTGGATCACCTCGGCCAGCAAGGTGGCGGTGAAGGGCGTCTCTTCCGACGGCTTGGCGACCACCGCATTGCCGCAGGCGAGTGCCGGCGCCACCTTCCAGCTCAGTAGCAGCAGCGGCAGGTTCCACGGCGAGATGACCGCGACGACGCCGAGCGGCTTATGCACGACATAGCTGAGGGCCTCCCGCCCGTCAGGCGTCGGCGATCGAAAGGATTCGCCGTGGCGGGTCATGATCAGATCGGCGAAAAAGCGGAAATTGGCGATACCTCGCACGATGTCGATGGTCCGGGCGTGTCGCTCATCCTTCCCGGTATCGGCGATCTCGGCAGCAACGAACTCATCAAACCTGGCCTCGACCCCGTCGGCGACGGCGTGGAGCAGGCGACGGCGTGCGGCCATTTCGGTCCGCGCCCACGCGCCCGCCGCCGCGCGGGCGGCATTGACCGCCCGATCGACCAGAGCGTCATCCGCTTCGGCCACACGCGCGACCAGCGATCCATCGACCGGATTGATGTCGTCGAAATAGCGCCCGGTGTCGACGAAATCGCCGTCAACGAAATTGGCAAGAACCCGCATGGCGCTCACACCCGTCTCCAGAAATATGCTGTCGCAAGCCTTCGCAGTCGCGGAGTGGCACCTCAATTGAGTTCAACTCAACCCGGTATCACCGGAGGTGATACCGGCCAGGAGGGGGGAAGTTTCGGCCTCCCGGGCGAGCTTGCGCATGACATCCATCAGCATTCCGGCCGCCGAGGACAGCCGGCATTCAGCACGGATGGAGATCCCGATCGGACCGATTGTCGACTTCAGCAGGAGCGGCAGGATCGCGACATTGCCGGCCTTCGCCTCCCGGTTGGCGAGCTGCCAGGGCGAGATGGCGAGATAGTCGGCGTCCATCACCAGGCTACGGTTAGTGAGCTGGGAAACCGACTCCACCGCGTGCGGTGGAGGTTCGATTCCCTCGTCGCGAAAGGACTGGTCTATATGTCTGCGGAGTGTGGTTTCGGGCCGGGGCAATATCCAGTCCCACGCCGCCAGGTCCGCCAATCGCAGCCCCTTGCGACCCACGAGCGGATGACCAGGCCGAACGACCACGCAGGACACATCCGTCAGCAGCGCTTCCTGCTCCAGGCCCTGCAGCTCCTGATATTCAGGCAAGCGCCCAACGACCATGTCCAGCTTGCCGACCCGGAGATCGGGAAGAAGCCTGTCATTGGTTCCCTCGACAATGGTCACGACCAGCTTCGGGCGATCCTTGCGGAGCATTGCGATCGCCCGCGGGAGCAGATCGGCGGAGGCGGAGAGAAGCGTCCCTACGGCGATCCGACCGCCCATGCCGTCGCGCAGATCGTGGAGTTCCTCGGCCGCGTGGCCAAGCTGTGCGGTGATCAGCCGCGCGTGCGCGGCTAACGCCAGGCCGGTCGGCGTCGGCACGACACCACGATTGGTTCGGGAAAATAGCTCGACCTGGAGGAGTGCCTCGGTTTCCTGTAGCGCCTTGGTGATCGCGGGCTGGGTCATGCACAGTGTCTGCGACGCCGCGACAAGGCTGCCCCCGTCGGTAATCGCCAGGACGATGCGAAGATGCCGCATCGTCAATCGCGACATGGTGGTCCTGAGATCCTGCATGCGAATGCGCTTTCCCGCCCGCCCGCAGGCGCGGCGATCGTGGGTCGAATATCAGATGGTCTTGCCCTTCGAACTGTCTCCCGCGGGGGCCGGAGCCATTCCGGCATCACTCATTATCAGCAATATGGTCGCCGGCCGCCGGGTCCGGTTCTCGACCAGCCGCGGTTCGCCGGGTGCAATCCGGCAGGAATCCCATGCGCCGAGCACGGCCTCCTGGCCACCACTGGAAACTACTAGCTCGCCCTCCAGCACCAGGTAGAGCTTTTCGGCGGGCGACGCCGCCGTCCCGGTCGATCCGCCCGGAAGGAAGTGGCAGAGGTTGAGCCGCATCCCCGAGCCGAGCTGGGCATCGCCGTCCTGCAGCCGATAGCAGCGCATGTCGACATGTCCCGGAGGGAAATACGCGGGCGCCTTGCCGAAGCGGGTGACGTTCATGGGATCAGCACCACTCGGTTTGTCGATCCCCCGAGCACCGCACGATAAGCGGCAATCGCATCCTTCATCGGATAGAGGGCATCTTCGATCACAGGATAGGGCGTCAGTGCGCCGTTCTCGAAGCCGGCGATAATATCGTCAAGGATCGTCGCCGTGGCAGCGCCGTCGAAGGCGAGCGTATCGATCCCGAAATAGCTATGTTGCCCGCGGTAGAAGGGCAGAATGTCGAACGGCACGCTACGCTCGATCGTGGCGATGAAGATTGCCCGCGCCCGTAGCGCCATCGCCTTGTTGGCTTCGGCGAAATAGGGGCTGCCGACCGTATTGAAGACGATGTCAGCGCCGCGGCCGCTGGTCAGCTCCCTGACCTGCTCCGCAACCGGCCCGTCCGCGCCGATCATTGCTTCGACCTTGCAGCAGCCGACTTCGCCAGAACGGTTGACGCCAATGACCCTGGCACCCGCCATTGTGGCGATCTGGCACGCCGCCTGCCCCACCTTGCCGTTGGCGCCGAGCACGAGAACGGTCTCGCCCGACTTGGGCCAGCCTGCGCGGCGGAGCCCTTCACAGGCAGTGACGAAAGGCACACCGAGCGAACCGGCTTCCGCGAAGGAGAGATTGGCTGGCTTGGGTCGCACATAGCCGCGGTCGACAACCAGGTAGCTGGCATGGCTGCCGTCTCGAGTAATTCCGAGATCGCCGGCCGAACCCCATACCGCCTGGCCCAGCAGGTCCTTGGGGCCATCGACCACGACGCCCGCCCAGTCGCGTCCCGGAGTCCGGGGCCAGACGGCGTGCGGCATCATACCAAGCGTCGCCTTGACGTCGGACGGATTGACCCCAGCAGCGCGGACCTCAATCACCAGTTGGCCGGGGTCGGGTCTTGGATCAGGCGCTGCTTCGAGCTCCAGCACAAGGTTGTCGATGCCCGTCGCCTTTTCGCGAACACGCAGTCGGGACATCACATTCTCCTTAATTCAGCTTGAATAGGGCCCGCGCTTCGGCGGGCGTGGCGGGTTCGGCCCCGAGGCCGGCGAGAATCTCCCGGGCACGGCAGACGAGGGCGGCGTTGGACGGCGCAAGCACGCCCTTCGCCATGAAAATATTATCCTCGAGTCCAACCCGGGCATGGCCGCCAAGCAGCCAGGATTGCGCCACCATCGGAAAGGATGCGCGGCCGACGCCAAAGCCGGTCCAGATCGCGCCGGGCGGGAGCATGTTGCGCGCGTAGAACAGTGTCTCGGGGTCTGCGTTGAAGCCATATTTGACGCCGAGCACGAAGGAGAACAGCCCTGGGCCCTCAAGTTCACCGGCGGCGATAAGGTCACGCGCGAGGTGGATATCGCCGGTGTCGAACAATTCTATTTCCGGCATCACGCCCGCTGCGCGAATAACGCGCGCCATGGTTGTGACGTTCGAAGGCGTGTTAATCACCACTTGCTTGCCCGAATTCATGGTGTTGAGGTCGAGCGTGCAGATGTCGGGCTTGAGAATCGGGATGTGCGCCACGCGGAGTTCGGGGCGCACCAGAGTGGTCCCCGGGCCGGCGACCGACGGTTTCTCGGCGCTCGGGGCGAAGCGACCGCCAGGGCCTGTTGTAACATTGAGGATCAGTTGGGGTCGGCGGGCGCGTATACGGTCGATTGCCTCGCGATAATATTCGAGCTCCATCGACGGAGCGCCGGTTGCGGGATCGCGCACATGGATATGCACCACCGCTGCCCCTTCTTCCGCAGCAAGCAGCGCCGAATCAGCGATCTCCTCTGGGGTGACCGGCAGTACCGGGCATTGCTCGCGTGTCGTGATGTTGCCAGTCACGGCGCAGGTAATGACGACCTTCTCATGCATCGGCGCGGATCCTAGAGGTGACGGCCGCCGTCCACCTGGACGACGCTGCCGGTGGTGAAGCGCAGATGAGTGGCGCAGGCGAGAACCGCGTCGGCGACATCTTCGGGCGAGACGAGCCGGCGAAGCGGCGTCGATGCAGCAACGCGCTCCGAAGCGGCGCGATCGCGTCCTGGAACGAAATCGGTGTCCACCGCACCGGGCGAAACGCTGATCAGCCGGATGTCGGGCGCCAGCGCCCGGCCGAGCGCCGCTCCCATCGTGTCCATCGCCGCCTTGGCCGCGCAATATGCAACATTCGAGCCGACCGCCGTGGTCGCCGCGATCGACGAAATGTTCACCACCAACCCATCGTTGTGCGCAGCGAGCAGCGCGCGAAATGCCCTAATGGCGGCGAGCGGCGCGCGGACATTGTGGATCAGCAGCAGGTCGATCAGCTCGTCATCAAGCGCATCGAGATCGCCATGCGGTACCGCGCGGGTGAAGCCAGCTCCATTGTAGAGAATATCGGCCCGTCCAAACTCGTCAGAGATGCGCGCCGCCAGCGCATTCAGCTCGCCGGAGTTCGCAATATCCAGCATATAGGCTCGATGGCCTTCGCCCGGCAGCGATGCCGCTACCGCTTTCGCCCTCGCGAGATCGCGACCGCCGACAACCGCGATCTTCGCGCCGGCGCCAGCGAGAGCGACCGCCGATGCCGCACCGATTCCACCCGATCCACCGAGCAGGACGGCAACCTTGCCCGTCAGGCTGACGCCGGTCATGGTATCGGCGCCTTGGGAATGCGCGTTTCGCCCGGCTCGAGGACAAAATCGCAGCGGAGCGCGGGGTGGCCGTCCTCCGTCGTTTCGAAGGTGGCGACCAGTGGCTTGAGCACACCGAAGGTCACGTCGCTGTCGAGACGCTCCTGATCATCGGCGAAGATCTGGGTGATAAGCGTTGCATGGCCGGGGGCCGTCACCATGAAATGAATGTGTGCGGGCCGGTAGGGATGGCGCAGTTGCGCGCGCAACAGATCTCCCACCGGACCATCGGTGGGGACGGGGTAACCTGCGGGCCGGATCGTCTCGAAATGATAGTGACCCGATGCGTCTGCAGTGAACAATCCGCGCAGGTTCATCGCAGGTTGATCCGCGTCCTGATTTTCATAGAGCCCCACCGGCGACGCCTGCCAGACATCGATCCTGGCGCCTGCAATCGGGTTGCCCGAGAGATCCCGGATCTGCCCGCGTACCTCCAACCTCGAACCCGGCGTGCCGCAACGGACGATGCTATCGCCAAGCGCGCATTCGGGTGCGTTCTTGCGCCAGAAGGGGCCCAGCAGCGCTGGCGCGGTTCGCACACCGTCGAGCGGCTTGTTGAGCAGACCCACCAGGGTCGAGACGCCCAGCACGTCGGCGGCGAGCACCACCTCGTTGTTCGTTTCACCGGTCGCTTGGCCGATGCCCACCAGGAAATCGAGGCCTCTTTCGAATTCCTCCTCGCTGGGTCTTACCTCGCGAATGAAGGCATGGGCGTGACGCACCAGCGCGCCCATGATCTCGCGGAGGCGACCGTCCGGCGTCCCGGCCATCGCCTGTTCGACGGCGAGCGTCAGATCACCCTGACTGTCGATGATCATTAGAACCCTCCATACAGATCGGAAGCAGCGGCCGCTGCCGCCCCAACATAGAAGCCCAACCCCATCACCGCGTGCGACACCAAGGTGGCGATGCGCTGCCGGTTCGGATGAGGAATCCGCGCGCCGACAATGCCCGCGCCGAGGGCTGGCATGATGATGAACCAGGCGAACAAAGTAGTGACCAGCCCGGCGATCACCGCGGGCAGAACGGTCGGCTCCGTCATCCACGTTGGCCCCATCGCCAGCATCAGCGCCAGGGCGAAAACCACTCCGGTGCCATAGTGGACGATGCTGCCGAGCATCTTCTCTGCCGAGTTGAAGCCGACCGACTGTGGCCCCATTGAGGGAAGTGCCGGGCTGAAAGGAGTCAGCAGCCAGCGGCCCAGGATCGCCCAACGCGGCGCGCGTATGCCGAGCGCTTTTTCGCCGAGCCAGTTCCAAAGGTCGAAGACGAGCACGCCCGCCGCTCCGGCGCACAGCGCGCCAAAGGCGAGATTCCAGATCATGATCCAAGTCCCTCCGGGGATACTAGGCGGAGGGTTCGGTCTCCGCTGCGATCCGGCCGATGTTGGCCGTCAGGATGGCAAGAAAACTGCTGACGGCCGGCGACAGGCCTCGGCTGCTGGGTGTGATGAAGGCGACGTCGAGTTGCGGCGCCGAATCCGCAAGCGGCCGCGCTTCCACACCGAAGGACTCGAGGAACAGGGTTGCCCAGGACGGCCAGACTGCCACGCCGAGCCCGGCCGAAACCATGCCGAGCACCGTGAGCATCTGCCGAACCTCCAGCACCGGCGCGTCGGTGACCCGCGCCAGCCGAAGGCGGATATCCATTTCCCGTCGGATATGCGCGGCACCCTTGATCGCGATGATCGGTTGGCCTGTCAAATCCGACCAGCGGATGGCCGGACGGCCGAGCAAAGGATGACCCACCCGCGCGACAAGCAGCAGTCGCTCCTTGAACATTGCAGTCGCGTTCACCCCCTCGGGCGTCTCGCCGAAGACACCGATACCGCAATCGATCTGCCCGGAGGCGACGCCGGGTACGATCTCGCTCGGCGGCACATCCTCGATCACGATCGAGATGTTCGGATAGGACTGATGAAAATCGGCGATAATCGCCGGAAGCAGAGCTGCCGCCATGATCGGCGGCGCAGCGATGACCACCCTGCCCCGCTTGCGCTCCACCAGCTCGGTGGTGCTCAGATGGGCATGCTCCACCTCGGCGAGGATCCGCCGCGCATGAACGAGATATTCCTGGCCGGCATCGGTTAGCGCCAGCCTTCGCGTCGTACGATCGAACAGGCGAAGGCCGATAGCCTCCTCCAATTCGCGGATTAGTACGGACAGCGACGATTGGGTCGAGTTCACGACCACGGCTGCGGTTGTAAGACTGCCTGTATCGGCCGCCGCGACGAACGCCCGTACCTGCTTCAGCGTGACGTTCAACGGGGCCAAGATCCTGCTCGCTCTGCATGGCCATCACGAACCGATGGCCGTCGCACGATAGCCTGACTCGGCGATGATGCGCCAGACTGATCGCAACAGCTCTTCGCGCCGCTTGGCGAGGAGTTCGTCGGCATAGACGAGCTTTCCGCCGCGCTTGCGCACTACACCGTCGACCAGCACCGTATCGACATTGGCCGCCTGCGCCTGCTGCACCGTACTGAACGTTGGTTCGTGCACGGGGAACATGTTGAGCGCGAGCCCGTCGATCAGGACGACATCCGCTTTCTTGCCTGGAGTGAGGCTGCCGATCCGATCTTCCATGCACAATGCTCGCGCGCCGCCGATCGTCGCCCATTCGAGTACCTGACGAGGCGGAACCGGCAGCCGATCGAGCGGCGGCCCGCCCTTGCGATAGGCGACCCGCAGGTCGAGTGCCCGCTGGTACAGCATGGCCAGCCGCATCTCGTTGAAGAAGTCGCTATTCGCGAGCGGCACGCTGTCGATCCCCAGCGACGGCATCGCGCCAAGCGCCAGCAGCCGACCGCTGACAGGGTCCATCGGATGGACATGCAGCTCTATGTTGGCGGTCACCGTCACCGAGGCGCCGCAATCAACGATCAGCTTCAGCTCCTCGTCGCCAATATAATTGGCGTGGACGACATTGTGTCGGTGGTCGAGCAGCCCAAGTTTGGCAGGAATGTGGAAGCCTTCGGGAGACACCCAGTCGCCGGGCCGCCTGGCAGCATGCGAGCTCGATAGCAAATCGAGATCCCGGACCATCCGGAAATCCTGCTCGACGACTTCGGGAATCGAGAATTGCGGCCCCAGGATTGCGACTGCCAAGGTTACCAGCCTATCATCCGACACCAGCCGCCCGGTGCGCAGCGCCTCGACCCGCTCGCGCGGATGCGGGATGTGGGTGAACGGGAGCTCGCCCGGTGCGGCATTGGGCTTTGCCGAACCATGGCCAAACACGGCGCGGATTCCGGCCTCCTCGAGCGCATCAATCGAGCGGTGCGCGTAGTCGATCGAGGTGATGTCGTGGCACCAGTCGAAGATTGTGGTGACGCCGCCGCTCAACTGCTCAAGCGCGCCCAGCAGCGTCCCGACGAAATTGTCATCGGGCAGGAAACGCGTACCCATGTTGCCATGCATGATCCGGTGATAATCGGGCCCGGTCCATCCGCTGCCGATCGACCGCAACCCCGTCTGCCAGGTGTGCAGGTGGGCGTTGACCAGGCCCGGTATCACGATCTTGTCGCGCGCATCGATTGTCTCGTCGGCCTGCGCCTCGATGTTCGGCCGCACCTCTGCGATCCGGTCGTCGACAATCAGGATGTCACAATCCTCGAAATCGCCGAGCGCCGGGTCGACCGTGACGACCCTACCGTTGCGGATGAGCGTCTTCCTCATGCGAAAGCCGCCGTCAGCGCCCGAAATGGGCGTAGGAAGAGTCGTGGCGTCCTACGTCCGCAGCGTGGACATATGTTGTGGTCGATGCGAATTGCTCGGGCGTCAGGATGTCGACCGAGCGATAGTCGCGCATCGTCCTGCGGCCCGTGAGCCACCAGCGATCGCCTTCCAAACGCCAGCTGTCGAGATAACGAGAGTGGGTCTCGCGATTCTCGATGTCGCCGTCGGATCGCTTGACCACAAGGTGGGCGGTGGCCGTCGTTTCGCTTACCGCTTCGTTGCCGCGGACCTCGATCAGGACATTGCCGATCGTGTGGCGATTGTAGAGCATGTCGGTATGCGCACCCATCAGCCAGTCGACGAAGCCGGCCCAGCTGCCGCTGTACATGCCGGGAAACTCGACGGTTGCATCCATATGGCCGATCGAGAGCAGCAGCTCCTTGTCGAGCCGGTCGAGCCCACGAGGATAGGTATGGATGAGCCGCATGATTGCTGACTGCGCCAAGAGATCGCTCAAGCCCTGATCCTGCACGTCGGTGGTTCCCTGTCCTTGTTGTGCGGTTGGACTAGGGCGCGACGATAAATAGGACCAACAAATAAATAGAAACCATTCATCGTGTTTCACGATGAATGGCCATGTATGCTTGTGAGAGAGGGCCGGCGCCCATATGCCCAGTGGAATGGCAACAGGGAATAGGCACGGACATGCACAAGATCACGATGCCGGAGGGCGTCTACGAGCCGGTGAAGGGCCTGTATTCGCAGGTGATAACAACGACTTCGTCGGTCCGGCACGAAATCGCCGGCTCGCTCGCCTATGACGCCGAGGGCCAGTTGCCGGAGACGCTGGCCGAGCAGTGCCGGGCGGTGATGCGCAACATCGACCTCTCGCTCAAATCGGTAGGGATGCTTTCCGCCAACGTCATCCGCATGCGGATCTACACGCTCGATATGGAGGCCTTCCTCAAGGAGGGCCTGCCGATCGTGTTCAGCTTTTTCGGTGACGCACGACCGACCTCGACCTTGGTGCAGATCACGCGTCTCGCCAATCCGAAGATGCTGGTCGAGATCGACGCGACGGCGGCGCCCTTCAACGACTAATTGTTCCGGGGTACTCGCACAACCGATGCGCGTGACCGCCGGGACAGCTCGAGCCGGGCCTTATTTTGCGGCTCCCACCGGCAGACAGGGGAAAGAAGATGGACGATCATTCGAACTGCTGTGGAAGCTCGCCCCGGCGCGACTTTCTCCGCACATTGGCAGCGGCGGCCGGCACCTCGATTGTCGCCTCCCAAGCTATCGCGGCCAAACCGCTCCGCGCCAATGGCGCGCCCCGGCGCCGGGGCGCCCGCATCGACACCCACGCGCACCTCTGGCCGGTCGAGTATCTCGACTATCTGGAAAAGCATGGCGCCACCGGCGTAAATATCGCCCGCAACATTCGGGCGACCGACAGTGATGAGGATTTGCGCGCGCGTTTTGCGATGATGGACAAGGCCGGGGTCGCCAAGCAGATTCTCTCTGCTTCACCCCAGCTTTTGCAGACGCCCGACGCTGCCGCGTGCCTGACAAGCACTCTCATGATCAATGACACCTATGCCAATTTGGTCCGTCGCCACCCCGACCGCTTTTTGGCCTATGGCGCGGTACCGCTGCCGCATGTCGACGAGGCGATCGCCGAAGCGCGGCGCTGTGTCGAGCAGCTCGGTTTCCCGGGTATCGCGCTATCTACTCTGATCGCAAACAAGACCATCGCCGATCCAGCCTACCTGCCCTTTTACGCCGAGATGAACCGCCTCGGTGCGATCATCTATATCCACCCGACGGGTTGTGGAACGCTCAGCCCGATGGTCAATGACTTCCGGCTGGAGTGGGTTGTGGGCGCACCTTTCGAGGATTCGCTGGCAGCGCTGCAATTGCTGAAGGCGGACATCCCGCACAAGTTCCCCAACATCAAATTTCACGTCGCTCATCTGGGCGGGGTCGTCGCCTTCCTGATGCAACGGATCGAGGACAATTACACCGGCTGGAAGGCATTCCCGCGAAGCCCGACCGAGGAACTGCGGAAGATGTGGTTCGACACCGCCAATTTCCACGGTCCGGCCCTGCGTTGCATCGCCGACACGTTCGGTACCGAGCGGCTGATGCTTGGCAGCGACTTCCCCTATTTTCAGGACGACCTCTACACGCGCATCGTCACCTATGTGGAGCAGAGCAAGCTGCCGTCCACCGCCGTCGAAGCGATCCTGAGCGGCAATGCGCATAGACTCTTCGCCAAGGCCTGAGGAGGCTGCGGGAGAGGCCAGCCGTCCGAAAGTTTCTCTCACTTTCTCGGTCCGCGAACGGACCTTATGTAAAGCTGCCCTGCTTCGACGAGCACACGGCGAACCGCACAAAACTTCCCCAAATCGCACGTTTCCACTGGCATTCGTGCTAGAAGCGAGCATTGCTGTTCGGGCGCTGCGGGACTGAATCGCGCGCGGAATAGCCCCAGGTCGACGTGACTGACGGGGCTGTGGGTGGTGGGAGCAGGCAATCATGCCTCTCCCGAACGAAGGAACCACCCATGTCCACGAAGAAGAATGCCGCCACCCCCTCCCCTGCCCCATCGAAGCGCGACCAATTGATTGCGCTTCTGAAGCGTGAGGGCGGCGCAACCCTTGACGAGATGACCGCGCTCACCGGCTGGCTCCCACACACGGTGCGGGCCTCGATGACCGGTTTGAAGAAGTCCGGCCTGGTTGTCACTCGAGAGAAACTCGACAACGTCTCGCGCTACCGCATTGCCGGAGACGCCGCATGAGCGATCTCGCAA
>Ga0209023_10000861_pt1 | contig 43250 bp, 39 predicted proteins | sample LakOneMetagenome_FD_187468 | JGI IMG/M metagenome (GOLD analysis project Ga0209023, IMG submission 187468) | Freshwater and sediment microbial communities from Lake Erie, Canada (SPAdes) (version 2) | ecosystem: Environmental > Aquatic > Freshwater > Lentic | place: Lake Erie, Canada...
TACTGGTGGATACAGCAGGACGTATTGATAAGTTCAACAAACGGTACGAAAAAAAAGCAAAATAATTTAATTCAGATCACTATCTTTATTTAAAGTTTGTTTTTCATGGCTATACTTTAAGTCCCTTCGGTTCTCCGGGGGGATTTTTTTGTATCTTATATCCTGCTCATTAAACCTTTCAAATTTTAGTAGGTCTAATCGCCTCGCAGTTCGTTTAGATATTTTAATTAAATCCCGAAGTATTTATTTTAAAAAGCTGCAAATACTGTATATAAAGTAGTCTTCGCAAACGGGGTTATTTTGTATATTGTAATGTTCAACCTACACCAACGCAAATGAGAAAAAGTCTGCTTCTGCTGGCTGCCGTATGTGCTTACGCTACTGCATTTTCTCAGGATTTCTCCAATAAGGGTAAGGATTTTTGGGTGGGATATGGCAACCATTGCGATATGTATAATGGCAATGGAACCTTAAATGCTACTGGTGGGGCACAGGAAATGGTTCTATACTTTGCAACGGAGGCAGTCACAACCGTTACGGTGTCAATTCCCGGTATTGGATATACACAAACCTATTCGAATATTGCTGCCAACACCATCTTTGAAACACCCCCAATTCCCAAATCGGGCGCAAATGATGCACGCCTGGGTACCGAGGGAACTTCCAGTAAAGGCATTCATATTACAAGTGACAAACCCATTGTAGCCTATGCACATATATACAATGGCAGCAGATCCGGGGCTACTTTATTATTTCCAACAAATACGTTAGGGAAAGAATATTATTCCCTCAACATGAGCCAGAATTCACAACAGGTGTATTCTTACTGTTATTTTTTTGTGGTGGCAACCGATACAGGTACTACTACCATCCAGGTAACGCCCAGTGCTAATACACAAACCATGACTGCAGGCCAGACCTATACCTATAACTTAACACAGGGCCAGGTATTTAATGCATTAGGTACCATCGCCGGAAATAGTGGGGTAGACCTGACAGGATCGAAGATTGTGAGTATTGCCAGTGGTACCGGCGTTTGTAAACCAATTGCAGTCTATTCAGGAAGTGGCAAAATAAACCTGAACTGCCCGGTAAATGGAGGAGGGTCTGCCGATAACTATATTGTACAATCCTTTCCTAAAACTGCCTGGGGAAAAAATTACCTCACCGTTCCAACATACGGGATGCCTTATAATTATTTCCGAATCGCTGTATCGGATCCTACCGCCGTAGTTAAGCTGAATGGGGTAACATTAACGGGGCTTATCAATAATTTTTACTACCAGTTCGGGGCAACCAATCAACCCAATTATATCCAGTCCGATAAACCGATCCTGGTAGCACAATACATTACTACATCCGGGGCCTGTGGTAATACCGGGGTGATCCCCGTAGGTGACGGAGACCCGGAAGTGATCTATCTCAGTTCAATAGAACAGAATATCTCCAGGGTCTTATTATATGCAACACCGCATTTTGCCATTACTGAACATTTCATAAGCGTAATGATCCCAAACGGTGGTACTGCATTAAGTTCCTTCCGGATAGACGGTGCCCCACCTTCAAGTCCTTTTGTGATTCATCCGCAAAACAGTAATTATTCCTACCTGCAGCAACAGGTATCTGTGGGAACACATACGCTGCAGTCAGACTCGGGATTTAATGCAAGCGCCTATGGATATGGAAGTGTGGAATCATATGGCTATAATGCAGGTACAAACATCAAGGACCTGCTCACTTTTATAACACCCATCAATCCGCTGAGCATAAGTACTAATGTTACGGCATGTACCGGAACACCTTTTTACTTTTCTGTTACCATGCCAAAGCACCCGGATTCACTCACTTATCTTACCTGGGATTTTCATAATAATCCTCCCGGTAATCCTTATCCCAATGTAACATTGAATGCACCCCTTACTTCCGATTCCACTTATCTTATCGGCAGTACACAGGTATGGCGATACCGGTTACCTACACTCTACAGTTATGCACCTGCCGGAGTTTACCCAATCACCATCACCGCCGGAACATTAACCAGCGAAGGTTGTGGAAACTCGGTGATCATTGACCGTGATCTGTATGTTTATGACCCTGCTGTACTTGGTTTTACTTGGAGTAATAATGGGTGTGTAACAGACAGCATTGCTTTTACAGATACTTCAACCTATGTATCCGCCACTTATCCATACAGGTGGTGGTGGGATTTTGGCGATGGAACATATAGCACGGTAAAAGATCCAAAACATTTGTATGCGGCCCCGGGCACATACACCGTGCGGTATACCAATGTAACCAATGTGGGATGTTTGAGTGATACTGCCTCCCGCCAGGTTACGGTAACAGCAGTGCCAATCCCTCGGTTTGGGATTTCAAGTCCCCGCTGTGATGGCATGCCAGTAACCTTTGCCGATTCGTCTGTTGTGTATGCACCCGGCACACTCGTAAAATGGTATTGGGATTTTGGCGATGGAATAAAAGATACCGTTCTTAATGGCAACAACCAGGTACACACATATACGCCATGGGGCACCAAAATTGTTAAATTAAAAGTGGAGACCAATTCCGGTTGTCAGAGTAACTACTTTAATGATACGATCTATATAGGCCCCATTCCTTTTGTTGATTTTACCTTACCAGTTGGAATTTGTCTTCCTTATGATTCGGCGCATTTCTTTGATGCCAGTACCATTGCCGATGGTTCGCAAAATGCATTTGGTTATAAATGGCATTTTGGTGACCCTGCAAGTGGTATCAACGACAGTTCTGTTTTAAAGAACCCGGTACATTATTATAACAACCCGGGGCCATTCAATATAAATCTTATAGTAACCAGCAATGTTGGTTGCGTGCATGATACCATCAAGGTATTAAGTAATATTTATCCGCAGGCTCATGCCGACTTTTCGGTAAATGCAGAAAATTGTTTACGTGACAGTACTTCTTTCATCAGCAATGCCACCGGCAGCGGAAGCACCATCACAGAATGGCATTGGGATTTTGGTGACGGAAATTTTTCAACCTTGCAAAATCCAACGCATATGTATGCCGCTGTTGGTATAAAAACGATCAAACACTGGATCGTAACCGACAAAGGTTGTTACAGCGACACCACCACACATACGGTTCTTATTAACCCGCTGCCAACAGCCGGATTTAATTTCAGTGCGCCATCCTGCGAAACAAAACTGATCAGTTTTACAGATGCGTCAACGGCAAATGCAGGGGCTCTCACAAACTGGTATTGGAATTTTGGCGATCCGTCCAGCGGCACGGCAGATACTTCCACTTTGCAAAACCCAACACATACTTTTGCAAATGCAGGAACCTACAACGTTAAGCTGGCAGCCACTTCCAGTAAGGGATGTATCAGCGACACTTCCATACGGCAGGTGGTCATTAATCCGCAACCCATACCTGGATTTATTTCTCCCGAAGTTTGTTTGAGTGATGCCTATGCACAATTCATCGATACTTCTCATATTTCCACCGGATCAATAACAAGCTGGCTCTGGAATTTTGGTGACCCTGCTTCCGGCCCATTAAATACATCTACCTTACAAAATCCCCAGCATCGTTACAATGCAATTGGTTTTTATACCGCAACACTTACCATTACAAGCGACAGTGTTTGTATGGCAACAGTATCGCAAACCTTTACAGTGAATGGCGATATACCGGTTGCAAATTTTAACCCGCTCAATCCTGCAAACTTATGTGCCAATGATTCGGTTGCCATACAGGATGCATCAACCGTTAACTTTGGTAACATAACAAAAGTGGAAATCTACTGGGATAATGTTGGCGCACCGCTGTTATTTCAAACGGAGAACAATCCGTATCCCGGTGAAATAATCCGGCACCTGTATCCTAATTTCCAGACTCCGCCAACAAAATTATTTGATATCCGGTACCGGGCATACTCCGGCGCTACCTGTGTAAATGATAAAATAAAAACGATCGTGGTGAATGCGGCGCCCAAAGTTCAGTTCAATGCAATTCCGTCAATTTGTTTAGATGCACCGCCTTATCAAATAACGCAGGCAAGCGAGGTTGGCGGCGTACCCGGTACATTTGTATTTACCGGTCCGGGTGTTAGTCCTGGCGGACTTTTCAATCCTGCCCTTGCGGGCCCGGGTACACATACCATTCTCTATACATTTACATCAGCAACAGGCGGATGTGTTGATACCGCTTCGCAAACGATCACCGTTTGGCAACCGCCTGTTGCCAATTTTGGTTTTACTGCTCCCGATTGTGAGAGAGTAGCGATAACATTTTCCGATTCATCTGTTAATGTAGTAGGAACATTGACCACCTGGACCTGGAATTTTGGCGACGGTTCACCCGTGCAGGTTCGTAATAACAATTTGCCTTTTACGCATACGTTCAGCAACTATGGAATATTTAATGTAACGCTGAAAGTAACTACCAGCAATGGTTGTATAAGTGCCGTTAAACTAAAACCGGTTAATGTAAAACCACAACCACAACCAAACTTTACTATACCGGCAAGTATATGCCTGCCCAATGCGGTGGTGGTTTTCAATAACACCTCAACCATTGCTGATGGTACCGAAAATGCATTCACGTATTTATGGGATCTTGGTGATCCTGCAAGCGGACCCCTTAACAACAGTTCTGTTGCAAAAAATCCAACGCATACTTACATCTCTACCGGGCCTTTCAATGTGAAACTGCAGGTAACAAGTGGCGCAGGCTGTGTGCAGGATACAACCATCTTATTGAATACAGTTCATCCACAACCCAAGGCAGATTTTACAACCAATAAGCCGAGTATATGCATTGGCGATGTTGTTACATTCACAGACCGGAGTAATGGATTGGATGGAACAGTAAATCAATGGAACTGGAGCTTCGGTGATGGAATAAGGGCAACAGGATCATCCGTAGTTACACATACCTACAGGGATACGATCACGTATTCTGTTAGTCTTTATATCATTAATACCAACGGATGTAATAGTGATACGATGGTAAAACCATTCACGGTATTCCCATACCCGCTGGCTAACGCCGGGCCCGACCGGTATGTGCTGGAACTTGGTTCTATTACCATACTGGCAACGGCATCCGGAAATGACCTGCAGTATATGTGGACACCAAATATCTATCTCAACAACAACACGATCCTTACGCCAACAGCAAGCAACTTACGTGATGATGTCACGTATACACTTGCTGTTACAGCCCGGGGAGGTTGTGTAGCCAAAGATGATGTGTTTGTGAAATTATTAAGGGCACCGAAAATACCCAATACATTTACACCGAATAATGACGGTATCAACGATGTGTGGACGATCGAGTACCTTGATACCTATCCCAATAACAGGGTACAGGTATTTACCCGTGCAGGGCAATTGGTTTTTGAAAGCAGGGGATACACCAAACCATGGGACGGCACCATAAACGGAAAGCCGCTGCCATTTGATACTTATTATTACATCATTGAACCTAATAACGGGCGTAACCCGATAACAGGGTATGTAACCATCATAAAATAATTGAAGTTTGTTTTTCATGGCTATACTTTAAGTCCCGCCGGCTCTCCGGGGGGGCTATTTTTTTAGTAGTTTTGGGTATGCAAAAGATCATCTTTACAGAAGAATACTGCAAACCGGAGAATCTCCATCCTTTTACATACACCCGCCATATCCAGGACATACGAATCGGTATTTTAACGATCCGGGAAAAATGGGAACTGCATTTAAAAATCCCATCGGCAGATAAATGGGAAGACAATTACCTCGATAACGAACAATCCATCAAAATAGAAAAAGGCATTGGTAAAGATAACTACCTGTTGGTACATGCAAATGTATTACCCACCAGTGCTTTGGTAAATAAAATAATGAAACTGAAGAACGGGGAATTTCTTTCTTCCGGAAAAGAAGGAGGAGTTGCATATAAATTTTCAAACAAGGAAGTTTTAGGTCTTCATAAAATAAAAGTGAATCATTCCGTGGATTACCGAGGTGACCTGCGGGCCATTCATTACCCCTGGCAGATATTTCAGCTGAATGACTGGGCGCTCCGGGAAGATTTTATGCTGATCACCGGTAAAAGAAAAAGCAAGCCCATATCAAAGACAAACAAAACAGTCAGGCCTTCACAGATATTCCTGGAAGCCGGGGTGAAAATGGAACATTGCATTTTAAATGCGGAAGACGGGCCGATCTATATTGGTAAAAATGCAACCATCATGGAAGGAACCTGTATCAAAGGTCCGGTTGCCATTTGTGAAGGCGCCGTGGTTAAGATGGGCACTAAAATTTATGGGGCAACTACGGTAGGACCTTATTGCACGGCAGGAGGTGAGATAAAGAATACCGTTTTATTCGGCTTCAGCAATAAAGCACACGACGGATATTTAGGCGATAGTGTGTTGGGCGAATGGTGTAACCTTGGTGCCGGTACTACCAACAGCAATGTAAAAAATAATGCCGGTGAGGTCAAGTACTGGGTGGATGCAGATAAAAAAGAAATGGCAGCAGGTAGTAAAGGTGGTTTGCTGATGGGAGACTATTCCAAAGCAGCGATCAACACTTCCTTTAATACCGGAACGGTGGTGGGTGTTTGTTGCAATGTGGTTTCTCAAGGACTTACGCCCAAACTCATTCCTAATTTTTCGTGGGGTGTGGATGGAATTACAAAATACAAATTGAACAAGGCCCTGGTGGATATTGATAACTGGAAAAAAATGAAAGGGATGAATATTACAGAACAAGAGAAGAAGATTTTGACAGATATTTACAAACTATACTAAAAAACTAACTGACCATGCGTAAACAAATTGCTGCAGCTAACTGGAAAATGAACCTAACCCTGCAACAGGCTGAAAAATTAATGGATGAACTTATTGCAACACCTCATAACCTGGGTGAAAACCAGGAAGCGGTCTTCGGCGTTCCTTTCCCATACCTTATTAATGTAAAAAATAAACTGGCGGGAAAAAAGAATGTTTACGTGGCTGCACAAAACTGTTACGATAAAAAAAGCGGCGCTTATACCGGTGAAACAAGTGCTGAAATGCTGAAAAGCATTGCTGTTGATTACGTGATAATCGGCCACAGCGAACGCAGGGAATATTTTAATGAAAGCCATGCGATGCTTGCTGCTAAAGTTAATATTTGTTTAGAGAACGGATTGAAACCCATCTTTTGTTGTGGCGAACCATTAGCCGTGAGAGAAGCAGGAAATGAGAACGGATTTGTAGAAACACAATTAAAAGAAAGCCTTTTTCATTTAACGGCAGAACAACTGACCGGTTTTGTGATCGCTTACGAACCCATCTGGGCAATAGGGACGGGCAAAACAGCCAGCAATGAACAGGCACAACAAATGCATGCTCACATTCGAAGTGTAATGGCAAAGCAATACGGGGCGGCCGTTGCAGGCAGCATTTCTATTCTTTATGGTGGAAGCGTAAAAGCCAATAATGCAAAAGACATATTTGGTCAGCCGGATGTGGATGGGGGACTGGTAGGTGGTGCCAGCCTGGTAGCAGCAGATTTTGCCGCGATCATAAATAGCTTAAAATAGCACTAAGAAGAAGCTGCTTTGTTATTTGCAAAAGCAAAACTGATATCCGCTTCTGTAAATACGTTTAGTTTTTCAAGATCAAGAATGGTTTTTTTGCCTGCAGAATTGCGGTGATACATGGGAACAAATTTTGCACCCACCACCACTTCTTTAAGCGTATAAGAACTCCGGTCAACCACCGTGTTGCTGAACATGTCGTCGAATGCTTTTATGAAGACAAGGATCTCGCCGTTTATATTGGCATAATCATCCGGCGTAAAATCATAGAAGGGGCTGCTCTCGGTAATGGGATGAACAATGGTCCAGTTCAGCGTAAGTGCATTGGCTCTTTCAAACTCCAGTTCTAGCGGAAAGAATTTATTCACCATTTTCCCATTTTCTTCTATCGTCATGCCCAACGTAACCCTTGCTTCTGCATCGGTGAGTGTGGTGTTTTTATAAGGAGCCAGCCGCAGCATCAATGCGGTAATATCTTTATAAGGAGCAATGATGGCATTTTGTGAGAACTTAAGATAGGCAGTAGGTTTGCTGAATCGCCCATAAAACAGGCCGGTTGCAATGGCAAAGCTAAGTAGCCCGACTAGTGCTTCGCCGGCAGCAATTGAACTGGCCAGAAATCCATTCGGGCTTATATGGCCGTATCCAACCGTAGTAAAGGTTTGGGCGCTGAAAAAATACGCCGAACCAAATTTCCCTATTTCCGTCTGGCTGGTGACCCCGTTCAGAAATTCCACACCTATAAAATAATAGATGCTGGCAAAGACAAAATTGATGATGATGTAAAACGAAAAAATGGTCACCAGGAACTTCCACCTGGGCATGGCCAGCATGGTATGATACCAGCTGATGCGGTCCAGCAGGCTTACGCCGGTGATCGCAATGTTGGGCCTGCCGTCTTTGTTTACAAAACGTCCGCCATAGTCGGAAGCATTTGTTCCAAAGCCCGTATTGATCTGCGTTTTTGCCTTCGTATTCAGTGTTCTCAATAATGACATGTGCTGTGCTGAATTGTTTTTTATTTTTTACTGTAGTATTCTGCTAAATTTGAACTATCCAAATATAAGATATTGGTCACACTATTTAAACAGGCTCATCAATAACCGCTATGCAGGCAGGCAGAACCTTATTTCAAAGCATATTGTGGCGTGGCTTGTATTATGGCGTTGCATTCATAATAAATATTTTAATTGCCCGCCATTTCCAGGCGTCGGTAAGCGGGGCGATTTATTATATCAGCAGCATCTATGCGTTGGTTTTGCTTTTCGCCAGCCTCAGCCTTGAGTCGGGCATCATCTACTTTACTTCCCGGAAGGAAATACCGGTAAGCAGCTTGTTTAATTTTTCAGTGGCCTGGTCTTTAATTACCGGGCTCATCGTTTTGCTGACCGTGTATGTTTTTTTTGCAGGTGCCTATCAACAGTTATCTAAACCACTTTTAATTTTTTCGGCAGTGAGTTTTATATTCGGGAATCTGCTTACAACCTATTGTTCAGGTTTTTTTTATGCGAACAATAATTTTATCGTACCCAATGCCATCAATATGATCGGTACGGTCTTATTGATCGTCGTATTGCCTTATGGCGGCGATTCTGTTATTCCTGTAATAAACAATGAGAACTACTTTTATATGTATTTCGGTTCCTTTTTGCTGCAGGGTATTGCTGTGACGATCGCTGCTAAGCTGAAATACATAAAGCAAGGGCTTCAACATTTTTTATCCTGGGCAGATTTCCGGCTGCTGTTCAGATATTGTTCCTTAGCGTTCACCGGCAACATCATTTATTTTCTTTTATACCGGGTAGATTACTGGTTTGTTGAAAAATATTGTACGGCTGATCAACTGGGTAATTACATACAGGTTTCAAAAATCGGGCAGTTGTTTTTTATTTTACCAACCATACTTGCCAGTGCCGTCTTCCCCATCACGGCCGGTGGAAAAAAAGAAAATATTGCTGAATTGTTAACGCTGATGTCAAGATGCCTGATTTTTATTTACGGGATCGCCTGTTTATTCCTGGCATTAACAGGCCATTGGCTTTTTCCCTTTGTATTCGGAGACAGTTTCTCAGCCATGTACCAGCCTTTCCTGTTGCTGATCCCTGGTATTCTTTCGCTGTCGGGTTTGTTTACTTTAACGGCATACTTTGCCGGGAAGAACCAGATCAAAACAAACATAATCGGTTCGGTGTATGCATTGCTGGTAATACTTGCCGGTGATATGATCTTTATCCCGCTGTTTGGAATAAATGCAGCCGCACTTGTAAGCAGCATGGGCTACATGGTATACCAGGCCTATATCATTGTTGTTTTTAAAAGGGAATTTAAAATACCGCTGAGCCGGTTTTTTGCACTAAGCGTATCAGACTTTCAGCAAATAAAAAAGAGTATCGTTGCATCGACGACCAAACAAGATTAAAATTATTTTATGAAACGGGTGTTATGGCTTGCCAGTTGGTATCCAAATAAATTGAGTCCTTTCGACGGCGACTTTCTGCAACGGCATGCCCGGGCAGTCTCCTTATTTTGTGTCGTGCATGTTATTTATATTGTGAAGGATGAAACAGGCCTCATTACTAAAGACGAAAAAACTGAAACAACTGTAAATGGAAATCTCACCGAACAGGTAATTTATTACGGCTCTCCAAAAACAGGATTGAAAATACTGGACCGGTTCTTATCTCATCGCAAATACCGGCAACTGTATCAACGGGCGATCAGTGATCATATTGAAAAGAACGGCAAACCAGATCTGTGTCATGTGCAGATCGCCATGCGGGCGGGACTGGGTGCTTTGTGGATGAAAAAGAAATGGAACATACCCTACCTGGTTTCGGAACAATGGACCGGTTACCTTGCCGATGTTGATTTTGGAATCAACAATTATTCGGGTATTCAAAAGAAATGGTTTAAGCAGATCCTTCAACAGGCCGATGCTGTTACCGTAGTTTCTGATCATCTCGGAAAAGCGATCCGGCAACATTTTACATCAGTTAATTACCAGGTAATACCCAACGTAGTGGATACGGATATTTTTTTCCCGGTACCAAAACAGCCATCAGATTTTGTGAAATTTATTCATATTTCCAATATGAATTACCAGAAAAATACCGAAGCCATCCTGGCTGCACTCCATATATTAAAAGATGAGGTTTTATTCAGCATGCAATTGTATGGAACTTCAAATCCTGCCTTGCAGCAGTTGATCAGCAGTTTGCAACTCGGGGATAAGGTGATGATGATGGGCGAAGTACCGCAACCTCAACTGGCGAAAGCCATTCAGCAGTCAGATGCCTTGATCCTGTACTCCCGGTACGAAACCTTTGGCTGCGTATTGATAGAAGCGAATGCCTGTGGCGTGCCGGTGATCGTAAGCGATATTGATGTGTTTCATGAACTGATCAAAGAAAATGAAAATGGGATGTTTGCAAAAGGAAATGATCCGGCTGCACTGGCTGAAAAAATAAAGGCATTCATTCAGCAAAAAGATTCATTTGATCAGCATGCAATAGCAGAAACTACGGCAGGTAAATATAATTTCAAAAAAGTGGGCCGGCAGTTCATTGACCTTTATGCAGAATTAACTTCTTAGGCCAGTGTCTCTTTTTTTGCCGACCTCCACATATAAAACAAACCGGTTGCGGGGCCGATCGCAAGAAACAGGTAAATGAATTGTGTGTTCATATGTTTTGATAAATAGTTTATCAGTTCAATACTGATAATGGTAATGGAGAAGCCAATGCATGTAACAGATGTAAGTGCTGTGCCTTTAATTTGCGCCGGTACATTTTGTGCAACCAGGGTAGAGAATAATGGCGAATCTGCAATGACTGCCAAACCCCAGGTTATAAGAAAAGTAATGAAAGGAACAGGTGGAAGCTGAAAGGCAAGCGGAGAAGCAAGGCAGCAGCAACCGGATAAAAGGAGAGCAGTAAAGGCTGTTTTCCCGGCGCCAAACTTTTGCGAAAGATACCCACTCAATACACAGGCAAGTCCGCCAAATGCAATTATCCAAAAAGCCCAGAATGAAATCCGTAACTCATTTTCAGCATGCAGGTTTGTATAGCTTGTAAGCATTGCCGGAACAAAGGCCCAGAAGGCATACAATTCCCACATATGTCCAAAATAACCAAAAGCTGCTGAGCGGAATTGCCCGTTTTTGAAAATGCCTGCTACCGGTTTGAAATTTATTGGTCCGCTTTTTTTTGGAAGAACTATGTCAGGGACTGCAAGTTTCATCAAAATGCCTCCCGCAATAGATAACCCTGCTGTAAATATCAGAACCATTCTCCATGATAAAGTGTTTGTAAAGCTTTTAAGCAAATGTGGAAAGGCGGTTCCAACCACCAGGGCACCAACCAAAAAGCCAAGTGCTTTGCCCAATCCTTTTTCAAAATGATCCGACGCTATTTTCATTCCCACGGGATAAATGCCCGCTAAAAAGAACCCGGTTAAAAAGCGCAATGCCAGTATGCTGTTGATGTTGTGATTACCTCTTGTGATCAAAAAGTTTGTAAGCCCGCCAATCACTGCACTGATAAAAAATACAGTAGAGGAGGAGAAGCGATCGGCGATCATTAATAATGCATAGGCCAATGTGCCGGCAATAAAACCAAACTGCACGGCCGAAGTAATGTGACCCAGGGAAGATCCTACTAATCCAAAATCCTTGATAAGGTCCGGTAAAATGGCATTGCCTGCAAACCAGAGTGAGGTACATAAAAACTGGGCAATCACAATAATTGGTAAGATACCTTTTGCCAGCTTATTCATACGATGCAGTATCTGTTTTTTATTCCGGGGAGAAGCGAATTTAAAATTAAACTTTCTGGGCAAACAATTGCCGTCCTTATAATCGTTTCTAAATCCTATTTTCGCAAAAAATTATACAAATGAGTGAAGTAAAATTAACCCAGGGTGAAATTCAGACCAATAAAGGCGTGATGAAGTTTGAATTATATGACGATGATGCCCCTATAGCCGTTGCTAATTTTAAGAAGCTGATCGGCGAAGGCTTTTACAATGGCCTCACATTCCACCGCGTGATCCCTGATTTTATGGTGCAGGGAGGCTGCCCTACGGGTACCGGTTCAGGTGGACCGGGCTATACCATTAAATGTGAAACGACTGGCAAAAAACAGGTCCACGACCGGGGCGTATTGTCAATGGCGCACCGGGGAAGGGATACGGGGGGATCTCAGTTCTTTATCTGCCACAACCGGTCAAATACCAAACACCTCGACGGCGTTCATACCTGTTTTGGAAAGGTCATTGAAGGGCTGGATGTGGTGGATGATATCCGGGGAGGTGATGTGATAGAAAAGATAATTCTCAGCTGATCTTATATTATCCCGGCCGGGTAAGGCAACAAAATTCCTCATACAAACAACGGGTCTGTATGAGGAATTAATTTTTTCTTCCAGATGGTTTGTTTTACCAGGCGATGTAAGCGATCAAAGCCATGATCGCATAGTAGCCGGCAATGATTCCAACAGCAGTAAGTGCATCTGTGAGTACAGGTGAATAGAACTTTTTCATAACCTACGATTAAAAGATTAAAAAATTTAATTGAAGGCTTTCGTAAAATACAGGATTGCGTAGTAAAAAGTTAAATCCTGGGGGGAGAGTTGGTCAGAGATGTCGGATCGGGTGCAAGATAATAACAAAATCCTGCCTGTGCAAGCATTTTTTGAAAAAATTACCTCCTGACTTTATACTAATTAAAGCCGTTTTTCCAGTAAAAATCGCTTCCCCGGTAATGGGTTCCCTTTCTTTCATCGGCGTTTTTTTGTCACATTTTTTTCACAATGAATCAATTACATAATCAGCCGATGCGTTTTTTAGTAATTTTAAAAAAATATTACTAACCAGTCATGAATAATACCTTCAGGTGCATTTCCCTTACTGCATCGTTGATACTTTTTAGCTTCTTTTTTGCCCCTGCTCAAAATACTTATGTTGCCAAGTACGAAAGTTCCACTGTTTTTGCCGGGATCGAGGTAGGCTCAAAAGGGGTAAAAATGAGCCTGCTTGAAATTGACAAAAATGCCCGGCAAAGCGGTACGTTTCATATTCTTAAAGACACGACCATCAATACCGATTTTATTTCTTTTACACAATCCTCTTACCAGGCTACGGTAGGAGCCCTGAACAGTTTGTATGACCTGGCAGTAAAAGATTACCGCATTCCTACCAGCAATATTTTCACCGCCATCAGCAGCGGGGTAAACATACAGGCCGAAAAGGAGAACAAACTGAATTGGGTTGATCAGTTGATAAATGCATTCAGGTTTAACTTTAATGAGCCCGAGCGTAAGGTGACGGTGATTGATGTGAGGGAAGAAGCACGCCTGTCGCACTTAGGCATTGTTCCCGATTCAAGGCGTTATAATACTTTCCTTATTGATATCGGAAGTGGAAATACAAAAGGTGGGTACTTTCCGGGAGGAAATACAAACGATTTCAAATTGTTCCAGTTGAGTTGGGGTACAAAAAGTGTGGCCAATGCAGCAGAAAAAAAACTGGAGGCAGATAATGGGCTTGATAATTACAACAAACAACTGACAAGGGTATTGTCGAACGCAGAAAACTCCGAAATAATTTATGCAATAAATGAAAGTGGTTCATTTCCTATGAGCGATAATGTTGCTTTCAGCGGCGGTATTGCCTGGTCGCTGGCCACACTCATTTATCCCGAACTGATCGAGAACTCGGTGGTGCCGGTAACGTATGAAGAAGTTGCTGCTTTCAATGAAAAACTGCTCAAGAATTATAACACGTTGACAGATTACTACCTGATAAAAGCCATGGGAGATAAGAGCCTGAATATGGATGCGATCAATAAGGAAGTGAAACGGGTTAACCAGGTATTTGACCAGCGTTCGCTGTTGGCGGGAACGGGGCTACTGCTTAAGATCATGCGCCAGTTCCAGAGCATCACCGAACGAAAGAATTTTTACCTGGTTAAGAACGGTTCTGTTGGCTGGATATCGGCATACGTAAATCAGAATACTTCTAAATAGTTTTCTTTGTGATTCACCCTTAAAACCCGGATGAATTTTATTTTTTGAGCCGATGAAAGATGCAAAATCACTGTTGTTGTTGCTGGTGTCGCTGTTATTGGTTCTGGTATCATTTGTACTTATCTGGACCTGGGGTTACCGGTATTATACCAATAAGGATGAATACAAGGTAAATGCAAAGATCGTTCTCACCGATTCTGTTGCAATTGCAAACCGCATCCGGGATTCCCTGCAAAATGTGTATAACGAAACAATAAGCAAGCTCGATTCCCGGCTTGATTCTTCCCTTATCAATTCGGATTCGCTTAAAACGCAGCTGGAAATAAAACTCAGCGAATTCTTCAGGCTGAGCAATGAGATAAAAGCCCTTCTTGGTAACCGGAATGCGGGAAAGGATTTTACTGTGGCAAAACAGAAACTGGGCGAATTGCAGAATAAAGTGGAAGACCTGAAGGATAAAAATAAACTCGTTGAGAATGAAAATAATTCACTGGGAAACATTTTGGAGCAACTGAATAAACCAGACAAGAATCCCAAACAACCCAGCGGCCCCGGTTCCGGTAACGATCCCAATGCCGGCTACGAAAAGGGCAATCCTGTTTTTGCGGTGTTCAATGCATCTGATCTGAAACTTTCTGCAATACAGGTGAATAATGATGCTGAAACAGAAACCACGCTTGCCGACCAGGCCAATAAACTGGTTGGTACATTTACCGTAACCAATAATATCAGTCAGTTGAGCAATGTTGAGATGATGGTAGTGGTGCTGCAGCCGGATGGCCGTGTTTTAAAGAACTCTGAATGGGATTCCGGTTCATTCAATACCCCCGATGGTAAAAAGATATATTCTTACAAGGTCAATTTCAACTACACAAAAGGCGAACAGAAACGCCTTCTCTTTTCTTTAAAGGCCGAGAATTGCCAGAAAGGCAACTATACCATGCAGGTTTACTACAATGGTATCATGATCGGCAAAGTTTTCAAAACACTTTCTTAGTCAAGGTTTTTCAGCAGGCGGCTTTATGTAGAATATGCACTACATAAAAAATATAGTTAGGCTACAATTTCTTTACCCTTGCTGTTGCAACTTTGTGTCATAAGGATTTGCCCCGTTTATGATCCTGATACCTATGAAAACACAGCTTGTTCAAGCAAGAGAATTCACTATGAAAAGCCTTCAGCATTGAAGGTTTTTTTCTTTACAGCCTATCTCGCTTTTCTTCTTCCATTGATCCGCTGACTGTTTCCTGTTTCAAATCTGCCTAATTTAGCAGGATGAAAACAGCGACCATTGCCGAATTAAAATCAGAACTGAATAACATACCTGCCACGCAACTGGCAGAACTATGTGTACGGCTGGCAAAATTCAAAAAAGAGAATAAAGAACTGCTTACTTACCTGTTGTTTGAAGCATTTGATGAAGATGCTTATATCGAAAGTGCAAAGCAGGAAATAACCCGGCAGTTTGAAGAGATGAATACCAGCAACCTGTATTTTGTAAAAAAGAGTCTTCGCAAAACCCTCCGGTACACGGGCAAGATATGCCGGTTCAGTGGCCTGGCAGAAACGGAGGTCCGGCTGCTGCTTTTCTTTTGTGTTACCTTAAAAGCCTCGGGTATTCCTTTTGAAACGAACCTGGTCATAAATAATATCTATCTCAACCAGCTCAAAAAAATATCCAAAACAATCGCCGGTATGCACGAAGACCTGCAATATGATTATGTTCGTGAACTTGATAAACTCAAGTAAAAAATGCAGATCTCAGAATTTTCGTACTTTCAAAATAAAAAACATGCCACAGTCAAAGAAAAGAAAACATCACCACGACTTTCATCCACCTGCCAATGCCGAAAAGTCGGCCAAAAATAAAAGTGCTGTTCCGGCAGGAATCATTTTCTTTACGCTTGTGGGGGCAGGAATCGCATTTTTTGCTGCAGGGTCAGATCCGCTCTGGTTGGTATTGGGCGCAGCTGCCGGTGCAGCAGGCGGCTATTTTTTCGGCCGCCAGGTTGACAAGTCCTTCTCAAAAAAATAACCCTGCCTGTTAGTACGGCCGGTTGCTAACATTCATACTCCTTACTGTGGAAAGCTATTTGTCTGTCCACTTGCATTTTGGTAAACTAAGCAGTATTTTGGTTGAGGTATTAATTACTCATCAAAAACTAAACACTTATGGACCTTAAAAAATTGTTCATGGGGGGTATCGTAGCCGGTATCCTCTACTTTCTTTTAGGTTGGTTAATTTATGGTATGCTTTTGACGAATTTCATGAACAACCATACCGGGGCTGCCGGTAACATAATGAAGACTGAACCGGATTTTCTTTACCTGGCTATCGGTAACCTTGCAATGGGATTTATGCTGGCCTATGTTTTTGTGAAAAGCAGTGTAAGTTCTATGGTTGGTGGTTTCATTACGGGGGCTGTACTTGGTTTATTGATCTCTGTAGGTTATGATTGCATGATCTATGCCACCACCACCACCTTAAGCAAGACAGCCATGGCTGCCGATGTAGCTGCTGCCACCGTAATGACAGCGGTTGTTGGTGCCATTACCGCAATGGTCATGGGCATGGGCAAGAAGGCTGCCTGAGTATAAACATATTCCTTCATCACAAGTACCCTTTTCATGTGTCATCAGAATAGCTTGTGATGAAGGCATTTTTTTGCCCGTTCCTGCTTAAAACACCCTTTAGGGAAGTGTGTAATCAGACCCCTGTCCTGTATTGTCAGGCATTCTCCAGCATCCAGCATCCAGGCAAATCTCCCAACTAACTTATATCTCTTTAAGAATAGATTAGTTACTCTTAATAATAAAGCATAGCTTTGTCCCGTACATTAATACTGTGAGCACACAGTCAAGATAGATTCAATTTTTACAACTTTCTCTACGTAACGGTTCTCTCGTCTTTAAAGTCTGCTTTCTTATTTACTGCACAGGTATTTTATTTATTTTATTTTAATTTATTTTATGAACATTTACGTTTCAAATTTGAGTTTCAATACCAGCGATGCTGAATTGAACGAACTTTTTTCAACCTTCGGACAGGTTTCATCTGCCAAGGTAATCACCGACAGGGAAACCGGAAGGTCACGTGGTTTTGGTTTTGTGGAAATGCCTTCTGATGACGAAGGAAAAGACGCAATGCTAGGCCTGAACAACAAAGAAGTTGAAGGAAGAGCAATGTCTGTTTCTGTTGCTAAAGAAAAAACAGAAAGAACTGGCGGCGGCGGTGGAAACCGTGGCGGTTATTCTAACAACCGCAGCGGCGGTGGTGGAAGATGGTAATTAGTAATTAACTAACTTTCAATAGAGGCTCAGTAATGAGCCTTTTTTTATGCGGCTAACTTAAAATTTACCTTTACATTAGCAACCAGGATTTTCTTTTAAAGCGGTCAAAAATATTTTAAAGAACGGATCTACTATATGGCTTCACAACGCAATGCTGCTGTCGGTTTTATCTTCATCACCGTTTTAATTGATGTGATCGGCTTTGGAATCATCATACCGGTAATGCCCGGACTGATCAGCAGCCTGAAACACGTGGATATAAGCACCGCTGCCAAGTACGGAAGTTACCTTACAGTTGCCTATGCATTGACCCAGTTTTTATTTGCGCCCATACTTGGTAACCTGAGTGATAAATACGGGCGCAGAACCGTACTGCTTTGCTCGCTGTTTGGATTTGGGGTTGATTATATTTTTATGGCACTGGCACCAACCTATGCATGGTTATTCATCGGCAGGATCATTGCCGGCATCACCGGCTCCAGCTTTACTACGGCTGCTGCATATATTGCCGATATAAGCAGCGTTGAAAACAGGGCAAAGAATTTTGGAATGCTTGGCGCTGCATTTGGCTTTGGATTTATCATCGGCCCCTTACTGGGCGGCGTGATCAGCGACTTTGGACAAAGAGCTCCCTTCTATGCAGCAGCTATATTAGCACTGCTGAACTGGGCCTATGGTTTCTTTGTACTGCCCGAATCATTGAAAAAAGAAAACAGGAGAAAGTTTGAACTGAAAAGAGCAAACCCGGTAGGGTCATTGCAGCAACTTATTAAATATCCTTCCGTTGCTGCGCTTATTGTAAGCATACTTTTATTATATATTGCTGCGCATGCCATCATGAGCAACTGGAATTATTTTACCATCCATCGTTTTAACTGGAGTAAAAAAATGGTGGGCATTTCACTGGCGGTGGTTGGGTTATTGGTGGCATTGGTGCAGGCAGGGCTTACCCGTATCATCAATCCAAAGATCGGTAGTGAAAAAAGCCTTTATTACGGATTGGCTTTTTATTCGGTGGGCATGTTATTATTCGGACTGGCTACGCAAAGCTGGATGATGTTCGTATTCCTTGTCCCGTACTGCCTGGGGGGTATTGCACAACCCGCCTTGCAGTCTGTAATGGCTGGTAAGGTTCCTCCCAATGCACAGGGCGAATTACAAGGTGCCATCACCAGTACCATGAGCCTGGCTGCCATCATCGGCCCGTTCGTGATGAATAATCTCTTCTTTTATTTTACGCACAGCGAAGCACCGGTCTATTTGCCCGGCGCTCCATTTTTCCTGGCTGCAATTTTAATGGCCACCAGTTTTGTGATCGCTTACAAAACACTGCACACAAAAAAAGTATTTTAAATATGGCAAGCAGTATCCATGATTTTAAAAATGTTTTCTTCATTGGCGTGGCAGGTGTGGGCATGAGCGCCATTGCACAATATTTATCCGGCATTGGAAAAAATGTAAGCGGCAGCGACCGCTACTTCAAAGAAGGTGAATTAAACGAAACAAAAGAAAAACTGGAAGCGGAAGGAATAAAATGTTTCCTTCAGAACGGCGATGGCATTACCAATGAAACAGGTCTTGTTGTTGTTTCCACCGCCATAGAAGATACCGTGTTTGAAGTGCAGAAAGCAAAGCAGCTCAATATCCCCATCATCAAGCGATCCGAACTGCTGGCAATAATTGCTGAAAGCAAAAAGACAATTGCCGTTGGCGGAACCTCAGGCAAAAGCACTACAAGCGCCATGCTTTTTGACATACTCGATCATGCAGGCCTGCAGCCCAGTATTATCAGCGGCGCCGGTTTGGTGAGTATCATCAAGGAAGGAAAGATCGGCAATGCAAAAGTAGGAGCAGGCGACTGGCTTGTGATAGAAGCGGATGAAAGTGACGGCAGCATTGTTCAATATCATTCCGAAATTGGTTTACTATTGAATGTAGATAAAGATCACCAGGAGATCGATGAACTGATGAGCATCTTCACCACGTTCAGGAACAACAGTAAAAAATTCATCGTCAACCAGTCGAATGCATTGGCGAAACAACTTTCTCAAAATATTAAGAACGATTTTTCTTCCGACGAAAATTCAGCAGCCGGTTATATAGCAAAGAACTTTAAGCAGGAGGGATTTAATATTCAATATTCAATTCTCAATGTTCAATTCTCAATGAATACTATTGGGCATTATAATATGGAAAATGCACTCGCTGCCGTAGCGGTGGCCAACCAGATCGGTGTTGACCTGCAAACCTGCGCAACTGTGTTAAAAACTTACGAGGGCATTTACCGCCGCAACCAGGTGTTGGGGAATAAGAACGGCGTTTGGGTGATCGATGATTATGCCCACAACCCGGTGAAATGCGCTTCTGCCATCAGGGCCTGTCAGCCCGTTGCAGAAAAAGTAGTGGCCTGGTTTCAGCCGCATGGCTATGGTCCCACCCGTTTTTTACGAAACGACTTTGTAAAAGAAATTTCAGAAGCTTTGCGCCCGCAGGATGAAATATGGATGAGCGAAATATTTTATGCAGGCGGAACGGCCGTCAAAGATATTTCAGCCAATGACCTTATCAACGATATAAAGGCCCTTGGTAAAAATGCATTCTTTGTGGAAGACCGGGATCAATTTGTAGAAACAGTACGTCCGCATTTATCCGGCAATTCTGTCTTAATTTTAATGGGAGCAAGAGACCCATCACTGGAAACATTCTCTAGAAAAGTTTTTGAACAATTATGATTCAATATTTGGCAGTGTATCAGGTTCAAAATAACATAAATAGAACCACTAAGTCACAAAGCCACAAAGGTTTCACAAAGAGTACTGGTATTTCTTTGTGCCGTTGTGTCTTAGTGGTTCAAATTTCAAATTGAATCATATCAACATTTAATTCAACAGGCTATATGAACATAAAATCATGCTTACTCATTCTTTTAAGTTTTAATTCCTTTTTGCTTAATGCACAACCAGTATCCAAAGCAGATCTTGTAAATACCTTAATGGGTACCGATTCCAAACCCGATCTTTCCAATGGGAACACTTATCCTGCCATCGGAACGCCCTGGGGTATGAATTACTGGACACCGCAAACAGGCAAGAACGGCGACGGATGGCAGTATACGTACCCGGCAGAAAAAATTATCGGCTTCAAACAAACACACCAGCCTTCGCCCTGGATGAACGACTACGGGCAGTTCTCCATCATGCCCAATACAAGAGGATTGAAATGGAAGGAAGCCGACCGGGGCAGTTGGTTCTCACACAAAGCAGAAGAAGCAACCCCTTATTATTACAAAGTTTACCTGGCCGATGCAGATGTCACGACTGAACTGACCGCCACCGAACGGGCTGCCTGTTTCCGGTTTACTTTTCCCAGGTCCGACAGTTCTTCTTTTGTGGTCGATGCATTTGACAAAGGATCTTATATCCGGATCATTCCCGAAGAGAATAAGATCATCGGCTACAGCACCCGCTACCGCCGGGGCAAGCTCATCAACTTTAAAAATTATTTTGTCATCTATTTCGACAAGGCATTCAGTTTTACAAAAACAATAAGCGAACAGTCTGTGCCCATCGATTCACTTGAAATAACGAACAGCCATGCGCTTGCCCTGGCAGGATTTAAAACCGAAAAGGGAGAAGTGGTGCATGCATGGGTGGCTTCCTCCTTCATCAGTTTTGAACAGGCCGAACTGAATATGAAAGAACTGGGCGGTAAAAATTTTGAAAAACAAAAAGCCGCCACAAAAAATAAATGGGAGAAAGTATTGAACGCCGTGCAGGTTGAAGGCGGTACCGATGCTCAAATGCGAACCTTTTATTCCTGTTTGTACCGCACCGTAATGTTCCCGAATAAATTATACGAACTGGATGCAGATAACAACCCGGTGCATTACAGTCCGTACAATGGAAAGGTCTTGCCGGGCTATATGTATGGCGGCACCGGTTTCTGGGATACATTCCGGGCATTGTATCCCTTGCTTAACTTATTGTATCCTTCCATCAATAAAGAAATGCAGGAAGGCCTGATCAACGATTACAAAGAAGGAGGCTGGTTGCCCGAATGGAGCAGCCCGGGTTATGCCAATATCATGATCGGCAACAATTCTGCATCGGTGGCCAGCGAAGCGTATTTAAAAGGATTGCGTGGATACGATATTGAAACCCTGTACCAGGCATTGGTACACGGTGCCAATAACGAAGGCCCGGTGGAAGCGGTAGGCCGCAAAGGAGTGGAATATTACAACAGGCTGGGGTATGTTCCTTACGATGTTAAGATCAATGAGAATGCAGCCCGAACGCTGGAATATGCGTACGATGATTTCAGTATTTACCAACTGGCAAAAGCATTGAACAAGCCAAAAGCAGAGATCGATCTTTATGCAAAGCGCTGCCTGAATTACAAGAACCTGTTTGATCCCGAAACAAAACTCATGCGGGGCAAAAATGAGAACGGAACTTTTCAATCACCTTTCAACCCGTTTAAATGGGGCGATGCATTTACCGAAGGAAACAGCTGGCATTACAGCTGGAGCGTTTTTCATGATGTGCAGGGATTGATAGATCTTATGGGTGGCAACGGCATGTTCTGTAAAATGCTGGATTCTGTTTTTACCATGCCGCCGCTGTTTGATGATACCTATTATGGGGAGACCATCCACGAAATACGGGAAATGCAGATCGCCGGCATGGGACAGTATGCGCATGGTAACCAGCCCATACAACACATGATCTACTTATACAATTATGCAGGCCAGCCCTGGAAAACACAATACTGGGCCCGGGAAGCCATGAACCGTTTATACAAAGCAACGCCGGATGGTTATTGCGGCGATGAAGACAATGGCCAGACAAGTGCGTGGTATGTTTTTTCTGCCATGGGCTTTTACCCGGTATGCCCCACAAGCAGCCAATATGTGATGGGAGCGCCGCTGTTTAAAAGACTAACTTTGAACCTGGAGAACGGAAAGAAATTCATCATTGAAGCTCCGCAAAACAGTGCTGCAAATAAATATGTGCAGTCGGTAACAAAAGACGGGGTTGCGTATACAAAGAACTGGCTGGGGCATTTTGATATTTTAAAAGGCGGCAGTTTAAAAATAAATATGGGCAGCGTTCCCGGTAAAACATGGGCGGTATCGGCAGCAGATATGCCTTATTCGTTTTCACTGGAAAAAAAATAAAATGAAGATACTATTCAGCATATTGTTTTTTTCTTTTTCAGTTTGTGCATGGGCACAACGGGGTGTGGGACTTACAGAAAAGGAAATGAAAGACCTGGTTGGTAACTGGACAGGGACCATGGTGTATACGGGTTACAGCAATGAGAAGTCGCAGGTTACGTTAACGGCCAAACTTGAGATCGTGGATATGAAAGACTCGCTTGTTTTTAATTTCATTTTTACCGACCCGGACGGAAAGCAAATTGTTGAAAAGAATTCCTTCCGCATTTACGAAGATGGCAACCGGCTGAGCTTTGACAGCGCCCAGTTCGACATTGTTGATACCAGGCGAAGAGGGATACGGGTAACGATCATTGCAGAACGTTTAGGCGTGGAGAATTTCCGCTCGGCCGATTTCCAGGAAATAATAAACTTCGGCCCGGGAATTTTAAATTATACAAAGGGCATCCGGTACATGGATATGTCGGATGCATATTTCATCCGTAAACGGGTAACGCTGACGAAAACAAAATAGCAACAACCTGGTCCGGCGTCCCCGTCTGACCATTAAACAATAACCTGGTCTGACGTCCTCGTCTGACCATAAGCCAAATGACAACATTAATAACCAATATACGGCAGTTAGTAAACACAAGGGAACAAAATCAGCTGCTCCGTGGTAAAGCTTTGGCTAACCTGCCGGCAATCGATGATGCATTTATACTGATCGAAGACGGCATCATTGCCGAATACGGTGCCATGTACGAACTGGAATTAAAAGTGCCGCAGTTGCCGAAAGTTATTATTGATGCCGACGGGCAATTGGTTTTACCAACCTGGTGCGACAGCCATACCCACCTCGTTTTTGCAAAGACAAGGGAAGAAGAATTCATCGATAAGATAAAAGGAATGAGTTATGCAGAGATCGCTGCCAAGGGTGGCGGCATCTTAAATTCTGCAGCTAAATTGAATGCAGCTACGGAAGACGAACTGTTCAACAGTGCATGGCTAAGGCTGGAAGAAATAAGCAAACTCGGTACCGGTGCTGTAGAAATAAAAAGTGGTTATGGGCTTACCGTGGAAGGAGAGTTGAAGATGCTGCGGGTAATAAAGAAGTTAAAAGAGAAGTCATCTCTTTCCATCAAATCAACTTTTTTAGGGGCGCATACTTATCCCGTTGCATACAAAGAAGATCACCAGGGGTATATCAACAGCATCATCAATGAAATGCTTCCTGTGATCGCCAAAGAAAAGCTCGCCGATTATATTGATGTGTTCTGCGAAACCGGTTTCTTTTCCCCGCCCGAAATGGAAACCATCTGCCAGGCAGGACTGAGCTACGGCCTGAAACCCAGGCTGCATGTTAACCAGTTGAACAGCATCGGCGGTATTGAATCGGCCATTAAATTAAATGCCTTGTCTGTTGATCACCTGGAGACCATGACGGATGGGGATGTTAAATTACTAAGCAGCTCAAATACCATTGGCACTTTACTTCCAACGGCTGCGTTTTTTTTACGAATGAATTATCAGCCTGCCCGAACCTTAATTGATACCAACTGCGCCATTGCCCTGGCTACTGATTATAATCCCGGCTCTTCACCATTAGGCAATATGAATTTTGTAATAGCATTAAGCTGTATTCAAATGAAAATGCTCCCCGAGGAAGCCATCAATGCAGCAACCATCAACGGTGCTTATGCCATGGAACTGGAAAAAGAACTCGGCAGCATAACCGTCGGTAAAAAAGCAAACCTCATTTTTACGAAACAAATTCCTTCGCTTGCATACCTGCCTTATTCATTCGGAACGAATTTGATTGATAAGGTGATGTTGAATGGAGCGTTTGTCTGATCATTTTTGTCGGACTAAAGTCCTTTGAAAATATTTTATTCTCTATCCCTATCCTGAAGGATAGGGCAATTCAAAATCTACCCGGTCTTCTGAATTATCCTGGCCTTTTGAATTCTCCTGGCCTATAGAATTGCCCCGGCCTTTTGAATTGCCCTGTGCTTTTGAATTACCCCGACCTTATGAATTGCCCCGGCCTTTAGGCCGGGGATAAAAAAAATAAAACATTCCGGGCTTTAGCCCATTAAAATATTGTATGAAGCAATTAATTATCTTACCCTGGTTACTTATCTTTTCTGCTAACCTGTTTGCCCAGGATACCTCCTGCACGCAATACCATAAAGGCAAATTCACCTACACCGATTCGGCAAATAATACCATCATTGTAAAAAGGAAAAATAATTTCCAGGTAGAGACCAACCAAACCACCGGCGTGTGGATCAACTTCCGCATCACCTGGAAAAGCGACTGCGAATATCAATTAGAGCAGGTAGGTACCAATAGTAAGGCAAGAAGAAAATTCAATCATACATTCACCACTACCATCATTTCGAAAGTATATGATAAGACCGGGTATGAATATACCTGTGCCTGTAAGGACGCAAATGCGCAAAAGATCACGGGTATGATGAAGAGAGTATTTGAATAGGAATTAAAAGCAATTAAAAATGAAGAATTAAGAATTAAAAATTCCTTCAGTTGCAATCCTCTTTACAGCTATTAACCAGCAGACTCCCCAATTTTTAATTTTTAATTCTTAATTAAATAAACACTTTGAACCGCTCAAAACAATACTTCATCAGCATCTCCCGGTCATCGGGATGAGCAATGTCAATTAACAGTTTTGCCCGCTGACGAAGATTCTTTCCAAACAAAAAAGCCACGCCATATTCGGTAACCACGTAATGTACGTGTCCTCTTGTAGTTACCACACCGGCGCCTTCTTTTAAATGCGGAACGATACGTGGAATGCCTTTGGCTGTGCGGCTGTTCAATGCAATGATGGGTTTACCGCCCACACTCAATGCAGCGCCACGCATGAAATCCAGTTGTCCGCCGATGCCGCTGTACTGCAGTTCGCCGATGCTGTCGGCACAAACCTGGCCGGTAAGGTCTACCTCAATGGCGCTGTTGATGGCGATCACTTTCTGGTTCTGGCGTATCACGTGCGGATTGTTCACGTACTCAATATCCAGGAAATTGAAAGAAGAATTATCATTTACATAATCATACAGTTTGCGGCTGCCGATGGCAAAAGAGGTAATGGTTTTACCCGGGTGTTTGGCCTTACATTTGTTATTGATCACATCTTTTTCTACCAGGTCGATGATGCCGTCGCTGAGCATTTCGGTATGAACGCCTAAATTTTTATGATTGTCTAAAAAAGAAAGCACCGCATCCGGTATGGTGCCAATACCCATCTGCAGCGTACTGCCGTCTTCGATCATGTCGGCAATGTGTTTACCGATCAGCATTTCGTTCTTACCCACTTTGCTGCTGTAATTTTCTTCCGGCAAAGGAGAGTCATGAAAGACCATTTTGGTAAACCGGTCTGTATGGATCATGCCGTCACCGTGTGTTCGGGGCATGGATGGATTAACGAGTGCAATGGTCTGCTTTGCATTGTCAACCGCTGCCCGGGCAATATCAACCGATACACCAAGCGAGCAGTACCCATGCCTGTCGGGCGGCGATACCTGCACAATAGCGGTATCCAGTTCCAGCGTTTTGCTTTTAAAGAGGTAAGGGATATCACTCAAAAAAACGGGAATAAAATCAGCCCGGCCTTCGGCAACCGCATTGCGGATGGGGCCCGATACAAAGAGCGAGTTGATGTGAAAGCTGTCCACATATTCCGGCTTATCCAGTTCAATTTCTCCTTTAAGCGTGATGGAAACCAGCTCCACATTCTGCAGCCTGTCCTTTTCCCTGGCCAGTTCATGCAGCAGGTAGATCGGTGTGCAAACACTTCCGTGGACAAACACACGGCTATTGCTTTCAATGATGGATAAAGCATCTTTGGGGGTAACATAGTTGTATGGATGGATCATAGTGCTGTTATTTAGGGCAAAAATGCGTTTTCCCGGGGGCTTTTCGGGTAATTTTTGTCATATGGGTACATGATTTTGATATTTCGGCAATTAAAAATTCCCTGGAACAATTAAGAATTAAGAATTAAAAATTAAAAATTCCTTCGACGGCTAGCTGTTTGCGATATAAAAAGCCTATGCTTACAGATAGTAAAATTATATTTGCGTATAAGAAAAATGGGCCAGGAAGAAACTACCGTGCAATCTTGAGCTCCTCATTCTTAATTTTTAATTCTTAATTTTTAATTCATTTATGCAACTAATAGAATGTGTCCCTAATTTTTCCGAAGGGAATGATCTGAATGTGATCAGGCAAATAACCAACGAAATTGAATCCGTTGAAGGCGTACGATTACTGAATGTTGACCCCGGTAAAGCAACCAACCGCACCGTGGTGACCATGGTGGGCGAACCCGCCGCCGTTATTGAAGCCGCATACCTTGCCATAAAAAAAGCCGGCGAACTCATCGACATGAGCAAACACAGGGGCGAACACCCCCGCATGGGCGCTACGGATGTTTGTCCGCTGATACCCATTGCAAATATTACCATGGAAGAAACGGCGAAGTATGCACAGCAGCTTGCCAAAAGGGTAGGAGAAGAACTCAATATCCCCGTTTATTTATACGAAGCTGCACAGCCGAACAAAGAGCGAAACAATTTATCGGTGATACGTGCCGGCGAATACGAAGGCTTCTTTAAAAAGATAAAAGAGCCGCAGTGGAAACCCGATTTTGGCCCGGCCGAGTTTGATGCCAAGCGTGGCGGAACGGTGATTGGTGCACGGGATTTTTTAGTGGCATATAATATCAACCTCAACACAACATCAACCAGGCGTGCAAATGCAATTGCGTTCGACGTACGTGAGGCCGGACGGAATATTGAAGTAGAGGGAAAAAAAGTGAACCAGCCCGGCACATTAAAAAGTGTAAAAGCCATTGGCTGGTATATTGAAGAATACGGCGTGGCGCAGATATCGATGAACCTCACCAATATCAATGTTACTCCTGTGCATATAGCTTTTGATGAAGTGTGTAATAAAGCAACCGCAAGAGGCATTCGTGTAACGGGCAGCGAATTAGTTGGCCTCATTCCCCTTAAAGCCATGCTTGATGCCGGTAAATATTTTTTACAGAAACAGCAACGCAGTACGGGCGTGAGTGAAAAAGAACTCATCAAGATCGCCATTAAAAGCATGGGGCTTGATGAACTGGGGCCTTTTAAACCCGAAGAACGAATAATTGAATATATGCTCAGCGATGCAAGCGGCAGCCGGCTGGTGAACATGAAGCTTACCGACTTTGCCGACCTTACCGCCAGCGAAAGTGTTGCCCCCGGTGGTGGTTCCATTTCTGCGTATGTGGGTGCACTCGGCATCTCACTCGGTACCATGGTTGCCAATTTAAGCAGCCACAAAAAAGGATGGGATGAAAGATGGAAAGAATTCAGCGACTGGGCGGAGAAAGGAGAGGCCTATAAAAATGAATTGATAAAACTGGTGGATGCCGATACCGCCGCCTTTAATAAGATCATGCAGGCATTTGCATTGCCCAAGGCAACCCCCGAAGAAAAAATCGCCCGTACCCAGGCCATACAGGAGGCAACCAAGTATGCTATTGAGATACCTTTTAAAGTAATGGAGACCGCTTACGCTAGCATGGAAGTGATAAAGCAGATGGTTATTGAAGGCAACCCCAACTCCGTTACCGATGCCGGCGTGGGCGCCCTCTGTGCCCGCAGTGCGGTGATAGGCGCTTACATGAACGTACGTATTAATGCCACTGGCTACAACGACAAAGCTTTTGTTACCGATATCATTGCCAAGGGTGCTACTATAGAGAGCAAGGCCATTGCGTTGGAAGCGGAGATCATTGGGCTGGTGAATGAGAAGATTGGGATGTAATTAATCCTTTATACAATGACTCATGATAATTTTAAAACGGATTTAACTGCTTGTGACGCAGACGAAAAAAGACGTGCATTTATGCAGAAACATATTATGCACGGTCTTCCTTTTGTGTTTGCGGGACGCGAAGATGAATATTTTGAGTTTAGGACTAGGATAGCGCAACATTTTGGAATAAATTATCAAAATGTTTTTATCGTTGGCTCTGCGAAGCTTGGGTTTAATTACTTTTCTGGTAAAGCGTTCAGTTATGAGTCTGATATCGATGTTGTTCTTGTTGATGAAAGGCTTTTTGAAAGATACTATGAAAACATATGTGATTATCAATATCAATTGGATAAAAACTATAGAGCAATTGATTCGAGAGAATTGAACTTATACAGATCGTTTTTGCAATATTTGGTAAAGGGCTGGATGAGGCCGGATAAATTGCCTTTATCTTTTGAAATCTCTATTTTAAAAGACGAATGGTTTGGTTTTTTCCAATCAATATCTTTTGGTAAGTCTGAAGTCGGAAACTATAAAATAAATGCCGGCCTTTTTAAGAATACTGCTTACCTAGAGAAATACTATCTTAATGGTGTGACAGAGTTTTACAATCAATTAAAAATTCCAAGCAATGGCTAAACAAATCCAAGCAAGTCCAAGTAATAAAAAAATCTCTGAACTTTATAAAAGGATAAAGGAAGGGACATTAAAGCTTCAGCCAGAATTTCAAAGGAAATTTGTTTGGAATTCTGCTCATAAGGAATTGTTTATAGAGACGATCTTAATGGGCCTGCCATTCCCAGAAATTTATATTGCTCAATCAGGAATTGATATTGAGAAAATAGAAACGCAAGAGGTCATTGTCGATGGTCAACAACGATTGAGTACTATAGTACAATATATTGATGAACTTGAAGACTCTGAAATTTTTGGTCGAAAAGTAAAAAAGTTTAAAAATTTACTTAAAGATGAACAGACTGATTTTGTTAATTATAATGTTGTAATAAGAGATTTAGGAGATATTTCTTCTGATCAAATAAAGGAAGTTTTTAAGAGGATTAATCAAACAAAATATAGTTTGGAACAAATTGAAATTCAAAATGCGGTTTATGATGGAGAATTTATTATGACTGCAAAAGATATTTTGACTGGAATTGACGCCACGCATATTCCAATATTTAGTGAATCGGAATTATCTAGAATGGCAGATTTGCATTTTATTCTTTTAATAATGGCTACTATTGAAAACGGTGGCTACTTTCCTTTTGATAAGGAAATTGAAAAGTATATTATTAAGAATAACGATGAATACCAAAGTAAGGAAGAAATGAAAAATAGATTGCTAAATGTTTTTGAAGTTGTAAAAGAAATGAATTTCCTTGATGATTCTATTTGGTATAGAAAATCTAATTTTTTTACATTAATTACAGAACTGACTTTTGCAAAGATTGAGATAATGAATAAAGAGCTAAGGGAAAAATTACTCAAATTTGAAGATGACTTGAACAAAAATAAGGGTTATCCTAAAGATACAAATGACTTTACACTGTATTATTCATATATGTATACTGGAACTAATAGTAGGCAAGCTAGAGTTATAAGGTCTGAAATATTTCGGCTGAATATTTTTGCATAGTGACAGAATGTGGCGCAGTTATACAACAAGTCACATTGAGTAAGGAATAACTTTTCGCTGCTGTTGGTGTTCCCTTTCATACTGTGATCAAACTGGTGCACCATCACACGCCTCCGTCTGGTCTTATGACCACTGGCGATAAGCCATAAAAGAGCTTAAAAAAAATCACAGCAGTTCGAACTTCAGTCGTCGTTGATACTTCGATTACGATCTGTACAGCAGCCGACAGCGCATATTGGTTTAGGAGTAGGTTTCTAAATGGATAAGGTAAAGACCAACAACAGCTGAAAATAATTCCTCAACTGGTGCAAGTGTTCACCAATACGCAATAAGTCTTCTTTTTTTTGAGAAACTATTGACTTAAATTCTCATTTTTAATTATTTATTCTTAATTTTTAAATAAGAATTGGATTAATCGGGATCTTATAATTAAATCAAATATCATTCTACGATAGCTTTATGCGACTACTAACTATTTCTGCAGTATTGCTTCTAGGCATTTTGGGTTGTAAAAACGAAAAAAGTAATACTTCTGAGGAATTAGTGGCACAGACGATCCTCGAAAAGGAATTCGAATCATTCATCGACAGTTTATCCAAAAGAAAACACCAAGAGATGTCCGAAGGGTTGGCAGTTATTAAACAAGATACAGTAATCGAGACCAATCTGCTTTATTCGAATCCATACTGGAGTAGAATTGGCCAGTATCTTGAGCGGAAAAAATTAGATACTATTTTAATAGATGCGATAAAGCTGATTTTTAATAAGGGAGGCCGTTATTGTGATTCAACTCTTTTTTATAATGCCCCGGTAATGTATGCCGACTCGATCTATGTTGAAAGATGCCATTTTAATTTTTTTTCCGATAACTTAAGTGGTTCAATTCTTTGTGCTAATGCACAATTTAATAAACCATTTATTTTTGCAAATAACAGTGCAGATGGAAGGATAACATTTGACAGGTGTTTGTTTCGGGATGAGGTGAGTTATAATAAGACAGACTATTCTGATGAATCAAAATCCATGAATATACCAGAAATTCCGGAAGTGCAATTCATTTCATCTATTTTTAAAAAGGGTATTTCGTTTAATTCCTTTTACAGGGATAACTATTATTCCTATGAAGACAAGATAGTAAGCAAGTTATTCATTTTAAACGATTCTATTGATAATCTGAATTTTGTTAATTGCGTAATGGGAAGAAAATTAGATGTATCTAACCTTAGGTTTAAACAAAATGCTCTTTTAAGGTTAGAGTCAGTCTTTCTCCCTGATACTTTAGACCTTAGTTTTACGAGATTGTCGGGCAAGACAGATCTCACAAGAACTTATAAACCTGTATCAGGAAATAAATGTGAAATTAATTTACTAAATACAGATGTGCGAAATATTCTGATGCAGTATGACAATTTTCATCTTTTTATCCCTGATTCAATTTTAAATGATACCAAATCCGCTGATGTGGTAAGTAGTACATACGAGTCGCTGCTGAATAGTTTTAAAGCAAACGGATTTCAAAGCAGCTATAAAGATTTGGACATCGAATATAAGTATTGGCAAAGCAAACAGAATTGGACATTAAAATTAAGCAACTGGTGGTGGAAATTCGGGTATGAGAAATGGAGGATTTTACTTTATTCCCTTGGATTTATCTTTCTCTTCAGTTTTTACAACTTCGCAAAGTACAAACAATTGCAGGAAGCATATCCCTTTACGCAACTAACCTGGAGCCGCATTCCTTATACTAAAAATCCTGTTTTCCGAACCTTGAAGAGATATTTCGTAGCCCTGATGTATACTGGGATCATCTTCTTCCGGTTCAGTATCGACTATAAGAATGTTAACATTAAGACTATGTATTATGTTGCAATCATAATCTTGCAATATACCATTGGCCTCTTTTGCACTGGTTTTATGATTAACTGGATACTAGGTTGACATCGATGGAGACTCCTTCACCTTGGTTCGTGTCACATGAACAGAAACCATCATCAATAAAAATGATTCAAACATTACGAACATTGCGCAACTTTATCAACAGCCTTATCATATTCAATGCAAGAATAAGCAGGACAAGTGCCGTTATCAAACTTGGCGTATATGAACCTCCATGATCTTCTTTCCAGCAACGTCTCCCGAAAAGAAGTAGCTTGTAAATAAGACCAACAGCGGCTGAAAACATAAAGTTTTTGAGTTCACCTGCTGCTTTTAACTCTGCCGTTCTATTCCATTATTTCAATACATTTGTGCCATGAGAACTACCCGAAAAAAAACTTTATTCTTTATACTGCTGTTATCCCTGGTATCATTTAATTGTAAAAAACAAAAGGATCCCCCGCCGCCACCGGTAATAACCTTACCCACCGTTAGCACCGGGGCTGTATCTTCTATAACTTCTGCTGCGGTAACAGCGGCCGGTACAGTAAGCGATGATGGCGGAGCTACCGTTACTGTAAGGGGGTTTTGCTGGAGTACCAGTCCAAATCCGGTGGTTACCGGCAACCACAGTACAGATGGAAGCGGCATCGGCTCATTCAACCATACTATAACAGGACTTACTCCATCCACTAATTATTATATCAGGGCTTATGCTACAAACAGCGTTGGAACAGCATATGGTAATGAAGTACCTTTCAGCACTACGGCACCGGCTGTTTATGCAGTTGGATTTGAGAATAACTTAACGGGTTTTGCGCCGCTCTTGTGGAAGAATGGCATAGTGTCTTCTTTGCAAAACGGTACACTTGATGCATCCCTATACTCCCTGTTTGTTACCGACACGGATGTTTACACAGCCGGGTATGAAGAACATCCTTTAAATTATGCGGCTACCGTGTGGAAGAACGGGGTGGCAACTTATTTAACCAATGGCGGAACACGTGCAGTAGCATACGCAGTTTTTGTTTCGGGTGCCGATGTTTATGTGGCGGGGTATGAAGAAAATGCAACAAAGAAAATTGCAAAGGTCTGGAAGAATGGCGTTGCTGTTCCATTAACGAATGGTACCAATCATGCAGTGGCATACGCAGTCTTTGTTTCGGGCGCCGATGTGTATGTGGCGGGTTATGAGCACAACGGGTCAAAAGAGGTTGCCAAATACTGGAAGAACGGCGTTGCGGTCTCATTGACCAATGGCGCTAATGATGCCGAAGGAAGTTCGGTTTATATTTCCGGGACAGATGTGTACGTGGCCGGTTTTGAATTCAATGCTACCAATAATGTGGCAAGGCTTTGGAAGAACGGTGTGTCCGTTAGTTTGCAGAACGGCCCTTTATCTTCCTATGCCGCTTCGGTGGTAGTTAATGGTGCAGATGTTTATGCAGCAGGAGCGGAGTATACCGGTACAAGGTTCCAGGCTAAATACTGGAAGAACGGAATTGCGACTTTCTTACCGGCCGGTTCACTTGATTATTATGGATCTTCCATTTTTATTTATGGTGCTGATGTATATGTTGCGGGGCAGGAGAATATCGGCCCGCAGGCTATTGCCAAGCTATGGAAGAACGGGGTTGCTGTTCCTTTGGCAAACAGCAGTTTTACCGGTGGGGCAAATGCCGTGTTTGTGAAATAGTTTTTATTTATTATTTCCCCGCCTGGTGCAAGTGTTCTCTCTATGCCATCGTTGTTCCCATTCAGCCAACGATCAACATACTTCATTTTTTAAACCCTATTCTCTCACGGTCATCCCAATTTTTTTGCCCTGCCTTATCAGCAAGCAGGGTTTCAAGTGCCTGGTAGATCCGGTTTAAGCGGGCATTGTGATTACTGGTTGTGTCTTTCAGTTCCTTTACCTGCTGCGCAAGCTCTTTATAGCTAAGTGCAAACTGTTTCAATGCTATAAAAGCCCTTATAATAGAAATATTCATCTGGATGGCTTTCGTACTTTTTAATATACTGGCAAGCATCGTTACTCCATGTTCAGTAAAGGCATAGGGCAGGGCAGGACTGTATTTTATACCTCCCGGAAGGTTATCACAAATTGTGATAACCTCCTGCCATTCCTTTTTATTCAGTTGAAACATGAAATCTTTCGGGAATCGTATGCTATTGCGTTTGACAGCTTGCTTTAATATCCTGGTTTCTGTTCCATATATTTTGGCAAGGTCAAAGTCGAGCATAACTTTTTGACCACGTATCTCATAGATGAGGTTCTGGATGATCTGCAATTGCATAGCAAATAAATATTAAAGAAGCTGATCACAATTTGTGATTAGCTCCTTTAAATATAAATCCTGGAATTCTTTTGCATAGGGCCTTTAACACATGCTGAATTGGGGAAAACACCCAACTAACGTAAGTGTTTCTCGTAAGTAGCCCCTTTGCTGCTGTTGCTGTTCCCCGCATTTTGAGCAGCTTCATATTCTTTCCTGACCTCCATCATAGTATTCCCCCTGCCGCTGGTATTAACTTGTTTTCATAAACCGGTTAAAAAAGTGAATCGTACATGCCTGCTATATTACTTATTCAGTTGCCTGTTGTTTTTGCAGGCATGTACGGGATCGAAAGGATTGACCCTGCCTGCAGAGTTGAGTGCCAATAACCGCAGTTCAGATATTACCGGGAGCGCCCGCTACCTTCCGAATATCCGCTTACTGGACTACCGGGGATACAAAGACAGCGTGATCAGTAACCAGGAGGTGGATAAATACGCCAACCTGGGACTGGTATTTCCTTATACAAGGATCACGAAGAATGTGCTCACCGGCGAACTGCTGTTCGGTAACGATTCACTGAAATGTTTGGTTCATTATACCTACAACATAGAAACACATATCAGCAACGGGCAATCGGTGCTGGGCGCCGTACTGGAAAAGGGCAATCACGATTATTCCAAAGACGTGGAAAATGTGTACCGGTATGCCTCCGGGAGGGGAACCATTACAATACCTGGCTTCGCCGATTCCGCCTGGTATTCTTTTGGAAGAGATTCCAGTAATACGCTTATTACCAATAAAGACAGCTTTGCATTTAAATATGTGAAAGAAAGGGAAAGCGGTTCCATATACGTTATCGACGGCTTCCAGTTACTCAAGGGAGAGGTTGTTTATGCCGTGATGCAAAACTACTCAACCGCTAAGCTTACAAAACCCAGGATATACCTCTACAGCAAGGCCACTGCCCGGGAACAACTCGTCATCGCAGCTTACTTTGCGATCCGGCAATGGTGATGCCGCCACGAAATGATGATCAACGCCCGGGCTTTCTTTTTACCAGGATATCGCTGTGTCAATTTTTTGAGAACAAAATAAATTGACACAGAACGGTGCCAAAAAATAAATAAATAAAAAAAAATGACACAAAACTGTGACAAAATAAAATGACACAGAACTTGTGTCAAAAAAATAAATAAATAAAAAAGTGACACAGAATTGTGTCAAAAAATAAATGAGTAATAAGGCCGTGTGCAGGATTTCATTATTCTCTTTCCCCCAAACCGGCAGGCCATTGCGTGTAGCAAGGCAACCCGCTGTTGCTGAGCCCACTAACACTATCACAATATTATAGCTGTTATTAGCTTACCTTTACAGCTATCTGCCGAAAGTAGTAACGTGTTTTCTCCAGGTACGGCATCTTCATTTATCATCACAAAACAGGCAGTAGTACTATGGCAGAAACATGGAATAAAAAGGAAAGAGAAAAGAAAAAAAAGCAAAAAAAGAAAGAGAAAGCAGAGAAAAAACAGGAGCAAAGAGAAAATACAAGCAAAGGGGAGAACCCGGCAAGCATGATCGCTTACGTGGATGAGTACGGCAACCTGTCGGATACGCCTCCCGATCCGAGAAAAAGGATCAACATCAAAGCATCCGATATAGAGATCAGCGTCCCCAAATACGATCCGGCCAATGACGTAGCCAGCAGCCGCACCGGTATCATCAGTTTTTTCAACCATGACAAGGGATTTGGTTTTATAAAAGACCTGCAGACACAGGAAAGTGTATTCGTGCACATCAATGCCTTATCGGAAACGGTTGCAGAAAATAATAAAGTAAGTTTTGAAATAGAAATGGGGCCACGTGGAGCCAATGCCATTAATGTGAAACTCGTTAAGTAAAGAATTTTCCGCAGCAGGCAAGTTGCCCAACCAGCCCTGGCTGATGCAGACAAGCAGCAGCAAAGCAGGGTAGCGCATCTGTGCCAGGTAAGCATGTGTTCGAACTTTCTCCGGACCCATGATAAGAAATATAAAAACAGTATATTCGGGTCTGTATTATTTTATTTCAACCAGTAAAATCGATCATATGCCCGGAGAAGCAAATGCATTACAAGCAAGTATAAACAGGCTTAATGAAAAACTGAGGAATGAGAAAGATCCTGTGGAAATAGAAAAACTAAAGAATGCCATTAAGGAACTCCAGGAGGAACTGAAAAATATGAGGAGTTAACAGGTTATCCCACCTTGCGCAGGTGTTCCTCACCCTAATCATAAATTTACCCTGTTAGTTTATGGGATCAGTTCCCGGTATTCATGGGGACATGTGATGCCGTATTAAATCTCCCGCATGGCAACCAGCTGCGCATTTGATCCGCTTTTATTCATATCAATAACCAGGTAAAGAACCAACACGCTGATGAGGGCGGCAAAATAGCACCAGACAGAAATAATATACCCGGGGAAATATATTTCCGTAACTATAAAAGAAGCCAGTACCAAAATACCCAGCAACGGCATTTTTTTGTTGCCGGATATAAAGGGGGGCAGGATGGTTACCCCTACATAAACAGCACTGGCTATCCAGGATAACAGCACCGGGTAATTTAACGTGTAATCAACATGATAAGAACTGATACCGGCAGTAATGGTATAATTCAGCAGGCACCAGCCAAGAAATGCAGCGGTGAGAATTCCCATAACGGTAAAAAAGCCAAGTACTTTTTTTCGCTGTGCATTCTTTTCAATAAGGTATAGTGAAAGCGGTACCAGCATGGGCCATACCACCTGTGCAAATAACAGGAACAGCCCCGTGGCCGGACCTTTCCATTCAGAATATTCCGGATCGGTGAATGAAAGCCATACAAAACCTTCGGTGAGCTGTTGAACAGCAAACAGGAGGGGAATACAGGCAAACGGCAACCGGGAGGGACTCTTTACTTTTTTTAAAGTAATAATACCCACCGTACCAATAACCGCAGCAGCTCCAAAACTTGCACTGGCAGAAAAACACATGGTAAGATCTTAAGGGTTAAAATGACCAGGTGTAATGTAACCTGATTATTCTCCCCAAAAGGAACTATTATGTGCATTCTGTATGATGCATATCATGATCTTCCATTGCTGTACTGCTTTTACAACCCGGTGCAGGTTTTATTTTTTCTATTGCTTAATGAATTCCACCCTCCGGTTCAGCGCTTTGTTCGCAGGCGTATCGTTTGGCGCAACCGGTTTTGTTTCTCCCATGCCATCGGTTTCAATGGTGGAAGCATCAATGCCGAATGTTTTCACCAGTTCATTTTTTACGGCTGCGGCCCTGCGTTTTGAAAGGTCGAGATTGGCGGCATCATTGCCATCGGCATCCGTATGCCCGATGATCTTGATTTTTACTCCTGCATTTTCGGTCAGCACATCTGCAATGTTTTTAATGGTACCGTAGCTTTCGGGTTTTACTTTATCGGAGTTAACATCGAAGTAAATACCGTAGCTCACCAGTTTTCCTTCGGTGATCAGTTTGCTCCGCATATCGGGCGCTGCATCCGTGATCCTTATGTTAGAGATATAAGAACCGCAGGAAGCGCCCCTTGATAACCGGAAACAAAAACGGTTGAATACACTGCCTTCGTGAATGTTGGTTGGCATATCCAGCACTTTTGCCGACTTATGATAGATCCGCAGCCTCCGGCCCTGTACCCAGATGATGACATGATTCACATTCTCCTGTTCAACGGGATTGAGGCCTGATGAGCCGGTAAGTTGTACGGGCTCGCCTGTTTTGTATCCCATCGTATTCCAGTTTGCTTTTTCAATGGAGATGATGATCCCGCTGTTTCCTGGGTGAGGACTGTTGTCCATTTCCATGTGTTTGGTCTCCCCGTACAATATGAGGCCCGCGGCAATACGTCCCCCGGTCTTTTTAGGAACAATATCAAATTCGATGATATAGTTTTTAGGAAAAGCAATATTCTTTAAATAGAAATAATTTCCGTCGGTGCTGTTCAGGTTGAGCCATTTACCCGGTGCGATATTCAGCGTATTTACTTCGCCTGCGGCATTGGCTGTCCACAAAGCGGGAAAATCACCTACGGCATCCTGGCTGAAATCATCAAAATAGATCACTCTTTCTCCCGGAACAAAATCATATTTGGAATACGCTTGTAAAGGAGGTTGCGTATTTCCGGCAGGATCTATGACGGTATCTTTTTTTGGATTGTTTTGGGCAACAGGTTTATTATCGGTAGTCTTCGGGTTGTTCTTTGTATTGAATGCACTGTCAATTACCTCATCGGCTTTTTTGTTGATGGCCTGGTTGGTTTTATTGATGGCTTTTCTTTCCAGAACTTTACCCGGGTTCAATACCTGTGCAAAACTGTACTGGCTGCTTACCGATAGCAGGAGCAGAACAACGGTATATTTCAGTTTCATAAGATGATAATTTAACTAAAGTTATTTATGAACCATTCGTAAACTGCTGATACCGGATACGGGATTTAGTGATACTTATCAGGAAGAACCTGCATCTTCACCGGCTCATTGTGCAAAAGTTTCTACCCCGGTCATTCGATCTGGCATGTCATTTATCTGGCAGGCGTTCCCCCGTCAATTCTAAAATCTAAAATGTAAGTTTTTATGGGATCACTTCCCGGTTTCCTGGCTGATAAAAGCTATGATTTTCGATTGAAAAAAATTACCTTGGTCCCGCTTTCCCCCTGGACCTCCCATTTTTAAATAAAACATAAACAGAAAAATTATGAAAAAATTTCTTGTACTGTTCTGTGCAGTTGCCTTTATTGCCTGCAACAACGAAAAGCCTGCGGGGGCTGCGGCTGAAGTAAAACCCATGGTACCTGCGGATATGCATGGGCTAACACCAACGTATTCGGCTTCATTCGTTATGGATTCGGCTAAGAATACCGAAACGGTCCTGGCCCTCTGGCAGGAATGGAAAAGCGGCGACCTGTCGAAAAGCCGTTCGCACTTTGCCGATTCGATGGCCTTTTTCCTGGCAGATGGTTCCAGCATGATGGGGCCAACCGATACCCTGATGAAAGGAATGCAGGCATACCGCAGTTCCTTTACAAAAATGGAAGCAAATGTTGAAGCCATTTTTGCCGTAAAAAGCACCGACAAAAATGAAAACTGGGTAGCCGTTTGGGGCAACGAAATAGAAACAAACCAGGCAGGTAAGGTAGATACTATCAGCCTGCAGGAAACCTGGCGTTTCAACAAAGAAGGCAAAGTGAACATGATGTTCCAGGCCGTGCGCAAAGGAGTGCTGCCTCCGCCGCCGGGAAAATAATGTTATAATGAATTTAAAAATGACCGGCTAAATTCCTGGCCGGTTATTTTTTGCCCAGACTGCAGCAAGCGATCCCTTAATCATTTCGAAAAAGGCTATGCCTTAGTCAAAAAAAGTAACGATCATGTTACCATACAGGTTTCCGCATCCCCAGGGCACGCTGTTATCAACCGGCAACACCTGTATGGTATGCGCTCCCGGCAAAAAATTACCTCCATACGTAAAGACTGCTTCTGCCCATTGAGCGCCCTCTGCAACAGGCGTATAAGTAAGTACTATCTGCACCGTGGCTCCATCTACCAACAGGTTTATGTCATGCCGGCCGGTTCCATACCGGATACTTTTTCCTGTAATAGTATAATCCGAAGTATCTGTGAGCGCAAAAGCATAGTTATAAATGGGCGTATGTACAATAAGGCACCCGGTGTTGGGATCTGTTATCCGTACTACTCTTGGTTTTTTACGGGGTGCCCAGCTTGCTAAACCATTGGCATCAGTGGTTAAAATTCTTCCGGCAGCCTGTGTTCCATCGGCGATTTTTATATTGCCCGCCACATCCAGTTTCGCTGCAGGGTTGGTTACTCCAATTCCTACGTTTTGCGCCTGTGAATGATTATGTACAATAAAGACAGTCAGTAATATTGATACAAATATCTTTTTCATAAATAGTTATTACGATTACATATTCCCGAAACTAACTCATATCCTTTAAAAGCATCAGTTTATTAATAACCAGTCCTTCGCCGCTGTTGTAACGTAAAACATCCGCAAGCCAACAGGTATCTGTTCGCTGCCTTTATGTAAGTTCGTCACTTTCAAACCTGCGTAAACGGTTTGTAAGCATCCTGATCTTTTCTTCCTGCCTGTTTAGCTGACCTAATAAATAGGTGATCGTTTCAATGCCTTCGAGGTTAATATCCATTTCATATAACCGGGTTATTTTTTCCAGGTCCGGTAACTGGTCTGCAGGAATGCAGGAGATTTCTTCTACTATTTCGATCTCTATTAATCCCGACTCTTTTAATGAGTAGATGAATGAAGGATCAACCTGGTGGTGCATACAAAATTCCTGGACGGGTATCATAATATGAGTTTGCATACAATAGCTTATTTAAGTTTTGATAATTCGGTGAACAGTTCCTTTTGTTTTTCTGTGAGGTTGGTTGGGAGTTTTATTTCGAATGTAACATACAGGTCGCCGGTTTCTCCTTCTTTTTTATAAACCGGAACACCTTTACCTTTTAACCTGACCTTGGTTCCATTGCCTGTTTCAGGGGCGACTTTCAGTTTTACTTTTCCCTGTAATGTTTCAATAATGGTTTCTCCGCCCAGCATAGCTGAATAAAGATCCAATGGCGCTGTCATATACAGATCGTTGCCGAGCCTTTTGTAAACAGGATGTGGCGGTATTGAAAAACTGATGTAAAGATCACCGGCAGGGCCACCATTCACACCCGGGTTTCCATACCCGTTTAATTTGATCGTTTGCCCGTTTTCGGCTCCGGCCGGAACAGTGATGCGGATGTTTTTTCCATTGATAGTAAAAGTCTGCGGATGCGTTTGCATTGTATCGGCCAGGCTTAATTTTAATTCGGCACTGATATCCTGTCCCCGGAATTTTGCCTGCTGCCTTTTACCAGCACTGCCAAACATAGATTCAAAAAAGCTTGAAAAATCCGGGTCAGTTCCTTCAGAGAATGACTGCCTTCCTGCAGTTTGTGATCTGTGCTGTGCATTCTTTTGCTGCTCAAATTGTTCTGCATGTTGCCAGTCTTTGCCATACTCGTCATATTTTTTTCTTTTTTCCGGGTCACTTAAAACCTCGTTGGCTTCATTTATCTGCTGAAATTTTTTATGGGCATCTTTATCTGTTGGATTCAGATCAGGATGCAGTTTTCGGGCAAGCTTCCGGTATGCTTTTTTAATTTCTTCTGCACTGGATCCTTTGCTTACACCTAAAATTTTATAGTAATCGATGAACTCCATGTGTTATCTGTTATTTAATATTGATGTAAAGTTATTCATTATACGGCAGTACGCTGCTGATTGTTTACTGTTGAATATCTGTAATGGGTGCATTATTTCCATTCTCCGATCAAAATTAGCAGGGGTGAAACATTTGGGAACAATTCCTGAATTCAGTCCTGGTATCTATTGATATAGGATACTCTGCTTATCATCAGTTATTGTGTGAATCATGTAACAATTTTATAATTACCTGTAACATTTTGCCAGGCATCCGGCAGACCTTTATGCCATCTTAGTTTTTTAAAAAGGCATTTCTAAAATAAGGTTATGAAAATATTGATTGTATTAACCTCACACAGTGCGCTTGGAAATACGGGAGAAAAAACCGGTTTTTGGATCGAAGAATTTGCTGCTCCTTACTATGTGCTGGCCGATGCCGGTGCAATCATATCCATTGCATCGCCGGCAGGAGGGCAGCCTCCTGTTGATCCCAAAAGTGAAGCGCCCGATGCACAAACCCCTTCAACGGGAAGATTTTATAAAGATCCCCAGGCGATCGACAAAGTGGCCAACACGTTAAAACTAAGTGCTGTAAAGGAATCAGATTACGATGCCGTTTTTTATCCCGGCGGTCATGGCCCGCTGTGGGACCTGGCCAATGATTCAAACTCCATACAATTGATAGAAGACTTTTATAAACACAAAAAGCCAATTGCTTTTGTTTGCCATGCCCCGGCTGCTTTGGTTAAAGTAAAAGACCAAAATGGCGAGCCACTGGTAAAAGGGAAAGCAGTAACCGGCTTTTCCAATGAAGAAGAAGCAGCCGTTAAATTAACAACCGTAGTTCCTTTTTTACTGGAAGATGAGTTGAAAAGACTCGGAGCACAGTACAGCAATGGAGCACACTGGAGTTCTTATACAAAGCAGGATGGATTACTGATCACCGGGCAGAACCCGGCTTCATCTGCAGCAGTGGCAGACTTACTTTTAGCGGCTGTTGGCAATAACAATTAATTTTAAAAAATAATCATCATGGAAGGATTTAAAGGAGATATTGAAAAGGAAACTTTGGCAAATGAAAATTTCCGGAAAGTACTGTATACCGGTGAGCATCTTCAACTTGTGCTTATGAGCCTGGAAGTTGGGGAAGATATCGGGGAAGAAACACACCCGGGCACCGACCAGTTTTTCAGGTTTGAAAGCGGCACGGGTAAATGTTTTATTGATAACAATGAATACCCCGTTGCAGAAGGAGACGTGATCGTGGTGCCTGCAGGTGCAAAACATAATGTTATCAACACGGGCACGTCAGAAGCTCTTAAAATGTATACCTT
>Ga0209023_10000862_pt1 | contig 43250 bp, 22 predicted proteins | sample LakOneMetagenome_FD_187468 | JGI IMG/M metagenome (GOLD analysis project Ga0209023, IMG submission 187468) | Freshwater and sediment microbial communities from Lake Erie, Canada (SPAdes) (version 2) | ecosystem: Environmental > Aquatic > Freshwater > Lentic | place: Lake Erie, Canada...
CGATCTCAGGGGAGGGTGCACGACGCCGAGTCCGACGTCGACGCCATGCTCGGATTGTGCCGGCTCGTCCGGGACGGGGCGCCCGGGCTCTGGTCGACCTTCCTGCGTTTCTCCTCCAAGGCGGCGGTCGTCGACCTCGTCCGCGACGAGGATGCGTTCGCTTATTTCGATTTCTTCGGAAGTCCGCGGGTGATGCATTTCCTGACGAGGATCGGCGTCAGTCCGAACGACGCGAACGCCCACTACTGTCTCGACCTGGAGTGCGACATCGACGGTCTACGCAGGCTCGACGAGGCGGCACTCGCGGAACGGATAGTGCAGGAGCCGCGACCGATCCGGCGGCTCAAGGTCAATGCCTCCCCGCTGCTCTATCCGCTGTGGGATATCGACGCCGACCGTTTCCTCGGTCTGACTGAGGACGAACTGGCGCGGCGGGCGTCGGCGGTGCGCGCCGACGAGGAATTCATGACGGCTCTTGCGCGCGCCGCGGCTTCGGTCGAGCCGCTCTACGCGAAGTCTGAGCATGTCGAGCTCCAGATATATGGTGGCGATTTCTTTTCGGACGGCGATCGTGAGCTGTGCCGCCAATTCCATGAGCTCCCGTGGGAAGGCAGACTGGAGATCGTCGGCCGCTTCGGCGACCAGCGCCTCAAACGCCTGGCACGTCGGCTGATCTACTTCGAAAGCCCGCATCTGTTCAGCGACGTCGATCGCCGCATCATCGCTGACGACATTTCCTCGCGCCGACGCGGCGATGAAAAACATGCATCGCAGCCGTGGACGACGATCGCTAGTGCCCTTGCCGAGCTGGAAACGATGGACGGCGAGGTGTCGCAGGCCTTCAAGATGGGCTTCCTCCAGTTGCGTTAGCGCGATCACGAAGGCAGTCGCAGGCCACACAACATCTTGGAATTCCCGCGGAGAACTCAACCTAATGGTCCGCTAGGGCGGCCCCTTTAACGGCCGTCTCTTCAAACGCGGCTCTTGGACCCCCCTCCGTGGGAGGCAAAGGGGCTTGTTCGGCTCTCCAGTCTGACCAGCCCTTGCTGGCGACCTCGATTTCTCGCTGCAACGCCTCGATCGTCCGACTATAGCGGGCCTCATCCGAGCCCGAGCGATAAAGAGCGGCCCGCGAAAGCTCCGAGTGCAAAGCGCTCGCGTCGCAAAGTGTGAGCAGATTAGCTGCCGCCGCCTCGCGAGCAGGGCGATCGCGGAAAGATGCGGCATGGAGAGGGGCTCCGCTGTACCGCTATTGAAGCTCGCCCCCATCTTGGCACACGCTCCCACCACGGCCGTTAGCCGCGCGTATGAGAGCGTTTAGACCGCGGCCAAATCCGGAAAGTCTCTACCGAAGGGGAGCAACAAGCTTTGCTATTCCGAGTTTCTCCAGATCGACGGCCTGAGCGAATTGTCGGGTAATCTTCACCGGATCTTCAGCGCCAACATCGGTCAAGTGTACAATCTTGGCGGTCACCACTATGGGCAGCCGCGGCCAAGCCGGCTCTTCCTTCCATACTATGATATCCTGAATAGTTACTGGCTGCTGCACGACGGGCAATCTGGACGGCCTGCTGCTCTGCAGCGCGCGCTGCAACGCCTGTCCAACCTGCGTGTGGCGACGAAACCACGCCTCTATTTTGTCGCGACGGTCTCGCGGTTCGGTCCATTGGCCACGGTCGAATAGCTCTCGACGCGCTCGCTCGATCGTATCCTGACTCGCCGACGCGGCCATCGCGCACGCGAGTGCATCCATCCTATCTGTCTGCCAATTCTTCAACTCTGCTGGATCGACATAGAAGTTTGTCGGCGCCGCCACATCAGCGGACGTCTCATAAGCTGCCCATAGCAGCAGCGCACGGCCAGCAATTTCCAGCTCGCTCTCCACTCCACCCATACGCTCGAGCGCATCGAATACGCCTCCGTCCCTCCCGAATAGACACCGGGTTGCCAGCTTGAAAGCATCACGCAACTGAACATCGTCTACCAAACGTTCCGGATTGCGGGAGAAAGGTATTTTGTCACCCGGATGGTACTTGCGAAGATTCTTCATGAGCGCGAGCGTGAAGAGAATGCGCTCGTATTTCCATGTCGCTGAACGATCCTCATCCATCCGTTCCGAAAGGCGATTCAGGATGCGTGTAACGCGTGGCTTCACACCACGAACAATATCTTCCCACTGCGGCTGAGAGCGTGCGCCCTTCTCATCAAAGGGCTCGTCCTTCGGCTCATCATCGTCTCTTGCTTCCGGATCGTCATTCTCCTTCCTTTTCGGAAGCGACGCTAAATCCTTGAGAAGCATCGTGATAATCGCCGAAAAATCCAAGTCGATAGACAACTTGCGGCCCTTCGACGATTTGTCCTGAACGCCAATTCCTCTTGGCGTGTAAGCCTCGCTATCGCTCGGCTGGTCTTGCGCTCGGACGGCACGGCTGCCTGAACGCGACGCACTCGGCTCTTCGCTCTTGCCGCCGGGTGACAGCAATATCTTATCGCAGAGATTGAGAAGCTCCTCGCTGGGCGCAGCTCCTCCAGTGAGACGTCCCAGCTCATCAATAAGGCGCGCCGTCTGGCTGGAAACAAGCGTTTGACTCAATTCACGCACCGACGCTGCGACAATGATGATGGTCTCGGTTCGCTCAGCCGTCTGAACCGTGAAAGTACCGGCCTCGCTCGCAGCAAACCGTAGCACCCCCTTCGTAATTGATATTCCTTCCACAGTAGCGGCTCCGGATGCACCGTCGATTCGAGCCTTGACCTCCTTGATTTTCCTGAACGCCGTTCCAATCTGAGCCGTGACAAATCCATCCTGCCAAAGCCCCCTGAAGACAAGGATGCCTGGCGTCGGAGGCTCCTCTTCGGCATCCCTCCGCGATCGTAACTCAATGTGCTTCAATTGCTCTTTTGAAATTTCGGGCGCCTTCCATATTTGATCAAGCGCCAAGGCCGACACAATTTTCTTCGCCGCGCTCCCACGAACAACCGCGAGAGCTTCGAAGTTTCCATCGCCGTCTGCCAGCCATGCCGGTGCACTTGGATTGGCACTTCCCAGAGCAACGATTGTCTGGCCGCCACTTTCGACGACAATTGCTTTACCATGCACGAACGGCTTCGGGCTATCGAAAGGCAATACCTCGGTATCGCGCAGCTGAACACCGGTTGGCATTCGAGCAGGAAATTTTAGCACCGTATGCGACGGTTGTATGGCGAGCACTAGCTCCGCTATCGGTGCGCGCTTCTTCAACTCGCGCACGAAAGCAAGATTGTCGTCAAAGTACGGACCCATCGCAAGAATACGCTGAGCATACGCGAGGTCTCGTCCCGAGAAGACCTTGTCGAGGAGCGGCCGCCCATCTGCGCTTCCTGCAACAAAAGCGACGTCCGCCTCACTCTCGGCGCCACGACTGGCATACTGACGTAATCGAGTCGCAAGTCGTTGGCTTAGGCGCGAATCGCCAGGCGCCAGCTCGCCTGCGGACTCAATTAGATAATCGGCAACCGGCACCGATATGTTGACGGGTGCCAACTGGCGTTCAAACCCGAAGGTCACGCTGATTTCGCCGTTCCGGGTGAGGCCCGCTTCCGTCAAGTTGTGGCTGCCAAGCGCTATGGACAAACCCTCCTCTGAAAATAGTGCAATTATTTTGGGATGGAAGGCGCCGCTCGCGCGCACGGGTATCAACACGTAGTCAATCCCGGCTCGCTGAGGCGAGGTGCTTGCGTTCGCAAACGCCTTGGCAAGCTCACCGGCGTCGGCGAGTACTACGTTCAGTCGGCTGCCCGACGCCTCCAGATGCCGCAGCACGACATTCTCGTAAAACGACAGATTGATCGAGTACGTGGTGACGAACGACGAGAAGACGCGACGCCGACCCTTTCGCAGCTTATGCAGAACGTCGAGCAACCCAATTCTTGCAAGCTCAGCCGGCATGGGAACTTATGAAGGCGAGGGCGTCGCGGGTTATCACAGGCAGCTTGTCAGGCTCACTAGTTTCCGAAAACCCCAGGTCTTGCAGGAAGCGGAATGCCTGTCTAAGCCGGGGAACGGTGCGCGTAACCTCGATGATGTCGCCGCCGACACGCAAGCCGTCGTCTTCGGCTCTTAGCCTCCGAGTATCATCGCCACCTTGGGCCAACTTCCGCAAAGCGACGGCGCGATGTGTTTCAAGTATCCACTGGATCAGGTCGGAAATCCAAGCCTGCTTCGACAGACCAGGCCAATGCGCGCGAGCGCGTTCGGTTACTGAGTCAAGATTGATCGGATAGTGCGAGAGCTGAATTTGGTCGACGCCCACGACACTCTCGATCGTCCTGGGCTGAACTTCAGCTCGGATCACCAGGGCTAAAACGAGCCTAACGGCAGCGTCTATTGAAGGGAACGCGCCTTTTGAGTCGTCGACAATGGCATCCCACATGCTCATTTCGTGGTACTCGCTTTCCGCCTCATTGAGCTTCGGTAGTGATGCACGCACTCTTGCGATCGCTTCGTTGAACGTTTTGACTCCACCGATACGGCTGAAGGGCTCGCTATTCGCGCACCATTGTCCAGCCGCCTCTACAGTAGGCAAAGAAGGAGATTTCCTTTCGATCAGCAGCAGCGCTTCTCGAAACAATCGCTGCATCGCCAGAGAGAGCAACTCCCCGCGCAGATAGAAAGCCCAGAGGTCCGCGACTTCGGCATCCTTCGCACTCAGCGACCAGCGCTTGCCGTTTGGCAGACCACGCGTGTAGCAAGCAATCAAGAAATCGTCTTCTTGTCCCCACGCGGACTTGCACCCGTCCGCGGCATGCAGAAATTTCAAGAGGAGGGCGATCGACCGTCGTCTGTCCTCGGGATTTTCTGAAAGGTCTGGCTGCCGCGCCAAAACGGCATCAACTAACGCCGACCGTTCGTCTGAACGACCGGTCGTTTTTAGCTGACATGGACAAAAGGCCGACAATGAATCAAGGTCAGAGACTGAGACTCGATCAGCTTCGAGGCAACGGAGGAACCTCTCTCCCGGTACGCCCTTGTCAACCTGCTCAGCCAAGGCCTTACCTCGCTCGAGCGTAAAATCGATCATGCCGTTCTTATGTTCATCAAGCAGGTGGTACTCATCTCGCAATACTCCGAGATAGTACTGCCCAATCCCGCCTCGTTTGTTCTTAAAGTAACGCGCGTCGACATTATCAAGAGTTGCATACGTTGACGGTCGAATTACCGTCCTGGTGTTTGCATTCAGCACGACATCTTTGAGGGTGCTAACACCGACCATCGCACCATCATGCCTATCAGGAAACCCGTCAGAAGTGGTCACTCCGTGACGCACGCCAATGAGTGTGAGCAACACTTCAGCGCGCCGAAGCGCTCGTACGAATTCGGCGATCGTGGATTCGGGATTGTGGCGCCCATAGGTCCACATCAACCAAGGGGCAAATCCAAAGTAGGCAACTCGGTCGGTGACGTTCGTGATGCCCGGTAGTAGCGCCGCGTACGTCGCGATGCATGGCTGCTGGACCCCGAGTGGATCGAGGCCTTTTTTGTACGTCGGCGGTTCTACCCAGCCGGTGTCAAAATTCACGGTATCGACTCCCCAAATCGAAATACCGAAAGCAGAAATACATTAAGCCTCAAAATTGAGCCGCAAGCAAATTGCCAGGTAGGATAGCGCGATACGAGGAACGCCTCCTTCATTTCACCCGATGGCCCAATGCGTCCCCTTAACGGCCACCAACTCGCTCAGCTTGCGTGGATCGACTGATGTCCCGCTGGCTCGGGTGACGACCGACACGAAAATCATCTCCGCATGCCGGACATAGCTCCCCGAACAGCCTCGATTGTACGCGAGCCGCTACCCGATCGTCCCGTTCGTACTACGGCTTTTCAGCCAAGCCTGGACACGCTTAGCGATCGCCTCGGAAGACCTCGCCGTCTTTCCCCGAAGGGCGCATTCCCAAACGGTCATTACGCGCCAACCCAGGGAACGCAATGCTTTCGCCTTTTTGGCGTCCCTAGCCTTGTTCGCCGCGAATTTCGCTGCCCAGAAGGCATTGCGGGTCTTGGGGACCGTCGAGCGATGGCAGCCGTGCGCGTGCCAGTAGCATCCATGGACGAAAATTACGGCACGAAACCGTGGAAATACGAGATCGGGACTGCCTGGTAACGATCGGTCATGCAGTCGGTAACGAAGTCCTCGACGATGCAAGGCCTTGCGCAGAAGTATTTCTACGCCGGTGTTTTTCTGACCGACGCTGGCCATTATTTTGGAACGAATGTCTGGCGCGACGGTGTCCATCAGACGAGCGTGATGACCTTTGCGGTTTCGAGCGCCTCTAGATGGCGTTGGAGATCTCTCGGAACGTTGCCGCCCCTGACGAGAATTCCAGCTTCCATATTACGCTCCATGGCGTGCCCCGTAAGATTCGCGCTCGAGACGAAGCAAATGGTTTCGTCGGCCACGGCGATCTTTGCGTGAACGCTGCCTCCGGCGAATTTCGGCTCTTTATTGGCCCAGGTCAAAATGCGCGCCTTCGGCAACGCGGCTTTCATCCTGCCGATGACGTCGAAGGAAATCCCCCCGCCGTCGCTCTCGGCAGGTTCCAGAAGCATCGACAGGCGCACACCGCGATCAACTGCAGCGTCGAAAGCTTGGACAATACTAGGCACCTTGTAGGCGACGAAGCTGGTAACGAACAGCCGGTCACGGGCCGCATCGATCACTTGAAGCAACGCTTGGTCGGTACGTCGTGTCGCAATGGAGGGGCCTGCTGGTCCGGTCCAGACCAATTCGAGTTCTTGTTCGGCCTTGGCGTCTCGATAGGCTCGGGCCGCGCCGACAACGATGCCGACGAGTTCCGGGGGACTGACCGATGTGGTGCGCCATTGTGCCACAAGTTCAACTACGAGGTGCCGCGCATGGGGTGACAGAGGCCAAAGATCAAGGGCGGCCGTGTCATACGCGGACGACGCCACCCCGATCGCGCTGGCGAGTTGATCTAATCGCGCGGGGGGCGTATCCGAAACGATCTTCATGACCGCGTCCAGTAGCGGCTTCACGACGTGGGCCCAGGAAAGAAGGCGGCGTCGGCGGCTTCGAGCGTCGGGACCAACAGGGCGCGATCGATGTAGCGGTTGCCCTTTTCGCAAGAAGTCTCCGAGACGAAGGAGCACGCATGGCAGGCCGCAGCGTGCAACGTCCGATCCTTGCTGGGGTCGTGTTCGGAGCACAGGGGATCGGAAGAACAGATTCCCGCGCGAGCTAGGGCCTGGGTCAGAAGGCGTCCCAAATTGTGCGGTCTTCCCAGTTCGACCAAACCGCCCAACGTGCCGTCGGAGTCCGCGGCAGCGGTATAGATCAAGATGCCGGCTTGAGGATCGTCACCGCTTGTATCTGCGTAGATGCGCTCGCGGATGCTGGCGGCGTTGTAGCCACATTCGAGCGCCAACTCACGGATCAGGAGATGCGAGAGGGTATGGAGCATTGCGTAACGAACGCCCGGAAACTCAGTATCGTCCATACGGCGGGCCGCGCGCCAGCCGCGGTGACCGTTCATCAAACGCGTGCAGCGGGCGTCGACACCGGCAGAGGCTTCCCAAGCGACAAGAGCGGCCTCACGAAACGTGATGAAAATGCCTTCGCCATGGACTTCGGTCGCTGGCACCCAGGTCGGGGGAGCGGCCGACAGACTGGCCCGCGCCGTTCGATCTCCGGGTGTGGCGGTCTCTTCCGGCGCATCGACACGGGTAAAGCCGAGGAGCGCATTCACTTCGCGCAGCCGTTCCAGCAACAAGACGCTCGCGATCTTCGCTTCGTAGCCCGGGGGCGCTGCAACGGGTTTGCCCAGGAAGTGCGGCCAATCTGTCGGAGGATTGGGCGATGTCAAAACCTTCCACTCGGGACCTTTGATGTCCAAGGGCGACGCGGCTGCGCTCGTTCCGCCCGCTTGCACGGCTTGAACGGCTTGCCAAATCGCGGGGATGGCGTGAGCGTCGATGCCGGGCAGGGCACCTGTCCGCTTCAGGGTTCGGACGGTGATCGCGATTTCCGCTTCCGACTCCGCCTCTGCAAAATAGTCCCAACCGTCTTGGACGAGTTGCAGCACCGTGTCGCCGGTCACCGGTATCGCCAAGGCCGACAGGGTGACTGCGAACCAGCTATTAGTCGCGCCCAGGAGCACGGGGCGGGCTTCTTCGCCGCAGCCGCTCTCGAACCGGTCGAGATGCGGATGCCTGCCCCGGCAAGCGGGCAGATTGTCACGGCCTGTCTGGCCGAAAGCGTGCGCCATGTTGCGCGACGCGCCACAGGTATCGCACTTCACCCAAAGGTTTTCGGTTTGCAACGAGGCGCCGCTTTCGAAGAAGCGGAGTGTTCCGGCACAGGCGGAGGGACCGTTGTGCACGAAGTAGTGCCAGGGAAAATCGTCGATATGTCCTTCGCGGCAGGCCAATAGAAAGCGGGCTGGAACGGCATCGGCATCGCGGGGCGGCTGGTCGTTGCGCGAGCCGCGGCATTGGCGATGGACGAACTTGGTGTCTTCGATCCGATACCGGTTTTCTTTGCACTCGAACAACGCCGTGTCGTAGGGCGAAAGCAAACCGCATTTTACGCAGCGAAGCCAACGTGGAAACGGTTTGACGGGTACACCCAAAAACGCTTCGGGCGAGCCCGGGGCAGGATTGTCGCTGCGTTGGATGGGGGGAAGCCTTAAGGTCTCGACCTGCGGCCCGAGTTCACGGCGGACAGCGGCCAGCAATCGGGCTTCGCGGATCGGCCGGCACAGGGTCGAGTCCCACCGATCGATGCCGAGCGTGACGACCGATAGATTCGGAAGGTCGACGAGTGCGCCGGGGCCATAGGTCCAAAGGAGTTGGCTCGGCCGAACTTCTCCGACGGGCGTCGTCATGTTGCCTCTCCCGCTTCTTCTTCTGGCGGCCGCGGGGTCCAGGGAGGATCTCCGCCCGTGAAGCGATTGGTGTCCATGATAAGCCGCACGCCCGGTTCGACCTCTCGCATCGACATCGGCACGGTAAAATCGTCCCAAGGTTGGCTTCCCGGACGCTTGAGAAGTCCGACCGTCGTTGCGCTCGCCGAGCCCTTCTTTTCGTAGGCGAGGGTACGGCCCGGAACGGCGGCTTCCGTGGCCCAAGCGTCGAGCCGTGACTTCAACTCGGCCGTTGCGAGTTGCCGTGTCGCCGCCTCATGTGACACTGTCCAGGCACGGTTGATCAGCACATCACGCGCCTCGACGGCCTCGGTCTTGTCCGGCTTGTCGAGGGCCGCAGCACCGGGATTGGGATTGAACGGTGCGTTTTCCAGTCGCATCACGCTCAAGAGTGCTCCGGTCAGTCCACGATCCATCGCACGGGGAGAGAACGGCGTGACCGATTGCGCTTCGACGTGCTTGTAGAACGTGCCGTGATAGTGCTCGAAGCTTTCGTAATGCGAGAGATCACGCGGTCGCGCCCAGGTCAGGACGGTGCATACGAGGCCGGGTGACGCGCGGCCGACACGGCTCGTAGCCTGGATATACTCGGCTGTGCCCTTTGGCTGGCCATTGACTACCATGAGACCCAATCGGTTCACGTCGACACCGACGGACAGCATGTTGGTCGCGAGGACGACGTCGATGGCACGCGCCTGACCCTCTGCCCAACGTGTGACGAAGCGTCCCTCGGCGGGCTCGTAAGTCGCGTCGAATTTGATTTCGAGCTGATCGAGATATTTCGGGATGTCGCGGCTCGATACGCGAGATGTCAGCTCGCGGACATTCGCGACGCTTCGTTGAACGAGGCTGGGACGCTCGACTTGACTCATCTGCACGCGATACGACCGGGTTTGCACGTCGTCTTCGCAAAGCCGCTTCATGCCGCCCAATTCGCGCAACGAATTGAAGTAGCCGACGGTCGTCATATAGGGATCGGCGGCTTGTCCGAAGCGCTCGAAGAGTGCTTGCGAGGCGGTGAGAAATGCAGTGTAGACTCGGATGAGCATGGCGGGCCGAGAACTACCCGGGGAACAGATACCGAGATAGCGACGGCCCGGGAGTTGTGAAATCGGGCGCTGAATGGAGAAGAAATTGTCGGCGACATCCAGGCCGTGTGGGGGGAACACCGCGACCCGGCGCATGAACACGTTGTTGACCTGCTCGGTCGCTTTGCGAACGGTCGCTGTCGAGGCGACGATCTTGGGCCGGACGGTTTTGCCGTCGAGGGTCCAACTGCAAAGCTCGTCGATCGCCGTCTCGTAGAGACCGACCATGGTGCCGAGCGGGCCGCTGATGAGGTGAAACTCGTCTTGGATAATGAGATCGGGCGGCCTCAAGGAGCGGATAGTCATTGGCGCCGTGCGCGGCAGCGCGCCGCGCGCATTGTGCTTGCCTGTGCAATCGGCATCGGGCCAAAGCAACCCGTGGCGCGGGCATTCAAAATTGGCGCGACCGAACAAAGTCCGGGTTTCGCCTCGCCATGCCATCATGGCGAACTTGTCGACGGTCGCGATCATCATCGACGGTGGGCGGTGGTATATCTCTTCGTCGACGACCACGACCGGAATGCCCGGATGCGGCTTCTGGCTTGACTGGCCTTTGGAGAATGCGCAGGCCCCGACGGTGTCGCTGCAATAAATCGTGGTCCGGCCGCCGGATGTGTCGACTTCGACATCGCGGCGCGCCGAGACTTCCGAGCCGCACCACGGGCAGCTCGTGATTTGCGCAGGCGAAACCCGGCCCGCATCGTAGGTACCGGGGTTGCGGATGTCCTGAATCGCTTTGTGGCTTTCCGCTGTATTGCCGGGGGTGACCTTGTTACCCACCCACAAGCCGATGGTGAAAGGCGATGTACCCCATGCGGCGTTACCGGCGGCCAAGGCCTCTTGCCGTAGAAGCTCCATCGCGCAAATCAGCGTCGAAGCGCGCTGAAACTGCTGCAACGTCAGAAGCCGCAACGTATAGCGCATGATGACGGTGAGACCGCGTGTGCCGTCGAGGTTTCCGAGCGTGCCTTGCAGGCGCCGTATGGCCATCGCGTAGGCCGCGACGCCAAGATAGGCTTCGGTCTTGCCGCCGCCGGTCGGGAACCACAGCAGATCGGCATAGGACTCTATCGGAACGGTCCGGTCCTTGTGCAAGGGATCGGTCAAGGCCGGAAGCGCCAGCAAGATGAAGGCGAGCTGGAACGGCCGCCACGATCGGTTTCGGCGCTGTTGAAAATCCGAGAGGGGTTTGCCTTCGCCCCGACGCCGCGAGAGGGCATATAGGCTGTGAACGCGCTGTCTAGCCATGGCGCGGTTGGCGAAGCGGAAGGCCTCCAAAGCTTTGTCGGCGCTCGGATCGGCCAAGACGGCGATACCCTCTTCCAAACGCTTTTCGATGTCTGAGCACCGTTTCAGCGCGGCGTTCGCCTGCGTGTCGTATCCGGTAACCTCGGAGCCGACCTTCGACCGCTGCTCTTCGATCCATGCTCGGTAGTCGGCGGCGAGGGCGTTTAGGGTCGCGACGAGTTTTTCGCGGCTCATGGAGGCCAGCTCGTCCATATCGAGGTGTCCTGACGACACCATCGCTTTCATCGCCGGCCGGTCTTCGTCACGCAGGCCAGGTGTTTCTGTGACGGGAACCTCGTAGCGCGGTACGATCACGGTTCGCACCGCGAGTGCATGCTCCGTATCTCCGTCGGCCGTTGTGGCGTGCACGGCGACGCCATGCCCGACGCCGAATTCCGTCTGACGACGGTAGATCATCTCGAGAGATTCTCGTTCTTCGTCGGAGCCTGCGGCCTCGAAAGAAATGCGACGCCTGAAAATGGCTTCTCCCCCGGTTCCGGCCGCGCGGACGACGATCTCGGGCTGGAATATCCATGCCGAGTCCTTGTTTTCGTCCGGCTCTTCCTGCGCGTTGACCAGAAAGAGGGTGATCGAGCGATCGCCCGAGGCAGACTTCTTCCTGACAGTTCCCTGCAAGCGAATATCGGGGTGATCGGGATCCGGTGCGTGATGTGCGATCGACCCTTCTTCGAGCACGATCGTAGATATTCCGCCGCAAGGAGAGCGCTCCCAAACCTTCACCGGGACCTCGGCCGCTTCGGTACCTGTAACGCGGCCTTCTACGTCACGGAGCTTCCGGTTTACGGTCTTGGTCTCGCCGTGGTCGTAAACGCGAGAATATTTGCCCCATCGTGCTTCGACTTCGATGCGTTCCACGGTGCCATCGACGCAGAAGGTAAGGCCGAAACTGGACGGCACCAGAGATTGGTTGTTGGCGGCTTCGATCTCGTCGGCAGCGTCGGCCTCGGGATCGACATGGCCGGATGCGCTTTCGAATTCCTCGCCGGGATCGTGACGGCGCTTGCCGACTTCGAGATCGTCGGGCTCGTCGTCACCTTCCTCGGCGGCGAGAGGCCCTTCCAGGCCTTCGATTCCTCCCGGCAGTTCCTCACGCGGAGCGAGTTTGCCGACGAGATAGCGATCGCGCACACCCATGTCGTAGATGCGCTCGCGCGGGCCGCCGGCCGGTCCGAGCAGATCGTCGACTACCGCGAGCTGAAGGAGTTCCCGAACGTAATTCTGATCGTCGATCGGCGCGACGTCGTCGATAGCGGTGCCAAAGCCTGCTGCGAATGCGCGTGCGAAGTCGCTCCAGGGCAAGCGCACGGGCATTTGGCCCTTGGGCAAGTTCAAGCCGTGTCCGGACACGGGCGTGTCAGCGATGGCCATCCGGTCGAAATAAAGTGTTGTTCCGGCCTCGTCGGCTCGGACGCGCGCGATGCGTCCGGCGCGGCGAAGATTCCCGGCATCGTCGATCACGGCCAGCCAATCGCTCTCCGAGATGTCCGCCATGGTGTTTTGCGGGTCCAGGAACGGGACGGCGTACGGCGACATTGACGATCGATCGCGGGCGATCCACGCGCTCCGGATCGGAGCGGCTGCAACGGTATCGGTCATTTTGTAGCCTTCCTTGCCTTTCTTCGCCCAGCCGATGGCGGGAGAGGCATCTGCAACTCAAAGGCCAAACTAGGAGTTTGAGGAACTTCGACATCATCAGTGACTTGCAGCTTTTGCCGCAGGGAATTCAATTCCCCGAGTTTCTTCAAGATGACCAATCGAGCCTCTTCAGTGACGGACCAGCGTAAATTGGTTCCCTCTGGTAAGTAGCCCACTTCTACAAAGCGGCACTCGACATCCAAATCGGGCCATTCGTAGCGACGCGCCAACGCTTTGTTTATTTCAGTTTGGTCATTGCGAAGAGAGATCAACTCCGAGTTGTTGGCTTCGCTATTGTGAAATTCATTGTAGAACCGAGTGAGCCCTTGATTGTTGCGCCTCATATAGCCTTGGCGTTTCTCGAAAAAGGCGCGCCCCATTTCTTCAAGATCTGAATCGCCATGCGCCAAGAGTTCTGCGGGAAAGGGAAAAGTTTCGAATATTCCGTGTGTGTAGGAGAGACTGTAAAGATCGGCTCCCATTGAAGTCTTCTGTTTCCATGCCCAGACGCTGTGAATGTCGGACGTGAGAGCCGCAAAAGTAGAGAACCGCTCGTCGGCGAATACGTAGAGCTTCTCCGAGAATACAAACTCGTTCTTCACGAATGTGAAGGCTGGATACTTGGTCACGCCGCGTGCAATTACCATTACCCGTGCGAGAGGCGCACTCGGCCCGTCGTGTTTTCGAGATTCGACGACAAATTCTTCTCCTCGGCCTAACGCTCGGTAGAGAGCGGGCCTCTTGTCGCTATAGTGCCACCAGCGCTCGGGTAGCGGGCTGCGTAACTGGTATTCGCCATTCGGCTTTCTGCGCGTACGCCCCGGCTTTACGCGCTCTTTTACAATCGAGAACGCATGACGAAAGCGCGCCGCCTTTTCTTCAGGCCAATCCCAAAAATTTATGACCCAGCAGGATGGTACGGGGTCGGCATTCGAGTTCACTTCGCTGCCCCCGATAAACGGGAAGACGACCTTCGAGTAGTCCTCGTCCTCCGTCAGTAGGCTCGTGGCGCTTTCTTCCGTGATTTTGAAGCCTTCACCATTCAAAATCGTGCCTTGAAACATCCGATCTTCGTTCTCGACCAGTTTCCCTGGTGCCGATGATGTCGTCGCGTCCAGGTAAGCCGTGATTCCTTCGACGCGCCGACCGTCAAGCAAGATGGTGCCGCTCCAACGCGATTTAGCGAAATGGATTTGATGGACAATTACCGAAGCCTTTCCGGGCCACTCCATATTCGTATTTGCAAAGAAGATTGCCGCGCCTTGGGCAATCATCTTGTCCAATCCTATTTCGCGGTTTCTTCCTTCCGCGATAGACCGGCGAGCCAGTAGGCCGAAGTACCCGCTCGGCGGCACAAGGCTGAGGGCTCGAAGAAAAAAGAAAACTACGATGTCCGCTGTCGCTGCCTTCGGCGTCAAACCGAGATTGTTAGCCAAGAAATCCTTATACGGAGGCCCGAAGGCTCCGGAGATCATTCGATTTCCCAAGAAGGGCGGATTTCCGACGAGAGCGTCGAACCCGCCGCGCGCCAGGAACACTTCGGGAAATTCCAGACACCAATGGAAGGGCCGCCTGGACTTTTTCCCATCGGGAAGACCTGTGTCCAACTCGGAAAGCGTTCGACCCGCGGCCTCCTTGATCTGTCCGGCATCGCCGGACAGCATGTGTCCGACTTTGACCGCGAGAAGATTCGAATGCTCGTAGGATGCGGCACCGTAGGCGAGATACGAGCCGATCAAGGCATCGGCAGCGATCGTTGGAATCTTCAGTCGATTTCGAGCGTCGTCGTCGAGATGTTTCATAACCTCGACGTCGTGGATATCGCGAATAGGGCGCGAGCGCAGCTCTAATCGGAGACGCACGGCGGCTTCGATGGCCTCGTCAATTGTGGTGGTAAAGAGCCTTTTCGAGTCATTCGGACCGGGCTTCAAGTCCAGATAAACCAATTGGTCGAGTGTGGTGATGCCGAGCAAGCTATCGCCGCTACGAAGATTGTGATCGAGAAAACCGAACGGTCTTCCCTTGGCCAAGGTGACCAGCCATATCGAAAGCTTGGCAAGTTCGACTGCCAACGGATTCATGTCGACGCCGTACAAACATCGCTCGGCTATCAATCGCTTCGCATTCATTTGTCGTTCGTCGGGGCTCGTGCTCATCGGCTCGGAGCTGCCAATGCGCTCCAATACTTCGCCATCCGCAGAAACCGCCTTGCCGGTCACTTCGGCTTCACCCCAAGCTTCCACAAGCCGTTCGCTCATATAGCGGCATACCTGAACCAAGAAGGCGCCCGAGCCCATGGCGGGGTCGCAAACCTTGAGGTCAAGGAGATCGCCAGCCTTCTTGAGCTTCCAGTCTGCGCGCTTGGCGCCTTGCGACGGGCCTTCGTAAACGAGCGGCTCCAACGTCGCTTTCACGATGGATTCGGTAAAGGATTTCGGGGTGTAGTGGGTTCCGGTCTCTCGGCGGTCGCTGCCGCTCGCGACCATGAAGGTCCCTTTCGGGTACACGAGCGGATAGCCCCAGCTATCCGTTCGCAACAAGTGAAAATATGGGGCTACGCGATCGCGCAAATCCGGGTCGGCTTGGCAGGCCGCCAAGAGCTTCGTAGAGGATGTTTCGTCGACTTCTTCGGCCAGAGCAGTTCTGATACGGCCGGGAGAGCTTCCCGTTCGTTCCTTGAGAAGCTCTTGGACCGCTGCATCGCTTTTCGCGGCTGCATCGTCCAGCTCGGACAGGGTGACCCAAGGATTGTCGGCATTTTTTGTTGCTGCCAAATCGAGGGTCACTTCCGTAGCGCGAACGACGGTGCGCTCCAGGAGACCTTCATAGACATACCCGATCTGCTCGACGTCGAGTGCCAGGTAAGACAGGGCGCGGCCTTGGAACAACTGAACGGCTTCGAGAAGAAGCAATACAGTTCGGTTGTCGATGGGAAGGGGCACCGCAGCGTCTGTCTTCCAATCCGAGCCCTTGGCTCGGCCTTCCAAGAACGGAAAGCGGTCGGGATCAAACAGAGATCCGCCTAGCGCCGGCAATCGCAATGCGTCGTGCTCGATACCGGCGAAGACCGCTCGGAACAACGATAAGAGGCGCGACCACGCGTCCCAACGCCGTTCGAGAATTTCTTCCGGTTCGTTGCGAAGCTGTAGTCTGAGTGTCGAGGCGGCATAGTTCGCTTCATAGGTCTCGTCGCCCATCAACAAGAGGCCGCGCTCCTCGGCCGAGAGCAAGAAGACGATCCGCATCATGATCGTCAATCCCGCTTCGTAGAGTTCACCAGGCGAGACGTCTTTCAGCAATTCTCGGTTTCTATCCTGATCGGCCCGGTCGAGAGATTGGACGAGCACTTCGACCGCGCGTCGGACTTGCTCGCCCAGAGCATCGGTGACTTCGTCTTGAAGCGACAAGGATTTGTCGAGCAGTGCCGGAAGATCGGCGGTCGTTCCTGCAAAAAACCGACGAATGCCGAGCAGGTCCACGAATGCCTGTAGGGTGATGGCTTCTTGCGACCAGTACCGAGCGTACCAACTGGCAACCGACGTCACCCCGAGCGTGGCGTCCACAAGCGCCCAACGCTCACCGTTGGTGAGCAGTCCCAGCCGGATACCGGTCGCACGGCACAATTCGACCATGCGCTCGATCGGGTTTGCTGCCCACCGATCGGACCGCGTCGCCTCGTCCAACCGGGTCTCTTGTGGGTATTTGACGATCAATAATAGCGGCTTGGTCTGGCCGTCCGTCAGAACATACTCAGGGGCCAGAGTGATACCGTGCTCGGGGTTGGTATGTTTCCAGGCTTCCGAGATGGCCGCCCCCCGCTTGAGAAGGTTCAATTCAGCATCGCGATACGAGAGCACGTCCTCAATGACGAGGTCGATCCAAGCCTCATGGATCCGACTACGATCTTCGTCCTCCGTTTCGAAGGCTTCACACCATTCCGCATACGCTTGGCGGATGACCTTACGTTTGTCTGCGTCGAGCCCTGCCACACCTTGAGGCAGCGCCTCGTTGAGTACGGGTAGCGCCAAAAACGGTCCAGAGACGTCCAGAAGCGAAAGCCATTCTGCATGAAGACTCGTGCCGGTCATGCGCCGGCCCTCCACGGATGACCATCGGGAACGAGGGCGATCACGGCGACCGGAAAGGTACGCACGTCGTAATCGGTGAACCGCGCTTCGATCGCACGAATCTCTTCCGCCTTTTCGTCCGGGATGCGTCCGAGCCGCAGCCGGAGCGCGTCGGTGTCTCGCCTGATCTGCAAGCGCTCGTCTTCGGAAAAGAGCGGGAGTTGCTCGGGCTCTTCTTCCTTGCGAAGTTCGGCCGAGATACCCTTGGCGAGCTCGTCGAGCACGGTCGTGATGTTGCCGATGTCGTGTCGCTTGCGCAAATCGAGAGTATTTTCGAGCGTGCGCAATCGGTCACGCGACCGCGCGTCGGCTGCGGCTAAAATGGTCTCTTGCTGTTTGCCGAACCAACGCGCGATTCCTTCGAACAGGCGCGTGCTGGCGTGGATGCTTTCGGCGCTATCCAACCACGCACCGATTTGGGTCACGCGGTTTTCGCGCACGAATCCGGTGTCTTTCAAGTAACCGCCGGAAAGCGTGAGTTCTTCGTGGAGCCTATGGTGTTTTCCGCCTGTAATCACGAGGCGCGAAAGAACCACGAGAGCGATGCCGTCGATCGTGCCGGGCGGAACGCTCCGAATGTCGACGCGGTGAAGCTTCTTGACGTCGCTCTGCGCCCATACCTCCGCCCTTAGTAGGCGCAGGGACATCTGCACCAGAACATGGTTGAGATGAACAAGAACAACGTCGTCTCGTCCCTTCGCAACGGCATGATCGAAGGTGATGGGGCGTATCTTGCCCGTATGGGGATGTGCGAGCCCTTCGAGGCAACGGGCCCACGACCCCGTGAGGGGCGGCATGCGAAAAACGGAGCCCGCGGGAGTCCCTTCGAGTTCTACGGCCTCCAACGCCGGTTTACCTTGGAGTGCCAGAGCCGTCTTGACCGCGGCGTAGATTCGCTGCGGTTGAAGATGAAATTCCCGTTGTGTCTCCAAGAGGCGCTCGTGCAGGCGGCCGATCCGCTCCTTGAGCTGGGTTTCCGTTCGAAGAAACCGGCGTGCGTTGACCGCTCGTACTTCCGCCTCGCGCGTGTCGAGTTCGCGGCGCGAACCTTCGATCAGGCCGGCCATCTGAGGCGCGATGACCGGATTGACGCTGCCCATATCCTGGCGCATGGCCTCGAGCTTGGTAAGGGCGCGGATAATATCGTCCTTGTGGCCGCCGACGGTATCCCCGGTAGCTCCTTCGCCATCTACCGGATGCCAGATCGAGACCTCCTTCGATCGCTGGCCGTGTCGATCGATACGGCCGTTGCGCTGCTCCATGACATTCGGATTGTAGGGTATTTCGACGTGGATCAAGCTGTCGCAATAATTCTGAAGATCGATGCCCTCCGATGCAGCATCGGTGGCCAGCAAAATCCTGATCGCGGCATCGCGCGGGTTGGTTTGAAACGCCGCCTTCACTTTCTCGCGCTCTTCGTGATCCATTCCGCCGTGGATGATGCCGAGACGCTCGCCGGCAAAATCGTGGCCGGCGAAAATCTCCTGTAGCCACTGTTGTGTCGTCCGGTATTCGGTGAAGAGGATCACTCGGTTATGGTTCCAGAGCCCTTCGGTCTTTAGGTGAGCGTCGAGCCACGCAACAATGGCCCGGGCTTTAGAGTCCGGCTTGTGCGACGCAGCTTGTGCCCACCGTCGCATCTCATTGATCAAATGTCGCTGCTCGTCCGAAAGCGGGCTGGCGTATCGTGAAGCTTCGCCGATCGCTTCTTCCTGGGCGCGCTCTACCTCGTCGTCGTCGGCATAGTCTTCTTCGGCTCTCGCGATGGCCTTCCTCAAAATGCGCTCGGCCATCGCGTCCGGCTCGCGGTCCGTGCGTCCTTCGGTCAAGGTGCGAAAGTGTGTCTCCAAAGTAGAGGCGAAGGCTGCCGGTGAAGAAAGCAATCGCTTCTTGAGCAGCCCGTTGACAAATCCAACCCCGACGGAAGCCCTGCGGCCGTCGTGTTCTTCGCGGCTCTTGGCATAGCGATCGAGGAGACGATGAATATCGCGTTCGTCCTCGGTGAAGGGCACCGGCAGCGCCAAAAGCGTTCGTTTGGGGTAGATCGGCGCCCCGTCTTTGTCGAGCAACTCGGATTTCAAACGCCGCACCATGACCTGTGCACGCTGCCGCTCGTCGGGCAGAATGCTTCGCGAGAAGCGTTGATCGTCGAGAAGTTCGAGGAGTGATGTGAAGGATTGCCTATAGCCGTTGTGGGGTGTGGCCGTGAGAAAAAGGCGATGTTGGAAATGCGGAGCGATCGTTCGGATCAGCCGCGTTCGCAAGCTGTCGATTGCGTAGTGCGCCGAACCGGCCGGGGCGACGTTGTGCGCCTCGTCGACGATGAGAATATCGAACTTTCTAGGATACGACGCGCGCGCGGGAAGTACTTCGCGGATCGCTCGAAGCGGTTCGCCAATCTTCAGCCAGTCGACCGAAGTGATCAGTCGGGGAAAAGACGTCCACGGGTTGGCGTGGATTCCGCGCGCACGACGAAGATCTCGAATATAGGCCGTATCGACGATTTTGAACTCGAGACCGAATTTTTCGGCCATCTCGGAACGCCACTTTTCTTGAAGCGACGCCGGGCAAACGATGAGGACGGTCCGCGCGCGATGTCGGAGAAGTAGCTCTTGCACGACGAGCCCAGCTTCGATTGTCTTTCCCAAGCCGACGTCATCGGCGATGAGAAGATTGGCACGCGCCATGTCGATGGCTCGGACCAGCGGGTCGAGCTGAAAGTCTTCGATCGATACGCCGCTGCGGAAGGGGGCTTGCAAAAAGCTCCTGTCGGCATTCGTCGCCGCTCCCCAGCGGACGGCGTCGAGGAAGGCTTCGAGCTCTTCGGTATCGTCTTGGCCGGTCATCGCCGGCAACCCGGCGCGCTCGACGATATGCGCTCCCGGTTCTAGCTGCCAGATGACGTCGATCTCTTCACCCAAGCTGTCTTCGTCGATTGATGACAGCGTCAGCAAATTCTGTGGTCGCGCCGTTTCGGCCCCGACCATCGTGGATGTTTGCACGTCCGCCACGATCCATTGCCGCCGTCTAACTTCGACCAATTGGCCGATGTCGGGCGTGGCTCGGATTTTCGTCTCGTCCGGCCGCCGGTCCGCTACCGACATCAGGCCGCCTTCTTCGGCTTCGTATGGGAGCGCACGTGCGCGAGGATGGACTTTCCGATCGCCTCTCCCAGCTTCACAGGCACGGCATTGCCTACGAGGCGGCCGATGGCCTTCCGGGAAATGGGCTTGCCGCGGGCGACGAATTTGTAGCTTCTCGGGAAACTTTGAAGAATTGCTCCCTCGCGCAGCGAGATCGCGCGAGTCTGGCTTGGATGACCGAAGCGACCGCTACCGAAAGCGTAGTATTGCGTCGTCATCGTCGGGGCAGGTTCGTTCCAGACCATTCGCCCATAGACGCCGGGATAGGTCTTGCCCGTCTTCCGGCGATGACAATCGGCGACGAGCGACTTGTCCCAATCGCGCCAGGTACCACCCGGTATTGAGGCTCGGATGCGAGCGAGGTTGAGATCGGACAACTCGCATGCTTGGTGGAGCCGGTCACGTGAGCACCTGCCGCCGGCAGCGATGCGGGGCAATCGACCGATAGCCTGTTTGACGGTCTTCTTCGCGCGTGAGGTGGGCCGGAGAAGTTCTATCGGGCCGAGTTTCGACGCGAGCAAAACCAAGCGGTGGCGTTGCTGCGGGACACTGAACTCGCTGCAATCGACGACCTCGTAAGACACGTGAAAGCCGAGTCTCTTCAATTTGGAAACGAAGCTGCGAAAGACCTTTTGCTTTTCGAGATTGGGGACGTTCTCCATTGTGATAAGATCGGGGTCGAGTTCGGCGGCAAGTCGGCCGAAATGATCGAGCAATCGCCAACGACTGTCCTTTTCGCCGGCCTTCTGATGATAGGTGGAAAATGGCTGACAAGGGGCGCAACCGGCCAGCAGCCGAAAGCCGCCGCGTCTCAGCGGCTGGGTGAGATCCTCGACCGAGAGATCGGTGACGGACTTGAGAAGGAATTTGGCCTTGTTGTTGGCGGTGTAGGGATATTCACAGTCCGGGTCGATATCGACACCGAGACGCACATCGATTCCCGACTTTGCCAATCCATGTGTCAGTCCCCCCACGCCACAGAACAGGTCGACGGCGGTCACTCGGCGCGGCGACGCGCTCTTGGCTTTTCTTTTGGCTTTTCCCACGCTACCCCCACGAGTGAGCGAATTCTAGCGAACGGCGATAGATGGGCCAAGTACAATCGAAGCGGACCGTGCCTGCCGAGCCGCTCGGCGATGGCACTCGCGTAAGTACCGACCCGGTGAGAGCTTTAGCGTTTAGGGTGGCGCAACGACATCGCGACTTTCGATCGCCCCACAAGGAAGATGGAGCTGGGGAGAAATCCCGGGATCGCCCTAAGGGGTGTTCTCGCCTCGATCCGGAGTTTGTTCCAGAAGAACTCGCGGCTGCCGAGCGCCGCTTCCGCATACTGATCGATCGCCACGATGATCGGCAATGGCCTCCGTGCGGAGCATGCCGCTTCCAGGACCTTGATCCAGGGTCGGGCTGTCGAGCCATTGGAAGGGCCGGTTCACCACTTCTGACCTCCAAGAACCTTGCCCTTCTTCGGCTGCGGTTGCTGGGCTTTATGCTTTTCCCGCTCAGCGCACAGCGCGCCGGCCTTGTCGAGCATCGGTTCCAACAAGGTTTCGACGGATGCAGTCGGTATGCGCTGGTGACAGATTCGAGAGTGCACGTGCTCGATCTCCGGGCGGGTGTAATCAAGTCCGATGGCGGTCCCGGCGCTTCGGATTAGAACAAAATAGGAACATAGGTCAATTAGCAAACGCCGAAACGCGTCGTCGCCTGACTGATGCGGCTGCTGTTGCGATAGCCGTGGGCTTGCCAAACAACATTGGGCCACCTGCTCAAGCTGCCATCATTTGGGGCGAGGGCAATACGGTGATTATCGTGCCGCTGGTCATCAGCACGATCAGACCACGCTCGGCGCCGGTCACGTCAAGATAGGTGCGAACCTGCGAGCGGTAGTGCTCGATCGATTGATGATCGGGGTTCACGTCGCTTTTCCAATCGACTATCACGGCGGGGCGACCGTCGCTGACCGTCAAGGCATCCGCGATTCCTGCTGTCGCCAGAAGGTCGGTGTCTTCGCCCCGAATGGCATAGACCGGAAACTCGGCAAGCAGCGCGTGCCTGAGTTCGGCGATCTGAGGGAGCGCGAGCGTCCGCGCGACACAGCCCGCCAGTTTCTCCGGCGCCAGTCCAGCAGCCGGATCGCTTGCGGGAATCCTGCCGAGTGCCCGGATAAGTTCCTCAGCCCGTATGGCGAGCGCCGACAGACTCTCGACGGTCTCGCCGGTCAGAATCTCTTCCATCAGCTTATGCAGGATGAGGCCACGTTCTCGGCCTCCTTGCACGGGGGCGGGGGCCTTGAGCTCAGCCGAAGAACCATCATCCGAGCTGGTCCAGATGTTCGCTTCTTCGTGCTGTAATGCCTCGCCGGTTGCATTCTCGTTTCGGCTCGGTGCGAGCCAGGTCAATCGCACCTGCAGGTCAGCGATTGCCTTGGCCTCAGCGGCGAAACTCTCGCGCGTCTGATTGTTACTGGCGCTACCAAGAGCGACGATCGGATCGAACGGCAAGTGCGACGCGTCGAGGGCAGGAAGCGCAGCGAGCGAGAGGTCGACAAGATCGATCCAGGCAGACTTAGAGGGCGTGACGTCGAGCCGCGGCAGAACCAGCAATTCCCGGGCGCGCGTGGCCGCGACATACCAGAGGCGGACGCGTTCGCGATCCAGTTCATCCTTCTCCGCCTGGCGTGCAACGTCGTAACCCGAAGGCGCGACGCCGAGGACCGGGCAATAGAAGGTGTCGGTCTGGCGATCGATTACCGCGCTGTCGGCCGCCATCACTCCGGTCATGGTATTGATGGGAATGACCACCGCCCATTCGAGGCCCTTGGCGGCGTGCATGGTGAAAAGCGCAACGGCTTCTTCCTGCGCGTCGGGTCGACCTTCGACCGCGCGGGCCTCATCGGTCCAGGCGGCCGTCATCGCCTCGGAGAAGGCCCGCAGGCCACGCACGGCGTAGCTGGTCGAGAGACTGAGATAGAGGTCGACATTGGCGAGCGCGCGCTCGGCCTGACCGCGATGACGGTCGAGCAGAATGGGTCGCAGTCGCAGGACATCCACGGCTTGCGAAAGCAGCTCGTGCGGCGTCGTGCTGTTGCCACGTCGATAGAGCGCCTGCAGCTTTTCGACCACATCGCGCGCCAACGGATGAGCGATCGTCGCAGGATCGATCCCAAGGTCGAGGCGGGGAATGCGGTCAGGTTCATCCTCGGACCGCGGAAGCGCCCAGACGACGTCCAACAATTCCTCCTCGCTGAGCCCGACCAGCGGGCCGCGCAGCAGTGCGCCAAGCGCCAAGGTGTCGCGGCGATCGGCCAGCACGCGCGTCAGCGCGATGAGGTCCTGCACCTCCTGCCGGCGGAACAGACCCTTGCCGGCCTGGGTTGCCACCGGAATGCTGCGCCGTTCGAGGGCTTCCTCATAGCGCCACAGATCCGCGCCGGTCGGCGCAAGAAGGGCGATGTCGCCGGGCTGACAAGGACGTTCCGTGCCGGCTTTGCGATCCAGAACGGGATGGCTGCCGATCAATCGGGCACACAGATCTGCCACGGCATCGGCTTCGGCGTCGCGTTGCCGATCGGCGTTGGCCTTGCCGTTCTCGTCGGCGACGGCGATGTCAAGTGCGGCGACGCAGACGCCATCGCCTCGATCGTCATGGAAGGGGTCGAGCGCGGTGAAGCCGGGCTGACCATCCGCTGACAGGATCGACTCGAAGCGCTCGTTGACGAACGTGAGGATCGAGGCGCAGGAACGGAAATTGGTCGAGATCGACACGACGCCGTCCGCGTAGCGATCCGCGAAGGCGGTACGCGCCTGAACATAGGCTCCGACGTCCGCGCCGCGAAAGCGATAAATCGCCTGCTTGGGATCGCCCACGAGGAAAAGCGCGCCAGGCCGAATCCTGAAGCCGGTCCAATCCTGCGGATTATCCCCGGGGTCACCGCACAGGCGCCAGAAGATTTCCGCCTGGAGCGGATCGGTATCCTGAAACTCGTCGACGAGGACCTTCGCGTACCGCTGCCCGAGCGCGAGCCGCACCGACTCATGGTCGCGCAGCATATCGCGGGCGGCATAGATAAGATCGTCGAAATCGAGTTGGGCGCTTGCGCGCTTGTGCTCGTGATAACGCTGAAGGATCGGTTGGGCTTCGCCGATCAGCGCAGCGAGAACCTGACCGGAGGCTGCCTGAAGAAGGGCGTCCCAGGCCGAACAGCAAGTCTCGAAGAATACTTGGGCAGCATCGTTCAGCCGGTCGGCGTCCGCCTTGGAAAGACCCGCCTGCTTGGCCGCGGCCACCCATTTACCCTTCTTGCGATAGGAGGAAAAGGCGCCGGCCTTGGTGCAGAGGTCAGGATGCGGTCGCGAGACTAGTAGCCCGACCAGGCCCGTGGGCGCAGCGACCTCCGCTAGGGTCGGGAGACCCTCCGCCAGTTCGGAAAAGCGTTCCGCGTAGACCTCCGTCTCCGGCTCGCTGACGCCGTTAGACTGCGTGAAGGCGGAGAGATTGTCTACCGCCTGCCGGAAGGCCCGCAGATGATCGGCGAGCGGCATCACCGCAGGCGCCGTGAGGCTCCTGCGCCGGCGCAGCGCTTCGGCGATCTTGTGCATCAGCGCCACGGTCTCGCCGGGACTGTGCAGCACCATCTCGGCCAGAATGCTGCCATGGTCGCCGGACAGGCGCTCGCGCAGCCAGTTATCGACAATTTCGATAAAGGCGAGATCGGCCTGATTCCGATCCATGACGGCAGCACCCGGATCGATATCCGCCTCAGCCGGATAGGGCTTGATGAGGCGCTGGCAGAAACCATGGATGGTCGAACATGTGATCTCGTCGAGCGCGGCGGTCGCCGCGATCAGATTGTCCCGCTGCGCGCGCGACAAGCCGTCCGGCAGCCCGCAAGCGAGCTCGGGGGCGATGTGGCCTGCGGCGAGATCGGCGACGAAATCTCGGACGCGCGCGACAAGTTCGCTTGCCGCCAGTTCCGTGAAAGTGACCGCGGCGATTGCCCGCGGCGCGACGCCCTGCGCCAGCATGACGGCGATTCGGCCGGCCAGGATCGCGGTCTTGCCAGATCCCGCCCCGGCCTCGACGAGGATGGAGCGGTCATGACGGCTGATCGCGTCGTGTCTGGCGCCGTCGTCCTTGAGAATGTTCACGCTGCTCATCATTCAGCCTCCCAGACTTGAGCGAAATCGCCGAGCCGTTCGGTCGCGGCAGATCGCTTGCGTTTGCAGTAAGTGGCTTCAGCATTGGCTGGCAGGGCGAATGCGAGATCGTCATAGTCGCCACCCGTATCCGGACCGGGCAATGCCGCGCCGCTCGCAAGTGCAGTGCGTGCGGCCAAGAGATAGGCTGTGATGTCCGCAAGCACGGCTCCCGGATCGCCAAGTTGAAGATCGAGCGGCTCGCGCGGATAGAGCAACGACGCGCTGATCGCGACATGGTCGCCCAAGAGCGCCTTAACCGCGAAGGCATAAAGACAGCGCTGGAGTTCGCGACCGCCGTTCAGACGAATCTCGCCCTTCGGTGGTCTGCCGGTCTTGTAATCGCGCACGAGTGCGCGGCTTCCATCACCGGCGATGTCGAGCCGGTCGATATAGCCCGCGACCCGAAAGCCCGTATTCGGGATCGTCACGGGCAAGCGTGCATCCCACGGAAGTTCTGACGTCGACTTGGGTTCGGACCCTCCGAACGGCACCTCGCCATAGGAGCGGCTGCCCGGCAGATGATCGTCGCCGTAGGCGAGTGCCTGGCCAGCCAGGCTGCGTGCATCACCGAGCGTCCGGCCCCAGATGACATCGGGCGGAATAGGGCGTTCGCTTTCCCACTCGGCTGCCACTACGGCCGAAGCTTCGGCCACGGCGGCTTCGATGGCGGACGAATCGGCTGCTGCTAGACCTCCGGCCGCTTCGAGATTTCGCAGAGCGCGATCCAAGACCAGATGGATGAGGTCCCCCGCCGCGAGCGCATCGAGCATGAGTGGCTCGGCGCTGCTTTGCGGGGCCTTCCATCCGAAGGCATAGCGCCAGACAAAACCGAGCGGACTGCGCAGCAACATCTTGAGTGAACTGGCCGACTGGGTTCGGGCAAGGATCGCAACAATGAGTGGATGGTCAGACCGCACGAGGCCGTCATGGCGCGTGACCTCCGCCAGACGCCAATCACTCCAGCAGGCGCGCGCGCCGATCGCCTGGGGATCGGCGGCGAATTCGCGAGGTCGGGCCATGAGCCGGTCGGTTTCGCAGAAGGCATGCGGTGGCACTGCGTTACGGTGTAAGTAGGTTTCGTCGCCATACGCAGCGAGCAAGGGGCTGCGGCCGAGCAACCGACCGTCGCTGTCACGTCGGGCGCGTGAAAGGACCACCTGGTCAGAGGTGGTCGCGAGGATCGTCTCGAAGTCACGACGGTCGGCGAGGCTGACGGGGAGCGGGTCGAGCTCGCCGGTCCGAATGATGTGATCCGGAATAAGCCGATCTTCAGCGATGCCACGCGGCCAGCGCGAGGAGTTCAGGCCGATCAGCCTGACAAAACGCCGAGGCGATGCAGCAAGGGCACTGGCCGGCATCCAGGCGACCGACACGCAGGCTTCCAGCCCGTCATCCTGTTTTAGGGATTCAAGCGTGACATCGATCGAAGCGGCAGGGCCGGCAAGCAACGCTTTGCGCCAGATCGACAAGGCCCGGCCCTTGAGGAAGGCTTCGCCGATCTCTTGCGCAGCGTCTGGCCCCTTGGCCAGCAGATCGACCGCAGTGCGCAGCGTCGGGGCATGGTCCATACCATCGGGCCAATCGTCCGGCTTGAGGCGCGTCAGCAGGCGGGTCCAAGCCGTCGCTGTGGACAGTGGCGCATCGCGGGGCAGAAGCCGCATCCAGCCTTCGGGAAGCGAAGCCAAGCGCGCGGAGTCGCGGCACAATGCGGCAAGGCGGCGTAGTCTCGACTGCGAGAGCCCTCGGACAACGATGTCCGCCAGCGCTGCGGTCGCCTGTCCCTCTCGCGTCGTCGTGGTCCGCACGCCGTGAACGAAGTGCACGTCGATATTGGCATCGGCTCGCAGCGCCAGGAAATGGTCGTCGTAGTCCGCCGGCGAGGCCGTGGCGATGGCGATATCGGAGGGTGAGACGCCTGACGCGAGCAACGCGCGAGTCCAGCGCATAGCCTCGATGGCCTCGTGATAAGCTGTCGCGGCGCTCACCGACCCTACCATCGGCGCTTCAGCCTCGCCTTGCATGATAAGGAAGTCGCAATCGTCGAGCCAGGACGGGACAGAGCGGGGACCCGCCGTCCACTGGACCGGAATGCGCGCGGCGAGTGCCTTCAGCAGGGGACGCCAGCACGGAGACAGTTCGGTCAGGCCGACGATCTCGATCGCGCCGAGAACGGCCGGAGCGTGGGCGATACGGCTGTTGGCCGCGGCGACGATATCGACCGGCCGCATCATCCCTTCCGGAAGCTGGGCAAGAACGGCTGCCTCCAGTCGGGCAATCGCGTCGAGGCGGGGGTGATCCGCCATCCGGGCGGCCAGATCGATGCCGGCGCGCCAAGCCTTGCGTAGCGTGTCAGCGGCCGCGCCGACCATGCCCGGCAGCATCTTGATGCTCTCCAGTTCTCCCATCGGCGTGGTTGGGAGAACCGTCTGAATCGCCGCACGCAAGCTTTCGTCGTCGATCGGTTTGGCGAAGCCGCCGGCGAGTCGGGCCGCGGCTTGCTCGAACGTCATGATCTGGACGCCGTGATGATGCTCTCGGGCGGCGGCCAGACGGTTTTCACGCGTAGCCAAGCGGCCATGCACGACCAGTGTTGAACGACGCGGAACGGACATGGCCCCCTCTCCCTCGGCTACTTCTTGTTCGGACGCTGGGTGAGGGCTGAGGCTGCCGCGGTCTTCGCCGCCTTGCTGCTCTTGGGGTCCCGGAGAACCTTGGAGGCGGCGCTTGCTGCCTTTTTGCCGGTGACTTCTTGATTAGATCCACGCTTTGCCATTGTTATTCCTCATATTTTGAGCCCCGCCGGGGGCGACGGGGCCAATGAGGATACTTTATATACCGATCTATTTTAGATGTCCATATATTTTTTATTCCTATCGACTTTGGGTGCCCATATACTTTTTATGCAGAACCCGCATCGGGAGGATAGATTGATGAGCGAAGGCGCTCCGGCACTAAATTGGGGGGTAGAGCGACGGCTCGAATTCATCGAGTTTCGGCTGTTTTGGGAGGGCGGGGTAAATCGCTCGGACATCATCCAAACGTTCGATGTGTCAGTCCCGCAGGCATCGAAAGATCTGACGCTCTACCAGGAGCGCGCTCCTAAGAACGCGATCTACGACAAGAGCGCCAAACGTTACGTGGCGAGCGCGTGTTTCTCGCCGATTTTCCTCAAGCCTGATCCCGACACTTATCTCTCGCGCATGCGAGCAATCGCCGAGGGGATCACGGAACCTGAAGATTCGTGGATCGCCAAACCGCCCGAGATGGATATCGCTCTAACTCCGCGGCGATCTGTCGATCCAATCGTACTTCGAACGATCATTGGTGGGATTCGCGAGAACCGGTCCATCGAGATCCGCTATCAATCGATGAATCGAGAGCGAGCCGATCCGATGTGGCGGCGAATGACGCCGCATGCATTTGGCTATGACGGCTTTCGCTGGCACGCACGCGCCTATTGCCATCTCGACCATAAGTTCAAGGACTTCTTGCTGCCGCGCATTCTCGAGGCGGGTGACATGGGTGCGCCGGGGCTGGGCGGCGAGCACGATGCCTTGTGGCAGGAAACGTTCGACATAGAAATCGGCCCCCATCCCCGTCTGACACCGAGCCAGCGCTCTGTGGTGGCAAAGGACTATGGGATGATCAACGAGCGCGTAGTTCTCACGGTACGCTACGCCATGCTGTTTTACGTCCTAAAGCGTCTCGGCCTTCTCGGCGACGCGAGTCAGTTGGATCCCCGCAGCCAACATATCGTCGCGCTAAATGCAGCCGAGACTTCGCGCGCGCTAAAGCGGGCCGAGATTGAGTTTGATGAAGTCGACAGGGTGCCAAGGATCGCGGGTGCGCCTGACGCTCCGAGGGTCGCACTCCCCAACAAAACGGATGGTCGCCCGAAGTGATTGATCACATTCATTCTTTTCGCTTCGGCCTTGACGGCAAGCCCAGGTTGCAATGATATCGGTCTGCCGAGTGCTCGGGCAGTATCGGAGCGTCGAGGTTGAAGGCGGTTCTTTCCGCCGAAGAATGCTTCAGAGCCCTTGATTTTTGCATTTGAGGTTCCCCGGCTCTCTCTAAGGACCGCCGAGGGTTGAACGGAAGTTCAGTTTGTCTATCGAGAATGGAAATGTAGTTTCCACGATCAATATTGGGGGCTGGGTTGGGTTTTTTAGGTTCATCGTTGCTTTGGCGAAGCTGGTTCCGCATTGCGCTCTTTTGGGGCACCTTCGCAGCCGCCCTGACGGTGTCGACTCGAGTTGCGCCCTTCTCGGCGTGGCACCACGTTCTCGAGGTATTCCGCGAAGTCGCCGATGGCGACATCGAACATATCGCTGAGCGGAGTTTCGCGTTCGCGCTGTCCTCGGGAATAGCTCAAATCGCCATCGCATTGGCCGTTGCCTTCTTCGTCGCACACGTGCTCTTGCTGCGCGCCACTTTGAGCGGTGCCAGAGGCTTTCTCGGACGTCCCGGTGATTTCGCTGGCTTCGCGCAGGCGTTCGACAAGATATCCGGTCGGCTAGAGCGCAACGCCGTTGTGGGCCATGGATGGCGCCAATTCGCAGCGACGGTCATCCGCGAAGATAACGTCGTACGATATACCGTACGTCCCCAGACCTACATCAACCTGGCCGATGCTCGAGGGGAGCTTTTCGGACTCAAAATGATGGGCTCGATTCCGGGATACTTCGTCGGCCTCGGATTATTGCTGACATTCATCGGACTCGTCCTGGCGTTGAATCTCGCCGCGGGCAGCACGGCCGCAGGCTCGGCAGAGGCGATGACCGCTTCTCTGAACGAGCTGCTTGCCGCGGCCACGTTCAAGTTCTCGACCTCGATCGCGGGTTTGGGGGCATCGTTAGGTCTGGCCTTGGCGTTCCGGACGTATCAGATCTGGATCGAAGGTGCCTTCGAGGGGCTCGCCCGCTCTATCGAGCAACGAATGCTCTATTCTCCCCCCCAGCGCATCGCAGAGGAATCCCGTCAGATACTCGCTGCGCAACGGGATCAGTTGAAGGAGATAAACAGCGAACGCTTCTTCTCTCGTCTAGGTGAAACCGTAGCCCCGGCGCTAGGAAACGCGATAACTCAAGCCGTAGGTCCGCTCTCCGATCGTCTCGAACGTACGACGGAAGAACTCGCGCGAACTTCTCGAACGGGCGCGGATGCCTTGGTCCAGAACTTCGTTGACCGACTCGACCAAGGCGCCAGCCGGGAGATGCAAGAGATCGTCGGTGCGCTCAAGAGCCTTCGTGACTCGCTGGAGAGAACTCAAAACAACTTGTCGGGCTCAGGACAGGACTTCTCAAACAAGCTGACGCAAGCAGCGGAAGCGATCGGCAGCGTGCTTGCACAGGCCAGTCAGAACCTCAGCGGCTCCGCGGCCGATGTCGCAAAGTCGGTCCAGACCGGCCTTGCTCAAGTGATTGGAAGCCTCGAAACGCAATCGCAGGGCTTTGGAAATACACTTACGGACCTGCAGAAACGGCTTGCCGAGCAGTTCGAAGAAAGTACTCAGCGATCTGTAACGGCGGGACAAGACGCAGCCGCGGCGGTACATGCGGGAATAGATGAAGTCGTTAAAGTGCTGCGGAGCGAAATAGCTGCTCTTTCCGAGACCCTGCGATCAGTCTCGTCGGCGCTTTCCGGACAGACCACACAAATCGAAACCATCAGCGATCGTTCGAGAGACACGGCTGATGCCTTTACACGGGTAGCGAGCGAAGTGCGGTCGGCAAGCCAACCGCTCTTGACGAGTTCAGCTCGCGTCGCCGATTCGACCGAACGGATGAGCGCGTCCATGGCGGAATCCGTGCAGGCACTTTCAACCTCCCAAAATTCTGCCGACAAGCTTGCGGAGAAGCTGTCGGAGCATCTCGATCAGATTGCGCGGGTTTGGGACCAGTACGAGGTGCGATTCAAGTCGGTTGATGAAGACCTGGGGAATGCCGCGGATCGCTTTCACGAGGAAGTATCGCGTCACCAAGAAGCGATGCGCGACTTCGTCAAGCAGATCGACGTTCACACCGGGGCCATTTTGGGCAAGATCAACGCCGCTGTGGGGAATTTGTCGGAAAGCGTCGAGACGCTCAACGAGACGCTCGATGGTTTTGTGCACGCAATGACGTCCCGTGAAGCTGCCGAGTAAGGCGACATGACCTATCACGAGGCAACAGGCGAATTCGTGTCCGAAAGGTCATCCGACGCGCATGGGGATGACGAGAACTATTTTATATCGATGACGGATATGATGGTAGGGATGTTGTTCATCTTCATCATCATGCTCATGAGTTTCGCCCTCCTGTTTCGGCAGCAGACCGATGTCCAAGTGGCCAAGACTAAGCTGCAGTCGACAAAGATCGAGGTAGCGGAGTCGGTAGGACGAGAACTCGACGAAACGGAGAAGCGGATCCGGAAGCGGCTTGATGAAATCCGCGAAGCGAGTGCGCTGCGCCTGCGTCTTCTTACCGAAGTCCGGGATCAATTGAGCAGGGAAGGCCTTAGCGTCGAGATATCTCCGTCCGGCGATGTTCTGCGCCTGACGGAGGCTGCGGTCCAATTCCCAGTCAATAATTTCGCCCTTCTTGGAGACGCCAAGAAAAACGTCGGGAAGATCGCCAGGGTATTGGCTCGAGTTCTGCCTGGTTATTCGATTTGCCCGCGCTCGCGCGCGAGGTTAGCGTGTCGGTCGTCGGATCAAGCCTCGGTCGAAACCGTTTTCATCGAGGGGCACACTGACGAGACGGGGAATGACGATCAAAATTGGTCATTGTCGGCTCAGCGCGCTGCCAGCACCTATCGCGAGCTCACCGCGATCGCCCCGGAACTCCGCAAGTTAATCAATCGTCGTGACGAAGAGATTCTATCGATTTCGGGCTATTCGTCGACTCGTCCGATCGATCCGTCTGGTACAGCGGTTGCCTGGGGGAAGAATAGAAGAATAGACCTTCGGTTCGTCATGGATACTGATCCGAGCACCGGGTTGGAAGAGGTGCAGGCTCTCCTTCAGAAGATGAGGACCGCCATTCAGGAGCTGAAAGGGCGGTCCGAATGACCTTTCGCGCCGCTTGGACGACGGGGAAAAGATCTCTCCCGCTGCTGGCCGAACCAAGCGCGGTGTCGCGGCTGCTTTCGGAGCTGTCGTCGATGCCGACAGGTGAATCCGCGAAGCCGGCTGTTGATCTGAACACTGTGGCGGACAGGTTCATGCACCAACTCTCCCGAGGCAGAGAGCCGACGGTCGGAGATTGGAACAAGATCATGTGGTGCATTTGGAGTACGGAGCCGGCCATAGCCGAGCATGATGAGGCGCTGGACAGCGTCCTTGCTCGCGTCGCGGAGATGCGACGCAAGCGCCCCTATCGCCAACTCGCCTCCGTCTACTTGTCCGAGTTCGCGCCAGATCGCCCGCGGCTCGACCGTATATCGTATGTTCTCAGCAGCTTCGCACCTGTCGCGGGAGAACCTTGGACGGGTCTCAATGCTCGATATGACGTGTTCAACGGACCCGCGCCGATCGTCCAGATGGCGCGCGTCGCGCTCGGCCGGCAGATGAGCGTGCAGACGTTTCTGCAGGCGATAGGGCTCTCGAATTCCTTTGCTGGGAGCGGCTTTGCGGGATTCATGCACGGCGCCGGGCTAACCGTATTGCGCGGCACTCCCATCACGGCGGCACCGGAGCGGCTCGACATCATCCGGCGGTGGTGCCTTGGACCGGATGACAAGCTCCTCTTCCCGGTTTGGGGAAAGGAGATGGCGCGCGCACTGACTTTGCCATTCGGCAACGTGATTCCGGCTCAGGCCGACCGCGACCTGATTTCTGGTTTCCTCACCACGCGCTTCGGCGATCCTCGCATCAATCGGGCGTCCTGGATCGGCCTGGATGATGTCTCGGATATTTTGAAGCGGTGGTTGACCGAGCAGTCGTTACGACAGTTCTTCGACGTCGTCGACAGGATCGCACCGGACGGCGCTTGGAAGTACAGGCGCAAATTCTGGCTGGCGTTTCACAACCACGGCCTCATCAGGAACGCGTGGGTGGTCTTCGGCGATGATGGTGCACTGGAAGCGCGAAGGGCATTCGGACGAGAAGCACTTTTCGGGGTGTTCGATAAGAGCGGTCGCAAGAGCATCCAACAGGGGCATGCTGTGCTCCTGCTGGACTTCGGACAATGCATCGTCGCGGATTGGAGCTACAATGGATATTGCAATATTTGGCCCAACAGCAGCGCCACCAAGACGCCGAGCTTGAACCTTTCGTCGTATAGCTCTGACGACGTCAGACGTCCTTTGCCGGCCGATCGCACCGAGCAAAATCTGAGACAACACGACATCTTTGGCCACGGTGGTTCGGAGAACTACGTCTGGCAAACTCGCGTGGCTCGCAGGTTGCAAGAGCTGACGGGCGTTCGCATCCAAGAAGCCGAATATACGGTACGTTGAGATGACGGCGTTCTTCAAAGCGATATTCGAGACGGACTGGGTCCGGGTTCGGGCATTCGAAAAGCGTAGCTTCGGTCGGGTGAACGACATTCCGCACTCGAGTTGGTCCGCGGCCGGCTTGGACCGGGAAGCACTTCTGGAATTGGAATCTCTGGTCGACAACGGTGCGGCCAAATCGACGGGCCAGGAAGTCTGGCTAACTCTTACGGACGCGGTCTCGATTACGGACCGAATTTCTGTCGCGCTCAGGTTTCCGCCTCCCGCTGCGCTCGGGCTATCGATAGCTTTGGACGGAAGAATCGAAGACGCCCGCGGCTTGCTAAAACTGCGTTGGACCGACAAGGGGGGGAGCGAGGTTCGGCCGAAGAGGACAGGCTTGCTATTGCAGTGGGGGGAGCAGGTTGGGCGCCTCTCCTCGACCCTCTTTGCTCTAATCGGAGCGGTGGACTCGTACAATGAGACTGTCGGAGGTGATCTCGAGCAGAGGGTGTCTGCCTGGCTGCCGGTGCAAGACGCGCTAAAGAGGATCACGGGAGCGGAAGTACAGCGCGACGGATTCCTTCAGACATTTACACTATATCAGGCTGGCGCCTTTGCTCTCGATGTCCGTGAGACATCAAATGGAGTGGATTTCGCTCCTGTGCTGATGAGCCGGAACCAAGCTTTCGCTCTGCAAGACGACGAACCGAACAGCGCCGCCGAAATCGAGCCTGTCTCGGATCCATCCGCCGGGTTAGGAGGGTGGAACGAGGCCTTGCTATCCGCAGAAGATCAGCGCTCGTTCGTCGAGCAAGCGATCAATAAAGCGGGCGCGGCGAGGGATGCCTACCAGGTCGGTCGAAATCGCTTCGTCCTCGTCGATCCGCCGCTGAAGCTTGCGCTGAACGTATTGAAGGAAAAGCGAAAGGGGTCCGAACAGGAGCGTCGCGAATTCGTTCGTAACCCCCGCGCCGCCATCGCTCACGCATTGGAGAGTGCCGACGAAAAGGCCGCGCCTGGACAATTATTCGTCGAGACCAAGCACTATTCCGACCGCGTCGAAGGGCTCGGGCTTTGGGAGCGCCCTCAACTTCCCTGGTTGACGCGGCGTCCCAACGCTTGGCTGCCCGAAGCAGGATGGATCGTAGACGGGCCGGTCGAGGAGCTCGCGCCATTGAGCGCGGAGGAATTGGAGCAAGTCGAGAGTGATATTCAATCGGCTGAGATTCGCGGCGACGCTCACGTCGTTATTCGCGGCTGTCCGATTCCGATCGATTTTGCCCCGGAAGTTCTCGCGGAAGAGCGTCGCCGATCGGCAGCGGGGTCGCAGGATGACGACGCGACGTCGACTGGGTATCCCGCTGAAGATCTCGGCGGGGACCCCAAACAGCGACTGGTCCTACTGATTAAGAAGACCAACTTCGACGGCGTCGAGTATGAACTCGAACGGAGGCAACGGACGGCGCTGATTGACATGGATGCGCCGCCGGCGGCGCGGATGGGGTCGACTCCTCTCAAGCCTCATCAATCCGAGGGCTTTCGGTGGCTGGTCCAGGCTTGGAAAGCTGGCTGGCCGGGTGTTCTCCTTGCCGATGATATGGGTTTGGGCAAGACATACCAAGCACTCGCGTTTCTCGCCTGGCTCAAGGCCAACGCGGCGGCATTGCGTTCTCAGATCCCGACGCATGGACCTTGCCTCATCGTTGCGCCAACGGCTCTGCTCAGAAATTGGGAGAAGGAGAGCCTCGACAGACTTTCCGACCTGGGCTTAGGACAGCGGATCGACGCCTATGGCAGCGCGCTCAAGCAGCTCAAGCTACCGCGCTCCGCAGAGGGCAGCGATCAGGACACGCTCGACGTCGTTCGCTTGCGCGAAGCCGACTGGATTCTGACGACCTATGAGACCTTGACCGATCATGAAAGATCGTTCGCGCGGATCGCCTATCCGGTCGTGCTTTTTGACGAGATGCAGAAGATCAAGTCGCCGGATACCCTCAACACGAAGGCGGCAAAAGCGCTGAATGCGGATTTCGTCATTGGCCTGACCGGTACCCCGATCGAAAATCGTATGGAAGATCTCTGGTGCCTGTTCGATCGACTAATCCCGGGATTCTTGGGTGACCTGAAGGGTTTTTCAAGAGCATTTCAGAAGGAGAATCGGGAGAAGATGAGCGAATTGAAGCGGTCGCTTGATTCTCCCCAGCAAGCGGCGCCCCCAGTCATGAAGCGTCGGATGAAAGCCGATATCTTGGAAGGGCTTCCAGCGAAGCAGGAAAAAAAGTATCCGACCGCGATGCCTGCGGCACAAGCTCAGGCATATCGAGAGTTGATCCAGGAAGCCCGCGGCAGCCAAGATCGTTCCCCGGGTTTCATGCTCAAGGTGTTGCATGGAATGCGAGGCATTTCGCTGCACCCGGATGACCCCGCTTCGATCGATGTGACCGACAAGGCACGGTTCGACATGTTCGTGCGTGGATCTGCTCGCCTGTCGACGACCGTCAGGCTGCTGGAGCAGATCGCCAGCCGAAAGGAGAAGACCCTTCTTTTCATAGAGAACCTCGCCATGCAGGAAGTGCTCGCGCGGGGATTGGCCATCTCGCTCGGTCTGGACAGACGGCCGGCTATCATCAATGGCTCCACGCCCGGTGAGCGCCGCTTGGCGATAGTCGAGAACTTCGAGAGCTCGGGAAACGGATTCGGCGTGCTGATTCTCTCTCCCAAGGCGGCTGGCGTCGGCTTGAACATCGTCGCGGCCAATCACGTCATACACCTGAGCAGATGGTGGAACCCGGCCGTCGAAGATCAGTGCAACGATCGCGCTTATCGGATAGGGCAGACCAAACCGGTCAACATCCACATCCCGATGGCCACTCATCCGGATTTCCCCAACGAGTCGTTCGACGAGGTCTTAGACAGATTGCTCGAGACCAAGCGCACCTTGTCGCGCGACATGCTCGCGCCGCCGACTAGCGATGGCGACATTGACAGCCTGTTCGGTGAGACCGTGAGGAATTGATCGCTTTCTTATTTCACGGGATCGAGAAATCTGGATCGGTTCCCGGACCATGTTATCAGTAGCTGATCCCGCGCTCTCGTGCAGCCGACATATAAGAGGCTCAGCTCCCGTTCGCGCGTCAAGCGCTTTTCGTCCGGCTCGCTCGCCAGGTCCAAGGCAGCCTGAAGAGGGACATGAGAGTCGTCGCAAGCGACGACCGCGACCGCCCGAAACTCGAGGCCCTTGGCGGAATGAAGAGTGCCCAAAATGATCTTCCCGGCTTCATGGGTCTTGTCAGGCGCGAGCCAAGTACTGCTCATGTCAGTGCGCTTCAGTACAGGTTCGGCTCTTTCCTGAAGCGCGCGCCGCGTGCGAGCAAAGATGGCGATTTCACCGGGCGCAACTCCGCGTTCCCGAAGGCCAATCAACCACTCGGCCAGGATCTGTAGTTCTCCGGCAAGGTCTGCGGAACCCTTTAAGTCCGGTGTGGGGCCGCTCAACAGGGAGACGACACCCCGCTCTTCAGCTTCGCCATCAACCTCGGTCAGCCGAGTCGGCATGAGGTGGTCAGAGAAACGGCGGATCTCGGTAGTCGTTCGATAATTGACCTTAAGACGATGAGATCGTCCACGAACGTCGATACCGGCGCTGAGCCAGGAGAAGGGCCAGCGGAAGATCCGCTGACCCACATCGCCGGCAAAAGTCAGCGAGCCAGAGCCGGCCGGTGCAAGGGCGGCGACCAATCTCAATTCGCGCGGGCCCAGGTCTTGGGCTTCATCGACTACGACATGTGTGAACGGTCGGGGCCCGTCCTCCTCGATCCGACGCCGCAAGCGGTCGCAGACATCGCCAAACGTAGACAATTCTTTTGCGGCTAGTTGCCGCTGTACACGTTCGAAGACTTCCCACAACCGCCGCCGAAGACCAGGGCTTACAGCCGCACCGCGGCCGGTACGCGCGAGCGCTTTGTATTCGTCAAAAGATCTGAGGCCCCAATAGTCAATGACGGCATTCCATTCAGCTCTAAGAAAATCGTTCGTTATGGATGGATCTAAGTCTTGTCGAGCCCGACCAATGCAATCGTCAATCGTATGATCGTCAGCAATCGCGAGAGGTTTGAGACGCGACGCACGGCTATGGGCGTAGCCATGAAGGTGGCTCACTTCAACTCTTTGACGCGCCTCGGATGAAGATCCCAGCAGCGTATCCATACCCTCAGATAGTCTGGCCGATAACACTTTCGAGAACGTCGTCAGCAGGACTCTTCCGGAATCATTTTCGCGCGCCAGAAGCGCGGCTCGGTGCATGGCAACGACGCTTTTCCCGGTTCCAGCCGATCCGGATATTCGTGCTGGCCCGCTAAAGTTCTTCTCGACGGCAGCTCGCTGCGAGGGGTGAAGAAAGACGAGCCACTCCGCCCAGGGCTTACCAAGCGCCTGAGCGACCATTTGTTCGTCACTAGCAACCCAGAAGCGCCGCTGGGCATCGGGATGCGTGAAGGGATCGACGGCAACATTTGCTTGCATAACCGGTCGAGGCTCCGGACGTTCTCCGGTCGCGATGGCCATCAACGCTTCCTGTGCCTCCTCCGGTAGCCGTGGCAGGAGTTCAAGCAAGCCATCCTCATCTACCTGCTGCACAAGCTCGAGATATGTTGCAGGAACACCAAGCGAGAGGAGATATCCTTGGTCCTCATTCGCGAGAACGCCAGACTTTGTGGCCTCGCGAGCAGCAATAATCTTGACTTCCTTGCGAACAACCTCAACGAGTTCGACTATTTGTGCAGCGCCGGTCACAGGGTGCACCTCGAACCGCCGCCGTTCTGCCCAGGAATAGGCGTCGTCGTGATGGGCGACATAGCAAAAGACCGACTTTTGGTTCTGCTTATATACGACGATCCGCAGATCGCGGCTGACTCTGATCGTCCAGAATCCCTTGTCCTTAGCCCTGTCTACGCGATGAAGCGACAATCCGGGCCGGGAGGGGTCAGCCATGTAATCGAAGACGACGGTCTTGGTCGCCATTTGCTCGGCGTTGGTAAGTCGATCTAGGCTGCGATGAAATGTATTCGCGAGTTCAAGCACCGTTCTGCGCTTCCCACATTGTTAGTCGTTTGGCTAAGCAGTTCACCGATCGGTGAGGGCCGGCAAACAACGCAACCCGGCCGGAGAACCGTTCACGATCTTTGCGTTAGCTCGTCGCATCACATCGAACACCCTATCCTGTCTAGCTCAGAACCTTTTCAAGGTACTTCGTCAGGATCGCCTCACGCTCCGAAAGGAATTCGCCGAATTTTGTGTAGGGGAACGATAACCAGCTTGGAAAATGGTGCATGGCCAGAAAGTAGCCCTTCTTGGTGCTGTCCCCCAGCTCATGGTCGAGCCAGTCATCAAAATCAGCGTCCGATTTGGCCTGGTTTGGGCCGCCCTGAAGCAGCTGCAAATTGGCGAGATTGTCCCTGAGGTTTGGCCACTCGCGAGCATCTGGCGGGTTCGCGCCTTTCGCCAGGAGCCGACGTTCCGTCATCTTGCTTCTGGGATAGACATGGTCGATATGGAAGCCGTTCGAGAAATCGAAGTTCGGATAGAGCAGGCTCAACACAAGGAAAGTCTGCCGGTTCTTGTATTGCAACCCCAAGAGATTCTGTATCTCATCCGGCGGGAATTTGATGGATCGGTTGAGCTGCGTTAGCCGGTCATTGATCGCTGCTTCCGGAAATGCATCGACAGAAACGCTCTGCAGCTCCCCGCGCAGCGCGGCGAGAATTGTGTCGCCCATGGAACCGAACGTTCCCCGGAGGAGAACCTTCGTGAGCCAACTGCGGATTGCGGCCCGGTCGGCCGAGGTCGTCGAAGAATGAAGGTACGAGTCTGTAGCGCCCTTTTTCCGTAGAAAGTATGCGATCGGGATCAAGGAGTTCGCCGAGAGCAGTGATCGGTCAGTCAGCCCGAAAGACTTGGCCAGGTGGACGGTCAGCGACAGCGCGGTCTTGATCGAGGGCCACGCCTTTTCGATGGTGGCCATATTCTGCGCATTGAAGTTCTCGATCTTAAACTTCACATCGGATATGTCCGAAAGGACCAGCGCGGACTTAAGGACAAAATCCTGGTCAAAAGTCAATTCATCGCTGACACTGTTCAATTCGTCGACGAATGCGTGGATGGCTTGGCGAGCATCGGTCCCTTTCCAAGAAGCCGTCGCGATCGAAAGCAATAGGTCTGAATAACTCAGTTTGGTTCCACCGCTGTTTATTCGGATGAAAATCTGCAAGACTTTGTCGAGATCGGCTTCGCGTTCTAGGAAGAAGTTGACGTTTCCAAGCGTATTAAATGTCTCGCAGATCATGCCCAGCGTACGCGCCGCAAAATCCCGCCGTTCTTGAGGAGCAGAGCTGATCCGTTCCATTGCCATGAACATCAAGACGTGGCTCACATTTTTGATCTTTGAGAACAGCTCCGGAAACGACACCCAGAAGCGTGCAGTATCGGCGGTCGCTTCCTCCGTCGTGAGAAACCGGATGGCATAAAACTTTTGCTCGTCGGTTTCGTCCGCGGGCCCGAGAAGATCGATGTAGAGCTTCTTGACTGGATAAGCGGCCAGATTTGAACGTTGCTTATTCTTCGTGCGGCTTGCATAGGTGCCGGTTAGGGCAATAACGAGCGCCGTAAGTCGCTGCTGACCGTCCAGCACAGCGGTAACATCGCGTTCACCCGTCAATTGCGCCGGCGCGTTGTGTCGTGCGTTGTACTCGTGATAGTGCGTCAGAAATTTATAGAACTGCCAGTCATTCACTTGACTGCGAGGCACTTCCCAAAAGAGAAAGCTGCTGATCGGGTAGCCGCGCAACAATGAATCGAAAAGAAGCTCAATTTGCTCAGGCTCCCAGATGAACTCGCGCTGAATGGCTGGAAGCACGTATTTTCCATCGAGAATGTTTTGTATGGCCTGACGGATCGGAATTGGCGTTTCAAATGGCATTTCATCCCCCCACAACCAATGATAAGAGCTGACATGCATCGCACCTGTCAAGGCGGCCCAATTGACTGAGTAGAAAGGCGCGCTTCGCTGTGGCACAGGCCGCAATCTCTCTGGGAGTCGCCAATCCCTTGCGGCGTTTGACGTCATCGCTTTGATGGCGGCAGCGAAAGATGGTGGAATGGACGTCCGCGACCTGAAGGAGGTGAGCACAGCCGCACGCGCCTAGAGAAGCGCCTCGCCCGCCTTCCGCCGGCTCGCCCGAGACTTCAGTTTTCAGCTCTGTGCAATATCAAACGCTCGCTTCACGCACGAACCGAAAACCGATCGAAAGCGGTCAAGGTCTGAAGACGTGGCTCAATGTCACGAAGATAGATCTCGGTCTTGAGGAATACGATTTCGTCGTCCAGCTTGGCCAGCGGCGGAAGTCGGCTTAGGCGGCCGATGCTCGAGGTACCGGAAAGCGCAAGATTTCCTCGATCGGCCGCTACGGCCCAACGCGCGATAGGAGTCCGCCGGACGCTTCGATGACCTTCACGATCGGCATCATCTCAGATACGCACGGCCTGCTCAGGCCGGAAGCGCTTCGCGTGCTGGCCCATGTCGATCACATCATTCACGGCGGCGACATCGGCGATCCCGACATCATCACCGCGCTGCGGAGAATTGCTCCCGTCACAGCGATCAGGGGGAACGTGGACACGGGAGATTGGGCCGCTGACTTTGCCGAAACCGAGTTAGTGCGACTCGCCGGACGGTTGTTCTACGTTCTGCACGATCTCAACAGCCTGCAGATCGACCCCGTAGCTCGGGGCATCGACGTCATTGTTTCTGGCCACTCCCATATGCCGAAGATCGCTACTGTCGACGGCTCGCTGTACGTGAATCCCGGCAGTGCCGGGCGCCGACGATTCAAGCTACCGATCACGCTTGCAAGTCTCGAAGTCACGCTCGACGGACTAAAACCGATCATCCACGATCTTGAAGTCGGATAGGCAGCGCTTCGCACGTTTAGCCACGTGAAGCCTTCGGCACAGTCGCAGCCGCCATTCTCTAAGACACATGCAGCCTTGACGAAGCCGCCAAGGGTCGAAACCCCTGCGCTCCGTGTCCAAGCGAGACTTACCGCAAGGGGACACTGCACTTCAGTGCGCCTCACCGGCACTTGCGCAAGCCTGCGCAGGTGGATCCGATGGGGGACGTTTCCAAAATGGCTCAGTTCATCATTTCTCCTTCGCGCGCTCGGTCTTGAGCGGGCTCTCGGCCGTCTTGTCGACGGTTTTGGCCACGAGCTCGATGAAGCCGCACAGCGGCGGTGGCGAGAAGGCGATACCCCCGACCGCCGGCAACCTGAAGGAATCCAAGAGATGGACGAAATCCCACTCACCTCCCGGTGCCGGAGGAAGCTGCAGCGGATGCGATGCGAAGACCTTCCGGTGCCGCGGCCTGCCTTTCTCCCAGCAGTCGATCGTGCCGAACAGGACGCTGCCTCTTCCATCCGACCATTGAAGGCTGACGCCAAGAGCATCAAAGGGCGCAAGCGCTGGGGCGCGCGCCGCATTCCACGCGTTCCGGAACATCGCGACCAGTTCAGCCTCGAACGTCACGCCGTGCGGCGGGACGCCGGCCCGAGAGCCGGCTCTCGGAGTATCGCCGTCGATCTGCAAGGTCATCTCGGCGAAACGTGGCGTGACTCGCGCGATCGCGTCCGGGCGGACCCGACTTCCGATAGCCATCAGCAGCCACGCTCCATCGATGGCGAGCCCTTCTGTATTGTCCGAATTCGCACAGGGCACTATCCCGGCCGCCAGAAGCGCGTTGACGGCTCCCTCGACCATCGCGAAGTCGAGGTTGAGCCTTTGGGCGGCTTCGCGGCGGAAACTCCGCGTTGCAAAGAGCTTCCGCCTGGCCTTCGCATCGATCGACATCCCGTTCTCCTTTTCATTGCGGCCGTCATCGATCCTCGGGCGCGGCGCACCGGGGTACCGATGACAGTGTCGACGCCGACGCCGCCAAAAAGCCGCGTCGGCTCTTACCTAATTGCAACTAGCGCCCGCGACGCTTCTGCGGCGCTCGCGCGGCCTGATAGTCGGCGTACGCGTCATCGACGAAGTTCTGCAACGCCGCCTTGCGACGGAGCAGAGAGTCGAAGCGTTCGAAGTCGAGCGCCTCGCGACCGTCGACCGCCGCCATGGTCAACGCCTCCAATTCTTCGCAGCACTCGAGATAGAGATCGAGGCTGGTTGCGAGCGCATCCGGGACGAGATTGAGAGACACGATGTCCTCGAGCGTCAGGCCCAAGTCGATGGCGCGGCGCCGCTCGGAGGCGGCCTTGCGCACCGGCATCGCCGCGATCTCGGCGGCAACCCGCTGGCGACGCGTCGGCGCCTCGTACGTCGGGAAGCGGCGGGTCCCGAGCCTGTCGAGGTAGTCATAGTCCG